>Ga0208297_1000195_pt1 | contig 157012 bp, 146 predicted proteins | sample LMS_cellobiose_e_FD_187367 | JGI IMG/M metagenome (GOLD analysis project Ga0208297, IMG submission 187367) | Rumen-fistulated moose microbial communities from Alaska, USA - LMS_cellobiose_enrichment (SPAdes) (version 2) | ecosystem: Host-associated > Mammals > Digestive system > Stomach >... | reverse complement strand
TCCTTATTTCCTGTATCGTTTTCAAGGTCCCCTCGCGCTTTCATTTGAGTTGGCGTATCTGGTGGCTTTCGCTACCATTTTCGCCCGCTCTCCTGAGCGCTCAATTAATATACCACATCCTCATCCCTTTTGTCAACACCTTTTTTGCGGGTTTTTTGACTTTTTTTCAAACTTTTTTAGAAATACGAACATTATAATAACGCTTCTGTTTTTCGTTCGTGCTTATTTCCAGATATGGGGGTTTTTGCCGGAGGGAGGCACAACGAGCCTCCGGATTTATCCAGAATCCTCCGGAAGGGAAAAATGGAAAAATAACAAAAAATTTCCCGGAGCTGCCCTTTCCGGGCGCTCCGGGCGATACAAAACGCGATTACGGTACGTTTTCAAACATGTCGCTGCCCAGCACATCCTCCCCCACGGTGGAGTAGATCAGCGTATAGATGAAGCTGCTGTTTTCGTCGTTCTCGGGGGTGACATAGTACAGCGATTTTTTGCCGTTGCGGGGCTGGGGCTGGGAGGCGTGCAGGCGGTAGGCCTCCTCCGCCACCTCAAAGCTGCTTTTGCCGCCGAAGGCATCCAGGGGCAGCCGCCAATCCATGGTGATGGTGGGGTTTTCTCCTTTATGCAGGTACACCTTCTTGCCCTCCCACGCGCCGTACAGGGCGGTGCTCTCCGGATCGTACGCCGGGTCCGCCGCCAGCGCGCAGGCCCGCTGCATGGAGCGGCCGCACACCACATGGGCGGCGTGGCCGTACTCCCCGTCCAGCGCCTGGGTGACCACCACCTCGGGCTGATACCGCCGCAGCAGCCGGGCCACGTACATATCCACCTTTTCCGTGCCGCCCCACTGGGGATACAGCTTGGCGGCGTTGTAGCTTTTTATATCCTTGAAGCTGCCGATGTCCGGATAGTTGCGCACGCCGCAGTGCCACAGGCCGTTGAGCAGCTCCACCCGGCGGCAGCTGTTGGCGCAGGTGAGGTAGCACACCTGCACCCGCTTGCCCTGGCCCCCGGCGTAGGTGGGAATGAGCCCGCCGAACCACAGCAGCTCATCATCGGGATGGGCGGCCAGCACCAGCAGATCGGCCTTCTCGCAGGACGGCTGCCAGATCTGCGGGATGTCGCCCCGCTCCCCCTGGGAAAACAGGTAGATCTCCCGGATATACAGGGCCTTTGATTTATTTTCCGTATCGAACACCAGGCGGAATTCCTTTACGGCGGGAAATTCCACATACGCCTGGGCGTATTCCTCCTTCCAGGAGGCGATTTCCGTCCATCCGCCCGCCTGCTTTTCCTGCACAGAAAAGGGCATGATATTGCTGCCAAATTCAATATACAGGGCGGCGCAGGGCGTTTGCTGCACAGCAATACTCACCTGGGGTTCCTTCATTTTTTCCGTCTGCAGGGCGGTTTCCCGGTTGCGGTCTGTCATGCGCCTGAGGGTGCCGTTTTTTGCCTTGGGCACGGTGAAGGCGGCCTCCTGGGTGATCTCCCTTGCCTTCTCCGCCCCCGCGGACAGGGCCAGCAGCAAACTCAGCAGCAAAAGCAGCAGCGCAGCGGTTTTCTTCATTCATTTCACCTCAAGGGTTTCCTTATTTAAACGCCGCAACAGTATAGCACACTTCCGCCGCGCCGTCCAGCCGGAAGAAAATCACTGCGTCACCGCCATCCACGCGCCGTAGCTGGCCGGCATGTGGGATATGCCCAGGGCCGCCGCGTCGGGCCCGCTGATCAGCGAAAGCACATGAAGGAGAATAGCAGAAAAATCGTTCCTTCCCTGGCCGAGCTTTTGCAGGTCGGCGCTTTGCGCTTCCCCGCCGCCGCCCAGGGTGGAGGTGGCCAGCAAAAGCAGCAGCTCGCTGCCCGTCATGCCCTCCTCCTCCGGCCCGGCCTCCCCGGGATGGGCCAGCGCGTGGCGGACGGTATAGCTTTCCGCCACGGTGGGAAACGCCTTCGCCATGGTTTCCACAAAGGATACCGTAAACCTGCTGCCGTCGGGGAACGCCGCAAACTCCCCAATTTTATCCGCCCGCTGATCATATGCTTCCTTCACCTGCGCAATCAGCTGGGGAGAGGCGCCGTCCACCGGCAGCGTCACGTCAACGCCGTAGCGCCCGAAGCCCCACTGGGGGAAGGGCAGGTAGGTGATCAGATCTGCCGGGTTGATCACGTTGAAGATATTGCCGTACGCCGGGTAATCCCCCCGCACGGTGCGCGGCGTGGCAAAAGTATAGGCGTACACGTTTTCCGCGCCGAAGCGGTCGGTCAGCTTTGCCCCCAGGATGTTGGCCACCGCGGCGCCGCGGCTGTGGCCCGTGATCAGAAACAGGGGGTTTTGCAGCCCGTCGATCTGCTCCGCCAGGGTATCCAGCACCTCCTGGGCCGCCAGGAAGAAGTTTTCGGCATATTCCAGGTCATACCGGCCGCCGGGCATCAGCTCCATGTTCAGGGGCCATTCGCCCTCGCCCGTGCCCCGGACGGCAATTACCAGCGCGTCCCGGCCCGCCCCCGGCGCCTTTTGATACACGCAGTACGCCGCCACATGGCGGGTATCCCCCGCCTGCCGGGCCATATTGTAATCCCCCGTTTTCAGATAGCCCAGCTTGCCCATATACAGCTGCTGCAGCGGCAGGGTATAGCACGTTTCCGCAATGGCAAGCGCCTGCTGGGCCAGCGCCGGGTCATAGGTATCGCTGGACACGGAAAACAGCGGGTCCGCCGCCGGCACGCCCTCGGAAGCCGCGGGCAGCGCTGTCAGCATCAGCAGAAAAACCACCAGCAACAGCCTGCCTGCGCCGCGTTCTCTTCCTATTTTCTTCATCAATATTCTCCTTTCGATCATTCAATAATCATAGAATGATTGTTCAGAGTATACCATTTTTTCCTTTTCCCGTCCACAAAACGGCAGGAAAAGGCGATTTCATGCTATTCTGCCGCTGAATGCATAAGCAGAAATCGGCGGGAGGAGTACGCGCTTTCTTCCCGGGGAAGAAAGCTGCAAAGAAGCCAGTGGGCGAACGGGCTTGAGAGCAAAACCAAACAATTTGCGCCTGAAACTTGAGAGGCGCCAAGAGCGCTTCCGGGCATAAGAAAAGCCTGAAAATTTCCGATAAAACAAGCTTGCTTGTTTTTCGGCAATTTTCAGGCTTTTCCCTGTGCGCTTTGCGCACAGCAGGGCCAGCTTCGCCGGCCTGCCCGGAAGCGGGAAACAGCGCTCCTGTTTCAATTGGCTATCGTTGCTTTTACGGCGTTAAAACAGGGTTTTCTGCTTCTCTTTTGACGCAAAAGAGAAGCGTTCCCCCCTCGTCAGCCGTCAACCCACCAGGCCGGGGTCAGCTGTCCCAGGGAAACCACCGTTCCCTTTTCAGCGTCCGTCAAAATCAGAATATCCTGATAGGTGTCGGGCATCAGCTGCACCATCAGCTCGCGGCAGGCGCCGCAGGGAGCGCCGACGCGGCCATCGGACATCACCGCCACCACCCGGGCGATGGCGTCCTCTCCCTGGGTGAGCATGCTGAAGATGGCGTTCCGCTCGGCACAGATGCCCAGGGTGCAGCTGGTATCCACGCAAACGCCGGTGTAGATGCGGCCGGAAGCGGACAGCACGGCAGCGGCCACGCCGCCGGCCTCCACATACCGGGACACCTGCCGCCCATGCTGCACGGCCCGGGCGGCGGAGAGCATCCGGCGCCAGATTTCATCCGGCATGGGGTTTAATTATCCAGCACGCGCACGGGCAGCACCAGGTAGGTAAACTGATCGCCGTCCAGGGGCGCGATGGTGCAGGGGGAAACGCTGCTGTTAAAGCGCATGCACATTTCCTCGGTATACACGTTGCGGATGACATCGGACAGATACCGGGCGTTGAAAGCGATTTTAAACTCCTCCTTGGAGTAGCTTACGGGAATCTTTTCCAGGGCGGTGCCGCGCTCGGCATTGGCGGTGATGGTCATTTCATCCCCGGTGATGGCCAGGCGCAGCAGGTTGTTTTTGCCCTCCCGGGCCATCAGGCTGGCGCGCTCGATGGCGGCAATGAAGTCATCCCGGCGCAGCTTCACCTCGCTCTGCCAGCTGGTGGGCAGAATCTGCTTATAGTTGATGTATTCGCCGGTGAGCAGGCTGGTGTAGCAGGCGGTGTCGTCAAAGGTGAGCATAAAGCGGTTTTTGCCGCACACCACCCGCACGGGCTCCTCGCTTTCGCCCAGCATGCGGGCAAACTCGCCCAGGATGCGGCCGGGCACCACGGCGGATACGCTCTCCTTGCCGCCGGGCAGCTGATATTCGCCCTGCACGCGCTGCAGCGCCAGACGGAAGCCGTCCAGGCCCACAAAGCGCAGCTCCTGGGGGAAAATCTCCATCAGGCAGCCGGTGAGAATGCGGCGGGTTTCATCGGTGGAGATGGCAAACATGATGCGGCCCACCGCGTCGCGCAGCTTGTTCTGGGCGATTTCGAAGGAGAACTCCTCATCCCGTACCTCGGGGATATCGGGAAACTCGCTGGCGTCGGTGCCGGCCATGCTGGTGTTGCTGCCCTGGGCGCGGATTTCGGCCCGGAAGCGTTTGTCAATTTCGATATCCACCTCGCCGGAGAGCTTGCGAACCAGCTCCCCGAAGAGCTTGGCGGGCATCATGGCCACGCCCTCCTCCACCACCATGGCGTTCACCCGGGTGCGGATGGTCATTTCGCCATCGGTACAGGTAAGGTAAATGCCGTTGTCCGTGGTTTCAATCAGTACGCCTTCATATACCTGGCGCATGGGACGGGCGCTGAGCGCGTGGGAGACCAGGCTCATGCCGGCGTTGATATCGGAAGCGCTTGCGGAGAAATGCATGGGATCACATCCTTTTCTTTGCAGTAGAAGTATATATAATATCCGTCGTAGTAGTAGGGGCTGTGGATAAAGTGGATAACTTTCAAACCCCTTGGCGCTGCTGGGTTTTTCTTCAAATCCGCCTGTGGATAAGCCTGGGAAAACCTTTGGATACCCTGGGGAAAACCCTTGCCCGGGCGCCGGATGGCCGCCCCGGACAGCCGTTTTTTTGCGGGCGGGAAGAGGGTCGCCGGAGGCGGACGCAAAAACATTCAGCACCTGCCGCGGGTTTTTGAAAGGCCAAAAAGGTTTTCCACAAAATCCCCATTGGCGGTTTCCACCGTTTGTGGAAATCTTTTTTCCAGCGCCCGGGGGCTTTTTGCTGCTTCGGCCATTTTTGTCCACCGCTGTTTTCCACTGGAGCTGGGGATAATTGCTGCAATTTTTTTATTCCTCAGAAAATTGCAAAACCATACAGCCTAAAGAACATTATACCATAATTTCTTCCCTGTGTAAAATGCGAAATTCCGGAGCCCGGCCGGGGGCAGGAAACCGGTGAAAAATCAGGGCGCTGATATGGAATACTTCTTGATCGGCCGCCTTTTTCCTCTTTTTTATCAACTATTCGCAAAAGTAATGCGCGGTTTAAAAAGGATGCCCAATGAATTGCGGAAAGAAATCTTTTTTCTTCTCATTTTGTTTGATATCAAACTTCTTAAATGGGAGATCTTCGAGGCTTCCGCGGTCTGACGCTCTGCTCCGGGAGATTTCAGAACCTCGCGGGGCAAACCGGTTTGAACGCACAAACGGCAGGAGGAGTACGCGCTTTCTTCCCGGGGAAGAAAGCTGCAAAGAAGCCAGTTGGCGAACCGGCTTGGATATATTGCTCGCCCAAGTAAATCATGAATAATCTGCGGGCGATAAATCGCTCCATACAGTGTCACTCAACCTTGAAATACGTTCGGTATTCCTGCGGTTTCGTTCCTTGTTTGGAACGATTTCTCATCCCGCATCTTGATTCACGATTTACTTGGACGAGCAATAATAACAAGCAATATGCGCCTGAAACTTGAGTGTCGCCAAGAGAGCTTCCGGGCATAAGAAAAACCGCAGGCCAGCATGAAAAACAAACTTGTTTGTTTTTCAGTCTGTCCGGCGGTTTTTCCCTGTGCGCTTTGCGCACAGCAGGGCCGGCTTTGCCGGCCTGCCCGGAAGCGGGGAACAGCGCTCCTGTTTCAGTTTTCGTCAGCAGCTTTTACGACGACAAACGGGGTTTTCTGCTTCTCTTTTGACGCAAAAGAGAAGCGTTTCCCTCCTCCTCAAATCTCAGTTTGCGTTTGCTGCTTTTACGGCAAAAACACAGCCCTTTTCGGTTCCTTTTCGGGCGGCGAAAAGGAACGTCCCCGTCCGTCCCCTTTCCGTCTATTGTCCGTTAGCCCTCCACTGCCACGGCGCAGCCCTCCCGCAGGCTGTATAACCACATCTCAGCCACGGGAATTTTGGTAATTTCCCGCAGCGCCCGGGCGTACCAGCGAATCTGATCGCCGTAGAGGGCAGGCAGCTCCCGGGCAGCGCAGCGGTCGGTCTTGTAATCCACCAGAACCCAGGCGCCGTTTTCCAGGAAGCACAAATCCAGCACGCCCTGCACCAACATGTTGTTTTCCAGCATGCAGAAGCTCCATTCCCGATGCACTTCGGCAGCCGCCTGTACCCGGCGGCCCAGATCGGACTGGAAGAAGGCGCGGATATCGCCGATGTGAATCAGCGACAGCTCCTCCGGGGTCAAAATCCCCTGACGCTGTAAGGCCTGCAGCTGCGGCATGATCTCCCCCTCCATCCGCAGGGCGCACAGCGCCTTGTGGGTGGCGGTGCCGCGATCCGCGCCCCGGGGCTTGCGGTTGAGCATAAAATTGGGCAGCTCCTGGGGCAGGGTATCCAGCTTCAGCGCCCGGCGCTTGGTTTCAATGGTCTCCTCCTCGTCCTCGCCGGGCAGCTCTCCCCGCACCAGCGCGGTGACGCTGGTTTTGAGCAAACGGTGCTTGAACTTTGGCAGGGTTGGAAACAGGTTTTCCGGCACATTTCCCGAAGCGTCCGGAATCTCAAAGTCCTTTTCTTTGGGCAGGTAACTGCGGAAATCGGCGCCGTTGTGATAGCGGATATCCCATTGGCTGCCGTTGGCGGCGGTGTACAGCGTATCCTCATTTCGGGTCAGGCCCGCGCAAACCGCCTGGCCAATCCAATCCAGCATGCAGCGGGCCTGGCCGGCGGCATAATCCCCGGCAGGCAGCTGCCATACCAGCCGCTCCTTTTCCAGGCTGCGGGGGGACGCCAGCAAAATCAGCCGCTCCCGGGCGCGGGTCATGCCCACATACAGCAGCCGCGCCTCCTCCGCCCGGATTTCCCGGCGGCGCTTGTATTCCAGGGCCTTGCCGCACAGGGTGTGGCCGGTAACGCGCTCCTCGGTGTCGCAGCGCTTCAGGGCCAGGCCCTCCCGGGCGTCGCAGCGCAGAAGCTCGCTGTCGCTGGGCATGCGGAAGGCCCGGGCCATCTCCATCAGAATGACCACGGGAAATTCCAGCCCCTTGGATTTGTGCAGCGTCATAATGCGCACCACATCGTCGTTTTCGTTCATCTCCCGGGCGGCCCCGGCATCGTTGGTTCGGCGGGCGATATCCGAGGTAACCAGGAACTCGTGCAGGCGATAGCGCACGTTTTCGCCCTGAGCCCGCTCGCAGAGCAGGCGCAGGTTAGCCTGGCGGGAGGCGCCGTCCCGCTGGGCGCCGGCCCGGGCATACATGCCCGTTTCGTGCATCAGCTGCAAAATCAGCGCGTCCGTGGAGATGTGATAGGAGAGGAAGCGCCACCTGTCCAGCTTTTCGCAGGCCAGGCGCACATCCTCATCTGTTTCCCGCAGGGCAAAAAACACTTGATGGAAGGGCTTCTGCCGGGTATCGTCTGTCAGGCGGATGCGGGCCAGGCGCTCGCTGGTGAAGCCGAAGCAGGGGCAGCGCAGGGCGGAGAGCAGCGGAATATCCTGATAGGGATTATCCAGCACCCGCAGCAGGTTCATCATATCCCGCACCTCGGGCAGATCAAAATACTGGGCATCCGCGTCGCTGTAGGCCGGAATGCCCTCCTCGGCCAGTATTTTGGCGATCTGCGGGGCGCGGCCGGAGGCGGAACGCAGCAGGATAACAAAATCCCGGTACCGCAGGGCACGCTCGCCCGTTTTATCCCGCACCGGCGTGCCCACCAGCTCCCGAATGCGGCGGGCGGCCAGCTGGGCCTCATACATCCAGCCCCTGCGGATTTCAGATTCCTCCGGCTCCGCCTCGGTTTCCACCTCGCCGCTGATGAGATGCAGCTCCACCGGCGGGTCCCCCTGGGTGGGCGCCCCAGCCCGCAGATGGGCGGCCTCGTCGTATCCGATCTCGGTGGCGCCCCGGCGCATGGCCCGCTCAAACACGCAGTTGACCCCGGCCAGGATGTTGCCCCGGCTGCGGAAATTGCTGCTGAGCAGGATGCGGCGGCTGGACGCCCCGGCGCCATCGGCAAACTGCTCATATTTGGTGATAAACAGGGTAGGGTCGGCCAGCCGGAAGCGGTAAATGCTTTGCTTTACATCGCCCACCATGAACAGGCGGTTGTTTTCGGTGTGCACCCGGCGGACAATGGCCTCCTGGATGGCGGACACATCCTGGTATTCATCCACAAAGATAGCGTCAAACCCCGCCGCCACGCTCCGGCACACCTGGGGATCCTCCAGGGCCTGCAGGGCCTTGTGCTCCAGATCGCCGTAGTCCAGCAGGTTGCGATCCTCCTTATATGCCGAAAAGCGGGCGTCCACCGCCTGCACCAGGCCGATCAGCGCCCGAAGGGCAGGCATCGTATAGGCGATTTCGGCCCGGGCTTCCTCCATATCCGCCGGGAGCAGGCCGCTTGCCTCCTTGGCCAGTTCCTTGACGCTTTCCCGCAGGTGCAGCGCCTGGGCCAGCACATCCTCCCGATAATCCCCGCCCTTGGGGGTGCGTGCCCGGGTGGGGAAGCGCACCTCTCCGCCCAGCGGCGCGCCGCTGCGCAGGGCTTCCGCCATGGCCTGGATGATCTGCTTGTCCGCCGCGAAGGTTTCCGCCAGGAAATCCGGCCCGCCGGAGGCTTCGGTCAGGCGCAGGCACTGATCATTCAGCTGGGAAGCGCCCTCCAATATCATCAGCGCTTCCTTTCGCAGCAACAGCAGGGCGGATTTCATCCCGCTTTCCACGGGGTTTTCCATCTGCTGCTTCAGCCAGCCCTGGGGATTCGCCTGGGAGCGCAGAAAATCATACAGCTCCCGGGCCATTGCGACAATCTGCGCGTCGCCGTACTGGTTGATCAGGGCCTGGTCATCGGGGGATTCGCTTTGGCACAGCTCCTCGATGCTTTCATCCAAAGCCCGACAAAATAGCGGCTCCAGCACGGTGGTTTCGCCAATTTTCGCCATGGGGTCGATATCCACCGCCTGAAAGTTGCGGCGGATGATGTGATGGCAGAACACGTGCAGGGTGCAGATTTGGGCGCGCTTGACCGCCAGCATCTGCTGACGCAGGTGCTTGTTCCCGTATGCCTCCTTTTCCAGGGCAGCCACCAGCCGCTCCCGCAGCTCCGCCGCCGCCGCCCGGGTGAAGGTGATGATCAGCAGCCGGTCCACCCGGCCGCCTTCCCGCAGCATCTTCAGCACATGCTCAATCAGCACAGCGGTTTTGCCGCTGCCCGCTGCCGCGCTCACCAGGGTTTCCCGGTTCCGCGCGTCAATGGCCTGCTGCTGCGCTTCTGTCCATTGGGGCATGATCTGTCCTCCTGCAATGTTTCACGTAAAACAGTTTTTTGTGATTCCGTTTCCATCCTTTCCTATTTTATCATAAGGAACGGGGGAAAACAATTCATAATCTGAGAGCGCGTATATATAATAGAAGAAACACCTTTATGTTTCACGTGAAACATTCGACTTCTCCAAAAAACCGGAGAGGATGCCCGCGCTAAACTGACAAACAGGAACTCGAAGGGGAGGATACGCGCTTTCTTCCCGGGGAAGAAAGCTGCAAAGAAGCCAGTCGGCGAACCGGCCTGAATATAAAAACAAACAGTTTGCGCCAGAAGCTTGAACGCCGCCAAGAGAGCTTCCGGGCATAAGAAAAGCCGTAGGACAGGCCGAGAAAATAAGCTCGCTTATTTTTCGGCTGGCCTTCGGCTTTTCGCTGTGCGCTTTGCGCACAGCAGGGCCGGCTTCGCCGGCCTGCCCGGAAGCGGGGAACGGCACTCCTGCTCCAGCTTGCGCTTGCTGCTTTTGCGGCGACAAACGGGGTTTTCTGCTTCTCTTTTGACTCAAAAGAGAAGCGTCCCCCTTCCCGTCCGATTTCTGTCTGCTGCTTTTACGGCGACAAACGGGGTTTTTTGCTTCGCTCCTTGACCCAAAGAGAGAAGATCTCCCGTCCGTCCCCCTTCACCGCTTTTCCACGATCTCGTGCCCCTTGTGAATGCAGCGGGCCGGTACCGTGCCGCGCACGGAAACCAGGGGATATACCTGGGCGTGGGGGCCAATCACCGTGCCGGGGTTCAGCACGCTGTTGCAGCCGATTTCCGCCCAGTCGCCCAGCATGGCGCCCACCTTGCGCAGGCCCGTGGCCAGGGTTTCCGTGCCGTCCCGGATGATCACGGCGGTGTTGTCGCCTTTGACGTTGCTGGTCACCGCGCCCGCGCCCAGATGGGCGTGGAAGCCCAGAATGCTGTCGCCCACATAGTTGTAATGGGGCACCTGCACCTGGTCAAACAAAATTACGTTTTTCAGCTCGGTGCTGTTGCCCACCACCGCGCGCCGGCCCACCAGCGCGTTGCCGCGGATGAAGGCCCCGTGGCGGATCTCCGCCTCATGGTCAATGATCACATGCTCGCCGATCAGCGCCGTGGGGGCAATCACCGCGTCCCGGGCAATCCACACATGCTCCCGGGGATGCTCAAATTCCTCCATGGGCAGGGTCTCGCCCAGGGCGTCAATCATCTCCCGGATGCCGGGCAGCGCCTCATGGGGATAGGTGAAACCGGCCAGATACCCCCCTGTGCGGCTGTTGCTTAAATCGTATAAATCAACAACTTTATACATTTTTATACCTCTTTCAGCGCGTGCCCGCTGCGGCGCAGCATGTCGGCCACAGCCGAAGCAGCCGCCTGGGCGGCGTCGTGATCGGCCGCCTCGCTCATCACCCGCAGCACGGGCTCGGTGCCGCTTTTGCGCAGCAGGATGCGCCCGCTGCCGCCCAACTGCTGCCGGGCCTGGGCCAGGGCGGACTGCACGTTGGCATCCTCCATGGCCGCCTGCTTGTCGTCCACCCGCACGTTGATCAGCACCTGGGGATAGTTGACCATGGGGGCGTGAAGCTCGCTGAGGGGGCGCTTTTGGGCCAGCATGGCCTGCATCAGCTTGATGGCGGTCAGCAGCCCGTCCCCGGTGGTGGCGTACTTGGAAAAGATGATGTGGCCGCTCTCCTCGCCGCCGATGAGATCGCCCCGCTCCCGCATGCGCTCATACACAAAGCGGTCGCCCACGTCGGTTTGCTCATAGCCGATGCCCAGCTGATCCAGCGCCCGGTACAGGCCCATATTGCTCATGATGGTGGTGACCACGTGGGTTTCGCCCAGCATTCCCCGATCCTTCATATAGGATGCATAAATATACATAATTCGGTCGCCGTTGACCACCTGGCCTTTCTCGTCCACCGCGATGCAGCGGTCGGCGTCGCCGTCAAAGGCGAAGCCCACGTCCAGGCCGTTTTCGGTCACCAGCTTCTGCAAATTTTCAATGTGGGTGCTGCCGCAGCCGCGGTTGATGTTTTCGCCGTCGGGGCGGTTGCCCACCACGGTCACCTCGGCGCCCAGGGCCTTGAACACGCTTTCGCCCAGCTGCCAGGTGCTGCCGTTGGAGCAGTCCAGCCCCACCCGCACGCCCTTGTAGCTGTGGGTGGCCAGGGAGATCAGGTAGCCGATATAGCGGTTGCGCCCGGCGGCGTGGTCAAATACGCGGCCGATGTGCTCCCGCTGGGCGTAGGGGGCGGTGTCCGGCGCGTCCAGAAAGGCCTCCGCCTTGGCGATCACGCCGTCGTCCATCTTTTCCCCGTCGCCGTTGATCAGCTTGATGCCGTTGTCCCAGTAGGGGTTGTGGCTGGCGCTGATCATGGCGCCGCAGTCAAAGCCCTCGGTGCGGGCCACATAGCTGACGCTGGGGGTGGTGGTCACGTGCAGCAGGTAGGCGTCGGCCCCGGCGCTGGTCAGGCCGGCGCACAGGGCGTCCTCCAGCATATAGCCGCTGGCGCGGGTGTCCTTGCCGATCACCACCCGGGCCCGCCGGGCCGGGCTGCTGTAATAGGCGCCCAGAAAGCGCCCCAGCTTGAAGGCGTGCATGGCGGTGAGATCCTTATTGGCCTCTCCCCGGAAGCCGTCTGTGCCGAAATATTTTCCCATAGAACACTCCTTTTCAGGGCGGGCGGGCAGCCGGGGCCGCCCTCTCCGCGCGGAAAGATTATACTATTTCTCTTCCAAAATCATGCCATCTGTGGGCGTCTTTTCCGTCCTGGCTTTGCTTCACTCCGGTCAACGTAGCGCCGCCCGGGGCTGCCGCCCGGCCTCCGCTGAAAACAGTCCACTGGGCTGTTTTCCGGGCGCTGCGGCCCCCTTCGATCTGCTTTGCCAGGACGAAAAAAACATCCCGCATCTGGTAAGATTTCAGAATTTCAATAGTATTATACGATTGAAGGAGGCGCGCGGCCTCCTCCAAAGACGATGGAATTACAGCTTCGCCGCGGCATCCCCGTCGGCGTAAACCGTTACGCAGGGATGCAGCTGCAGGATGCTGGCCGGGCAGGCGGGGTCAACGGGCCCCTTTACCATGGCGGCCACGGCGTCGGCCTTGGCGGAGCCAAAGGCCATCACGATGATCTCCCGGGCGTGCATGATGGTTTGAATGCCCATCGAGACGGCCTGGGCGGGCACCTCCTCCAGGGAGGCGAAGAAGCGCTTGTTGGCCTGCCGGGTGCTCAGGGCCAGGTCGGCCACGTGGGTGCGGCTGTTCCAGGGGCCGCCCGGCTCGTTGAAGCCGATGTGCCCGTTGGGGCCGATGCCCAGCAGCTGCAGATCGATGCCGCCCGCCCGCGCAATTTCTTCATCGTACTGCGCGGCGTTTTCGGGGGTGGTGTGCAGGCCGTCGGGCACGTGGGTGTTGGCCTTGTCGATGTCCACGTGGTTGAACAGCCGGTCGTCCATGAAATAGCGGTAGCTTTGGGGATGGTCGCCCGCCAGGCCCACATATTCATCCAGGTTATAGGTAACGGTCTTGGCAAAGGAAAGGCGGCCGGCTTTGTTCAGGGCAATCAGGTGCCGGTACAGGGCCTCCGGCGTGGAGCCGGTGGCCAGGCCCAGCACGGCGTCCGGGCGCTGCTGCAGCAGCTGGGCGTAGCGTTCCGCCGCCTGGGCGGCGCATTCTTCCATGGATGCGATGATCAGTTTCATAGTTGCCTCCTTATTATATGCGGGATGGAAAGGGAGTATGCGGCGGCCTTCAGCGGATGGCGTCCTTGCCGCCCATATAGCAGCGCAGCGGTTCGGGAATGCGGATGCTGCCGTCGGCCTGCAGGTTGTTTTCCAGGAAGGCAATCAGCATGCGCGGCGGAGCCACCACGGTGTTGTTGAGGGTATGGGGCAGGTATTTTTTGCCGTCGGCGCCCTTCACGCGGATGCCCAGGCGGCGGGCCTGGGCGTCGCCCAGATTGGAGCAGCTGCCCACCTCAAAGTACTTTTGCTGCCGGGGGCTCCAGGCCTCCACGTCGCAGGATTTCACCTTCAGGTCGGCCAGGTCGCCGCTGCAGCACTCCAGGGTGCGCACGGGGATATCCAGGCTGCGGAAGAAATCCACGGTGTTCTGCCACAGCTTGTTGTACCATGCCATGCTGTCCTCGGGCTTGCACACCACGATCATTTCCTGCTTTTCAAACTGGTGGATGCGGTACACGCCGCGCTCCTCGATGCCGTGGGCGCCCACCTCCTTGCGGAAGCAGGGGGAATAGCTGGTGAGGGTTTGGGGCAGCTCGTCCTCGGTGAGCATCTGATCGATGAATTTGCCGATCATGCTGTGCTCGCTGGTGCCGATCAGGTACAGGTCCTCGCCCTCGATTTTATACATCATGTTTTCCATTTCGGAAAAGCTCATCACGCCGTTGACCACGCTGCTGCGGATCATAAACGGCGGCACGTAATAGGTGAAGCCCCGGTCGATCATGAAATCCCGGGCATAGCTCAAAATGGCGCTGTGCAGCCGGGCGATGTCGCCCTTAAGATAATAGAAGCCGTTGCCGCTGGTGCGGCGGGCGGCGTCCAGATCGATGCCGTTCAGCCGCTCCATGATGTCCACATGGTAGGGGATTTCCCACGCCGGCACCACGGGCTCGCCAAAGCGCTCGTTTTCCACGTTTTCGCTGTCGTCCCTGCCCACGGGCACGCTGGCGTCGATGATCTGGGGAATCACCATCATGCGCTTTTTGATTTCCTCGGCGTACTCGTCTTCCTTTACCTCCAGGGCGGCCAGCTCATCCTGCATGTCCTTCACCTGCTGCTTGGCGGCCTCGGCCTCCTCGCGCTTGCCCTGGCCCATCAGCGCGCCGATCTGCTTGGAGATGGCGTTGCGCTGGGAGCGCAGATAATCCGCCCGCTGAATGGCCTCGCGGTTCTTTTTATCCAGCGCCAGCACCTCGTCCACCAGGGGCAGCTTGGCGTCCTGGAACTTCTTCTTGATGTTTTCCCGCACCAGGTCGGGGTTGTTCCGGATCAGGTTGATGTCAATCATGGGATATCGTCCTTTCTTGCATTGATCTGTCTGAAAAAAGAAAAACCCCCGCGCCCATCTCTGGGACGGAAGGATTCCGCGTTGCCACCCAGCTTGCGCGGGAATGCCGCGCCGCTCGTATGCGCTGTATGGGGCGCTGCCCCCGCGGCTCCTCGCCGCGCGCTCCCGGGCGGATGCCCGCCTGCATGCCGCCGTTTTTCACCGGCCAACGGCTCTCTTTGCGCATGCTGGGCGCGTGTTCCCGTTCATCGCGTTCGCTGGTTATTATAACAGGATTTTCCGGGAAATGCAAGAAGAAAGGCAAGAATAACGGGGCCTGACGCCGGGAAGGCCGCCGTGGCGGGGGACGAACGGGGCTCTTCTCTCTTTGCAGTCAAAGAGAGAAGCAGAGAAACCCCATTTGCCGCCGTAAAAGCAACAATATCAAACTGAAACAGAAGTGCCGTCCTCCGCTTCCGGGCAGGCCGGCGAAGCCGGCCCTGCTGTGCGCATGCGCACAGCGAAAAACCGCCGGACAGACCGAAAAACAAACAAGTTTGTTTTTCCGGCTGGCCTGCGGTTTTTCTTTTGCCCGGAAGCTCTCTGGACGGCATTCAAGTTCCAGGCGCAAATTGTTTGATTTTGTCCTCAAGCCGGTTCGCCCGGTGGGATTCCAAAGGGATGAAATCCCTTTGGCGCAGGTTTGGGCGCGCGGAGCGCCCAACGTTCTCCCCTGCCAATTTCCGCATGCAAAAAGGGAAACGGGAATGCCCCAAAAAGCTGGACGCGTAGGTGGAACTATGCTATACTTACTCTGGTTCCGTATGGAGATCATACGGTCGGAAGGGAATGAAGAGACAAATGGTGAAGTACGTGTGGAAGTTTGCTGTTATTGCCGTGCTGCTGGCGCTGCTGCTGGTGCTGGCGCCCTCGCCGGTGGCCACCTATGCCGAGGTGGCCGATCTGCCCCTGCAGGGCCCGGGCCCCAAGGTGAACTGGAGCAATTATGTTTCCGCGGATGAGTACGAGGACCCCTCCATCCATGTGCAGGTGTTCCGCGGCAATACCTTCCATGTGTTCCGCAAGGACGGCAAGGGCAACGAAAAGGACTGCGGCACCAATTATATTTATACCCTGGTCAAAATCGCCAGCCCCACCCAGATCCGCTCCGCCTTTGTGGGCCGGGCCAACACCAACGATACGGCCAAGGGCTTCCGCATCGCCAAGGACAACAACGCCATTTTTGCCGTCAACGGCGATTATTTCTGCCACGACTGGCACAAATACACCTATATTGTGCGCCAGGGGCATGAATACCGCACCCGCTATTTGGATGAAAAATGGGATTTGCTGATCATCGACCAGAACGGCGACCTCAACGTCATCACCGAGCCCACCAAGGAAAAGCTGGCGCAGTGGGTGGCCGACAACCCCGATAAACAGATCATCAACACCTTCAACTTCGGCCCCCTGCTGATTGAAGACGGCCAGGTTACCCGGGAGGATTTCAATACCACCCTCAACCACGATTACATCGGCAACCATAAGCTGTGCCAGCACATGGCTATCTGCCAGCTGGATACGCTCACCTACCTGTTTGTCACCACCGAGGGCCCGGACGATGAGAAGGACGCCGGCCTGACCATGAACGAGTTTGTGCAGTGCCTGCGGGAGGTGGAGAGCAAGCTGGAGGACGGACTCAAAATCCGGCTGGCCTTCAACCTGGACGGCGGCAACAGCGCCACCATGGTGTTCAAGGATCCCGCCAAGGACGGTCTGAAGAAGATCAACGCCCCCAACAACAAGAACGCCGAGCGCTGGATTAAGGATATCATCTATTTCGCCAGCGCCTGGCAGGAGTAAGAGGAAACGCCATGTACGATGAAGAAATGCTGTCCGCCGCGCCGCTGTTTTCCATCCTGGGCCTGCCCGTAACGGGCTTTGCCCTGTTTGTGGCCGTGGGCGCGCTGCTGGCCCTGGGGATGGCGCTGCTCCGCGCCCGGAAAACGGGGGTGGAAAGCAACACGGTGCTGTGGTTTGCCATGCTGGGCATTCCCCTGGGCTTGCTGTGCGCCCGGCTGGTTTTTTGCCTGTTTAACTTTTCCGATGTGCAGTATAACGGATTTTGGTATATCTTCCGCCTGGATTACGGCGGGTTCACGGTCATCGGCGCCTTCCTGGGGCTGCTGCTGGCGGGGGTGCTGACCCGGCTGATCACCGGCTGCTCCTTCCTGGATCTGATGGACGCCGTGGTGCCCGGCCTGCTGATTCTGCTGGCCCTGGAGCGCTTTGGCGAGGGCGCCACGGATAACGGCGTGGGCCTGGAGGTCAGCGCGGCGGGGCTACGCTTCTTCCCCCTGGCCCGCCCCGGCGTTTATGAGGATATGTACCTGTACGCCGTGCACATGTTCGAGGGCATGACGGCGCTGGTGGCCGGGGTATACACCCAAAGCATGCCCAAGGCCCCCCGGGGCAGGGCGGCGGGCACGGGCATTATCCTGGCCTGCGCCGGGCAGATCGTGTGGGAGTCCATCCGCAAGGACAGCCGCCTCATGTTCGATCTGGCCAGCCTGCTTATGATCTTCTGCGCCATCGTGCTGTTTGCGCTGCTGCTGCTGTGCCTGTGGCGGCTGGATTGGCCCCTGGGCGGCAAGGCCCTGGCGGTGGCCGGCTTCCTGGCGCTGGCGGTGATCACCGGCGCGCTGCAGTTTTTTATGGAGGGCAAGTTTGTGCAAAGCATCCCCGTGTGGCTGTGCTTTGCCCTGTCCTGCCTGTCCACCGCGGGCCTGGCCTGGCTGAACCTGCGGGTGCTGCGCAGCGCGACGGAACAGCCGTAAAAAAACGCCCGGACGCCTGCCCGGGCACTTTCCATGGGACATAAACGTAAGAAAGGATGATTTCAACATGGCGGCAAAATGGCTGAAAGACACGGTGTTTTATGAAATCTACCCCCAGTCCTTCCGCGATACCAACGGCGACGGCATCGGCGATATCAACGGCATCATCGAAAAGCTGGATTACATCAAGGGCCTGGGCTGCAACGCCCTGTGGATCAACCCCTGCTTTGATTCCCCCTTCAAGGATGCTGGCTACGACGTGCGGGACTACAAAAAGGTGGCCCCCCGCTACGGCACCAATAACGATTTGTACCGCCTGTTCGGCGAGGCCCACCGGCGGGGCATCCGCGTGCTGCTGGACCTGGTGCCCGGCCATACCAGCGAGGAGCATCCCTGGTTTAAAATGAGCGGCAAGGCCGAAAAGAACGAATACACCAACCGCTATATCTGGACCAACCACTGGTGGCAGGGCTGCAAGGATATGCCCTACATCGGCGGCGAGTGCGAGCGCGCGGCCACCTATGTGCTCAATTTCTTCAAGTGCCAGCCCGCGCTCAACTACGGCTTCGCCCGGGTGGACGCCCCCTGGCAGCTGCCCTGCGATCATCCCGACGCCATTGCCACCCGGGAGGCCATGAAGGATGTGATGCGCTTCTGGCTCAGCCACGGCTGCGACGGCTTCCGCGTGGATATGGCCGCCTCCCTGGTGAAGTACGACGATGAAAACAAGTCCGCCACCTCCGCCCTCTGGCGCAACGTGCGGGAGATGCTGGAGGCGGAGTTCCCCGACGCCGCCATGGTGGCGGAGTGGGGCTTCCCCAAGCAGGCCCTGCGGGCGGGCTATGATATGGATTTCTACCTCAGCCACGAGGACAACGGCTATGTTTCCCTGCTGCGGGAGTATGCCCGGCACGGGGATGACCCCAATGCGCCGGATAACAGCTACTTCCGCCGGGATTCCGCCCACGACATCAGCCGCTTCCTGACGGAGTACATGGATTGGTATCAGGATACCCGGGACAAGGGGTATATCTCCATGATCACCTGCAACCACGATACCATCCGCCCCCGCTTCAATATGGATATGCGGGAGCTGAAGCTGGCCTACGCTTTCCTGTTTACCATGCCCGGCGTGCCCTTCCTGTATTACGGCGATGAAATCGGCATGCGCTATCAGCAGCTTCCCACCAAGGAGGGCGGCTATTTCCGCACCGGCTCCCGCACGCCCATGCAGTGGGCCAAGGGCAAAAACCTGGGCTTCAGCGAGGGCTGCGCCGACGCGCTGTACCTGCCCGTGGACCCCGCCCCCGACGCCCCCACCGTGGAGGAGCAGGAGGGGCAGGCGGATTCCCTGCTCAACACCGTGCGCGCCCTGCTGGCCCTGCGCCACAGCCGGGAAGACCTGCAGGCGGACGCGGAGTTCGCCCCCCTGTGCGCCGAGGCGGGCAAGCCCTTTGTGTACCGCCGCGGCGGGCTGGTGCTGGCGGTGAACCCCGCCGGCGAGGCCCTGCCTGCCAATGCGGAAACCGGCGGCCGCCAGGTGATCTTTGCCATCGGCGACGCCGCCCTGCAGGACGGCAGGCTGGTGATGGGCCCCCAGTCCTTCGCCGTGCTGGGATAACGGAAACGGCCGGGGAGGATACGCGCTTTCTTCCCGGGAAAGAAAGCTGCAAAGAAGCCAGTCGGCGATGCGGCTTGGACACAATAACTAATACTAAACCCCGTCTAAAAGATTGAATCTATGGGTGTCTTTTCCGCCCTGGCGTTGCTTCATTCCGGTCAACGTAGCGCTGCTACGCCTCCCTTCATTCAGCTTAGCCAGGACGAAAAATCCAGCCCATATCTTTCAATCTTTTTAACGGGATTTATACTATTTCTCTTCTAAAATCATGCCATCTGTGGGCGTCTTTTCCGTCCTGGCTTTGCTTCACTCCGGTCAACGTAGCGCCGCTACGCTTCCCTTCGATCAGCTTTGCCAGGACGAAAAAAACATCCCACATCTGGTAAGATTTTAGAATTTCAATAGTATTAGTATAACAATTTGCGCCTGGAACTTGAAGGTCGCCAATAGAGCTTCCGGGCATAAAAAAGGCCTGAAAATATCCGACAAAACAAGCAAGCTTGCTTTTCGGCAGTTTTCAGGCTTTTTTCTGTGCGCTTCGCGCACAGCAGGGCCGGCTTCGCCGGCCCGCCCGGAAGCGGGGAACGGCACGCCTGTTTCGGTTTGCGCTTGCTGCTTTTATGGCGGCAAACGCAGCCCTTTTCGGTTCCTTTTCGGGCTCCGAAAAGGAACGCTCCCGTTTCTCCTTCTTCCCGACCGATTTCTGTTTGTTTATACAGCTATTCAATAGAATGGCTTATCGCATATCCTCCGGCGGGCGCTCGCCGTCCAGGTCGTAGAAAATGCGGGTCAGCTCCAGCCCGCTGGGCGGGGCGGTAACGCCCAGCACCAGGCGGTTGCCCGTTTCCAGGGCCTCGTCGATGCAGTCGGGGGAAAGCCGCCGCTGGCCGATGGCAATCAGCGTTCCCGCCATGATGCGCACCATATTGTACAGGAAGGCGCTGCCCCGCACGGTGAGGGTGATGTCGTCCCCCGAGCGCTGCACATCCACGCCGTACAGGGCGCGCACGGTGGTTTTGGCCGTGCCCCCCGCGGCCTGGAAGGCGGCAAAATCATGGGTGCCCAGCAGGCGCAGGGCGGCCTGCTGCATCAGGGCCTCGTCGCAGGGCACGGGGATGTGGGTGGTGAAGCTGCGGCGCATGGCGCTGGCGTGGCGGTTGTTCCAGATGCGGTAGGTGTAAATCTTGCCCCTGCAGGAAAACCGTGCGTGAATGCCCTCGGGAATTTCCCGGGCGGCGCGGATGCGGATATCCGGGGGCAGCATGGTGTTGAGCACAAAGGGAAACTTCTCCGCCGGGATGGTGCTGTAATTGTAAAAGTGCGCCCGCTGGCCCAGGGCGTTCACCCCGGCGTCCGTGCGGCTGGCCCCCCAGATGGTGCTTTCCCGGCCCGTGGCGCGGCTTACGGCCTTCTCCACCTCGGCCTGCACGGTGCGGAAATTGGCCTGCCGCTGCCAGCCGGCAAACCCCGAGCCGTCGTATTCGATGGTCAGCAGAATCTTGTTGTACTCCTCCATTGGGCGGGCGCGCTCCTTTGCATTGCGGATGGCTGCATTATACCATAGATCGCGGGCAGTGACAACGGCCCGCCCTTGACAGACGGGGCCGGGCGGTATATCATGCCCCTGTCGGAGGAAACGCCATGAAGCTGTACGATCACGTGATTCCCGCGCGGTTCATCGCCCGTCCCAACCGCTTCATCGCCGTGGTGCAAACGGCGGCGGGGGAGGAAACCGTGCACGTAAAAAACACCGGCCGCTGCCGGGAGCTGCTGCTTCCCGGGGCGCCGGTGTGGCTGGCCGCCGCCGCCAACCCCCAGCGCAAAACCCGGTATGACCTGGTGGCGGTGCAAAAGGGCAGCCTGCTGATCAACATAGACAGCCAGGCCCCCAACCGCGCCGCGGCGGAGGCCCTGCCCCGGCTGTTTCCGGGCATCGGCCGGATACGCCCCGAAACGGTATACGGCGATTCCCGCCTGGATTTCTGCGCCGAGGGCCCGGGCCGGAAGGTATACGTGGAGGTGAAGGGCTGCACCCTGGAGCGGGATGGCGTTGCCCTGTTCCCGGACGCGCCCACCGCCCGGGGCGTCAGGCATCTGCGGGAGCTGGCGCGCTGCGTCCGGGCGGGGGAGGAGGCCGCCGTGCTCATCGTTATCCAAATGCAGGGCGTGCGCTGCTTTGTGCCCAACGGGGAAACCGACCCCGCCTTTGCCCGGGCCATGGCTGACGCCCGGGACGCCGGGGTGCAGGTGCTGGCCTATGACTGCGCCGTAACGCCGGACAGCCTTACCCTCCGTGCGCCCGTGCCGGTGCGCATGTTTGATTAAAGTTTACAAATGACCGTATTTCCGGCCGGAAAGCTGTGTTATAATATTCCTGCAACAAAGGAAAGGAGCAAAATCCATGGCACATGTGCTGATCATCGGCGGCGGCCCGGCGGGCTGTTCCGCGGCGCTGACCCTGCGGCTGCGGGGGGCGGAGGTGACCATTCTGCGCTCCGGCAAGAGCGCGCTGGAAAAGGCCCAAAGGGTGGATAATTATCCCGGGCTGCCCGAAATGAGCGGCAGCGATATGCAGAAGAATTTTGACGCCCAGGCCCTGCGGGCCGGGGTGGCCTTCAAAACGGGCCTGGCCCGGCTGATTCAAAAAACCCGGCGCGGGTTTACCGTGCTGGCCGGGGAGGATATGATTCAGGCGGACGCCGTGCTGCTGGCCACGGGCATCGGCCGGGTGGCCCGGCTGGCGGGGGAGGACGCCCTGGTGGGCATGGGCGTCAGCTACTGCGCCACCTGCGACGGCATGCTGTATAAGGGCCGCCCGGTGGCGGTGATCTGCCAGGACGCCTCCTTCGCCGAGGATGTGGACTTCCTCAAAACCATCTGCCCCGTGGATTATTATATGGAAAAACCCCACGACGCCCCGGAAGGGGTGGCCGTCATGCCGGGCAAGCCCGCCGCCCTGCGCCCCGAGGGGGAGCAGGTGGTGCTGTCCACCGAGAACGGCGAAAAGGCGTACAGCTGCGTGTTTATCCTGCGCCCCGCCGTGGCGCTCACCACCCTGCTGCCCAAGCTGGCAATGAACGGCGAGGCCGTGGCGGTGGATGATCAGATGCGCACCAGCGTGGAGGGCGTGTATGCCGCCGGGGACATCACCGGCGCGCCCTACCAGGCCGCCCGGGCCGTGGGCCAGGGCAATACCGCCGCGCTGGCCATTGCCCGCTACCTCAACGAGAAAAAAGGAGCGTGACGCCCATGAAAAAGCTGATCTGTCTGCTGCTGTGCCTGCTGCTGCCCGCGGGCGCCCTGGCCGCGCCCATGCGGGAAATGCGGGAAAGCGCCCTGAGCGAGGCCGAGCTGGCCACCATGCGCGCCTGGCTGGACAGCACCGTCCGGGAGGCCCTGCCCCTGGAATATGACGAAAACACCTATGTGGGCCTGTCCGTTTACAGCAGCGTGGAGGACGGCGGCTGCTTTGTGCTGGAGGGCGACGTGTACCTGGAGGAGGGCGGCGATTCGCTGCCCCGGTTTGCCCCGGACGAGGCCCTGACCTGGCTGTGCGACGCCGCGGTGGCGGTGAAGCGGGCGGGGGACGGCTACGCGCTGGTATCCTGCGAGGTGGGCGAGTATTACCGCGCCCAGCGCATGGTGCCCGTGGAGACGGAGGCGTACAGCCTCAGCCTGCCGGAGATTTACAGCGCCGACGCCCGGGACGCCTACGACTATTCCTGCTACGACGAGGACGGCGCCTTCCTTTCCGGGGTGCGCTACCGCTGCGAGGACGCCCAGGGGCTCAGCCTGGCGGAGTACGGCGAAATGCTGGCCGGGGAAAGCCCGGAGATGATTGTGGGCCTGCAGGAGGAGCTGGGCACCCTCACCCTGCAGGAAAGCGGCATGTACGCCGTGGTGTACGCCGGGGAGGGCGTGTTCCATTCCCTCACCGTCACCTATCCCGAGGACCGGGAGGCGGAGTTTACCCTGTACGCGGAATTCATGCGCAATTCCTTTGTGGTGCAGGGGGAAAGCAACGGCTGACGCCGGGCCGCCCGGCGAAGGGAAGCGGGGCGTCCTTCCCGTTTCAAATTCCCCCGGAACCGGTTGAAAAAAACACGGGACTGCGGTATACTGAATGTATACTGCAGCCCGTTTTTGATTGCTGCGCAATGGTAGGAGAGATCATCCATGAGTGAAGTTATCCGCAAACCCGTTCTGTATTCCGCCGTCCAGCCCAGCGGCGTGCTGACCATCGGCAATTATATCGGCGCGCTGTGCAATTTTGTGAAGCTGGAAAAGGATTATGACTGCCTGTTCTGCATGGCGGACCTGCATGCCCTCACCGTGCGGCAGGACCCGGCCGCCCTGCGCCGCCGCACGGCGGAGCTGGCCGCGCTGTATATCGCCTGCGGCCTGGACCCCGAAAAGAATATCATCTATGCCCAAAGCCACGTGCCCATGCACGCCGAGCTGGCCTGGATCCTCAACTGCTTCACCTACATGGGCGAGCTCAGCCGCATGACGCAGTTTAAGGATAAATCCGCCAAGCACGCCGACAACATCAACGCCGGCCTGTTCACCTACCCCGTGCTGATGGCGGCGGATATCCTGCTGTACCAGACGGACGTGGTGCCCGTGGGGGCCGATCAGAAGCAGCACCTGGAAATCTGCCGGGACATCGCGGAGCGCTTCAACGGCGTGTACGGCCCGGTGTTTAAAATCCCCGAGCCCTATATCGCCAAATCCTGCGCCGCCCGCATCATGAGCCTCAACGACCCCTCCAGCAAAATGAGCAAATCGGGCGAGCCGGATTCCTTTATCAGCATGGCGGACGGCCCGGACGACGTGCGCCGCAAGCTGCGCCGCGCCGTCACCGACAGCGACGGCGAAATCCGCATGGACGCCGAGAACAAGCCCGGCGTCACCAACCTGATCACCATCTGCGCCGCCATGAGCGGCAAAACCCCGGAGGAGGTGTGCGCCGACCTGTGCGGCAAGGGCTACGGCGCGCTGAAGGAGGCCGCCACCGAGGCGGTGGTGAGCGTGCTGGGCCCCATCCAGGCCGAGCAGAAGCGCATCCTCAGCGACAAGCAGTACATCAACGATGTGCTCAGAAACGGCGCCGAGCGCGCCGGCGCCATCGCCCTGCGCACCCTGCGGAAGGTATATAAAAAGGTCGGGCTGTATCAGCTGTAACCCCATCTGCCCCGAAGGCATGCCGCCTTTGGGGCTTTTGAAAAAAGGAGCGGATTTTTGATGGAAAACATCACCCTTCAATCGGTATCCGGCAAGGAACTGCGCGTATACGTATGGCCCCTGGAGCATCCCCGCGCCGTGGTGCAGCTGGTGCACGGCATGGCGGAGCACATGGGCCGCTATGACCGGCTGGCCCAGGTGCTGAACGCGGCGGGCTACGCCGTGGTGGGGCACGACCACCTGGGCCACGGCCCCGCGGCCAAGCAGGGCGAGCTGGGCTATTTCGGCCCCAGGGACGGCTGGGACCACCTGATCGAGGATATGCTAAAGGTGACAAAGTACGCCAAGCAGCGCTTCCCCGGCGCGCGGTATGTGCTGCTGGGCCACAGCATGGGCAGCTTCTGCGCCCGGGAATACCTGCTGCGCTACGGCGGGGAGCTGGACGGCTGCGTCCTGAGCGGCACGGGCTGGCACCCGGCCCCCCTGGCCACGGCGGCCCGCGCCATGGCCGCCCTGTGCGGCCTGCTCAGCTGGACCAAGCCCGCCAACCTGGTCAACAGCATGGGCTTTGGCAGCTACAACAAGGCCTTTGCGCCCGCCCGCACCCCCTTTGACTGGCTCAGCCGGGACGAAAGGGAGGTGGATAAATATGTGGCCGACCCCCTGTGCGGCTTCGTGTTTACCGCCCGGGGCTTCTATGATATGTTCGGCGGGCTGAAGGCCCTGAGCAACCTGAGCCGCCTGCAGAAAATGCCCAAGGCCCTGCCCGTGTACTTCCTGTCCGGCGCCATGGACCCCGTGGGCGAAAACGGCAAGGGCGTAAACGCCGTGGCCCGGCAGTTCCGCGACGCCGGCATGCAGGATGTCACCGTGAAGCTCTACCCCGAAGGCCGCCATGAAATGTTCAACGAAATCAACCGCGACGAAGTCACCGCCGATCTGATCGCGTGGCTGGAAGGAAAGGTGAAATAATATGCCCAACATCTACCGCCCCTTCCCGGGGGATATCACCAAGGTGCACGGCATCCGCGTGGGACAGGCGCAAAACGAGGAAGCGCGCACGGGCGTAACCGTGGTGCTGGCCCCGGCCCAGGGGGCCACGGGCGGCGTATCGGTGCGCGGCGCGGCCCCCGGCACCCGGGAGACCGATCTGCTGCACCCCGGCAACCTGGTGGAAAGCGCCCATGCCGTGGTGCTGGCCGGCGGCAGCGCCTATGGCCTGGCCGCGGCGGACGGCGTGATGAAATACCTGGAGCATATCGGCGTGGGCCTGGAGATGGCGGGCCATCGGGTGCCCATCGTGCCCGCCGCCGTGCTGTTTGATCTGGCGGAGGGCGACGGCAGCGTGCGCCCGGACGCCGCCATGGGCTATTCCGCCTGCATGGGCGCGGGCAAGGGCATGGCCCAGGGCTGCGTGGGCGCCGGCGCGGGCGCCACCGTGGGCAAGCTGGTGGTGGGCGGCCAGCCCCAGCGCAGCGGCGTGGGCAGCGCCAGCATCACCCTGCCCGAGGGCGTTACCGTGGGCGCGGTGGCGGCGGTGAACGCCGTGGGCGATGTGTATCATCCCGCCACGGGGGAGTGCATTGGCTGCGCCCGCATGGAGGATGGCACCCGCGTGCCCGCCGAGGGGCTGCTGATGGGCCAGGCCGCCGCCCAGCAGATGCTGCACATCCCCGCCCCGGGCAGCAACACCACCCTGGGCGTGGTGGCGGTGGACTGCAAGCTTTCCAAGGAGCAGTGCGCCCGCCTGGCGGATGTGGCCCACGACGGCTATGCCCGGGCCATCCGGCCGGTGCACACCCAAATGGACGGCGACACCGTGTTCAGCCTGGCCACGGGCAAGGTGGGCAGCGATGTGAACTTCATCAAGCTCTGCGCCGCCGCCGGCGAGGTCATGGCCCGGGCCATCGCTAACGCCGTGCTCTTCTCCCTGGACGCATGATCCGGGGGCTGGGCTGCGACGTGTGCGCCATTGCGCGGATGGAGCAGATGATCAAAAACCCGCGCTTCCTGGAGCGGTATTTCACCGCCCGGGAGCGCGAATATATGGGCGCCCGGGCAAAGCAGTCCCAGACGGCGGCGGGGCTGTTTGCCGCCAAGGAGGCCTTTGTGAAGGCCCTGGGCACGGGCTTTGCCGGCCTGGCCCCGGCGGACGTGGCCGTGGGCCACGACGGGCAGGGCGCGCCCTGCTATGACCTGAACGAAAAAATGCGCCGGGCCCTGGCGGCCCGGGGCGCGCGGACGGCCTGGCTGTCCATTTCCCATGACGGGGAGGTGGCCATGGCCGTCGCCGTGCTGGAGGGGGATTGAATGCAGTACGCCATCACGCCGCAGCAGATGCGGCAAACGGAGCAGGAGGCCTTCTCCCGGGGCATGTCCTCCCTGCTGCTGATGGAAACCGCCGCCCGCAGGGCCTACGCGGCGTTGCGGGAGATGCTGCCTCCCGGGGGCCGGGCGGTTTTCCTGTGCGGCCCGGGCAACAACGGCGGGGACGGCCTGGCCATGGCCCGCATGCTGCACCTGGACGGCGGCCGGGCCCGGGTCATCCTGCCCAGGCCCCCCGAAACCCCGGACGCAAAGACCAACCTGGCCTGCCTGGAGGCGCTGTGGGTGCCGGTGGGCAGCGAGGAAGCGGCGCTGGACGGGGCGGATGTGATTGTGGACGCGCTGTTTGGCACCGGGTTCCGCGGCGCCGTCGGGGAGGACAGCCCCCTGGGGCGGCTGATCGCCCGGGCCAACGGGGCGGGCTGCCCCATCCTGGCCGTGGATATCCCCAGCGGCATGGACGGCGCCTCGGGCGCGGTGCGGGGCGCATGCGTCCGCGCGGCAAGGACGGTCACCTTCCATCAGCCCAAGCTGGGCCTGCTGCTCACCCCCCGCCGGGACTGGGTGGGGGATTTGATCACGGCGGACATCGGCCTGCCGGAAACCCCGGGCATCCCCTGGGCCGGGGAAGGGGACCTGGCGGCGCTGCTGCCGCCCCGGGCCGCCGGCGCCCATAAGGGGGATTGCGGCCGGGTGCTGATCTATGCCGGCAGCGAGGGCATGGCGGGCGCGGCCGCCATGGCGGCCCTGGCCTGCCTGCGGGCGGGCAGCGGCCTGGTAACGGTGGCGTGCCCCCGGGCGGTGATGCCCATCCTGCAAAAAACCGTGCCCGGGGCCATGTGCCGGGCGGCGGAGGAAGCGCCCCGGGTGCGCTGCGACGTGCGCCTGCTGGGCTGCGGCCTGGCCGAAACGGAGGATACCTGGCAGGCGCTGCTGCGGCTGCATGATGAAACCGCCCTGGAGGTATGGGACGCCGGGGCGCTGAACCTGCTGGCGCGGCACCCCGTCACGCTGGGCCCGCGGGCGGTGATCACCCCCCACGCGGGGGAGGCCGCCCGGCTGCTGGGCGTGGATATTGCCGATATCCTGGCAGACCCGCTGGACGCGGCCCGCGGCCTGTGCAGAAAGTACGGCTGCGGCGTGGCGCTCAAATCCGCCGTGTCGGTGCTCTGCGCCCCGGATGGGCAGCTGGCCCTCAACGCGGTCACCGCCCCCGCCCTGGCCAAGGGCGGCAGCGGGGACGCGCTGGCGGGCATCCTGGCCTCCCTGCTGGGGCAGGGGCTGACCATATGGAACGCCATGCGGGCGGCCTGCCTGTGGCACGGCCTGGCGGGCAAGCTGGCCGGGGAGCAGTACGGCGTGCGCAGCGCCCTCACCGGCGAGGTGATCGACTGCCTGGGCCCGGCGGAGCGCCAGGCCCGAAAAAGCGAAACCGAAAATAAATAAAAGGAAGGTACAATTATGCGGCATGATCTTCTGCCCCGGGACGGCACCTACTATAAGGCCAACCTGCATTCCCATTCCAACCTCTCGGACGGCAGGCTGACGCCGGCGGAACTGCGCGACCTGTACCGCGACCACGGGTACAGCATCCTGGCCATCACCGACCATGAGCTCATGGTGGATCACACCGATCTGAGCCAGCCCGGCTTCCTGATGATCAACGGGTATGAAATCTACCTGCGGGAGCGCATGGACGCCCCCCGCATCGCCAAAAACTGCCACATCAACCTGATCGCCAGGACGCCGACGGAGCTGAGGCAAATTGCGGTGGACCCCAAATACCTGAACTATATCCGGAAAAACGGCCTCGCCGTGGAGGACATTCCCCGGGTGGGCGATCTGTGCGACCGGCACTACTGCCCCCGGGATATCAACCGCATCATCCGCACAGCCGCGGAAAACGGCTACCTGGTGTTCTATAACCACCCCAGCTGGTCCCTGGAAACGGTGGAGGAGTTTGGCAAGTACGAGGGGGTATTCGCCATGGAGGTGGTCAATTACGGCTCCTCCCTGGAGGGCTTCCCGGAGAACGACGCCTGGGCCTACGATCAGATGCTGCGCCTGGGCCGGGATATCTGGTGCCTGGCCAACGACGACAACCACAACAAGTTCCCGGTGGGCCATCCCGCCTGCGACAGCTTTGGCGGCTTCAACATGATCTGCGCCCGGGAGCTGACCTACGAGGCCGTGATCGACGCCCTGGAGAAGGGCCGCTTCTACGCCTCCATGGGCCCCACCATTGAGGAAATGTACGTGGAGGACGGCAAGCTGCACGTGCGTTGCAGCCCGGCGGTGTCCATTGCCGCCCGCATGCTGGGCCGCGCCACCACCCGGGGCACCGCCTTCGCGCCGGTGGGCCAGACCATCACCGAGGGCGAGATTCCGCTGCAGCGGGATGACGCCTATATCCGCGTGGAGGTTACGGACGCGCACGGCAAAAAGGCCTTTACCCATGCCTACCGGCTGGACGGCCTGCTGGATTGATTGCGGAAAATGGAGGAAACATCCATGGCTGATCTTTGGACGTGGCGCGCCGAGGGCGTGCGCCCGGAGGACGCGCTGCGGGAGGAATCCCTGCTGACCCTGGCGGACGGCATGCTGGGCTGGCGCGGCAATTACGAGGAGGGCGCGGCCCCCGGCTATCCCCAAACCCGGGGCTGCTATCTTAACGGCTTCCACGAGCAGGAAAAAATCCGTTACGGGGAAATTGCGTACGGCTACGCGGAAAACAGCCAGACCATGCTGAACGTTACCGACAGCCAGCTGGTGCGCCTGCGCTGCGGCGGCGCGCCCCTGCGGTTTGGCCCGGAGGCCGTGCTGGAAAGCTGCCGGGTGCTGGATATGCGGGCGGGCACGCTGGAGCGCCGCACGGTATACCGCGTGCCCGGGGGACGGCTTACGCTGCGGGCGCTGCGGCTGGTTTGCCAGGCGCGCCCCGGGGTGGCTGCCCTGCGCTGGCGGCTGACGGCAGACACGGCGTGCGATTTGGAGCTGATTCCCGCCCTCAGCGGCGATGTGACCAACCGCATCGTCACCGATGACCCCCGGGTGGGCAGCGGCCTGACGGGGCGGGTGCTGTCCGCGCCCTGCGTGCGCAGGCAGGCGGGGGCCTCGGCGCTTTCCCTGAGCCAGCACACCCAAAATTCCGGCCTGGCCCTGGGCTGCGCCATGGACAGCGAAATCCGCCCCGCGGCGGAGGCCCGGCCCTGGCAGACGGACTGGGAGGCGGGAAACGCCTATGCCCTTCGCCTGGCGGCCGGGGAGGAGCTGGAGATGACCAAGTATATCGCTTACGCCTGGGGGGAGGCCTCCGGGGAGGCGGAATATGCCGCCGCTGCCGCCGCCCGGGCGGAAGCGGCCAGGGCCGCCGGGTTTGAGGCCCTGCTGCGGGAGCAGCGCGCTGCGCTGGACGCCTTTTGGGAGGCTGTGGGCCTGGAGATTGCCGGGGATGACGCCCTGCTGCTGGGCATGCGCTTCAATCTGTTTCAGCTGTACCAGGCCGCCGGCCGGGACGGGCGCACCAATGTGGGCGCCAAGGGCCTGACGGGCGAGGGCTACGAGGGGCATTACTTCTGGGATACCGAAACCTACATGCTGCCCTTCTTTGACAGCACCCGGCCGGAGATTGCCCGCAGCCTGCTGGAATACCGCTACCGCATCCTGCCCCTGGCCCGGGAGCGGGCCCGGCAGATGGGCCACGCCGTGGGCGCGCTGTACCCCTGGCGCACCATTGACGGCCACGAGGCCAGCGCCTACTATCCCGCGGGCACGGCCCAGGTGCACATCAACGCCGATATCGCCATGGCCGTACGCCGGTACGTGCACTGCTCCGGGGATACCCGTTTCCTGGAGGAGATGGGGGCGGAAATGCTGTGCGAAATCAGCCGCCTGTATGCCGATCTGGGCTTTTATGACGAAAGCAAGGGCGGCGCCTTCTGCATCTGTGGGGTGACGGGGCCGGATGAGTACAACGCCCTGGTGGACAACAACACCTACACCAACCTGATGGCGGCGGAGAGCATGCGCTACACCTGCCGGGTGCTGGCGGATATGCGCCGGAGCAGCCCCGCGGCCTATGCCGCCCTGGCGGAGAAGATCGGCCTGGCGGAGGAGGAGCCCCTGGCCTGGCAGCGGGCCGCCGACCGGGTGTATGTGCCCCGGCAGGCGGGCAGCGATCTGATCTGGCAGGATGACGCCTTTGGCAGCCGCGTGCCCTGGCCCCTGGAGAGCATTCCCCGGGAGAACTTCCCGCTGCTGCTGCATTACCATCCCCTGGTGATTTACCGCCATCAGGTGTGCAAGCAGGCCGATCTGGTGCTGGCCATGCTGCTGCTGCCCCGGCGGTTCACCCGGGCGGAGAAGCAGGCTGCCTTTGATTTTTACGATCGGGTGACCACCCACGATTCCTCCCTGTCCCACGCCGCCTTCTCTGCCCTGGCCAGCCGCATTGGCCGGATGGACAAGGCCTACGCCTATTTCCGGGATACCGCCGTGCTGGATTTGGAGGACACCCACGGCAACACCGCCGACGGCCTGCACCTGGCCAACATGGCGGGCAGCTGGTTCTGCCTGGCGGCGGGCTTCGGCGGGCTGGATACCGACGGGGATACCCTGGCCCTGGATCCCGTGTTGCCCCGGCAGCTGCAGGGCTATGCCTTCCGGGTGAACTGGCGGGGCACCGTGGTGGAGGTACGCGCCGACGCCGACGGCGTCCGCTGCCGCCGGGTCAGCGGCCCGCAGATCACCCTGCAGGCAGGGGGACAGCAGATCACAGTTTAGCGGGAATACCATGCTATATCCGCGTGGACAAACAGAAAGGGACGGACGAGGAATACGCGCTTTCTTCCCGGGGAAGAAAGCTGCAAAGAAGCCAGAGGGCGATGCGGCTTGAACACAATAACAAACAATTTGCGCCTGAAACTTGCATGTCGTTCTGCGAGCTTCCGGGCATAAGAATAGCCTGAAAATTTCCGATAAAACAAGCAAGCTTGTTTTTTGTCAATTTTTCAGGCTTTTCCCTGTGCGCTTTGCGCACAGCAAGGCCAGCTTCGCCGGCCTGCCCGGAAGCGGGGGACGGCACGCCTGCTTTAGCTTGCGATTGCTGTGTTTACGGCGATAAACGGGCTTTTCTGCTTCTCTTTTGGCTCAAAAGAGAAGCGTTCTCCCTTCCCGTCTATTTCTGTTTGCTGCTTTTACGGCGGCAAACGAAGTTTCCCCCGCAAAGCAACGGAAAAACCGCCCGTTTTCTAACACTTGACAAACATGGCGCTTTGCCTTATAATTATAAAGTTAGCAGAGACAAACCTGTTTCTGCTTTTCTTCGGAACACTGGTTAGACATAGCTAACAAAGGGAGGCAGTACATCATGGCCATTGTGGAATTCAAAAACGTAAGCCGCGTATACACCAGCGGCGAACACACGCTGCGGGCGCTGGACGACGTCAGCTTTACCCTGGAGGAGGGCAAGTTTGTGGTCATCCTGGGCCCCAGCGGCGCGGGCAAAAGCACCCTGCTGAACCTGCTGGGCGGACTGGACAGCCCCACGGAAGGCACCATCCTTGTCTGCGGCCAGGATATTTCCGCCCTGGACAGCAACGCCCTGGCGGATTACCGCGCCGCCACGGTGGGGTTTGTGTTTCAGTTCTATAATCTGATTCCCACCCTGACCGTGCATGAGAACGTGACCCTGGTGAAGGAAATTTCCCCCAACGCCCTTTCCGCCACCCAGGTGATTGCCGAGGTGGGGCTGTCCGATCACATGAAAAACTTCCCGGCCGAGCTCTCCGGCGGCGAGCAGCAGCGCATCTCCATCGCCCGGGCGCTGGCCAAGAACCCCAAAATCCTGCTGTGCGACGAGCCCACCGGCGCCCTGGACAGCGAAACGGGGGTGATGGTGCTTAAGCTCCTGCTGAAGATGGCCCGGGAGCACGGCAAAACCATCGTGATCGTTACCCACAACCAGAACATCGCCAAGATGGCCGATGTGGTCATCCGGGTGAAGAATGGCAAAATCCGCAGCTGTGAGGAGCAGGCCCATCCCATGAGCGCGGAGGAAGTGGAGTGGTGATATGCTGCTGAGAAAATTGCTGCGTACTGCCCTGCAGTACAAAGCCCAGTTCATTTCCATGGTTCTGATGGTGGCCATCGGCGTGGGCGTGTTCCTGGGCTTCAACATCGAGTGGAAAAGCATCGAGGTGGATACCGGCGCCTTTTTTGAGGAAACCCGCTATGCCGATTTCCGCCTGTATTCCCAAAGCCCCATGGGCTTTTCCGGGAAGGATATTGAAGCGGTGCGGGCAATCCCCGGCGTGGATGCCGCCACCCGCTACCTGACGGTGAACGTGGGCGTACAGGACACCAAAAAGTCCCTGGCGCTGAACATTTCGGAGGATTACACCGTCTCCACCATGCTGATCACCGCCGGCGCGGAATACGACCCCGCCTCCGACGGCATCTGGCTCAGCGACCGCTTTGCCCAGGCCAACGGCATCGCCCTGGGGGATACGCTGCGGCTGACTTACAGCGGCTTTGACCTTTCCGGGGAGGTGGTGGGCCTGGCCAAGTGCGGCGAGCAGATGATCTGCGTGGCGGACGCCAACCAGCTGATGCCCGATTACGAAACCTTCGGCTTTGCCTTCATCGGCCCCGAAAAGCTGAAAAAAGCCCTGCACGGCTTTTCCTTCTATCCGCAGATCAACCTGCTCTCCCCCCTGCCCAAGGAGGAGCTGGAGCCCCTGGTCAACACCGCCCTGGGGCGCACCACCATGATCACGGATAAAATGCAGCATGTTTCCTATGCCGAAGCCATGGGCGAGGCCAAGGAGGGCAAAACCATGGGCTCGGTGCTGCCGGTGCTGTTTCTGGCCATCGCCATCCTGACCATGGTAACCACCATGCACCGCATCGCCGCCAACGAAAAGGTGCAGATCGGCACGCTGAAGGCCCTGGGCTTCCGCGATCGCCGCATCCTGCGCCATTACACCAGCTACGGCTTCTTCATCGGCCTGGCGGGCCTGGCGCTGGGCGTGGCCCTGGGCTACGGCATCGCCGCCTTCATCATGAGCCCCACGGGCATGATGGCCACCTATTTTGACCTGGTCAACTGGGATTTGGTGATGCCTGCCTTCTGCTGGCCCGTGATGGCGGCCATGCTGGCGCTGCTGACGGCCATCAGCTATCTGTCCGTCAAAAAGATGCTGCGGGGCACGGCGGCGGACGCCCTGCGGCCCTACACCCCCAAGGCTGTGCGCCAAAGCCGGTTTGAGCGGCTGTCCCTGTTCCATCGCTTCTCCTTCGGCACCCGCTGGAACCTGCGGGATATCCTGCGGCATAAATCCCGCTCCGCCATGACGCTGGTGGGCGTGGTGGGCTGCATGGTGCTGCTGGTGGGCGGCCTGGGCATGGTGGATACCATGGATGAATTCATGGATGCCCTGGACAACAAAATCAGCAATTATCACACCAAGGTCAACCTGGCCGACAGCGCGAAAAAGGAGGATGCCATCGCCCTGGCGGACCGCCTGGACGCCGATTGGGAGGCCGCCTCCGGCGTGAACTACCGGGGAGAGGCCGTGGCGCTGGAGGTATACCGGGCGGACCGGGGCAAAATCCGCTTTGTGAACGAAAAAAACGATGTTTTCCCCCTGGGCGACGAGGGCGCCTACCTGTGCCAGCGGCTGAAGGACACGGCCCGGATCGGCGATGTCATTTCCTTTTCTCCCTACGGCAGCGAGGAAACCTATCAGGTGCCCGTGGCGGGCTATCTGCGCTCGGTGATGACGGAGTGCATTGTGATGTCCGAAGCCTGCGCCCAGCGCGTCGGCGTGCCCTGGCAGCCCACCGCCCTTTACACCGATGTGCCCCATGAGGACATTGAAACAAGCAGCCTGATCTCCGGCATCCAGGATAAGCGCACCCTGATGGATACCTACGACGGCTTTATGGAGCTGATGAACACCATGATTCTGGTGCTGGTGGTTGCCGCCGTGGTGCTGGGCGTGGTGGTGCTGTATAACCTGGGCGTGATGAGCTATGTGGAGCGCAGCCGCGAGCTGGCTACCCTGAAGGTGCTGGGCTTCCGGGATCGGCGCATTGCCCGGCTGCTCATCAGCCAGAATGTGTGGCTTACCGTGCTGGGCGTGCTCATCGGCATCCCCGCGGGCATCGGCGTGCTGTACTGGCTGATGAGCGCCCTGGCCGGGGAGTATGAGCTGAAGCTGTCCATCAGCGTCTTCACCTGCGCCTTCAGCACCCTGCTCACCTTCGGGGTGTCCCTGGCCGTGGGCTGGCTGGTAGCCCGCAAAAACCGCCATATCGACATGGTGGAGGCCCTCAAGGACGCGGAGTAACGCGGCGCGTCCGCCCTTTGTGAAAGGGTACGCGCTTTCTTCCCGGGGAAGAAAGCTGCAAAGAAGCCAGAAGGCGATGCGGCTTGAACACAATAACAAACAATTTGCGCCTGGAACTTGAACGCCGCCATGCGAGCTTCCGGGCATAAGAAAAGCCTGAAAATTTCCGACAAAACAAGCTTGCTTGTTTTTCGGCAAATTTTCAGGCTTTTCCCTGTGCGCTTTGCGCACAGCAGGGCCAGCTTCGCTGGCCTGCCCGGAAGCGGGGAACGGCACTCCTGTTTCAGCTTGCGTTTGCTGCTTTTACGGCGGCAAACGGGGTTTCTCTGCTTCTCTCTTTGACTCAAAGAGAGAAGACCCCCGTTCGTTCCCCCATCCTCTTTCCGGCTGCCCGGAAGGGAAGCAGGCTTGCGCCTGAGGGGTTACTCCAGAATATTGGTTGTTATGAAGTCCACGCCCATGTCGATCACGCGCTGGGCGTCCTCCTGGGTGTTGACCGTCCAGACGTTTACCTTGATGTCGGCGGCGTGCAGCGCCTCCACATACTCGCGGGTCAGGGCAGTGTGCTTGATATCCAGGTCCAGGCGGTACTTTTGCAGGGTATCCAGCAGCCAATCGGTGACGGAGGAGATGAGGAACTGCGCCTGCTGCCGGGGCAGCCGCTCCCGGATGCAGATCATGTTGGGCAGGTCGAAGGAAATGAAGATGACCTGGTCCAGGTAGTCCTCCTGGCGGATGATATCGATGATCTGGTCGATGTCCGCGGGGGCGAAGTGGTTTTTCAGCTCCAGCACAGCGGCCTTGTCATACTTTTTGCAAATGCGGATGTACTCCTGCAGGCTGGGGAGAATCAGATCTCCCCGGCCCTGTTTTCCATCGGTATCCAGCAGGCGCAGGGCACGGAGCGTGCGATAGCTGGTTTGCTCCACCGTCATATCATCCCCGGCCACGCGCTTTGTGCTGTCATCGTGGATGATAATAAATTGCCCGTCCGCGGTGCGGTGCACGTCGGTTTCAATGCCGAAATGGCTGCGCTGCCCGGCGGCAACGAAGGCCGACGCCGTGTTTTCCATTTCCAGGCCGCTCATGCCGCGGTGGGCAATCATCAGCGGCTTGTTTTCCTGGGGCAAAAGGATGGTGCTTTTCATGGGGCTTCCTTTCTGTAAACGGCGTTATTTCATGGCCGCCTTGCTCATGCCGGTCATGATGTACTTTTGCAGGATCAAAAACAGCAGCACGATGGGGATAATGGCCATCACGGCGCCTGCCATGATCTCGTTGAAGTTGGATACATACTGGCCCGCATAGGTTTCCTTCAGCCGCTGCACGCCCACGGCAATGGTGCGGCTGGCCGCGGACTGGGTCACCATCTTGGGCCAGAAGTAGCTGTTCCAGCCGTTGATGAAGCTGATGATGCTAACCGTGATCAGGGTGGGCTTGCACATGGGGCACAGCACGTGGATGATGGTGCCGAAGCGGCCCATGCCGTCGATCTTCCCGGCCTCGATATAGCTGTTGTCCACCGCCATAAAATTCTGGCGCAGCATGAAGATGAAGTACGCGCTGACCAGGTTGGGCAGCACCACGCCGGTCCATGTATCGATGGCGTTCAGGCGGGAAATGGTGACGTAGATGGGAACGAAGGTTACCTGGATGGGCACCATCAGCGCGCCCAGTACCAGCATAAACAGCAGGTTTTTCCCCTTGAAATCGCCCTTGGAGAAGCCGTAGGCAGCCATAACGCCGATGGTCAGCTCGCCCAGCATCATGATCACCGTTGTTACCAGCGTGTTGACCAGGTAGCGGTCAAAGGGCGCTTTGCCGAGCACATTGGGATAGTTTTCCCAGATGAACCTGTTGGGCCACAGCGTGGGCACGGCCCGCAGCAGCTCATCCGACGTTTTCAGGGAGGAGATCACCATCCAGTAGATGGGGAACAGCGATATAACCACCACCAGGATGGCCGCGGCGTATTGGGCCACCACCCGATACACCCCGTGGGCCATCCGCAGCTGTTCGTCGGCCTGCACAATGGGGGAGATAAACCGCATATACAGTCCGCACAGCAGCACCGCCGCCAGGATGGCCAGCGCGATATAGCCGAAAATGGCGTAGCTGCCGGCGATCAGGTTGAGATCCTGCTTAAAGTTGTACTCGACGAAGCCGGCCTGCAGCCGGGCTTCCGCCAGCGTGGCCGCGCCGGGGGCGTGGCGGTGCAGGGTGGCGTTGTAGCTGAGGATGCCAAAGCCCCAGCAGAGGGCAAGCACCAGCGCCACCGCTGTGAAGAGCACCAGCAGATCAAAAAACCCGCTTTGCCGCATCCGGTGCCAGTGGGAGGCCGCGGCCGGCCGGGCCTTCATCTGCCGCAGGCCGTCCTTCCACATCCAGGGGATGGGAAGCAAAATCAGCGCGGCGGCGACGGGAAACAGGGAATACTTCCAGCTGCCCGCGGTTTTGAGGGGAAGCAGAATCAGCGTAAGGATCAGGAACGCAAACCCCAGCAGCTCGCTGACTGTGCCGATTTTTTTCTCTTTGTTCAGCTTGTGAAACATGTGGTTCCGTCTCCTTTCTTACGCGTCATAGTTCACGTTGCGGGTGGAGAAGCGCATGGTGGCCGCCGTGCATACCAGCAGAATCAGGAAGAACACCAGCGATACCGCCGCGCCCCGGGCGGTGTGGAAATCCTTGAAGGTGAGGTTGTAAATCCACTGCACCATCACGTTTGTGGAGGTGCCGGGGCCGCCGCCCGTCATGACGTCCACCGACTGGAACACCTTCATGCTGGCGATGAACGTGGTAACAAACAGGAACAGCGTGGTGGGGGCCAGCAGCGGCACCGTGATATACCGGAAGCGCTGCACGCCGTCCGCACCGTCGATGGCCGCGGCCTCGTAATAATCCTGGCTGATGCCCTTCATGGCGGAAAGGTAGATCATCATGGCGTATCCCACCACGCGCCAGGCCGTAAGGATCAGGATGCCCGCCAGGGCGCTGCTGGCGTCAATCAGCCAGTGGGGGCCCTGGATGCCGAACAGGGAGAGCACATAGTTTAAAATACCCTCGCTCTGGCCGATGCCGGTGGCGATGGTGCTGTATAAAATCCATTGAAACACCACGGCGCTGGTGGATACGGCAATATACTTGGGCATGAACACCACGGCGCGCATGGCGTTGAAGGCCCGGGTCATGCGGTTGAACAAAAGCGCCAGCAGCATGCCGCCCACCAGGGTGATGAGCACTTCCCAGAACATGTAAACGGCGGTGATCTTCAGGCTTTCCCAGAAATAGCGCTTGCCCGCGCCGTTGAACATCCAGTCAAAATTGGCCCAGCCCACAAAATCCTGCTTGCCGGTGGTCAGCACGGACATGTTGGTGAAGGAAATGCGGATCAGGTCGATCACCGGATAATACACAAACAGCAAAAACAGCAGCAGGGCAGGCTCCACAAAGAACAGGTCTTTCATGCGCTCCCACCGCTGCACGCGCATCATGATGCCGTTAAGCAGCAGCACCAGCCCCAGCAGCAGGATCATCACCGCGTAGTTCATAATGGCGCTGACCGGGGCGATGGGGATATCCCCCTTGACCGACACATAATAGGTGCCGGCGGCGGGAAGGGCCAGCGTAACGGGCGAAAGCGGGCCCGCCGTGCCGGAGCCGGGCACCATCGCCGCGGCCACCTCGGCGCCGTTGAGACTGTTATACAGCACAGCCCGGCGCTCGTGGCCCGTGGAGGACAGGGCGTAAAGCTGCAGCTCGCAGGGGCCCGTCACGGTCATTTTCAGGCTTCTGTACTTGCTGCTGCCCGCGCCGGGAAACTTGACCGCGCGGGTGGCCGTAAGCCCGTTGTCCAGGGCAACGGGGGCATCCTCCGCGACAATTAGGGTGGTGCGGTCCTTGGTGGCCGGAAACTGCAGCGAACCGCCCTTCAGGGCTTTTTTGGTTTCGCCCAGGTCGAATTCCTCCACGTTGATCACCGAGGCGTCAGCGCCGGAAAGGGCCGCGTAAAACACATGCATGCCGCTTTCCTCGCCGTCCATATCAAAGGCGCCCGTCACCTTGGTGCCCGCGCTGGTGGCCACCTCCCGGGCGATGAACACCTGATCGGTCAAATCCGCAAAGGGGCTGATCTGCCAGTCTCCTGCAAGATAGCCAAACAGGCCCACCAGCATGATCAGCGCGCCCAAAATGATCAGCGCCAGGCCTGCGCCGCGCTGAAGGGGGGAGATCAGCATCCGCTCCCTGTCTGTATGATTTGTAATTTTAACTGCGTTTTTCACGGCAAGAACCTCTTTAATGAAAACCGGGGAGGGGAAAAGCTTCCCCTCCCCTTTTTGATGTCATACTGCGTTTGTTTGCTTATTTCACAGCGTCCAATTCGGCCTGGATTTCAACGGCCAGCTGATCCAGCGTCTCCTGGATGGGGGCGCCGTTGTTGTAGATTTCGCCCAGGGCTTCACGCCACAGGTTGCCGCAGTTGTTGTAAGCGGGGTTCTGGTTGCGGGGGTTAATCCAGGAAGCCATCTTGATGATGGGATCCATCGCGGGCTTCTTGGCCAGGTATTCCTGATACTCGGGCAGATCCACCACGCTGCCGCGGGTGGGCAGGTAGCCGGTGTTGTCGGACCAGTACAGGTTGATTTCGGGGCTGGCCATGAACATCATAAACTGCCACGCGGCGTTCTTCTGCGCCTGGGTGGCCTTGGCGGGGATGAAGATGGCGGCGCCGCCCACTTCGCTCTTGAAGGATTCGCCGTCCTCGCCGCCGGGCAGCCAGGCCATGCCCACCTCAAACCGGGCGGATTCGTCTTCCAGCGCATTCACGCGGTTGACATAGGTGGTGTACAGGGAGGAGGTGTGGAACACGCTGAACGCGCCGCCGGCGATGAACAGATCGCGCATGTTGGAGGAAGCGCCGCTGCCGATGGCATAGTAGGCGTAGCCCTTGTCGATCCATTCCTTGATCTTGGTGTTGATCTCCACGCTCTTTTCGCTGTTCACGTCGGTTTCGCCGTCTTCGGTCACGATCTGGACGCCGTTGTTCTTAAACAGCATTTCATGGTACCAGTAGTCCCAGCCGCCAAACACGGTGCCGTAGCGGGCGGTGGTGCCGTCCTCGTTGAAGATGGTGGCCTTTTCCAGGAAGGCTTCCATCTCGTCAAAGGTCTTGGGCATTTCAATGCCTTCGGCCTCGGCGGCGGTCTTGTTGTAGTACATGCACTGGGTGGAAATCAGGTAGGGCAGGGCGATCTGCTCGTCGTCATAGCTGGTGGAAGCCAGCAGGCCCTCGCCAAAGTCCTCCACGTCGTAGTCAAAGGCGTCGATGTAGGGATCCAGCACTTCGCACAGGCCGGCAGCGCCGTAGGAAGCGGGATAGGAGGTGTTGCAGCACACCAGGGCAGGTACGGCGCCGGCCGCGTCCGCCGCGCGGAAGGCGGTATCGATTTCGGCGTAAGCGCCCATGTACTTGGGCACTACGGTGATACCCATGCCGTTTTCGGCGTTGAACTTATCCACCATGTAGGCAATCTGCTCATCAAACTGGCTTTCATGGGCATGCCACCACTCGATGGTGATGGGCTCGGTAACGTCGTACTCCGTGGCGGCCAGCGCGGGCATCGCGCACAGCAGCATCACGGCTGTCATCAGCAGGGCAAGCAGTTTTTTCATTTTTTTGTCTCCTTTTTTTCACTTTTTCGCATGCAAAAAACACATCCCCGTCTCCGTTTTCTGCCATGCGATGCTCTGGGTGTATTATAACAAAAACGGCAATCGGGTGTCAATACAGACAGAAGCAGCTTTTTACAAAAAACGGTCAATTGTCAGACAGCAGGAACACCCGGTCCAGGGGGTTTGCGGAAGGATTGCTGGGGTTCATATAGGTTTGCGCGGCGGATTCAAACAGCACATAAATCTGACCGTCCACGGCGCACAGGCATTCGCTCATGGGCGGGCAGATCAGCACATCCTCCCGGCAGGTGCTGTCCAAATTCCAAAGCGGCACGCTTTCGCCGTCCAGGTCCGCCGCGCCGTCGGGCTCCCGCTCCAGCGGGTTTTCATACTTGTATATCGCGGAATCCGCCCGGCGCCCGTAGGACTGGCTTAAAAAGATATGGCCTTCCACCGTGGTGACGCCCTGGATGCGCTCCGGGGTGGAAAGGATGTAATCCGGCCTGGAAAAATCCTGGTTTTCGTCCATGACGTAGCCGCAGGTCCAGGCGCGCTGCAGGCCGTCGGCCGTTTTGACATAATGGCTGGCATCGGTTTTGTAATCGCCGCCGTACTGGAATTCGCCCACCCAGAGCACGCCCTCGGCGTAGCAGCAGTAGGAGGAGTTCACCGGCACGGGGATCTCCTCCTCAAACCGGCACGCGCCGCTTCCGGGCAGCCCGCGGAAGGCGTCCAGCGATATGCGGTAGAGCTTGTGGGCGTTGGAAATGTAGATGTCCGTTTCCGTGGCGCATACGCCGCCGGCGTGGCCGTTATAATCCCGGCCGTCCGCGTACTGCAAAACAGCCTGCCTTGTTATTTCCCCGGTCTGCCGGTCCACGGCGATCAGCGCGCTGTTGCCCTGATCGCTGCGGTATCCCGCAAACAGCAGCCAGTCCTCCGCCGGAAGGAAGCAGATGCCCTGGGGCACCAGCCCTTCGGCCAGGCCGGGCACCACCACGGACGCCTCGCCGCGCTGGTAAAACCTGTCATACCGGCTTTCGGTCTGGGCGCAGTCGGTCACGCTGGTGACGGTGTATTCCACCTCCGCCGCGGCCGGCAGGCAGATCAGCGCCAGCGCGGCCAGCAGCACAAAAAGCAGTTTTTTCATGGTTTTTTTACCTCCGGTTTTTATCCTTATAAGTACAGTTGCAGACAGGGTACCTTTCTATTTCGACATCCTGCGGCGTTTTTCCTTTTGCGGGCCCCGGCGGGCGCCGTCCCCGGAAAGCGCCGCGGCTTGATTTCCGCCCGGGGGTGGGGTATACTGGTGCATACTGAAGGCAAGGAGGGATGACCGTGCATCCGCTGATGCTGTGTATTCACATGGAAAAGGAGCGCGCGCTGCGGTTCAGCTTTGCCGCCATGTCCCTGGGGGTGCGGGTGCGCATGGTGGAGGACAGTCAGCTGGGCCAGACCCTGGGGGCTGCCTGCGGCCTGGACGCCCCGGCGGCCCACGGGCCCGGCGGCAGGGTGGCGGAGGAAATGCTGCTGCTGGCCTTTCTGCCCGAGGACACCCTGGACGCCCTGCTGCGGGCGCTGCGGGCCACCGGCCTGCCCCCTGTGCGGCTCAAGGCCGTGCTGACGCCCGTGAACCGGGGCTGGGATTTTGCCCGGCTGTACCGGGAGCTGGCCGGGGAAGCGGCGGCCTTCGCGGCGGGAGGCGGCGCCCGGGAAGATTGACGGCCGCCCCTTCACAAATGCGAACATATGTGCTATAATTGCCGTCGTAAAAAAAGGCACGGAGGAACAGCATGCACGATTCCATCATTATAAAAGGCGCCCGGGAGCACAACCTCAAAAACGTGGATGTCACCCTGCCCCGGGACAAGCTGATCGTATTCACCGGCCTGTCCGGCAGCGGCAAGAGCAGCCTGGCCTTTGACACCATTTACGCCGAGGGCCAGCGCCGGTATGTGGAAAGCATGTCCTCCTACGCGCGGCAGTTCCTGGGCCAGATGGACAAGCCGGACGCCGACCTGATCGAGGGATTGAGCCCGGCCATCTCCATTGACCAGAAAACCACCGCCCGCAACCCGCGCTCCACCGTGGGCACGGTGACGGAAATACACGATTACCTGCGGCTGATGTACGCCCGCATCGGCATTCCCCACTGCCCCAACTGCGGCCGGGAAATCCGCCAGCAGAGCCTGGATGAGATCGTGGCGGCGGTGCTTTCCATGCCCGAGGGCAGCCGCATCCAGCTGCTGGCGCCCATTGTACGCGCCCGCAAGGGCGAGCATGTGAAGCTGCTGGAGCAGGCGCTGAAGGACGGCTTCATGCGCGTGCGCATCGACGGGGAAATGTACCCCCTGGATGAAACGCCCCCGCTGGACAAGCAGAAGAAGCATACCATCGAAATTGTGGTGGACCGCCTGGTGGTGCGCCCCGACATCCGCCAGCGGCTGACGGACAGCCTGGAAACCGCCATGAAGCAAAGCGGCGGCCTGGTGACCGTGCAGGATACCGGCTCCGGCGAGGAAACCCAGTTCAGCCAGAATTACGCCTGCCCGGAATGCGGCGTGAACATTGAGGAGCTGACGCCCCGCATGTTCAGCTTCAACAACCCCTACGGCGCCTGCCCGGAGTGCGCCGGCCTGGGCGAGATCATGAAAATCAGCCCCGACCTGTGCATCCCCGACCGGGACAAAAGCCTGAACGAGGGCGCGGTGAGCTGCATGGGCTGGAACAGCGGCGAGGGCGGCAGCTTTGCCCATTCGGTGTTCGAGGGGCTGGCGAAGCATTACGGCTTTTCCATGGATGTGCCCGTGCGGCAGCTGCCCAAGGAAGCCGTCGATCGCATCCTGTACGGCACGGGGGGCGAAAAAATCGAGGTGGCCTATGAAAGCGTCAACGGCCGCGGCGTGTACAAAACGGCCTTTGAGGGCGTGGTCAACGCCCTGGAGCGCCGCTACCGGGAAACCAGCAGCGAGGGCATGAAGGCCGCCTACGAGGAATACATGAGCCATGAGCCCTGCCCCCACTGCGGCGGACGGCGGCTGAAAAAAGAGGCCCTGGCGGTGACCGTAAACGGCCGCAACATCGCCCAGGTCAGCGATATGAACGTGCGCAAGGCCCGGGATTTCTTCCTGGGGCTGGCGCTGGGCCCCACCCAGCGCATCATCGCCGCCCCCATCCTGAAGGAGGTGAACGCCCGGCTGGGCTTCCTCTGCGACGTGGGCCTGGATTACCTGACACTGTCCCGGGCGGCGGCCACCCTCAGCGGCGGCGAGGCCCAGCGCATCCGCCTGGCCACCCAGATCGGCAGCGGCCTGGTGGGCGTGCTCTATATCCTGGATGAGCCCAGCATCGGATTGCACCAGCGGGATAACGCCCGGCTGCTGGCCACCTTGCGGAACCTGCGGGATTTGGGCAACACCCTGATTGTGGTGGAGCACGACGAGGAGACGCTGCGCAGCGCGGATTACGTGGTGGATATCGGCCCGGGGGCGGGGGAGCACGGCGGCCAGATCGTGGCCCAGGGCACCGTGGAGGATGTGATGAACACCCCCGGCTCCGTCACCGGCGATTACCTGGCGGGGCGCAGGGCCATTGCCATTCCGAAAAAGCGCCGGGCGCCCAGGGGCTGGCTGACCGTGCGCGGCGCCCGGGAGCATAACCTTAAAAATATCGATGTGCCCTTCCCCCTGGGGGTGCTGTGCTGCGTCAGCGGCGTATCGGGCAGCGGCAAGAGCAGCCTGGTGAACAGCATTGTGCACAAAACCCTGGCCCGGGATTTGAACCGCGCCCGCACCAAGCCGGGGGACAGCGACGGCATTGAGGGCATCCATCAGCTGGATAAGATCATCTGCATCGACCAGAGCCCCATCGGCCGCACCCCCCGCAGCAACCCCGCCACCTACACCGGGCTGTTTGATCTCATCCGCCGGGTGTTTGCCCAGAGCCCCGAGGCGAAGGTGCGCGGCTATAAGGAAAACCGCTTCAGCTTCAACGTGAAGGGCGGCCGGTGCGAAAGCTGCAGCGGCGACGGCCTGATCAAGATCGAGATGCACTTCATGCCCGATCTGTACGTGCCCTGCGAGGTGTGCGGCGGCAAGCGCTACAACCATGAAACCCTGCAGGTGAAATACCGGGGATACTCCATCGCCGACGTGCTGGACATGACGGTGGAGGAGGCCATGACGGTGTTTGAAAACCACACCCTGATCATGAACAAGCTGCAAACCCTGTACGACGTGGGCCTGGGCTATATGCGCCTGGGGCAAAGCAGCACCACCCTCAGCGGCGGCGAGGCCCAGCGGGTGAAGCTGGCCACAGAGCTGAGCCGCCGGGCCACCGGCAAAACCATGATACTGCTGGATGAGCCCACCACCGGGCTGCACGTGGACGACGTGAGCCGCCTGGTGAAGGTGCTGCAGCAGCTGGTGGACGCGGGCAACAGCGTGCTGGTGATCGAGCACAACCTGGATGTGCTCAAAACCGCCGATTACCTGATCGACCTGGGCCCCGAGGGGGGCGACAAGGGCGGGCTGCTGGTGGCCGCCGGCACGCCGGAGGAGGTGGCCGGCGCTGCAAAGAGCTATACCGGGCAATATCTGAAAAAAGTGGGAGTGAAACCGCAAAAATGAAGCAGATCACCGTGAACGACCCGGCCTTTGCCGCCTTTGGCCGGGTGATCGCCGGCGTGCCTATGGAGCCGCTGCTGGCCGTGCTTTCCCGCCAGCCCCTGCCGGAGGAGGGCATGGTATACCAGCCCCGGGAGGACGCCCTGCATGGGGAGGTGTATTTCACCCCCTGGGGCGCCCAGCTGTTTGCCGATATGCCCTATCAGCTGGGCCACTGCTGCGGCAGCAATGAAACGGCGGACTGCCTGGTGTGTCACGGCGGCAGCGCCTTTGTGATTTCCCCGCAGCCCTTTGCGCTGCTGGCCGCGCCCCGCGGCGGGCAGGGAAAAGGCGCCCTGCGGGTGCAGGTGCCCGCCAATACCCTCACGGAGATTTACGGCGATACCCTGCGCAGCGCGCCCCTGGGCCGGGATTTCCGGGTGCTGGTGCTGCTGCCCTATGCCACCAACACCGGCTTCCGCCCCGAAAACCCGCTGGACGCGGCGCTTTTTGCCCGCAATACCTGGCGGTATCCCGTTGTTCCATAAATCCGCCGGCAGAAAGAGGAGATTTTCATGGACTGGATTGAAGTGACCGTTTCCACCAACACCCAGGGCGCGGACATCGTGTCCGAGGCGCTGCTGCGCCAGGGCGCGGTGGGCACCCAGATCATCGACCGGGCGGACGTGCCCGACCCCAGCAAGCCCAACGGCTACTGGGAGCTGATTGACCCTCAGATGATTGAGGAAATGCCCGAGGACGTGCAGGTGAAGGCCTGGTTTGAAAGCCTGGAGGCCCTGCGGGGGCTGGAGAACATCCTCTCCGCCCTGCCGGGGATGACGGGTATGGATTTAGGCACGCTGAAGGCTGTCAGCCAGGGGGTGCAGGAGCAGGACTGGTCAGAATGCTGGAAGCAGTATTACAAGCCCTTCCGGGCGGGAAAGCGCCTGGTGATCAAGCCCAGCTGGGAAAGCTGGGAGGCCCGGCCGGGGGATCTGATCATCGAGCTGGACCCCGGCATGGCCTTTGGCACCGGCACCCATGAAACCACCGCCATGTGCGTGGAGATGATCGAAAAGCACTATCACGGCGGCAAGGTGCTGGATGTGGGAACGGGCAGCGGCATCCTGGCCATCGCGGCGGCCCGTCTGGGCGCCGGGGAGGTGCTGGGGGTGGACATCGACCCCATGGCCGTGCGGGTGGCCCGGGAAAACGTGGAAAAAAACGGCCTGTCCGGCGCAATCGATATTCGGGAAGGCGATCTGGTGGCCGGCCTGGACGGGGTGAAGTGCGATTTTGCCGTGGCCAATATCCTGGCGGATGTCATTGCCCTGCTGGCCGCGCCCTTGAAGCAGCACCTGGCCCCCGGCGCGCAGTTTGTGTGCAGCGGCATCCTCAGGGAGCGGGAGCAGGATGTGGTGGACGTGCTGACGCAGAACGGCTATACCCTGTTTGACCGCCTGCAGAAGGGCGACTGGGTGGCGCTGGCCGCCCATGCGGGGTGAGCCATGCATCGCTTTTTTGCGGATGAAAACGGCATTGTAAACGGCACGGCCTGCCTGGAGCGGGAGGACGCGGGCCACGCCCTGCGGGTGCTGCGGCTGGGCCCGGGGGAGAAAATTTACCTGTTCAGCGGCGGCGAGGCCTTTCTGGCGGAGATCGCGGATACGGCGGAGGGCGTGACCGTGCGCGTGCTGGAGGCGGTCAAAAGCCCGGAGGCCAGCCTGCGGGTCACCCTGTATCAGGGCGTGCCCAAGGGCGACAAGATGGATTACATCGTGCAGAAATGCACCGAGGCCGGGGTGCGCCGCATCGTGCCGGTGAACATGCCCCGGTGCGTGGCAAGGCTGGAGGGAAAGGACGATAAAAAGCGGGCCCGCTGGAACCGGATTGCCCGGGAGGCGGCCAAGCAGGCCTTCCGGCCCGTAACCCCCGAGGTGGCCCCGCCCCTTTCCATGAAGCAGCTGTCCGCCGCCCTTTCCGCCCATCAGCTGGCCCTGGTGCCCTGGGAGGACGCCCGGGACGGCGCCCTGCGGCAGCTGATTGCCCCGCACATCACCGATCTGGCCCTTGTCATCGGCCCGGAGGGCGGCATGAGCCCGGAGGACGTGGCCCCGCTGCTGGCTGCCGGGGCGAAGGCGGTCACGCTGGGGCCCCGCATTTTCCGCACGGAAACCGCTGGCCTGGCGGCGATCATCGCGGCCATGGCATTTAGTGAAAATCTGGAGTAGGAACCCATGAAAGTTGCTTTTCACACCCTGGGCTGCAAGGTCAACCAATACGACAGCCAGGCCATGCTGGAGCTGTTTGAGCGCGCCGGGTACACGGCGGGCCGCTTTGACGAGGTGTGCGACGTGTATGTGATCAACACCTGCACCGTCACCGGCACCGGCGATAAGAAGAGCCTGCAGGCGGTGCGCCGCGCCCGGCGGCTGAACCCGGCGGCGGAGATCGTGGTTTGCGGCTGCATGGCCCAGCGGGACGGCGAAAAGCTGCTGGCCCCCACCGGCGCCCGGCTGGTGCTGGGCACCGCCCGGCGGGGCGAGGTGGTAACGCTGCTGCAACAGGCCATGGCGGAAAACCGGCAGATCTGCGCCGTTACGGATGTGCGCCGGGCCGCCTTTGAGCCGCTGCTGATCACCCGCCATGAGGGCCGCACCCGGGCCACCCTGAAAATCCAGGAGGGCTGCGACCGGTTTTGCGCCTACTGCATCATCCCCTATGTGCGGGGCGGCATCCGCAGCCGCGCCGCGGCGGACGTGCAGGCCGAGGCGAAGCGGCTGAGCGAGGCGGGCTACCGGGAGATTGTGCTCACCGGCATCCACCTGACCAGCTATGGCCGGGACCTGCGGGACGGCACCGACCTGCTGGGCGTGATCGCCGCCGTGCATGCCCTGCCCGGGGTGGAGCGCATCCGCCTGGGCAGCCTGGAGCCGGTGATTGCCACCCGGGCGTTCGCGGAGGCCCTGGGCGGCCTGCCCAAGGTGTGCCCCCAGTTTCACCTGGCGCTGCAAAGCGGCTGCGATACCGTGCTGCGCCGGATGCGCCGCCGGTATGACACCGCTGCCTTCCGGGAGAGCGCGGCGGCCCTGCGGGCCGTTTTTCCGGACTGCGCGCTGACCACCGACGTGATGACGGGCTTTCCCGGCGAAACGGAGGAGGAGCACCGGCAGTCCCTGGCCTTCTGCCGGGAAATGGCCTTCAGCCGGATGCACGTGTTCCCTTACAGCGAGCGGGAGGGCACCCCGGCGGCGGACATGCCCGGCGCCGTGCCCCGGGCCCTGCGGGAGGAGCGCGCCCGGCAGCTGATCGCCCTGGGGCACACAATGGCCCGGGCCTACGGCGAAAGCCAGGTGGGCACATTGCGCAGTGTGCTGTTTGAAACCTGCGAAAACGGCGTCGCCTCCGGCTACACCATGGAATACATGCGCTGCGAATGCCCCGGCGCCCTGCCCGGCGAAACCCGGCAGGTGCGGATTACGGGGCTGGCAAAGGATGGTTTTTCCGCTGAAGTTTTGTAAAAACGGGGAAGAAAACCTTCCTGTGATACGTCTATATGGATGAAAGGAAGCTGAAACATGACGGACTGCATCTTCTGCAAAATCGCGAACGGCGAAATTCCCAGCACCAAGGTATACGAGGATGAATACGTGCTGGCCTTCCGGGATATCAACCCCCTGGCCCCCAAGCATGTGGTGATCATCCCCAAGCGCCACGTCGGAAGCCTGAACGACATCGATACCCTTTCCCAGCAGGAGCAGCTGGCGCTGCTGCACGCCTGCAGGAAGGTGGCCCGGCTGGAGGGCATCACGGAAAGCGGCTACCGCATTGCCAGCAACTGCGGGGCGGACGCGGGACAAACCGTGCCGCACCTGCATATCCACGTGCTGGGCGGCGGCAAGCTGAGCGTCAATATGGCGTAAATCCCCCGGCGCAAAATGGAAACACAGATGTGACAGAACTGTAAAAACGTGAAATAACCTGTTGACGAAGCGCCCTGAAAGCAGTATAATACACACACGGTCGCCATCCGCCGTTTTGTACGGCGTGTGCCAAGGCGAGATAGGCGAAGGGAGGGAAAACAAGTGTCTGAAGTACGTGTCAAGGAAAACGAATCCTTGGAGAGCGCCCTGAAGCGGTTCAAGCGCCAGTGCGCGCGCGCCGGCGTTATGGCCGAGGTTCGTAAGCGTGAGCATTATGAGAAGCCCAGCGTAAAGCGCAAGAAGAAGGCGGAAGCCGCTCGGAAGCGCCGCTACTGAGCCAAAGAAAAACCCTTCGGTATATGCCGGAGGGTTTTTCCTATGTCCGCCGATCTTTGAAATTTTTGTGGTTTTTCCTATTGACAACAATTTGGATTTCGTGTATTATATTCGTTGTCACCGAATGCTGTGCGAAAGCTTTTACGGGGTGTAGCGCAGTCCGGTAGCGCACGTGCTTTGGGAGCATGGGGCCGGGGGTTCGAATCCCTTCACCCCGACCAACAGCTTTCGCACGCAACGTGGCCCCGTGGTCAAGAGGCCTAAGACATCGCCCTTTCACGGCGGTAACTCGGGTTCGAATCCCGACGGGGTCACCATTCTCTTTTCCCTTCGGGGAGCACGGGCCTTTAGCTCAGTTGGTCAGAGCAGTCGGCTCATAACCGATCGGTCCGGGGTTCAAGTCCCTGAAGGCCCACCATTGTGGCCCGGTAGTTCAGTTGGTTAGAACGCCAGCCTGTCACGCTGGAGGTCATGGGTTCGAGCCCCATTCGGGTCGCCACGTTTTTTCCCGCCGGTTGGGCCGTTTGCTGGTGTAGCTCAATTGGCAGAGCAGCTGATTTGTAATCAGCAGGTTGCGGGTTCAAGTCCCATCGCCAGCTCCATATCATGGGTAGGTTCCCGAGTGGCCAAAGGGAGCAGACTGTAAATCTGCCGGCACCGCCTTCGATGGTTCGAATCCATCCCTGCCCACCAAATAAAAGAGTCCCCCCTCGTGGGGGCTCTTTTATTTGCAAAAATGATGGATTCGAACAGAGCGGGAGTGAATGACGCCCTGGTGGGGCGTCAGAGCCGCGACGGCGCTTCGCCCGCAGGCGAAGTCGAATCCATCCCTGCCCACCAAATAAAAGAGTCCCCTTCGTGGGGGCTCTTTTATTTGGTCGTCTAAAAGATGAAATCGGCAAGCAGAAATTGAAAAGGGGGGACGCTTCTCTTTTGAGTCAAAAGAGAAGCAGAAAACCCCGTTTAGCGCCGTGAAAGCAGCAATATCAAACTGAAACAGAAGCGCTGTCCCCCGCTTCCGGGCAGGCCAGCAAAGCTGGCCCTGCTGTGCGCAAAGCGCACAGGGAAAAACCGCCGGGCAGACCGGAAAAACAAACAAGTTTGTTTTTCGGCTGACCTGCGGTTTCTCTTTTGCCCGGAAGCTCGCATGGCGTCATTCAAGTATCAGGCGCAAATTGTTGGTTTTTGCGCCCAAGCCGCATCGCCGGCTGGCTTCTTTGCAGCTTTCTTCCCCGGGAAGAAAGCGCGTATCCCCCCGTCCAATTTCTGTTTTCGTATTCAACGGTTTAGAAATGAAACAGGCTTTACAGCTTCCTCTCCCCGCCAATCCAAGCGGCCTGCACGGCGCAGTCCGCGTTCAGCAGCAGGATATCGGCATCCCGGCCCGGCAGCAGGGAGCCCTTGCGGGCGTCCAGGCCCAGGGATCGCGCGGGAGAGAGGGACGCGCGGGCCGCGGCCTCATACAGGGGAACGCCGGCGCCGTCGCGGTAATTGCGCACGGCGTCGTTCATTTTCAGCACGCTGCCCGCAATGGTGCCGTCCGCCAGACGGCACTCGATGCCGCGCACGTGGATGGGCTGCCCGCCCAGGGTGTATTCGCCGTCCGCCAGGCCGCCGGCCCGGGTGCAGTCCGTGATCAGCACCAGATGGTCGCCCTTGCAGCGGCGCAGCAGAGGATACAGGGCCCGGCTTACATGGAAGGTATCGGCAATCAGCTCGCAGTACGCATCGGATGTCAGCGCCGCGCCCACTGTGCCGGGCTCCCGGTGGCTGAGCCCACGCATGGCGTTGAAGGTATGGGTAAAATGATCGGCCCCGGCGTCCAGGGCGGCCCGGGTTTCGTCATAGCCGGCATCGGTATGCCCCACGGACACCCGGATGCCCGCTTCCCGCAGGGCGCGGACGCAGTCCAGGGCCCCGGGCATTTCGGGGGCCAGGGTGACCAGGCGGATGACATCGGCCCAGGGCAGCATCCGGGCCGCCTCCGGCGGCAGGATGGCGCTTTCGGCCTGGGCGCCCTTGCGCAGGGGATTGATGAAGGGGCCTTCGGCATGGCAGCCCAGGGCCTGGGCGCCGGGAAAATCCGGCCGGGCGCTTTCCGCCATAAAATCCCGGATGCAGCCGAAGGCGCGCTCCAGCTCAGGCCAGGGCACGGTCATGGTGGTGGGCAGGAAGGAGGTAACGCCGTTTTTCAGCAGCCCTTCCGCCATGCAGGCCAGGCCGTCCGTCTCCCCGTCCGAGGCGTCGGCGCCCAGGTAGCCGTGGATGTGCACATCCACCCAGCCGGGGGAAACGTACAGCCCGCCCGCGTCGATTGCCGCGCAGTCCCGGGGCGGGGCGTCGCACAGGCCCACGATCTTTCGGTCAAACAGCAGCGCCTGGCCGGTCACTTCTCCATCCGGCAGCAGGATTTTTCCGTTGACGATGGCTTGCATAGCATCATTCTCCTTTTATTTTTGCGCGTCCGGCATATAAACCGGCAGCTTTTTGCGCAGCATTTGCTGCATCAGCGGGTCGGAGGGCTTCAGATCCGTCACAATATGATCGAAGCTGTCCAGGGGAGCGACATTGAGGCAGCAGGAGGACAGAAATTTGGATTTGTCCGTCATGAGTATTTTTTGATCCGCGCATTTGATGGCCTCGATCTGAAAGGCCGCGTCGCTGGCGGTATAGGCCACCACGCTCAGCGAGGGGCTGATGCCCGCCGGGGCGATAAAAAGCTGCTGTACGTGAAAGTTGGCCATCTGCTGGGCCGCAAAGTGCCCCAGGGTGGCTTTCCGCCCGCTGTCGCACAGGCCGCCCAGAAAAAACAGCCGTTCGCACAGCGCGCCCATTTCCATCAGCGAGCAGACGGAAAAGGAGTTGGTGATCACCGTCAGGGTGGACAGCAGCTCCGGCTGCTCATAGCGCAGGGTTTGGGCCAGGGTGTAGCAGGTGGAGCCGTCCTCCAGCATGATGGAGCTGCCCGGCTTGATCAGCTCCACGGCAATGCTGGCCACGGTGCGCTTTTGCGGTTTGTTCATTTGGTAAATCAGTTCTATGCCGTCGGGGGTGGTGTTGGTCAGCCCCACGCCGCCATGCACCCGCGTGACCAAATCCATTTTGACCATTTCGGCCAGATCCTTGCGAATGGTCTCAACGGATACATTCAGCCGGCTGGCCAGCTGGGCGACGGACATGACATTTTGCAGTTGCAGGTTGCTCAGTATTTTGTCCCGGCGCGCTCTGACTTTATCGGACACGCGATTCACCTCCCGGAAGCAGATAACTCATTATAGGCCTTTTTTACCGGAATTGCAACTTTTTGTTCTCTGTATTATACACTCTTTTTCCCGTTTCATTGACTTTGAAATGCCGGATATGGTATGTAAAAACACAGAAAAACAAATGCAGGATTTCCAAAATAAACAGATTGTTGGAAAATCCCACAAAAGAAAGGAGCCTGCAAATGGACTTTAAAACGCTGTTTGAATTGATGAAAAAAGCCAATATGCCGCCGCAGGCGGATATCTGCGCCGATGAGGCCGCGCGCCTGAAAAAGCTGCAAAAGCCTGCCAAGCCCGTGGATGTGGTGATGGATACCGACGCCTGCAACGAGGTGGACGATCAGTTTGCCATTGCGTACGCGCTGAAAAGGGCGGATAGGCTTCACCTCCAGGCCCTGTACGCGGCGCCCTTTTGCCACATGCATGCCGAAACGGCGCAAAAGGGCATGGAGCGGAGCTATGACGAAATATTGAAGGTGCTGACCCTGGCGGACAAAGCAGCGCTGAAGGACCGCGTGTATCGCGGCAGCTGCCAGTTTTTGCCCGATGAAAATACGCCCGTCCGCAGCCCGGCGGCGGAGGATCTGATCGCCCGGGGCATGGCCCATGATCCCGAAAATCCCCTGTATGTGCTGGCCATCGGCGCCATCACCAACGTGGCCTCCGCATTGCTGCTGGAGCCTCGCCTCAAGGATCATCTGGTGGTGATCTGGCATGGGGGCACGGCCCTGGATTGGCCCGCCTGCATTTCCTTCAACGCCTGCCAGGATATCGCCGCCACCCGGGTGGTGATGGGCAGCGGCGTGCCCTTTGTGATGCAGCCCGGCGCAGGCGTGGCATACAGCCTGACCACATCGGTGCAGGAGCTGGAATACTGGCTGCAGGGGAAAAACCCGCTGTGCGATTATCTGGTCAAAATCTATAAAGAGGTGGCCGGGCAATGGCATAAAACGCCGGTATGGAGCCATCCGCTGGTGGACGTGGCGGCCGTTTCCTGGCTGCTGGACGACGCGCCCTATATGAATGACCGGCTGGTGCCCACGCCGCTGATCAGCTACACCGGGCATTACGAGTTTGATCCCCGGCGGCCCCTGATGCGCTATGTGTACTTCATGAACCGCGACGCCATTCTTTCCGATCTGTTTACCCGCATCAGCCAGTGAATTCCGCAGCGCACGCGCTGTGAAAAAATAACCGCAACAAAAGGAAAGGAGAATTCCCATGAAAAAGGCCCTGTCTCTGCTGCTTACCCTTTGCCTGCTGCTGACGCTGTTCCCCGCCGCCCTGGCGGAGGGAGCAACGCCCATGAAGTTCATTCAGATCGCCGGAAAAGAACCCGGCTATGACGCCGCCACCGCCCGCTGGAACGAGCTGCACCCCGAAGCGCCCGTCACCGTGGACTATTACAGCTCCGTCTACGAGGTGATCGAGGCCTCCCTGGGCATCGGCTCCCCCGAGTACGACATCATCGCCATTGATTCCCCCAAGGTGGGCGATTACGGCCTGAAGGGGTATACCGCTGATCTGGATCCCTATGTGGGCAGCGTCATCGACACCAGCGTGTACCTGGATTCCACCCTGAACTATTGCTACTATGACGGCCATCTGACCGCCCTGCCCATCACCGCCGGCATTTCCTTCCTGTATTACAACAAGACCCTGATTGAGCAGGCGGGCATCGAATTGCGGGAGATCACCCCCGAAAACCGCCTGACCTTTGAGGAGATTGAAGAGATCAGCCTGAAGGTGCTGGACGCCGTGGACCCGAACCGTGACCAGGGCTATTCCGGCCTTGCCTTCAGCCAGGCCAACCTGATCTATCAGATGCTGCAATTGCCCACCTCCATGGGCGAAAAGGGCCTGGTGGACGATCAGGACCTGAGCAGCACCCTGCATACCGACGGCTGGCGCAACGCCGCCCTGTACTATCAAAAGCTGATCGACGAAGGCGTTACCGATCCCAGCCTGGACAACGCCCTGAACTTTGAAAAATTCATGTCCGGCAAATGCGCCTTCATGCTGGGCACCATTTCCTTCCTGAGCATGGTAAGCAGGGTGCAGGATAGCGAAATCGTCATCACCTATAACCCTGTGTTTGCGGATTACAGCATCCCCGCCGCGCCCACCGGAAGCTGGTGCGTGGGCGTGTCCGCCTTCTCCCAGAACAAGGAAAAAGCCGCGGAATACGTGCAGTTTATCTGCGGCGGCGAAGGCCATGATATTTACATCCAGGCCACCAACGGCTTCTCCGCTGTGAAGGCCGATGCCGAGGCCATGCTGGCCGATGAAAACGCGGATTACGCCATGCGGATCGGCACCTATGAGGTAGCCCACGCCGCGGTGTCCCGTCCCGTGACGCCCTACTACACCACCTATGAGACCGTGATGAACGAATTCTGGCGCAATGTGGCCAGCGGCGCAGACGTGGACGAAGCGACGGAAGCCGCCATTGAAGCCTACGCCATCTATATGCAATAACGCATATGCGGGAGGCCGCCCGGCGGCCTCCCGCAAGCCTGAACCAAGAGGTAAAAAACGATGCTACGTGTCAAAAAACCCGTGCCGTATCTGATGATATCGGTGGCCTGTATTCTGCTGCTGGTCTTCCGGGTGATCCCGCTGTGCTCCTCCCTGCTGGGCAGCATTTATATCAACGGCGCCTTTACCTGGGACACCTTTGATAAGCTGTTTTTCCACGATGCCATTTTCTGGAAATCCATGGGCGTCACCCTGCGGCTGAACGTGGTGCTGATTCCGGTGCAGCTGGTGGTTTCCCTGGCGCTGGCGCTGCTGGTGAACCACGAATTGAAGGGCGTGGGCGCATTCCGCACCATGTTTATGACGCCCTTCAGCATTTCCGGCGTGGTCAACTGCCTGATCTGGGGCATGCTGCTGGCCAAAAACAACGGCGTGGTCAACGGCCTGCTGAACAGCTTCGGCCTGCCCTCCCAGGGCTTCTGGTCAGACAAAAACCAGGCGATCTGGTGCATCGTGGCGGAATCCACCTGGGCGGGCACGGGATACTGGATGATCTTTTTCCTGTCCGGCCTCAAGGGCATTGATTCCTCCATCTATGAATCCGCCGCCCTGGACGGCTGCACGCCCTTCCGCCGCCTGGTTTCCATTACCCTGCCGCTGATGAAGCGCACGGTGCTGTTTGTGATGGTGGCCAACACCACGGCCAACCTGCTGATGTTCACCCCCATGAAAACCATCACCAACGGCGGCCCCATGGGCTCCACCAACACGCTGATGTACGAGGCGTACAAATCCTCCTTCCAGTTCAACAAGCCCGCCCGCTCCTCGGCCATTGTTACCGTGCTGCTGGTGATGATCGCGCTGGTGTGCGCGCTGCAATTTTTCCTGATGCGCGACCGGGACGAAGCGCGGGTGAAGAAAGGGGGCGCGGCCAAATGAAACGGAGCGGAGCAAAAACCGCCGTGCTTTATGCGCTGCTGGTGCTGATTGCCATGGTGATGGTATTCCCGCTGATCTATTCCTTCTCTTCCTCCCTGCGGACGAATGAGGAAATTTTCCGGTATATTTCTCCGGTGTCCGTCCACACCATCATTCCCGTGCATGCCACCTTTGAAAACTATGTGCGCGTGTTTCGCGATTATGGCTTTTTGCAGCCCATCTGGAACACGCTGGCGGTGTGCTTTCTGTCCGTGGGCTTTGGCTGCCTGATCAACAGCGTGGCGGCCATGGCCTTTGCCATGATGGATTTCAAAGGGAAAAAGCTGATCTATTCCGTCATCCTGATCACCTTCATGATTCCCTTCGAGTCCATCTCCCTGCCCATGTACCGCATCACCTATCACCTGCATCTGCTCAACACCTTCACGGGCATCATTCTGCCCGGCCTGGCAAGCGGCATGGTGCTGTTCCTGTTCGTGCAGTTTTTCAAGGATATTCCCAAGGAGATCCTGGAGGCCGCCATTGTGGACGGCGCCAGCCTGCGGCACCTGTTTTTCAAAATCATCCTGCCCATGTCCGGCGCGGTGCTTGTCACCTCGGCGCTGATGCAGTTCATCGGCCAGTGGAACAGCTATCTGTGGCCCCTGCTGGTGGCGCAGAGCAAATCCCTGCGGCTGATTCAAACCCGGCTGACGGATTTCAACACCGAAGAGGGAACGGAGTGGGCCGCCAAGTATGCCGCCATCATGGTTTCCGCCATCATTCCCCTTAGCCTCTTCCTGCCGCTGCAAAAATACTACATCGCCGGTGTAACCAGCGGCAGCGTAAAGGGATAAAAAAAACAGCATGCCCAACACAAAATCGGGCATGCCGTTTTTTTCTTTTTTTATTTGCACACGCTGGGGCAGGCGGCACAGCCGCCCTCGCCGGTTTCCCGCAGGGAAGCGGGCAGGGCCTCGCCCACCTGGCGCATGGCGTCGATCACCTCGTCGCAGGGCAGGGGGCAGGGAATGCCCGCCAGGGCCATGTCCGCCGCGGAGATGGCTACGGCCGCCGCCCCCGCGTTGCGGTACACGCAGGGCACCTCCACCAGGCCGCGGACGGGGTCGCACACCAGGCCCATCAGGTTCATCAGGGCAAAGGCGCAGGCGCTGGCCGCCTGCTCCGCCGTGCCCCCCAGCAGGGAGGTGACCGCCGCCGCGGCCATGGCCGCCGCCGTGCCGCATTCCGCCTGGCAGCCGCCCTGGGCGCCGGATATGCTGGCCCGGTTGGCGATGATCAGCCCAAAGGCCCCCGCCACATAGAGGGCGTCCACCAGCGCGTCGTCGGTGCAGCCGTACTCCTCCTGCATGGTCAGCAGGGCGGCGGGCAGGATGCCGCAGGCGCCGGCGGTGGGGGCGGCCACAATGCGGCCCATGGCGGCGTTGCATTCCGCCACGGCCAGGGCCCGGGCGCAGATGCGCCCGATCAGGCTGCCGCCCGCCGTTCTGCCGCCCTGGGCGGCCTGCATCAGCTGGGCGGCGCTGCCGCCCGTCAGCCCGCTGACGGAGCGCAGCTGGGGATCCAGCCCCTTCAGGGCGGAATCCCGCATCACGGCCAGGGCCTCCCGCATCCGGGCGTCCATCTGCGATACCGAATCCACGCTGTCGTCATGGCGCAGCTGCCAATCCCGCATGGCGTTGGCAATGCCCTGGCCCTGGGCGCGGCGCAAAAGCTTGGTGACTGATCGTTCCATAGCCGCTCCTTTTTCAGAACCCCACAATCAGCCCGTGGCGCTCGGCATAAAAGCTGTCCAGCCCGCGGGTGGGAAGGATATCCACCGTGATGTGCTCAAACAGGCTGCACAGCTGATCCCGGAGCATCTGCGCCGCCTCGGGGTTCATGCAGTGGCTGATGACGATTTCTTTTCCGGCCAGGCCGGTTTTGCGGATTTCCTCGGCCAGGAAGCGGATCATGTGCTTCAGGCCCCGGGCCTTGCCGCGGATGACGATTTCGCCGTTGTCGTCCCCCATGCCGATGCCCCAGAAGCCCAGGTGCCCGGCGATGAGGCCGATGAGGCGGTTCACCCGCCCGGCTTTAATGAGGTTGTGGTAGGAGGACAGGGCGAAGGCGATGTGGGTGCGGGCGGCCTCCTCCCGCAGCAGCTCGGCGATGCGCGCCAGGGGCAGGCCCTCCTGAATCAGCCGGCAGGCCCGGCGGATGATCAGCACCGTTTCGGGGCCGGTGGCATGGGTATCGATGATGGCAATTTCCTTGTCCGGCTCGGTTTCCAGCAGCATATCCCGGGCGGTGCAGGCGCTGTTGTAGCTGCCCGACAGCGCGCCGGAAATGGTGAAGGCCAGCACGGGGCCGGGCTCGGAAAACGCATCCAGCCAGGCCTGGGGGCCGGGGCAGGCCGTCTTGGCCATCTCCCGGTGGTTTTCGTTGGCGGTGAGCATCTCCTCCACGGAGATGTGCTCATCGTCGATGTACTCCTGATCGCCCACCCGGATGATAAAGGGAATGGTGAAAAAATCGATGTCCGCCCCTTCGCAGGGCAGGGAGAAAAGATCGCAGCTTGAATCGGAAACAATATGCCAGTTCATGACTCGCTCCTTTCTTTCCATAAAAGCAATGCCGCGTTACACCCGCAGCAGCGTTACGCTGTCAAAGCCGGGCACCCGGCGGAGGGCTTCCAGATGCGCCTCCGCGGGCACGCTGTCCAGTTCCAGCGCCATCACCGCGCGGCCGCCCGCCTCCTCGCGGAACACCCGCATGGTGGCGATGTTGGTTTTGCTGGCCGCCAGCAGGCGGCTTACCTTGGCGATGGCCCCGGGCACATCCCGGTGCTGAATCACCAGGGTGGTTTTGCTGCCCGAAAAGCCCACCTCCATGCCGTTGAGGTACTGCACCAGCACGCTGCCGCCGCCCACGGAGGCCGCCTGCACGCTGATGGATTTGCCGCTGACGCCCTCCGCCTCGATGATCATGGTATTGGGGTGGGCGTCCCGCAGGCGGATGACGGAAATATCACAGGCCATTCCCTGCTCCTGGGCCAGGGAGCGGCTGCAGCGCAGGCGCTCATCATCCACCCGCAGGCCCAGCAGCCCGCCGATCACCGCCCGGTCGGTGCCGTGGCCCTGCCAGGTTTTGGCAAAGGAGCCGTGAAAGCGGATATCCGCCCGGCGCACCGGCTCTCCCAGCAGCATGCGGGTGATATAGCCGATGCGCGCCGCCCCCGCCGTATGGGAGGAGGAGGGCCCGATCATCACCGGGCCGATGATATCAAATACGTTCATAAAGCTCTTCCTTTATCCGGCTTACGGCGGCCGCGCCGCCTGTTTACCGCAGTACGTCGGCCAGGCCCAGGCCTGTCCGCTCCCCCTGTCGGCCGTACACCGTGACGGAGCGGCCGAAATCCCGGGGCGCGGCCTCGCAGGGCCTGTCCCGGCCGGCGGGGATATGCAGGCCGTGGGGCGCGTTTTGCAGCACGGCCTGCACATAATCCTGCACGCTGCCAAGGCGATGGTCAAACACCACGCCGAACACGTTCTCCCCCAGCCGGTGATCGGGCCAGTGGATATCGCTGCCCGCGCTGCGGAAAACGGGCCCCAGCGTGCCGGCATAGCGGGCGGCCAGGGCGTCCCATTCCGGCTTGTTCCCGGCGTTGCACACCTCCACGCCGTCCACCCCCTGGCACAGGCTGATGCCGCCGCTGCCCATGTAGGCGGCCTGGCGGAAGGGATGGCACTGAATCACGCAGCCCCCCGCCTCCCGCACATGGCGCAGGTAATCCCCCCGGGACCATTTCCGCATATCGGGATGGGCCAGCAGGTACTGTTTATCCAGCCCGTAGATCAGCCATTCATCCCATTCAAAGCGCTCCTCCAGGCCGAAAAACACCTGCAGGCCCTGCTTTTCGCCCTCCTCCAGGGCATCCTCATAGCCCCGGCAGTAAGCGTTTACCCATTCCTGCCAGGGCAGGCTGCGGTCGGGCAGGCAGTTGCCGTGGAAAAAGTGATCTGTCACCATGATGCCCGCATACCCCAAATCCTTATACTTGGCAATGTAGTCGCGGCCGGGGGCTTTGCCGCAGGCGCTGCCCTGGGCGGTATGCAGGTGGGTTTCGTAAATAAAAGCCATGGCTTTCCCCTTTGATTTCTCTCCCCATCAGTATACCTCCTCCGCCTCCGGGGCGCAAGCGCCTGGCGATGTTTTTTTCTGGGCCATCAGCGCCCGGTTGGCCTGCAGCCGGGCATCCTGGGGCGACAGGGCCAGGGCCTGCTCCACCGCGGACAGCGCCTCCTGCCGCAGCCCCAGGTGCCAGCAGGCGATGGACAGCAAATCCCAGGGCAGCGGGCCGAAGGAGGCCGCCTCGGTGATATAGGTGCGGGGACGCTGGGTGATGCGAAGCGCCCGATGGCAGCAGGCCATCAGGCCGGGCCAATCCTGCCGGGCATAGGCTAGCCGGGCCAGGTCCAGCCAGGGCTCCCGCAGGTGGGGCGCCTCCCCCGCCGCCATCAGCAGGCAGCGCTCCTGCCCCAGGGCGTCCCCCGTTTCCCCGTAGGCCCGGGCCATATAGCGGTAGGAGGCGCAGCGCTCGTCCGGCCAGGTGGCCCGGGGCAGCGCCAGGTGGCGGCGCAGGGTGCGGATGCAATCCTCCCACCGCCCGCGGAACAGGTACTCCCGCCCCAGGTAGTGCATGTTGCGGTCGTCCTCCGGGTCCTCCGCCACGGCCATCTCCAGCAGGGGCAGGTATTGCGCCCGGGATTTTTCCGGGTCAGGGTGGTGGTTCAGCTGCATGCCGGGCACCAGCACGCTTGCCGGCTCCCCGCCCTCAAAGCGCAGCACCTCATGGACGGGATGCACCCAGCGCGCCCCCTGCCGGGCATGGATTTTATCGCTGTAAAACACTATGCCCTCCCGGCCGTCCGGCTGGAAGGACCACACGTATTTATACTGCGCCCGCTGGGTGCCGGGCTGCCAGGCCGCCTCCAGCTGTGCCCGCCAGCCCGGGGAGAACACCTCGTCCAGATCGGTGCAGACGCAGATATCGGCATCGGATGGCACCAGCGCCAGGGAGCGGTTGCGCGCCGTGTCGAACCGCCAGGGCGTAATCACCTCCTCCGTCACCTGGGCGCCCAGCGCCCGCAGGGCTTCCGGGGTGCCGTCCTCCGAGCCGGTATCCAGCACGTAAACAGCGTCCGCCTCGCCCATGCTTTCCATCCACCGGGCGGCGAACTTGCTTTCGTTTTTGCAGATGGCGTAGACGCATACCTTATATTTTCCCATCAAAAATCCCCCCTCGCTCCAGCGTATGACGCGGGAGAAAAGGGGGTGCGCGGCTGGGTGCGCAAATGCAATCGGGGCGGGGAGGATCCGCGCTTTCTTCCCGGGGAAGAAAGCTGCAAAGAAGCCATCCGGCGATGCGGCTTGGATACAACAACAAACAATTTGCGCCTGGAACTTGAAAGGCGCCATGCGAGCTTCCGGGCAGAAGAAAAACCGCAGGACAGACCGAGAAAACAAACGAGTTTGTTTTTCGGCTGGCCTGCCCGGAAGCGGGGAACGGTGTTCCTGTTTCAGCTTGCGTCTGCTGCTTTTACGGCGTTAAAAGAAGGTTTTCTGCTTCTCTTTTGACGCAAAAGAGAAGCGTTTTCCCCTCGTCAAATTTCAGCTTGCGTTAGCCGCTTTTCCGGCAACAAACGGGGTTTCTCTGCTTTTCTCTTTGACGTAAAGAGAGAAGACCCCGTCCTTCCCCATTCCCCGCCCCATTCGTATTATATGAAAAAGAAAGGGGTTCCCGTGAAGGGGAATCCCTTTCTTCTTTGCGGTTTATATTCAACGGGACGCCGTATTACAGCCCCAGCAGCGCCTGGAAGACCGCGGCGGCATTTGTCACGTTGTCGGTGCTCACCTGGGGCGCGGGGGCGGCGCTGGTGGAAACGCTCTGCAGGCCGGCCTCCAGCACCACATCCCCGGTGAGGGTGTTGCTGAGGGTGCCGGCGGCATACCAGCTGCGGGGCTCGGCATCGTTTACCACGCAATCCATTTCCAGCTTGTACGCCTGCTCAAAGCCGATGGTGACGGCCTCCACGTAGGTATCCTTTTCCTTGCCGTTGTCATACACCATGGTGAAGCCCTGCACCAGCTTGCCCGCGGCCTGGCCGGGGGCGGCGTCCTCGATGGCCAGCACGGTTTCATCCCAGTCGGTCACGGGGGTTTCGCTGATGGCTACCTCAAAGCTGCTGCCAAAATCGTCGGATTCCACCTCAATGCGCATATAGGGCAGCACAGGGGCAAACACGTTGACCTGCACCATCCAGTCATTGGGATACTGGCGCACATCGGCCTCGTAGCGGGTGACGGTGGCCCAGGTTTCGTTGGGTGCGGCAGCCTGCTCCAGGGCTGGGCGCAGGGTGCCGGCGGCATCCAGCAGCGGGCAGGCGTCCAGCGCGGACAGGGCCAGCTGCAGGGTTTCGGCGGCGCTCAGCTCAATCTGCTGGGCCTGGATGTACTTGGAGGAGTACATGGCGTTTTCAAAGGTGGGCTCGCTTTTCAGCCGCTGCATCAGGGGCGCAAGCAGCGCCGCCCCGGCGACGCTGACGCGGAAGGATTGCTGGGCGTTGCCCACCAGCAGGGAGCCGTCCGCCTGCACGGCGCCGGAAAGCTTGATATCGCCGATGGTCATTTCAAAGCCGGTGTCCGAGAACAGGCCCTCAATGGCGGAGACGGCCAGCATGCCCTTGGGAATGGTGCCCGTGACGCGGCTGCTATCCGCCAGCGCGGCGGAGGAAAGCAGCATCATGGCGATCATGAGCCAGCAGATCAGTTTTTTCATTGGTTTTTCCTCCTGTCAGTTAAAGGATTCGGTAAGGGGAAGGATCTGGGTGGGGCCGCGGCGGAACTGCTTGCGCAGCGCCATGCGGTCGCCGGTATACGTGTACGCATACATCACCGTATGCGTGCCAACCGCCGTACTGTGATATTTGGGTACGTACGGATAATTGGTGTCAATGTAGTTGCGCATCACGGTGCGCTCCCGGGGCTCGTCCTCCGGGATGTCGTAGATGGAGGGCAGGTCGCTTTTGACGCCCATGTTGCGCAGCAGGGTGCCCAGCATTTCCTTGTGGGAAATCGGCGCGGAGGAAACGGCCATTTCCTGCCTGTGCACGCCGGCTTCCTTGATGAAATACATGATCTGCATGCTGTTTTCCTTGTCGCCGTGATCCGAGGTGACGATGATGGTGGCATCGTCATACACGCCCTGGGCCTTGAGCTTGTCCAGGTAGGCCGCCACAATTTTCATGTAGCCGGCCGCCGTCTGCTCCAGGGTGGCGGAGGCGTCATAGGCCGCGTTTTCATCCAGGTGATAGGGCGGGTGGGTGCCCTTGAGGAACTGGATGATGAAATACTTGCCGTCCCCCTGCACCTTGCGCAGCCCCTGCCCCTCCAGATAATTGTAGAAGGCGTTGCGGTTCAGGCAGGTGGTTACCTCGCCGCCGTTGAGCGGCACGGCGCTGTAAAAGGTAAAGGTGTCGGGCTCCAGATACTGCTTCAGGGCATGGGGCACATACCGGTAGGCGCTCAGCTGCAGCATGCTTTTTACCAGCCGGTCGTAGCGCACGGTGTAATCGCTGCGCTGCAGCACCCGCAGGTTGTTCACATAGGGCTGGGCATACTGAATGCCGAAGTAATCGTTGGAGGAATCGAAGAAGTTGAACTTATACCCCTTCTCCGCCAGGGCGCTGTAGAAATACCGCGCCTTCTCCCCCTCCCAGGATTGCTGAAACCAGGTGTCGATGGGCACCATGTTGTCAAAGGGATTGCCGGTGAGCATGTGCACCACCGAGGGGAAGGTGCCGATATACGTGGGGTCGCAGTTGTCGTAATAGGTAAAATCCCGCAGGGGCTCCAGCATATCGGGGTAGAGGCGCAGGGCGCTGTCAATGTAATCGTTGCTGAAATAATCCAGCAAAAAAACGATGACGTTGCCCTCGGCGGAGACATTGTACTGCTGATCGCCCGTCAGCACATAGGTGGTGTCCCGGGCGCTGTGGGCGTCGCTGGTCAGGTGCCGCGCGCTTACCACCCCGAAGGAAGCCACCTGCACCGCCAGCAGCACAGCGCTGACAGCGCGCACCGCCCGGCGGGTGTGCTTTTTCAGCAGCATCAGCCCCACCACCAGGGCCAGGAAAAGCCCGGCCCAGATCAGCAGGTTGATCACGCCGTGCCGGGTATACCGGGACCAGTCCACCCGGCTGCCCTCCAGCAGGCCCAGGTTGAGGTTGAGCAGCATGTTCTGCACATAGCTGCACACGCTCAGGGCCAGGATAACGCAAAGGGCCAGGGAAAAGGGCCGCTTTTTCAGCAGCGCGGCCGCCGCGGCCAGCAGCAGCGACGCGGGAACCGTCACCGCCAGCAAAGGGATCAGGGCCTCGAAATATGTAAACCGGAAATTTCCGGCATTGCCTGTAAAAACCTCCATGGCGCCCCATATACCGTACATGAAGCACAGCAGGCCGCAGGGCAGAAGCGCCTGCCTGAACCTGCGCATATAGCGCGCCCTTGCGTTCTGCGCCAAAACGATGCAGCCTCCTTTCCGCTAAAAGGGCGTATACATTATACGCGAAATTACTCGGCATGGCAAGTAAATTGTTGATGAACAGGCCCGGAAAACCGCGATTTCCACCCCTTTCGGAATGAAAAGGCACACCCCGCGAAAGAATAGAACCGGGCAACGGCCCCACATTCCGCCCGGCATTGCGGCGGAGGACAGGAGGGCGCATGGAAACCAGGATGCGCGACGCGAACGCTTTTTTATACATGCTTCGCCGGACGGAGCGGCTGCTCTGTGCCCGGGAAGAACAGCAGCTGCCCCCGGCCGCCCAGTGGCTGCGGGATAACGCCCGGGCGCTGTATGGCCTGGCCGCCGGGCTGCGGCAGCGGCAGGGGTATCTGAACCGCCGGGAGTTTTGCCGCCTGCGGGGGCTGTGCGGCGCGCTGTGGGCGCAGCAGGCCGGCCCCTGGCAGGAGGGGCGGCTTTGCCGCGCCGTAAACGCCCTGCAGGGAGAGGAACCCCTCACCGTGCGGGAATTGCGCGCCCTGCCCGATCTGCTGGCCTGGACGGGCATGGAGCGCCTGTGCGCCCTGCTGCCCGGCACGGCGGCGGAATACCGGGCCTGGCAGGCGGGCGCGCGGCTGCAGGCTGCTGCTGCCGCGGGCAAGCTGCCTCCAATTTCCCGGGAGCCCGTTACGCTGTGGCGGGCCCTGGAGCTGCTGGCCCAGGCGGGACAGACAGAGGCTGCCCGGGCGCTGGAGGCCGCCATGCGCGCGGCGGGCATTCCGCCCCGGGCGGCGGCCCGGCAGGCCCGGGAAAGCCTGCAGCGGCATGCCGCGGAGGTGGGCGATCTGGTCAGCGCCCTGCTTTCCCTCCCCCGCCTGCACGGGGGGCGGATTACCGAGGGCTGCAGCGTCGCCTGCGCCCGGCTGCGGCAGCATCCGGGCTTTTTTCGCATGGACGCGGAAAGCCGCGCCCTGTACCTTACCGCGGTCAGCCGTCTGAGCCGCCGGCTGGGGGTGCCCGAGGAGCGGGTGTGCGCCGAGGCGCTGGCGCTGTGCCGGGAGAAAACCGGGGCGGAGGCGGACCCCGGGTATTATCTGCTGGAGGATGCCGCGCCGCTGTACCGGGCCCTGGGCAGGCGGCGGGGGCCGCTGTCCCAGGCCGCCCGCATCCGCCTGTATGCCGGGCTGCTGGCCCTGGGCGCCGGGCTGTCCGCCGCGGGGGGCGCGCTGCTGCTGCCCTGGTACGGCGCACTGCCCCTGGCCTTTGTGGGGATGGATTGGGTGCACCGCCTGCTGGGGCGGGCCGCCGCCCGCCTGCTGCCGCCCCGGACGCTGCCCCGGCTGCGTCCCGGCTGCCTGCCCGAGGGTACCCGGGCGCTGGTGGCCGTGCCCACGGTGCTGCTGCACCGGAAGCACGCGCTGAAGATGTGCCGCGCCCTGTCCGTGCTGTACCTGGCCAATGCGAAGGCGCCGGCGGATTTTCTGCTGCTCAGCGATTTTGCCGAGGCCCCCGGGGAGACCGTCCCGGAGGATGCGGAGATTATGGCGGCGGCGGAGTCGGGCATCCGGGCGCTGCGGCAAACCTACGGCCCCCGGTTTTTCTATCTGCAGCGGGGCCGCAGCCTGGACGCCCGGAACGGCTGCTGGTACGGCTTGGAGCGCAAGCGGGGGGCGCTGGCGCTGCTGGGCCGGCTGCTGGCGGGGGAGGACGCGGCGGAACCGCTGCTGGCCTGCACCGAGACGCCCGGCTTTTTTGCCCGCCGGTATACCCAGGTGATCACCCTGGACGCCGATACCTTCCTGCCTGACGGCGCGGCGGAAAAGCTGCTGGGCGCCCTGCTGCATCCCCTGCAGCGGGGGCGGGTCAGCGTGATCCAGCCCCGGATGCTCACCCTGCCCATGCACGTGCAGACCCATGCCCAGTACCTGCTGGGCGGGCAAAGCGGGGCGGACGGCTACGGCGCCGCGGCCGCCGATCTGTACCAGGACGCCTTTGGCCGGGGCTCCTTCATGGGCAAGGGCATCTACGACCCCGCCGCCTTCCGGGCGGCCACGGCGGAGCTGCCCCAGGGGCAAATTTTGAGCCATGATCTCATCGAGGGCGAATTGGCCGGGGCGGCCCTGGCCGGCGACATCGTATGCTGCGACGGCCATCCCCGGCAGGTGGAGGGCTTTCTCAAGCGCGCCCACCGGTGGATCCGGGGGGATTGGCAGCTGCTGCCCTTTCTGGCGGACAGGCGGCTGGATTTGCTGTCCCGGCTGAAGCTGTGGGATAACCTGCGGCGCTCCCTGACCCCTTTTTTCCGGCTGGTTGCGCTGGCGGTCAGCGCCCTGCAGGGGGCTTATTTGCCCTTCCTGCTGGCACTGCTGCCGCTGTTTTCCCCCCAGGCCCTGGGGACGCTGCTGATTTTGCCCGCCTCCGCCCTCACCGGGGTGGACGCCGCCTTCCGGGCGGTGTGGCGGCTGTATGTCAGCCGCCGACGGCTGCTGGAATGGACCACGGCCGATCAGGCGGAGGAAAGCGATTTGGCGTCCCTGCGCCGGGCGGTGATGCCCATGCTGTGGGGGGCGGCCCTGCTGTTTGCCGCCGTGCCCCGGGTGTTCGGGCCCGGCTTTGCCCTGGGCGTTTGCTGGCTGGCATACCCCCTGGTGGTGCGCTGGATGAACCGTCCCCGGGCCCACCGGGAGGCCCTGTCCGCCGGGGAGGAGGGCTTTTTGCGGGGCGTCGCCCGGGATACGCTGGCCTTTTTTGAAGCCCACGTGACGGCGGAAACCCATTTTCTGCCGCCGGACAACGTGCAGCTGTCCCCCGCCCGGGGGGCGGCCCTGCGCACCTCGCCCACCAACATCGGGCTGTACCTGCTGGGGCTGTGCGCCGCCCGGGAAATGGGGCTGATGGAGGGAAAAGCCATGCTCCGCCGCATAGCGGACGCCGTGGCCACCCTGGAAAAGCTGCCCCGCTGGCACGGCATCCCCTATAACTGGTATGACCTGCATACCCTGGCTCCCCTGCCGCCCGGGGTGGTTTCCTCCGTGGACGCGGGAAACTGCCTGATCTGCCTGATCGCCGCGGCCCAGGCCGTGCGGCAGCAGCTGCAGGCGGGGGAGTATGCCGAGTTTGAATCCCTGCCCGCCCGGCTGGACGCCCTGGGCAGCGCCATGCAGCTGCGTCGGCTGTACGACCGGCGGGCCCAGCTGTTCCACGTGGATTACACCCCGGGGGTGGGGCTGAGCCGGGGGCATTACGATTTGCTGGCCAGCGAGGCCCAGCTGCTTTCCTTCGCGGCCATCCTGACGGGGGCTGTGCCCGAGCGCCACTGGTGGCGGCTGGGACGGCCCTGGGTGCAGGGGCCGGGGCGGGTGCTGCTCAGCTGGAGCGGCACCATGTTTGAGTACATGATGGGCGGGCTGCTGCTGCCCGCCGGAGAGGATACCCTGCTGCACGCCGCCCAGGCCGGCTGCGTGCGCGCCCAGCGCCGGGCGGGACGGCTGGGCTTTTTCGGCGTGTCCGAATCGGGCTATGCCCAGTTTGACGCGGCGCTGAACTACCGCTACCAGGCCTTCGGCGTGCGGGAGCTGGCGCTGGATACCCACTGCACCGGCGATGTTTACGCGCCCTATGCCGCCGCCCTGGCCCTGCGGATTGCTCCCCGGGCCGCCTGCGGCGCGCTGATGCGCATGCGCGATGCGGGGGCCTATGGCGAATACGGGTTTTTTGAGGCCATCGATTTAACCGCCCCCGGCCCCCGGGTGGTGCGCAGTCACATGGCCCACCATCAGGGCATGCTGCTGTGCGCCCTGTGCAACGCCCTGTGCGGCGATTACCTGCCCCGGCTGCTGCTGCAGCTGCCCCGGGTGCAGGCCCGGCTGCCGCTGCTTCAGGAGCTGCCGCCCCGCCGTCTGCCCCGGCTGCCCCGGCCCCTGCGGGCGCACCGGGACGCGGCGGAGGAGCCCCCCTGCCGGCTGCGGGCGGACAGCGCCTTGCCGGCGGACGCCTGGATGCTGTCCGGAGGCGGCACCTCCCTGCTGATGGACGCCCGGGGGCACAGCCGCCTGCACAGCGGGGACATCTCCCTGACCCGCTTCGACCCGTGGGCCGGGGCGGCCAGCGGCCCCCAGCTGTATTTGGCCGCCGGGGACGGCGCGCCCCTGCGGCTGACGGGCGGCGCTTATACCTGGCTGGACGGCGCGGCCCGGTGCTGCGCCGCGGCGGACGGGCTGCGGGCGGAGGTGACGGTGTGCGTGGACCCGCTGACGGGAGCCGCGGTATACCGGGCAAGCCTGCGGAATACGGACAGCGCCCCCCGGCGGCTTACCCTGGCCTTTTACCTGGAGCCCGCCCTGGCGGAGCAGCGGGCGGACAGCGCCCACACGGCCTTTTCCACCCTTTTCCTCACGGCGGAGCGCCAGGGGGCCAACGGGTGCGTCATACGCCGCGCGCCCCGGGAGGGCGGGGCGGCAAGGTGCCTGCAGGTGCGGGCCTGGGGACAGGATATGCCCTTGGCCTGCGATATGACCCGGGACCGGGCCGTCTTTTTCGGCCGGGAGGGCACGGTCGGGCATCCCCTGGGCCTGACGGCGGAATGGCCGGAGGCGGGCGCGGTAACCGACTGCCTGGCTCTGCGGGTGCATTTGGACGCAGCCCCCGGACAGGAGGCGGTGTTCTGCTTCGCCGCGGGGCCCCGGGTGCCCGAAGGCCTGGAGGACGCGCTGCGGGCGGAGGGCCTGGCCTGCACCCGGGCCCGGGTGTGCCGGGAGATGCTGGATATGGATACCGCCCGGATGGCGCTGTGCAGCCGCCTGGCGGCCCGGCTGCTCTTTGCCCAGGATGCGTCCGTGCCCGGGCGGAAGGGCGATTTGTGGGCCCTGGGCATCAGCGGGGATGTGCCGCTGATGGTGCTGGAGGCCCGGGAGGAGGAGCAGGCCGGGGAAATCGGCCTGGCCGCCCGGCTGCTGGCCTTCCTGTGCGAATGCGGGGAGGAGGCCGAGCTGGCGGTGCTGCTGCCCGGGGAGGGCGGTTATGAGCAGCCGCTGCGGGCCTATTGCGAAGGATTGCTGCTGCAGCCCCGGCTGCAGGCGCTGCGGGGGCGGCTGCACCTGCTGACGGAGGTTTCGCCCGCCGGAAGGGGGGCCCTGGCCGCCTTTTGCCGCCTGTGGGCGCAGGGCGGACGCCCGCTGGGAGAGCAGCTGAACAAGGCGGAGGAAAGCCCCCGCCTGTTTGCCGCGCCCGCAGGCGGGCAGCTGCCCGTGCTGCCCCGGCTGGCCGCCTTCAACGGCTATGGCGGCTTTCTGCCCGAGGGCGGCTATGCCGTTTGCGGCACCGCCCCCGCGCCCTGGTGCCACTGGCTCAGCAGCGAGGGCTTTGGCACCCTGGTGTGCGAGCAGGGCATCCTGTATTCCCATGCGGGCAACAGCCGCCTGGCGCGCGTCACCCGGGCGGGGCAGGACGGCGTGCTCCTGGAGCCGGCGGAGGAGTATTTTGTCACCGAGAACGGAAAAAGCTGGAGCCTGACCCGGCGGCCGCTGCAAAACGCGGCCTGCCGCGCCCTCTATGCCCCGGGCACGGCGGTGTATCAGTGCGCCCTGCCCGGGCTCAGCGCCGAATTGACCTGCTTTGCCGACGGGGAGCTGCCCTGCGGCGGGCGGGTGCTGACGCTGCGCAACACGGGGGCGGCGCCCCGCCGCCTGACGGTGACGGGGGCGGCGCGCTTTGCCCTGGGCGAAACGGGAGAGGGCACCTGCGCCGCGGCGGGGGAGCACATGGTATGCGCCCGGGGCGACCTGCCGGGCATCGCTTTCTACTTCCTGGAGGGCAGCGCGGCCCACACCCTGTCCGCCGCCCGCTACGGCATTGGGGACGCGCCCCGGTGCCCCGGCGGGCAGGAGCCGGGCAGCGTGGGCGTGCTGCAGCGGGAGATCGCCCTGGGGCCGGGGCAGGCCGTTTGCCTGCGCTTCTGGCTGGGCCACTGCGCCGGGGAACAGGCGCTGGCGGATTGCCTGGCGCGGCTCACCCCCGGGCGGGAAAGGCTGGCCCGCGCCCGCTGGCGGCAGCGGCTGGACGGGCTGCAGTGCTATCTGCCCGACGGCTTGCTGGCCGGGTATGTAAACGGCTTTTTGCCCTATCAGGTGCGGGCGGCCCGGCTGCAGGCCCGGGCGGGGTTTTACCAGGCCGGCGGGGCCTGGGGGTTCCGGGATCAGCTGCAGGATATGCTGTCCCTGGTTTACACCGAGCCGGAGCGGGTGCGCGGCCATCTGCTGCTGTGCGCCTCCCGGCAGTACCTTCAGGGGGATGTGCAGCACTGGTGGCATCCCGGCGGGCCGGGGGTGCGCACCCGCATCAGCGACGACCGGCTGTTCCTGCCCTGGGTGACGGCCCGGTATATCCGGGTGACCGGCGACCGGGAGGTATTGGAACAGCGGGTGCCCTGGCTGGATTCCCCCGCCCTGGCGGAGCACGAGCGCGACCGCTACGAAACCGCCCGGGAGACCTCGGAGCGGGATACGCTGGCGGAACACTGCCTGCGGGCCATCCGGCGCATGACCTATGGGCCCCATGGCATTCCCCGGATGGAGGGGGGCGACTGGAACGACGGCATGAACGCCGTGGAGGGCGAAAGCGCATGGCTGGGGTTCTTCCTGATTGTGGTGCTGCGGGATTTTTCGCCGCTGTGCGCCAAAGAAGCGCAGGAGGAGCTGGACGGCCTGCGCCGCCGGCTGCAAAGCGCCATGCAGGCGGCCTGGACGGGGCAGTGGTTTCTGCGGGCCTGGTATGCGGACGGGCGCACCCTGGGCGCCCCGGACAGCGAGGTGCCGCGCATCGATCTGATCAGCCAGTGCTTTGCCTGCTTTGCGGGCATGCCCCGGGAGCAGGTGCGTACCGCCCTGGAGGCCGCCTGGCACACCCTGCACCGGCCCGATGCGGGCATCACCCTGCTGCTCACCCCGCCCTTCACCCCGGAGGAGGGGGCGGGCTACATTGGCGCCTACGCCCCCGGGGTGCGGGAAAACGGCGGACAGTATACCCATGCCGTGCCCTGGTTTATGCGGGCGCTGCTGATGGCCGGGCAGACCGACCGGGCCTGGCAGCTGCTGCGGGAATGCCTGCCATATTCTCACAGCGATACTCCGGAAAAAGCCCGGCAGTACCGCGCCGAGCCCTACGCCCTGGCGGCGGATATCTATGTGGACGGCCGCGGCGGCTGGACCTGGTATACCGGCAGCGCCGGCTGGCTGTATGAGGTGTTCCTGCACGATTTCCTGGGCTTTGACAAGCAGGGGGACAGCGTGCGGCTGGCGCCCCGCCTGCCGGCGGACTGGGAGGAATGCACCGTGGTGTACCGCTTCGGCGGCAGCCGCTGGCAGCTGACCGCCGGAAGGGACATTCATTACACCACGGCGGACGGGGAAAGGATGGCGGGGGCCTACGTGCCCCTGCGGGACGACGGCAGAACGCATGAGATCCGGTTTCCTGCCGGCTGGTAATTTCTTCTGCAAGTTTACGAATCGTTCATATTTGTGTAAAAAATACGCGCTATGCTAAGGATGCGTCGAAAGGGACGCCTGAAAAAGTAAATGATCGCACAATGGGAAAGGAGCGATGATCTTTATGAAAAAGAACAAGCTGTTTGCACTGATTGCCCTGGTGATGACCCTGGCGCTGGTGCTGGGCATTTCCCTGAACGCCAGCGCGGCGGGCACCCTGAGCAGCCAAGAGATTGACGCCATTTTGAACACCACAACGGACGCCAGCAAAACCGCCAACGCCGTAACCGAGGCCGTGGCCAAGGTAAGCCAAAGCGTGGTGCTGGTGCGCAATTATACCACCACCCGTTCCAGCAGCTATGATTACTTTGGCTGGGGCTGGGGCTGGGATAACAACTACGGCGGCGGCAGCCAGGGCGCGGAGCGCCTGGCCGGTTTCGGCAGCGGCACCGTGGTGACGGAGTACGGGCACATCCTGACCAACTACCACGTGATTGAGGGCGCCACCCGGGTTACCGTTTATGACGGCGAAAACGAGTACGCCGCCACCGTGGTGGCCTACGACCAGGACAAGGACGTGGCCGTGCTGCTGGCCCCCGATATCGATCTGCCCCCGGTGGAGCTGGGCGACAGCGACCAACTGCAGGTGGGTGAAACCGCCATCGTTATCGGCAACCCCATGAGCGAAAACTTCTTCCGCACCACCACGGTGGGCGTGATTTCCTCCCTGGACCGCACGGTGCAGTCCCAGTCGGTGGATAAGTACGGCCGCCGCGGCACCACCGCCAACACCATGATTCAGACCGACGCGGCCATCAACAGCGGCAACAGCGGCGGCGGCATGTTCAACGTGCTGGGCCAGCTGATGGGCATTCCCTCCCTGGTGTACCGCGGCAGCAACAGCTTCTTCTCCTCCTCCGCCAGCGTGGAAAGCATTGGCATGTGCGTGCCTGTGAACGTGGCCAAGGAGTATATCCGCGAAGCCCTGGAGCAGTATGACGGCGACGCCGTGCAGAAGGAGCAGAAGGCCAAGGACGATAACCAGCGCCTGTCCGGCGGCAACGACATGACGGATAAGCCCCGCCTGGGCGTGACCATTGCCACCCTGAGCAGCGGCAACAGCGCCGTGGCCAACGGCGTGCTGCCCCGCGGCTGCCTGGTGCGCGAGGTGGAGGCCGGCTCCCCCGCAGAGGAGGCAGGCATCCTGCCCGGCGATATCATTGTGGAAATTGACGAAACCGTGATCACCGACGCCTCCACCCTGCAAAAGCAGGTGCTGACCCACGGGGAGGGCGATACCGTTTCCATCAAGCTGTACCGCACCGCAAACAGCCTGCTGGAGGCCCAGACCATTGAGGACATCAGCGAAGGCGATTATGTGGACGTGGAGGTCACCCTGCGGGTGGTGGCCGAGCCCGCGGCCTGATCAAAAGGCAAACACAGCCCCCGGCGATTGATCGCCGGGGGCTTAGCGCATCTTACGAACAGAAATTGGGTGGGGAGGATACGCGCTTTCTTCCCGGGGAAGAAAGCTGCAAAGAAGCCAGCCGGCGAACCGGCTTGGACATATTGTTCGCCCAAGCAAATTATGAATAATCTGCGGGCGATAAATCGCTCCATACAGCGTCACTCAACCTTGAAATACGTTCAGTATTCCTGCGGTTTCGTTCCTTGTTTGGAACGATTTCTCATCCCGCATCTTGATTCACGATTTACTTGGGCGAGCAATAATAACAAACAATTTGCGCCTGTCACTTGAACGCCGCCAGGAGAGCTTCCGGGCATAAGAAAAACCGCAGGCCAGCCGGAAAAATAAACTTGTTTATTTTTCCGGCCTGTCCGGCGGTTTTTCCCTGTGCGCTTTGCGCACAGCAGGGCCGGCTTCGCCGGCCTGCCCGGAAGCGGGGAACGGCACTCCTGTTTCAATTTGATATTGTTGCTTTTACGACGACAAACGAGGTTTTCTGCTTCTCTTTTGACGCAAAAGAGAAGCGTACTCCCATCCCGTCAATTTTGCCTGCTTCCTCAGAACCCCAGAAAATCGTTGACCAGGATCACGTGAATCCGATCCTGATGGCGGGAAAAGCGGGTGATCAAGATTTGGCAGCAGATGGTATCCGGGGATTTGCAGTTCATGCAGGAGCCCGTTTTGGCGCAGGGGGTGGACAGGCCGAAGCGCTGGGCGTTGATGGGGGCGGCGACATTGCGGGCGCGCTTGATGGCGCCGTCCACGTCGTCGCACACCTTGTTCATGCCCACGATCAGCACCACCTTTCTGGGGCCCTGGGCGATGGCGGAAACCCGGTTGGCGTTGCCGTCGATGTTGATCATCACGCCGTCCTGGGTGATGGCGTTGGCGCTGGCCAGGTACACGTCGGCGTCATAGGCCAGCAGCATGGCCTCCCGCTTGTCGGCGTACTGATCGCGGTCGATGAAGCGGTAATTTCCGCTTTTGAGGGCCTCCACCAGCCCGATTTCATGGGCGCTCATGGCGCCGCCCATGGTGACGGAGCTGCCCTCGGGAATCAGGGACAGGGCCGTCCGCAGGGCTTCCTCCCGGTCGGCGGCATAGTAGCCCGACATGTTGCGGGAGGCCAGCCCCTTGATCACTTTTTGCGCCAGCAATTCATTTCTTTTGGCAATATTCACGTTCATGCGCAAAACCTCCTTTGACGCGAAAAAACGGCGGCAGCTTTAATTTGATAAGGAAAGTATAGCATAAACGGGCGGATTGCACAACGAAAAAAAGCCATGCCCTTGGGCAGGCCGCGGGGGTTTTTCATTGACTTCTCCGGCGGATGTTGATATGATAGGAAATGAAATATCCGGCGTTTTTATTCAATGGAAAAATAAAAGGACGAACCAGACGGGCCCGCCGGCTTCAGCGGAGCCGGCAGCCGGAGAAACGGAGGCAAATACGATGACGAAGGAACAGCTTTGCGCCATGGTGGACCATACCCTGCTGAAGCAAACCGCCACCTGGGAGGAAATCCGCGCCCTGTGCGACGAGGGCATGCAGTGGCACACCGCCTCGGTTTGCATCCCCCCCTGCTATGTGAAGCAGGCCGCCGAGTATGTGCAGGGCAAGCTGCCCATCTGCACGGTGGTGGGCTTCCCCAACGGCAACATGACCCCCGCCGCCAAGGAGTTTGAAACCCGGGAGGCCATTGCCAACGGCGCCACGGAAATCGATATGGTGATCAATATCGGCATGCTCCGCGCCGGCAACACCCAGTATGTAGCCGATGAGATCCGCCGCCTCAAGGCCGCCTGCGGCGATCTGGTGCTGAAGGTGATCATCGAAACCTGCCTGCTTACCGAGGAGGAGAAGATTGCCATGTGCCGCATCGTCACCGAGACGGGGGCGGACTTTATCAAAACCTCCACGGGCTTTTCCAACGCCGGGGCCACCTTTGCCGATGTGGAGCTGTTTGCCCGGCATGTGGGCCCCAACGTGAAGATCAAGGCCGCCGGCGGCATCTCCTCCCTGGAGGATGCCGAGCGCTTTGCCGCCCTGGGCGCCCAGCGCCTGGGCACCAGCCGCATTGTCAAGCTGCTGAAAACGCGGCAGCAATAAGAAAAAACAAGCAAAGGCGCCCTTTCTCTGCGTCAGGGAAAGAAAAAGCCAAGGCCTCCGCAACCCAGGGCCGGAAAGCCCGAATTGCGGAGGCCTTTTTGTCAGTCTGCGTTCTCGCCCAGGTTCAGCACGGGCACCGTCTGGCTGCCTTCCCCGGCCATGTAGACGGGCAGCTGGCCGTTCCACTGGGATACCTCGGTGTACTTGATCAGCTCGCTGGTAAGGGATTCGGCAATCTTCTGGTTGGCTTCGGATTTGGCCTCGGCCTCGGCGCGGATGGCGTAGGCGGCGGCGTCCGCGTTGATCTTCTGCACGTTGGCTTCCGCCTCGGCGGCGATCTTCTTGCGGGCGGCGGCCTGCTGGGCCTCCATGGTGGCCTGGTCCTGCTCGATCTCGGCCTTCAGCTTGCTCTGCTGGGCCACCTGCTTGGCTTCCACGGCGTCGGTGAAGGCGTCGGTAAAGTCAATGTTTTCGATGGACACGCTGATGATGTTGATGCCGTAGCGGCCCATTTCGTTGGCCAGGGCTTCCCGGGTCTGCACGGACAGCTGCTCCCGGGAGGAGATCAGCTCCTCCGCGGTGTACTTGGAGAACACCGCCTTCATGTTTTCCAGCATGCGGGGGGCCACCAGGGTGTTGAAGTAGTTGACGCCCACATCCTTAAACAGGTTCATGGCTGTGGTTTTGTTGATGTTATAGTTGATGGAGCCCACCACGTCCACCTGCTGGATGTCGCTGGAAAACGCCTCGGTGGTAAAGCTGTTTTTCTGCTCCCGGTTGTCCATCAGGGTGACCTTCTGGAAGGGGCTCTTCAGGTGGAAGCCTGCGTCCAGGGTGTAATCCGCCACCTTGCCGAAGGTGGTGAGGATGCCGGTGTAGCCGGTGGGGACCACGGAGGTGCAGAACCCATACACCACCAGCGCCAGGATTACAAGGGCTGCCGCCAGCGCGATTCCCCGTACCATCCTGGGATGGGGGGTGCGGACAGGGCGTGCATTCTGAAAGGGTGCATTGTTCATGGTGTTTCCTCCTTCTTGCGCCCCGGGGGCGCTTGCTCTTGATCACGGGTACACTATACCACGGGTTGCCGCCCCTGGCAATTGCCTTTTGCCAAATGCCCCGTTTCGAAGGCTCAAATGTCATTTTTCGCGTCCGGTTCCGGGGATTTCAGCGAGTATACACTTTGTTTGTCGAATCACAGAGGCTTCTGTCCCAATTTCCCCCGGGCGCAAAAAACTGTGTTATAATCGCTTCCATCCAGAGGATCGGACGGCAAAGGACGGCTTTCGCCAAACCCCGCCCGGTCACAACAGGAAGGAGCCCACTGTATGGATCGTATTCAGGTGCTGATTACGGATGATAATGACGAAATACGCGCCACGCTGCGCACATACCTGGAGGCCCAGGAGGACATGGCCGTGGCCGGCGAGGCGGCCAACGGCACGGAGGCCCTGCGCATGCTCAGCGAAAAGCCCGTGGATGTGATGCTGCTGGATATCATCATGCCCCAGCTGGACGGCTACGGCGTGCTGGAGCAGCTGCAGACCCTGCCCGCGGAAAGCCGCCCCCGGGTGATCGCCCTCACCGCCCTGAGCCGGGAGGATTTTATCCACCGGGCCATGCGCCTGGGCGTGGATTATTATATGGTGAAGCCCGCCGACCTGCAGGCCATTGCCGTGCGCATCCGGGATTGCGCCCGCCGGGCGGACATCGTGGATACCGACCCCGTGCCCTTCCCCACCCTGGCGCACTCGGTGGATGACCGGCTGAGCAATATCTTCCTCAGCCTGGGCATTCCCGCCCACATCAAGGGCTATCAGTTCCTCCGGGAGGCCGTGAAGCTGGTGCTGGAAAACCCGGACAGCATCAACCGCATCACCAAGGAGCTGTACCCCGCCATCGCCCGCCGCTTCGGCACCAGCGCCAGCAAGGTGGAGCGCGCCATCCGCCACGCCATCGAGGTGGGCTGGAGCCGCGGCCGGGTGGAATCCCTCAACCGCGCCTTCGGCTGCCGGGTGGCCACCCCGGAGGATAAACCCACCAACGGCGAGTTCATCGCCCTGATTGCCGACAAGCTGGCCCTGGAGGAGCAGCGCCGGGCGCAGTAGGGGGGACGGAGACGGACGGGGGCTCTTCTCTTTTGAGTCAAAAGAGAAGCAGAAAACCTTCTTTTAACGCCGTAAAAGCGACAAATGCAAACTGAAGCAGGAGTGAGGCCACCGCTTCCGGGCAGGCCGGCGAAGCCGGCCCTGCTGTGCGCAAAGCGCACAGGGAAAAGCCTGAAAAATTGCCGAAAAACAAGCTTGCTTGTTTTATCGGAATTTTTCAGGCTTTTCTTATGCCCGGAAGCCCAGTTGGCTGCATCCAATTTCCAGGCGCAAATTGTTTGTTGTTCAGCCCAAGCCACATCGCCTGCTGGCTTCTTTGCAGCTTTCTTCCCCGGGAAGAAAGCGCGTATCCCCCTGTCCAACTTCCGTTTGGCGGTTTTGTCTTCGGCTTACTCCGCTCTTTCTATGTTGATTTTCAGCTTTCCGGCCAGGAAGTCCTCATAGCGCTTGCACACGCCCTTCACATCCTCGGTGAACTCCACCTGCCGGCCCTTATGCAGCCACAGCACCTTGTTGCACATGGTCTGCACCTGCTTGAGGGAATGGGACACCAGCAGCGTGGTGGCGCCGCTGTGGATGATCTCCTTCATTTTCTTTTCGCTTTTCTGGCGGAAGGCGCCGTCGCCTACGGCCAGCACCTCGTCCAGGATGAGGATGTCCGGCTGCACCAGGGAGGCGATGGAAAAGGCCAGGCGGGATTTCATGCCCGAGGAAAGCTGCTTGAAGGGGCGCTCCTGAAAATCCTGCATTTCGGCAAACTCGATGATCTGGTCGTAGGTTTCGTCCATGAACTGCCGGGTATAGCCCAGCATCGCGCCGCGCAGGTAAGCGTTTTCCCGCACGGTCAGTTCGGGGTCAAAGCCGCTGGCCAGTTCCAGCAGGGCGGCCACGTTGCCCTCCCGGTAAACGCCGCCCTCGGTGGGGTTCATGATGCCGGAAATAGCCTTGAGCAGCGTGGATTTGCCTGCGCCGTTGGTGCCGATAATGCCCAGCATGTCCCCCCGTTCCAGCTTAAAATTGATGTCCCGGTCGGCCCAGAACTTTTCCACGCGGTACTGGCCCTTCAGCTTCTGAATCACATAATCCTTCAGGCCGATATCTTTGAAGGTTCCCGTCATATAGACGATGGAAACATGGGTTACCTCTAATACGCTCATATGTTCCTCACATGTAGTACAGGAATTTGGTGTTGTTCTTCTTATACATCAGGCAGCCGATGCCCAGCACCACCAGCACATCCGCCAGCATCAGCAGATGGAATTCCAGGGACGGAATGGTGGCCTCCAGCACGATTTTGCGGAAATAGCGGATGAACAGGTATACCGGGTTGATATAGAACATCCGCTGAATCTGCTCGCTGAAGGTATCGATGGAATAGAAGATGGCGGACATATACATCAGCAGCTGGGTAAACACCGTCCACAGGTAGCGCATATCCCGGAAGAACACGTACAGGGCGGACAGAATCAGGCCCATGCCGATGTTGAAGGCCATCTCCATCACGATGGGATACACCAGCAGGAAAAACTTCCAGGTGAAGGTAATGCGGTCCAGGATGCAGAAGATGAAAAACACGCACAGCGTCAGGCCAAAGTTGATCACCGTCTGGGCGTTCTTGGAAAACACAAACAGGTACTTGGGTATGTTCACCTTGGTGAAAATGCTGGCATTGCTCACCAGGCTGCTCATGCCCTGGGTGGTGGATTCATTGAAGTAAGAGAATACCAGGTTGCCGCAGAACAGGTAAATTGTGTAATGGTTCATGGTGCGGCCGAAGAAATGGGTAAACACCAGCCGCATCACCATCAGCATCAGCAGGGGAGAAAGCACGCTCCAGGCCATGCCCAGCACCGTGCCCTTGTATTTCCGTTTAAAGTCCCGCTTCACCAATTCCTCAAACAGGAACTGGTAGCGGCGCAGTTTCTGTATCATAAAAAAACTCTCCTTGGTTTTTTCAATTTCTTTTTCCGATGCCGGGCCCTTGCGCATTCTCCATGGCAGCCCCCCTTCCTGGCAGATTTTATCCCAAATCCGGACGATTGATTATAGCACAGCCGCCCGCAAAAGTCCATACGGGAGCATACCCCGCGGAAACGGAAGCGGCGGGCACATCTCAGGCTGTTTCATTTCCAAACAGCTGCATGCGCAAACAGAAATTGGGCAGGGGGATACGCGCTTTCTTCCCGGGGAAGAAAGCTGCAAAGAAGCCAGCGGGCGAACCGGCTTGAACATATTGCTCGCCCAAGCAAATTATGAATAATCTGCGGGCGATAAATCGCTCCATACAGCGTCACTCAACCTTGAAATACGTTCAGTATTCCTGCGGTTTCGTTCCTTGTTTGGAACGATTTCTCATCCCGCATCTTGATTCACGATTTACTTGGGCGAGCAATAATAACAAACAATTTGCGCCTGAAACTTGAACGCCGCCAAGAGAGCTTCCGGGCAGGCCGGCTTCGCCGGCCTGCCCGGAAGCGGGGGATCCACTCCTGCTTTAGTTTGCATTTGCCGCTTTTACGGCGTTAAAAGGAGGTTTTCTGCTTCTCTTTTGACGCAAAAGAGAAGCGTTCCCCTCTCGTCCAATTCCTGTTTATTCCGCCGCTCTGCCGTTCCGGGCGGCCAGGATGCCGGTGGCGAAGGCAAACTGCAGGTTAAAGCCGCCGCAGTCGCCGTCCACGTTGAGCAGCTCCCCGCAAGCGTGCAGGCCGGGCAGTTTCTTGTGTTCCATAGTGGCGGGGCTGAAATCCCGGGGATCGATGCCGCCCTGGGTGACCTGGGCCTGGTCGAAGCCGCGCACGCCGGTGACCCGCAGGGGATAGGCGGCCAGCATCCGGGGCAGATCCCGCGCCGGAACGCCGCGGAGCTTTTCCCGCAGCACCCGGGGCACAGCGCCCAGCAGAGCATCGCCGGGGGGCATGCGCCCTTCCCGCTCCCGCAGCCAGGCCGCCAGCGCAGGCACGCCCGCATCGGGCGCCGCCGGCTCCAGCCGGCCCATGTGATACGCCCCAATGCCCAGGGCCGGGGAGAAATCCATATACAGCCAGGCCTCCCGGCCGCCGCGCAGCAGATGCCAGGCCTCCCGGGCCAGCTGCATGGCGCAGACGCCGCTGACGCCGTAATCGGCAAACAGCGCCTCGCCCTGCACCCGGGCCGCAGGCGTCTTTCCCCCGCACAGTGTCAGTGTGGCAGGCAGGCGCAGGCCCGAAAGCCCCTTGATGGGGCCCTTTTCCGTTTCCAGCGGGGCCAGGGCCGGGGCGGGCGGAATCAGCCGGCAGCCCAGCCCGGTCAGCAGGCCGGAGGCATCCGCCGCGCCCAGCTTGGGCGCAGCCAGCCCGCCGCAGCAGACAAGCGCCCGCCGGGCGGAAAACACGCCCTGGGCCGTCTCCGCCTGCCAGCCGCCCTCCGCCTGCCGCAGGCCGGTGACCTCCGCCTGGGTGACCACGCGCACCCCCAGCGCGGCCAGATGGCACCGCAGCACATCCAGCACAGCCGCCGCCTGGCCGCAGGCGGGATATACCCGCCCCGCCGCGTCCGCCCGGGTGGGCAGGCCCAGCGCGTCAAAGAAATCCAGCACCTGCCGGGGGGGCATCCGCCGCAGCACCTCCAGGGCAAAGGCGGTATCCCCAAAGTACACCGGCTCGCCCAGGTTGGCCAGGTTGCACCGGCCGTTGCCCGTGGCCAGCAGCTTTTTGCCCACGCGGTCGCTGCGCTCCAGCAGGGTAACATGCTCCCCCTGCCGGGCGGCTACGATAGCGGCGGCGAGGCCAGACGCCCCGCCGCCGAGAATCATTACACTGTTCTGTTTCATAAACTCCTTACCGGATGCCCAGCAGGGTCGCCGCGTTTTCGTAAGCGTACATGATGGCGCGCTGATGGTCGGCATCCACCTTGTTGGAGCGATGCACACGGCTGTTGACGAAGTGGATGCAGAACTGTCCGTTGAAGTTGTTGTTGGGAATGGTATCGCCATCGGGATAGTTATGGGGCACGCCGTACATGGAGGCGGCATAGCTGTGCCCGTTGAGGGTTACCAGAACGGGATGGCGCTGGTACAGGTTCTTGTCGCTGATCTCCTGGGCGCTGGACACGCCGTAGACCCGGCACATGGCCGCGGTGTCCGCAGCGGTGAGGGGCTCCACGTCGGCATGGTCGCCGCCGCTCCAGCGCCTTACCTGGAAGCTGATGCCCGTCCGCACATCCGTCAAAACAGCGGTGCAGCCCTTGTAGAAGATGTTCTGGATGCCGCCGGTGTTCCAGTCAATCAGCTCCGGCTTATACAGGGTAACGCCGCCCACGATGCTGCCCGTGCTGGCGGTATTGGTGCCCGTCTCCACCGTGCCAAAGAGCTTATGCTGGGTGGAGGAGCCCGCGATGCCGTCCGCGGTCAGCCCGTTGTTGCGCTGGTAGCCCAGCACGGCGTCCCGGGTGGTGGTGTCGTAAACACCGGTGACGTTGATGGCGTTGAGGTAGCCCAGGGCCACCAGCCGGTTCTGCAGGTTCACCACAGCGGTGCCCGTGCTGCCCAGCTGCAGGGTGGAATAGCTGGCCTCGGCCTGGGCGTTGGGGTTGCCGGTCTGGTTATAGGCCTCGGCTTCCGCCTTGGTGAGGATGCGCAGCAGATCGCCGCGGATCCAGCCCGTCACGCTGTTCACCCGCACGTTGTACCAGGTGTAGCCGCCCGAGGCGTTGGTGGGGCCCAGCAGGGTGCACACCTGGTTGGGGCGGTAGAGCAGCGCCAGCTGCTTGCCGTTGGAGGCGCCGGAGGCGCGCACAATCACCTTTTCGGTGTTGGTTACGGCCAGGTTGCTCAGGTTTTCGGCGCTGGGCACCGCCGTCACGACGGCGGCGGGCTGCTGGCCCTGATAGGCGGCCAGCTCGGCATCCGTCATCACCCGGCAGTACTTGGCCATGATATAGCAGCTTTCGCCGGCATAATCAATCTTGTACCAGTCCGCGCCGTTGGCCCGGGTGGTGCCGGTGTAATAGAACACCGCGCCCAGGCCCGCCTGGCCCTTGGTGCTGGCGCCGGTGGAGGGCGCCTTGCGGATCCACACCTTGTCGGCGATGGTCTGGATATAGCTTACCGCCTGGGGCGCCGCCGTGGGCGCCGGGGTGGCGGTGGGCAGGGGCTGGCCGTTTTGATAGGCGTAATTCTGATCGGAATTAAGGGCGGTCACGTACCGGCCGTGAATATAACCGGTGTTGCCCTCATAGCTTACACAGTACCAGTCCACATTGCCGTTGCGCACGGTGGTGCCCACGATGGGAAGCACGGTGCCCGCGTTCTTCACCTGGCCGTACACGCCGGCATCGGAGCCTGCGCGCTTGCGCACATACACCTTGTCCGCCGTGGTCATCACATAGCCCATGGCCGCGGTGCTGGCATTGGGGGCGGGGGTTACCACAACGGTGCCCGCGCCCTGCACAACCTCGCAGAAATCACCCAGCACATAGCCCTGCTCGTTTTCCTGGCGTACCAGGTACCAGGCCCGGCCGTTGCTGAATTCGGTGCCGTAGTAGGGAATTACCTCGTTTTTGTCAAACCGGCCGATCACCTTGGCGCTGGTGCTGGCGGTTTTGCGCAGGTTGACGCCGCCCGCGGTAAAGCGGATATAGCCCTGGGCGTTGGTGGCCAGCGGCGCGGCGGTGGTAAGCGCGCCGCCCGTGGTGGTGCCGGTGGTGGTGTTGATGTAGTTGGTGCTGCCCGTGCTGCTGATCACCTTCACGCAGTCGTCCACAATGAAGCCGTACCGGGCGGTGACGGGATCATAGCAGTAGTACCACACATGGTTGCCGCTGGGGGGCGTAACGGTGTAGTAGTAGGGCAGCTCGGCGCCCTGCTTCACCGTGGCCACCACGTTGCCGCTGAGCATGTGGGCCGCGGAGCGCATATTGGTAACGCCGCCCGGCGTGATGCGCACGGTGCCGATGGGCTGTCCCGTGGCGGTGGCGGAGGAGGCGGTGCCGGCGGCGGCCGCGGTGCCCGTGGTAACGGCGGTGCCCGTGGTCACAGGCGCGGCGGCGGCAGGGGAGGAGGCCATCATGTTGCTGGCCTTCACATAGCAGTTCAGCGAGCCTACGCTGATGATATAGTACAGCGTGTCGGCAATGGTGGCCGTGCCGTTCACGTAATAGGCGGAGGAGGTGCTCAGCAGGCCCAGGCTGCTGAGGGTGGAGCCGTTATAACTGTAATAGTTCACGCTGGCGCTGGTGGGCTGCACATAGGAGCCGCCCGCCGTGCCCGCGCCGGAAACGGAGGCTGTGCCCGCGGTCTGGCCCGTGGCCGCAACCATGCCCGTCACGGCGGTGGCGCCGGTTGTGCCGGCCGCGGCGGCGGTGCCCACCAGGGCGTTGCCCCCGGCGGTCTGCCAGGCCGTTACCTCTTCCGCCGTCATGGGCGTGATATACTGCTGGCTGATATAGCCGTAATATTCGCGGTCCAGATGCTTGGGCAGGTTGGTGACGACATAATAATACTTCGTCCCGCCGGAGCTCTTTTCCCCGCGGATCTCCACCACCCAGCCGCTGTCCAGCAGCGCCCAGGCGTCGGTGGTATTCGCCTGCTTGCGGAAGCGGACCTCGTTGAAATTGACGCGGCCGTACTGGCCCGCCGCCAGGGCGGAATCCGCCGGCAGCAGCCCTGCAGTCAGCGCAAACGCCAGCAGCAAGCACAGCAGGCGCCGGACGGCAGTAAACCGATCATCCAAGCATTTGTTCATAAAAGCCACCTCATCATGCGCACCGGGCGCAGAATATTCCGCTTGTATTGTATTACGTTTCTGTTACAAAGTCAAGCGGTTGCTGAAATAAATTAGATAAAATTCTTTAAAATTTACAAAAATTTCTGCCGATGCCGAAAGGAGGGCGCAGCATGGCCCGAAACAAGCGTCTGAAAACCGTTATCTGCCTGCTGGCTGTGGCCGCGACGGCGCTGCTGGCGGCGGCCGCCCCCGGGCTGCCTGCCCGGGTGTCCCATCTCAGCCATGCCCTGCCCCCGGGGGTGAAATCCGCGCCCCGGCAGCTGATCACCGTCTGGTTCACCGGCAGCCTGCCCGGCGCGGGCAGCTGGCTGAAAGCCCGGGCAGCGGATTATTCCCGCCGCCGGGAGGGGGTCAGCGTGTGGCTGCGCACCGTCACCCGGCAGGATCTGGACGCCCTGGACGCCGCGCCGCCCGATGTGGTGGCGTTCACCGCGGAAACCCCGCTGGACCCCGGCTTGCTGCAGCCCTGCGCCCTTCCGGAGGGGCTGGGGCCCCAGCGGGCCGCCCGGGGGCAGTATGAAGGGCAGCAGCTGGCGCTGCCCCTGTGCCTGTCGGGCTATGTGCTGGCGGAGCCCGTGCCCGCCCCGGCGGCGCAGCCCAGCCGCAGCCTGTTCGGCCTGCGGCCTACTCCCGATCCCGGAGTTACCCCGGCTCCCCTCCTTCCCGACCCCTGGCCCCAACGCCTGGCCGCGGATGACCGCTTCGGCGTGCTGGCCCTGAGCGCCATGGACGCCCCCTCAGGCGCGTCGCTTCTGCCTGCGGAGACACTGCAGGGCCGCTTCCTGGCGGGGGAAACCGCCGCCCTGCTTTCCCTGCGCCAGGCCCGGGCAGCGGCGGCCCGGGGGATGGGCCTGCGGGCGGCAGGGGCCGCGCCGGCCACCGATCTAGTGCTGTACGGCGCGCTGACCGCCCGGGCAGGGACGGGGGCCGCCGGCTTCCTGGCCGATCTGCTGACGGCGGAATCCCAGTCCGCCCTGGCATCGGAGGGCCTGCTGCCCGCCCGGGACAGCCTGCGCCTGTACGGGGAAGACCAGCCCCTGGCCCGGGCCCTGGAAGGGGCGCTGGCACAGGGCTGGCTGGCCCCGGCCTTCACCTGGGCCCGGGAGATGCATGACCGGATACTGACCGCCCAGGCCCTGTATGCCGCCGGGCAATCCGCAAAGCGGCTGCTGGAATAACGCAAAAGGAATTTGCGCTTTTTTTCATTTACAAAATGAAGCCCTTCATGCTATACTTAAAATACTCTTCTTTATATTTTCCTTTGACCTTGCAAAGGAGGCGCATTTGCAATGCTGCAGAAGGATTTGCGGATACTGTCCGTGCAAGGCGTCAAGCGCCTGCCCTATTATCTGAAATTTCTTAAAGAGCTGCAGGAGGAAGGCACGCTGTTTGTGCCCGCGGCCGCCATCGCCGAGTCCCTGGGGATATACGAGGTACAGGTGCGCAAGGACCTGGCCGCGGTATCCAGCAAGCCCGGCAAGCCCCGGGTGGGCTTCAGCGTGAGCGGCCTGATTACCGATATTGAGCATTTTCTGGGATATGACTGCGCCAACATGGCGGCCCTGGTGGGCGTGGGCCATCTGGGCAATGCCCTGATGAGCTACAGCGGCTTTGCCGATTACGGTTTGGACATCGCCGCGGCCTTTGACGCCAGCCCGGAGCTGGTGGGCCAGCGCATCCACGGCCGGGAGGTGTACGCCATGGATCGGCTGGCGGAAATCTGCCAGCAAAAGAAAATTCCCATCGGCATCATCACCACCCCGGCGGAATACGCCCAGCAGGTGTGCGACCAGCTGGTGGCGGCGGGCATCCGGGCGATATGGAATTTTGCCCACGTGCACCTGCATGTGCCCGAGGGCGTGCTGGTGCAGAACGAGGATATGGCCGTCTCCTTTGCCCTGCTGAGCAACCGGCTGGCCCAGGCCATGCGCGGCGAGGATGTGGAGGACGACCCTTCCTGAAAAATATCATACACCCGTCAGGCGGAGGTTTTTGCTCCGCCTGATTTTATACTATTTCTCTTCTTAAATCATGCCATCTGTGGGCGTCTTTTCCGTCCTGGCTTTGCTTCACTCCGGTCAACGTAGCGCCGCTACGCTTCCCTTCGATCAGCTTTGCCAGGGCGAAAAAACCATCCCACATCTGGTAAGATTTTAGAATTTCAATAGTATTATACGGGCCGATGCCATGGAATGACATTGACAAATCGATACTGCGGGCATAGAATATACGCATAACAGTATTTTATTATAAAGGAAAAAGGGGAAAACGTATGACAATTGCCGATATGGTGGATGTGCTGCATGCCCGGGTGCTGCGGGGAGAGGATCGGCTGAATACCCGCGTGCATACCGCCTGCTGCTCCGATCTGATGAGCGACGTGCTGGCCTTCGTAAACGAAAAAACCGTGCTGATCACCGGCCTGACCAACCCCCACGTGCTGCGCACGGCGGATATGCTGGATCTCAAATGCCTGGTATACGCCCGGGGCAAGGTGCCCGGGGAGGAAATTCTGGAGCAGGCGGAGGAGCAGGGCCTGGTGGTGATCACCACCCGGGAAACGGCCTTCACCGCCTGCGGGCTGCTGTACGCCGCGGGGCTGCGGGGCGTGCCCATTGAGTGGCCGGAAAGCGAGGATGGGCAATGAGCGCTTTGCTGCATGAAGAATACCCCGTGGAATCCGGGGATTACGACCGCGCGGGGGAAGCCTCGGCGGATATCAAACGCAAGCTGAAGCAGCTGGGGGTGCCTGCCGCGGTGCTGCGCCGGGTATCGGTGGCCAGCTATGAGGTGGAGCTTAACCTGGTGATCCATTCCGACGGCGGCACCCTCACCCTGGAGGTGTCCCCCGAGGCCGTGCGCCTGATCAGCGCCGACCGGGGCCCCGGCATACCCGATGTGGAATTGGCCATGCGGGAGGGCTGGTCCACCGCCAACGAAACGGCCCGCAGCCTGGGCTTTGGCGCCGGCATGGGCCTGCCCAACATGAAGCGCAACGCCGACGATTTTGACATTGTCAGCGCCGTGGGCGAAGGCACCACCATCCGGATGGGCTTCCGCCTGTCCTGACGGGGAAGGAAAGAATACCGATGGATGAAAAAAGGCGATACCATTCCGTCCGGCTGGACAAGGAGCTGTGCAAGGGCTGCACCAACTGCCTGATGCACTGCCCCACCGAGGCCATCCGCGTGCGCAAGGGCCGGGCGCATATTTTGGATGAGCGCTGCATCGACTGCGGCGAATGCATCCGGATTTGCGATTACCACGCCAAGGTGGCCGTAACCGACACCCTGGCGGAGCTGAAGCTGTTCCGCTATAAAATCGCCCTGCCCGCCCCGTCGCTGTACGGGCAGTTCCGCGGGCTGGCCGATGTGGGCGTGGTGCTGGCCGCCCTGAAGCGGCTGGGCTTTGACGATGTGTTTGAGGTGGCCCGGGGGGCGGACGTGGTGGCCCGGGCCATTGCGGAAAAGCTGCGGGAGCCCGGCCTGCCGCGCCCGCTGATCTCCTCCGCCTGCCCCACGGTGGTGCGGCTCATTCAGGTGCGCTTTCCCGATCTGATTCCCAACATCGTGGATATCCGCCAGCCCATGGAGGTGGCGGCGGACATGGCCCGGGCGGAGTTCTGCAAGGCCCACGATTGCCGCCCGGAGCAGGTGGGCGTGTTTTTCATCACTCCCTGCCCGGCCAAGATGACGGCCATCACTTCCCCCCTGGGGCAAAAGAAATCCAGCGTGAGCAGCGCCATCTCCATGATGGAGGTATACGGCCTGCTGCGGCCGCTGATCAGCAAAATCCAGCAGGAGGAAAAGCTGGCGGGCACCTCCACCAGCTACGGCATCGGCTGGGCGGCCTCCAGCGGCGAAACAAAAAGCATTTTCCAGGAGAACGCCCTGTGCGTGGACGGCATCCAGAACTGCATCCGCGTGCTGGAGGAGATTGAAAACAACAAGCTCAGCGACCTCACCTTCTTTGAGGGCAACGCCTGCACCGGCGGCTGCGTGGGCGGGCCCCTGACCTTTGAAAACAACTATGTGGCCAAAAACACCATCCGCAAGCTGGTGGCCAACGCCAAGGAGAAAAACGCCCAAACGCCCCAGCAAAGCGTGCCCGCCTCGGTGCTGAACAAATACGATCTGCGGCTGGATGTGCCCATCGAGCCCAACGGCGCCATGAAGCTGGATGATGATATTTCCATCGCCATGCAGAAGCTGAAGCGCATGAATGAGATCATCGCCGATCTGCCCGGCTATGACTGCGGCAGCTGCGGCTCCCCCACCTGCCGGGCCTTTGCCGAGGATATTGTGCTGGGCTACGCCAAGGAGATGGAGTGCATCCACAAGCTCAAGGACAAGCTGAAGGCCATGGCGGAGCAGATGGTGGAGCTGGCCCAGGAGAAACGCGAATAAGGAGCATATAATTATGAAGGTAAACGAACTGCTGTCCCTGATCGAAGCGGAGAACAAAACCCCCGGCGCGGATCTGGACAAGGACGTGCTGTGCGGCTACACCTGCGATCTGCTCAGCTGGGTGATGGGCCACGGCCAGGAGGGCATGGCCTGGGTGACGGTGCAAACCCACATGAACGTCATCGCCGTGGCCGCCCTGAGCGATATGGCCTGCGTCATCCTGCCCGAGAACATCGAAATGGAGGCGGACAGCCTGGCCAAGGCGGAGGAGGAAGGCATCTGCGTGCTGCAAAGCCCGCTGAGCGGCTACGAAATCTGCGGCCGGATGCACGCCGCCGGCGTGCCGGATAAAGAATAATCCCCATGGAATACTTTGCCGATCTGCATATCCACAGCTGCCTGTCCCCCTGCGGGGATGACGACATGACCCCCTGCAACATCGCCGGCATGGCGAAGCTGAAGGGGCTGGATATTATTGCCGTCACAGACCACAACACCGCCCGCAACCTGCCCGCAGTGCAGGCGGTATGCCAGGCGTACGGGCTGCTGCTGCTGCCCGGCATGGAGATCACCACCCGGGAGGAGGTGCACCTGCTGGGCTATTTCCCCACGGTGGAAGCCGCGCTCGCCTTCAGCAATATGCTGCGGGAGCACCTGCCCAACAAGAAAAACAAGCCCGGCTTTTTCGGCAACCAGCGGGTGATGAACAGCGACGACGAGCAAATTGACGAGGAGGAGGCCCTGCTGATCGGCGCCACCGATTTTCCCCTCTCCGAGGCCGCCCGCCAGGTGGAGGCCTTTGGCGGGGTGCCCGTGCCTGCCCACATCAACCGGGGCGAGCATGGCCTGCTGGTGAACCTGGGCTTCATGCCCGAGGACCGCTTCTACCCCACGGTGGAGGTATGGCGCGCCCTGCCCTGCGACGAAAAGGCCCTGCGGGGCCGCCACGTGCTGCATTCCTCCGATGCCCATTACCTGGGCGATATCCAGGAGCGGGAGCACGCCCTGCGGCTGCGGCGGGCCTCCGTGGAGGAGCTGCTGGGCTGGATGCGCACCCGGAAGCCATAGAGCCTGTTTCTAAATTCGGAAAGATGCATTTCCGGCGTATCAGGCTGCATTTCTGCGTTGCTTTTCCTCGATTTACCTCCAATCCGGTGGGTTTTTTGCCATCTGAAACAAGTAAGCTTTTATCGATAAGTTTGTATAAAAAATGCGTGCATTTATGTCGAAAACGTGTTAAAATGATCATGTGTGTGTATCACTGGATGCATGGACCTGAAAAAAGGAGGTTTTTCCTGTCATGCCCGACATGAAAGAAAAGTTCGAGCAGCTGGATCAGGTGATTCAGGAGCTCAAGGATCAGCCCGGCGCGCTGATGCCCGTGATGCAGCGTGCGCAGAACATCTTCGGCTGCGTATCGCTGGATGTGCAAAAGGCCATCGCCGAGGGCCTGGGCGTAACGCTGAGCGAAGTGTACGGCGTTGCTACCTTCTATTCCCAGTTCAAGCTGAAGCCCGCCGGCAAGTACACCATCAGCGTGTGCCTGGGTACGGCCTGCTACGTCAAGGGCTCCCAGAAGGTGCTGGACCGCCTCAGCGAGGAGCTGAACATCCCCGTGGGCGATACCACGGATGACGGGCTGTTCACCCTGCAGGCCACCCGCTGCCTGGGCGCCTGCGGCCTGGCCCCGGTCATGACGGTAAATGAGGAAGTGTACGGCCGCCTGGTGCCCGACGATATTCCCGCCATCATTGCCAAGTACAGGGAGTAAGGCCCCATGCGCGATCTGTCGCTGCATATTCTGGACCTGGCGGAAAACAGCGTGCGCGCCGGCGCCAGGCTGGTGCGCATCGGCGTCCGCGCAGACGCGCGCAAGCGGATTATTCTGACCATTGCCGACGACGGCTGCGGCATGGACGCGGCGCTGCTTGAGCGGGTGATGAGCCCCTTTGGCACCACCCGCACCACCCGCAAGGTGGGCCTGGGCATTCCGCTGATGGCGCAGAACGCGCGGCTGACCGGCGGGGATATCCGCATTGAAAGCGCCCCCGGCCAGGGCACGGTTTTTACCGCCGAGCTCCATGGGGACAGCATTGATTGCCTGCCCCTGGGCGATCTGGCGGGCACGGCGGTCTCCTTAATCACCGCCAACCCCGACGGGCCCGATTTTTTGCTGGAATGCGCGTCCCCCCAGGGGGAAATGACCTTTGACACCCGCGAAGTGCGCGCAGCGCTGGACGGCGTGCCCCTGAACGAACCCGAAGTCGCTGCCTGGATGCTGGAAGCCATCCGGGAAGAGCTGGAACCGATATTTGGAGGTGTGATCCTATGAAATCTATGGCCGAACTGGAAGCCATCCGTCAGCGTACGCTGCAGCGCATCAACCTGCGCAAAGAGGATGACAGCGAAAACATCCGCGTGGTGGTCGGCATGGCCACCTGCGGCATTGCCGCCGGCGCCCGCCCCGTGATGCTGGGCTTTATGGATGAAATCAACAAGCGCGGCCTCAGCCAGGTCACCGTCAGCCAGACGGGCTGCATCGGCATGTGCCGTCTGGAGCCCATGGTGGATGTGTATATGCCCGGCAAGGAAAAGGTAACCTACGTGCACATGACCCCCGAAAAGGTGGGCCGCGTGGTGGCGGAGCACATTGTGAACGGCCGCCCTGTAACTGAATATACCATCGGCGCTGCCGAGGATAAATAAGCTGACCGCTGAGGAGGAATTGCCATGGATATTTATCGCGCGCATGTGCTCTGCTGCGGCGGCACCGGCTGTACATCGTCGGGTTCGGCGCAGATCATTGAGCGCTTTGAACAGCAGATCAAGGAAAAGGGCCTGGACAAGGAAGTCAAGGTCATCCGCACGGGATGCTTTGGCCTGTGCGAGGCCGGCCCCGTGGTGATCATCTACCCCGAAGGCACCTTCTACTCCCGGGTGAAGGTGGAGGATGTGGATGAAATCGTATCCGAGCATCTGCTCAAGGGCCGCCCTGTGCAGCACCTGGTCTATACCGACCACGCCACCCAGGAGCAGGACGCCAGCAAATCGCTGGACGAGATCAGCTTCTACAAGCACCAGAAGCGCATCGCCCTGCGCAACTGCGGCGTGATCGACCCCGAAAACATTGACGAATACCTGGCCTTTGACGGCTACAAGGCCCTGGAAAAGGCGCTGACCCAGATGACCCGCGAGGAAGTGATCGAGGAGATCATCAAGTCCGGCCTGCGCGGCCGCGGCGGCGGCGGCTTCCCCACCGGCCTCAAATGGAAGTTTACCTACAACAGCCCCGGCCCCGTGAAGTACGTGGCCTGCAACGCCGACGAGGGCGACCCCGGCGCCTTCATGGACCGCAGCGTGCTGGAGGGCGATCCCCACAGCGTGCTGGAGGCCATGGCCATTGCCGGCTATGCCATCGGCGCCCAGGAGGGCTACATCTATGTGCGCGCCGAGTATCCCATCGCCGTCAAGCGTTTGGAAATCGCCATCGGCCAGGCCCGGGAATACGGCCTGCTGGGCGAGAACATCTTCGGCACCGGCTTCAATTTCGATATCAAAATCCGCCTGGGCGCCGGCGCCTTCGTGTGCGGCGAGGAAACCGCCCTGATGCGCTCCATCGAGGGCCTGCGCGGCGAGCCCATCCCGCGTCCGCCCTTCCCGGCGGTGAAGGGCCTGTTTGCCAAGCCCACCATGCTCAACAACGTGGAAACCTACGCCAACGTGGCTCAGATCATTCTGAACGGCGCCGACTGGTTTGCCCAGATGGGCACCGAAAAGAGCAAGGGCACCAAGGTGTTTGCCCTGGGCGGCAAGATCAACAACACCGGCCTGGTGGAGGTGCCCATGGGCACGCCCCTGCGCACCATCATTTACGATATCGGCGGCGGCATCCCCGGCGGCAAAAAGTTCAAGGCCGTGCAGACCGGCGGCCCCTCCGGCGGCTGCCTGCCCGAGTCCCTGCTGGATACCCCCGTGGACTATGACAACCTGATCGCGGCGGGCTCCATGATGGGCTCCGGCGGCATGATCGTCATGGACGAGGATAACTGCATGGTGGATATCGCCCGCTTCTTCCTGGAGTTCACCGTGGATGAAAGCTGCGGCAAGTGCACCCCCTGCCGTGTGGGCACCCGCCGCATGCTGGAAATTCTCAACCGCATCGTGGAGGGCAAGGGCACCCTGGAGGATCTGGACAAGCTGGAAGAGCTGGCCTCGGATATCAAGAGCACGGCCCTGTGCGGCCTGGGCCAGAGCGCGCCCAACCCCGTGCTGTCCACGCTGAAGCATTTCCGCCACGAGTATGTGGCCCACGTGGTGGACCATGTGTGCCCCGCCCATCACTGCCGCGCCCTGCTGCAGTATGTGGTGGATGCCGACAAGTGCCGCGGCTGCACCGCCTGCACCAAGGTGTGCCCCGCCGGCGCCATCGAGGGCGAAGTGCGCAAGCCCCATTACATCGATCCCGCCAAGTGCCTGAAGTGCGGCGCCTGTGCCGAGAAGTGCCGCTTCGGCGCCATCTCCCGCAAATAATAGGAGGACAGCTGTATGGAAAACATGATCAATTTGACAATTGACGGCGTGCAGGTGTCCGCCCCCGCCGGCAGCACCGTGCTGGAGGCTGCCCGCCTGGCCAACATTCATATCCCCACGCTGTGCTATTTGAAGGATGTCAACCAGATCGGCGCCTGCCGCGTCTGCGTGGTGGATGTGGGCGCCCGCGCGCTGCAGGCCGCCTGCGTGTATCCGGTATCCGAGGGCATGGTGGTGAAAACCAACACCCCCGCCGTGCGCCGGGCCCGCAAAACCGTGGTGGAGCTGCTGCTGAGCATCCACGACCGCAAGTGCCTTTCCTGCACCCGCAACAACAACTGCGAATTGCAGGACCTGTGCCGCGACCTGGGCATTGAAGAGGATAACCCCTACGCCGGCGAGGTGATCCACTATGACGTGGATGACGCCTCCCCCTGCGTGGTGCGCGACAACAACAAGTGCGTGCTGTGCCGCCGCTGCGTTGCTGCCTGCCACAAGCAGCAGAACGTGGGCGTCATCGGCGCCGTGCGCCGCGGCTTCTCCACCGCCATCGAAAGCCCCTGGAAGCTGCAGCTGGCCCAAACCGGCTGCGTGGGCTGCGGCCAGTGCATCGTGGCCTGCCCTGTGGGCGCCCTGCGGGAGAAGGATTCCGTCAAGGCGGTGGATCGCCTGATCGCCGGCCCCAAGCATGTGGTGGTGCAGACGGCCCCCGCCGTGCGCGCCGCCCTGGGCGAGGAGTTTGGCCTGCCCATGGGCACCTCCGTCACCGGCAAGATGGCCGCCGCGCTGCGCCGTCTGGGCTTTGACAAGGTGTTTGACACCGATTTCGGCGCCGACCTGACCATTCTGGAGGAAGGCACCGAGCTGGTGCAGCGGCTGACCAAGGGCGGCGTGCTGCCCATGATCACCAGCTGCTCCCCCGGCTGGGTCAAGTACTGCGAGACCTACGCCCCCGATTTCATCCCCAACCTGTCCAGCTGCAAGAGCCCCCACGAGATGCTGGGCGCGGTGATCAAGAGCTATTACGCCGAAAAGGCGGGCATCGACCCCAAGGACATCGCCGTGGTATCCGTCATGCCCTGCACCGCCAAGAAGTTTGAGGCCAAGCGCGAAGAGCTGAGCAACTTCGGCATGCAGGATGTGGACGAGGTCATCACCACCCGCGAGCTGGCCAAGATGATCCGCCAGGCGGGCATCGATTTTGCCAAGCTGCCCGAGGAGGACTTTGACCGCGTGCTGGGCGAAAGCACCGGCGCGGGCGTCATCTTCGGCGCCACCGGCGGCGTGATGGAGGCCGCCCTGCGCTTCGCCTATGAAGCCGTCACCGGCAAGGAACTGAAGGAAGTGGAATTCCACGCCGTGCGCGGCCTGCAGGGCGTAAAGGAAGCCGAAATCGACCTGGGCGGCACCAAGTTGCAGGTGGCCGTGGCCCACGGCACCGCCAATGCCCAGCAGATGCTGGACAGCATCCGCAGCGGCGAAAAGCACTATGACTTCATCGAGGTTATGTGCTGCCCCGGCGGCTGCGTCACCGGCGGCGGCCAGCCCATCGTGAAGTCCGCTGTGCGCAGCGAGTGCAACGTCTCCGCCCAGCGCGCCAAGGCGCTCTACGGCGAGGATGAGGGCAAGGCCCGCCGCAAGAGCCAGGATAACGAGGAGCTGAAGGAGCTCTACCGCGATTACCTGGGCGAAATCGGCGGCCACAAGGCCCATCACCTGCTGCATACCACCTATGTGGCCCGGGACAAGTACGAAAATATCAAATAACAAGGGCCCTGCGCCCAAAGCAGCCCGGCCGGCACAGTTCTCTGTGCCGGCCGGGTTTTGTCCGTCAGGGAAGGGGGACGGACGAGGGCGCTTCTCTTTTGAGTCAAAAAGAGAAGCAGAGAAACCTCGCTTGCTGCCGTAGATGCAGCAAACAGAAATTGGGCGGGAAGGGGAACGGACGGGAGCTCTTCTCTTTTGAGTCAAAAGAGAAGCAGAAAACCCCGTTTGCCGCCGTGAAAGCAGCAAGAACAAACTGAAACAGGAATGCCGTTCCCCGCTTCCGGGCAGGCCAGCGAAGCTGGCCCTGCTGTGCGCAAAGCGCACAGGGAAAAACCGCCGGACAGGCCGGAAAAATAAACTTGTTTATTTTTCGGTCTGTCCGGCGGTTTTTCTTATGCCCGGGAGCTCTTTTTGCGCCTTTCAAGTGACAGGCGCAAATTGTTGGTTATTATTGCTCGCCCAAGTAAATCGTGAATCAAGATGCGGGATGAGAAATCGTTCCAAACAAGGAACGAAACCGCAGGAATACCGAACGTATTTCAAGGTTGAGTGACGCTGTATGGAGCGATTTATCTCCCGCAGATTATTCATGATTTGCTTGGGCGAGCAATATATCCAAGCCGGTTCGCCCGGTGAGGTCCAGGAGATGAAATCTCCTGGCGCAGAGGTTTGGAGGCCGCGGAGGCCTCCATCGTCTCCCCTTGCCAATCTTCTACCGCGCGCCCGGATTGGGGATGCGGACGAAATACGCGCTGCCGCCTTCCCGTACAATTCGGCCGCCGTTGCGCAGCATGGCGCGCAGGGAGGCAGGGTTATCCTTGTTGACCCGCAGATAAAACTCCTTTTCCGACACAAGGGCCTGTGCCGCCTCCAGCGCCAGATGCAGGCCCTGGGTGCCATAACCTTTGCCCCGGTGCTCCCGGGCGATAAAGCAGCCGATGTGCCCCGCACCGTCCCGCAGGCTATCGTTCAGGTAATGGCGCACCCGGTACTGGCCGATGATCTCCTCCCCGTTCCACAGGAAGAAGAAGGTGGCGGGCACATATCCCTCGGGCAGGTTCTCTCCCCGGGCCGAGTCCAGCATCCGGGGCAGGGCCGTCTGCCGGAACTCCTCCCGGGAGATTCCCGCCCATTGGTTGGTCAGCCCGTTTTCATCCGCGGGCATTTCCCGCACAAAGGCCCATTCCTTTTCCCAATCCTCCGGATTGGCAGGCTTTAAATACAGCATGCTTTCCCTCCTGATATGAAAAAGCGCGGCGATGGCAAAATCGCCGCGCTGATTGGCGTTGTTTACTTTTTCTCGCCGGGCTGAATCAGCCTGCCGCCCAGCCGGGCGACGTCCGCCAGCTGCATCCAGTATTCCAGCGCGCCGCAGGCGTCGGTATCCAGATACCAGCGGGCATCCAGGAAATCCGCCAGGGAGTCCGCCGCGCGGTAGCCCTCGTACATGGCCAGGTATAGGCTGCCCGCGGGCAGTTGGGCGAAGGTTTCACCCGGGGCGGCATCCAGCATGCGCACCATGGTGCCATCCTCGGAAAGCCCGCAGGCCAGGGCATAATGGCCGTTGCCCATCAGCACGCTGAACTGCGCGTCCTTTTCCTTCATCAGCTTGGCCATTTCTGCGCTGTCGGTGATCAGGCCCGCCTGGGTGGTGAAATTGAAGGCCTTGGCGGCATCCGTGATCAGCTTTTCGTTGTCCACGCCCTTGTCGCTCTGGCACTTGGCATAAGCCTCCGCCAGGTTTTCGGGCAGGATGCCCACCGCCTGCTGGCCCATGTTATACAGGGCATGGGTCAGGGTGAACACCGCGCTGCCGGACTGGGCCAGGGTGCTGGAGCCGAAGGCGGTGTTCTGCCACCAGCCGTCCTTCTGGCTGTAAAGATCGTACAGAATGTTCTTGGTTTCCGCCTTTTTGACGGCGAATTCAATCTCCACCGGCACGGAAAGCCCCTGGGCGTCCGTCACGGTGACGCTCAGCAGGTACTTGCCCGCCTCCCGGGGGCGGTAGGCGGCGTCAAAGTGGCTGCCGGGCTGGCTGACGGCCACCTGCTTGCCCTCCCTGGTGATGGTGTACTGGCACTGGTGCCTGGTCCAGGCGGATACAAAGATATCCAGCACGTCGCCCAGCTCCAGCGCGTCGCTGCTGATGCCCAGCTCCACCTCGCCGTGGGGCAGCAGATCGGCATCCGGCTCCGCCGTGGGCAGGGGCGCGTCCGTGGCCGCGGGCGGGGTCTGTATGGGCTTCGCCGTGGGGGCGGGAATGTTGGTGGGCACGGGGGCCGGCGCCGTGGGCGCGGGGGTGGGGGTGGCCGGCACAGCGGTGGGCGCCGCTGTCGGCACCGCCGTGGGAACGGCCGTGGGTACCGGCGTAGGCGCCACTGTGGGAACGGGGGTGGGCGTTGCCACAGGCACAGCCGTGGGCGCCACCGTGGGCACCGGCGTGGGTGTTGCCACAGGCGCCGCCGTGGGAGTGTCCGTGGGCACCGCCGTGGGCGCGGGGGTGGGGGTCTCCTTGGGGGCGGGAACGGCGTATCCGTTATAATCCGCCATGTAAATCACCCGGCCCGTTTTGGCATCCACCACGGCGCCGTACAGGTACTGGCCCTGGGCGTCGAAGAAGCCGCAGCGGTAGGCCGCCTTGGGCTGGCCGTCCAGGCCGGTGAATACCTGGGTGCGGGCGGAAAGGGATTTCTGGGTAAAGGTTTTATAGGCCTTCTGCAGGGCCGCGATGGCCCGGCCGCTGGCATCCGCCGGGGAGATGCTGCCCGTTTTTTCATCGGAATCCTGGGGGCCCTCCAGCAGCAGGGAGGAAACAGGCACCATGCCAAAGCCGGTTTTTGTAATTACCAGGCAGTCGCTGCCGTAGCGCACCGCGGCGGTCACGGCCTCCCCGGCCTTCAGGGTGCCCAGGGAAACGGTGCCCATCCGCAGGGGGGCGTCCTTGGCGATCACGGCCTTTTCACTGATCCACAGCAGCGATTCCGCCGGGGTTTCCAGCTGGCTGGAGAGCACGGCGTTTTCCACATAGCCCGTCTCCTTGCCCACGCGCACCTGGGACCAGTCGCCCTCTACACTGACCACCTGCAAGGCCTCCAGGCCCTCCACAAAGCGGATTACGGGCGCGTTGGCGTCGGGCTGGCTGCGCAGCATCGCCAGGGCGCTGCCGTCGGGATAGACGGTTTTGCCGGCCAGGTCATCCGCAAAGCGCAGGAACTCGGTTTTTACATAGCCCTCCCGGTTATGATAGGTCACCTTGGTCCATTCCGTATCGGCCTCCAGCACCTCCAGCAGGAAGCCGTTGGGAATGGTGGTGAGAATATCGGTTTTCGTGCTGGGGCCCTTGCGCAGGTTCAGCGGCCCGCGGGGGGTGACCACCCGGGCGGTATCCGCCAGCGCCAAAGAGGAAAAACATAAAACGGCGGCCAGCAAGGCAGCAAACAGCTGCAGTTTGGTTCTTTTCACAGCGGTATCCTCCAAATTGCGTCAGTTAGGTTTGAGGCAATGCGTATATTTTAACATGTTTCTTCCGGAAATGCTACTGTTAATTCAGAAATTGGAAACAATTTTTTCATAATTTTCCGGGCTGAATCAGCCGCACGCCCCGCCGGGCGGCGTAGCTGAGCCGCATCCAATACTCCAATCCGCCGTAGTCGTCCGTTTCAAAATACCAGCGGGCGCCGGGCAAATCCTCCATGCGCACCGCCGCGCGGAAGCTGCCGCTGCGCATGCGGTAATACAGGCTGTCGCCCACAATGCGGTCAAAGGTGGCAAAGGGCGCGGAATCCACCACCCGCACCATGGTGCCGTCCTCCGACAGGCCGGATATCAGGGCGATGTGCCCCCGGGCCACGGAAAAGCTGAACATGGCCCCCTCCCGCAGCAGGGCGGCAATTTGCTTTTCGCTGACGATCAGCCTGCCCTGGGTGGAAAAGCCGTAGTCCGCCGCCGCCTCCCGGATGAGCCGCTCGTTGTTGGTGCCTTCGGGGGTGAGGCACAGGGCGTAGGTGCGGGCCAGCTGCCCGGGCAGGGTATCCGCCCCGGTGCGGCCCATGCGCTGCAGGGCGTGAGACAAGGCAAAGATGGCGCAGCCCGAATGATCCAACGTGCTCTGCCGATAGGGCCGGTTCAGCCACCAGCCGTCCTTCTGGCTGTATACGGGCAGCGGGGTTTCCGCCCCTGCGCCGGTGACGGACACCTCCGCCCGGGCGGTTTCCGTCCGGCCTGTTTCATCGGCAACGGTAACGGTCAGGGTATACGCGCCCTCCTCCCGGGGACGCCAGGATGCCGCAAAATGCCCGCCCGGCGCGCCGGCGGCCACGGTCTCCCCCTCCCGGGACAGGGTATACTGGCACTGGTGGGCCGTCCAGGCGGCCACCGAGATATCCAGCACCTCCCCCACCGCCAGGGTTTCCGCGCTCAGCGTCAGGGCAACCTCCCCGGCGGGCAGCAGGGGAACCTCTTTCGGCTGCGGCGTTGCGAAGCCGGCGTACGCGCTCACCTTGATCACGCGGCCGGCGGCGTCCACCAGGGCGCTGTACAGGTGCTGATCTTCATCATTGAAAAACCCGCAGCAATACGCCGCATCGCCATACAGGGCCACCGCGCCGTACAGGCGCTGCTTCTCAAAGCCTTTATCCTCCTTTTTCAGGGCGTCCACGGCCAGGGAGGCGGCCTCCGCGGCGGAGATGCCCGCCAGGCGGACGTCCGCGTCGGCATAGGCATCCAGGCAGACCGCCGCCCGGGGCAGGTATCCCCAGCCCAGGGGCGTTTCCGCCAGGCAGGTTTCGCCGTCCGCCTCCAGGCGGCACACCGTTACCGCCGTGCCCGCGGGCAGATCTGCCGTTTCTGTGCCGGCCCGCCGCAGGGCGCACGCCTGCACCGTCCGGCCGGGCTCGGGAATCCAGCCCAGGCTGCCCGAGGGCGCCGTCCGCTGCAGGGACAGCGCCTCCAGGGGCACATAGCCCGCCGTGCCCGCCAGATCGGCCACGGCCCAGCCCTCCTCCACCGCGGTGACGGACAGCGGCGTATCGCCGTTCACCGCCGCCAGGAGGGGCGCGTCCCGGTCCGGCGCGGCGTACACCAGCGCCCCATCCCCATCGGGATAGACGGTTTTGCCCGCCAGGGCGGAGGACAGCAGCAAATACTCCGTTTTGACATAGCCGGTGCGCTTCTGATAGGTGATCTTTGCCCAGTCCCCCGACAGCTCGTTCACCTCCACCAGCGTCCGGTTGGGCACGGAGCCCACCAGGCCGGCTTTGGCGCTGGCGCTTTTGCGCATGTTCAGGGGCCCGCCCGGCGTGACCACGCAGGCGGTTTCCGCCAGCGCGGCAGCGGCCAGGCAAACCAGGGCGATCATAACGGTCAGGCAGAGCAGGCGTTTGATGTGCGGCATACAGTTTCCCCCGGATTCCATTGGTATTCTGTATATTATAGCATATCCGCGGCCGCTTTTCCACCGCCGCCCAGGGATTGGAAAAACCGCGGGAAGGGTGTATAATACCCCGGAAAGGAGAGATTGCATGAAGCATTTTGAAAAAGGCCTGCCCGCGGGCTACCGGGAGGCCTTCACCCTGGACGCGGCGGACAAAAAAACGGGCCTGCTGCTGAACCTGGCGGCGGGGATTGCCATGGCGCTGATCATCGCGGCGGCCGCGCTGATACTCCGTCCCCGGGGATTCCTGGAACACTGCACCCTGGGAAGGAACCTGCTTTTGCTGGCGGCGCTGTTCCTTTACCTGGTGCTGCACGAGCTGACCCACGGCGCGGCCTATAAGCTGCTGACGAGGCAGAAGCTCACCTTCGGCCTCACCGCCACCGTGGCCTATTGCGGCGTGCCGGATATTTACGTGTACCGCACCGCCGCCATGATTTCCCTGCTGGCGCCCTTCTGCGTGTTCACCCTGGTGTTCGGCGGGCTGACCCTGGCCCTGGCCGACCCCTGGGACAAGATGTACGCCGCCGTGCTGCTGGCCATCCACCTGGGCGGCTGCGCGGGCGACCTGTACGATACCGGCCTGTACCTGTTCCGCTTCCGCAATCCCCGCACCCTGATGCGGGACACCGGCCCCAGGCAGACCTTTTATCTGCCGGAATAAGCCGGTGCCTTCCAAAAAAACGGGGGTGTTCCTTCCCGGGCTGCCGGGAAAGGACGCCCCGTTTTTTTTGCGCCCGGAAAAGCGCGGATTTTGCGGCATTGTTCCCGCTGCCGGGCTGTGATATAATACATCCAACAAAATTCGGTTGAAGGATGAATGCATTCCATGGCGGAGAAAATGCTGGTTGTGGGGCTGGTGGCCCATGTGGACGCGGGGAAGACCACCCTGTCGGAGGCGCTGCTGTACGCCGGCGGGCAGCTGCGCAGGCTGGGCCGGGTGGACCACCGGGACGCCTTCCTGGATACGGACGTCCAGGAGCGGGAGCGGGGCATCACCATTTTTTCCAAGCAGGCGGAGCTGGACTGGAAGGGCACGCGGCTGACCCTGTTGGACACCCCGGGGCACGTGGATTTTTCCAGCGAGACGGAGCGCGCCCTGCGGGTGATGGACTGCGCCGTGCTGGTGATCAGCGGCGCGGACGGCGTGCAAAGCCATACGCTGACGCTGTGGCGGCTGCTGCAGGCCTACAGCGTGCCCGTGGTGCTGTTCATCAACAAAATGGATCAGCCCGGCACGGACCGCGCCGCCCTGCTGCGCAGCCTGAAGGTCCGTCTCAGCGACGCCTGCGTGGATTGGGCCGCGGCGGAGGCCCAGGAGGAGATCGCCCTGGGCAGCGAAAGCGCCATGGAGGCCTTTTTGCAGCAGGGAGTTGTGCCCGGGGAGGAGATCGGCCGCCTGGTGGCCGGGCGCAGGATTTTTCCCTGCCTGTTTGGCAGCGCCCTGCGGCTGCAGGGGGTGGACGCCCTGCTGGATACCCTGGCGCGGGATGTGCCCGCCCCGGCGTACCCGGCGGCCTTTGCCGCCCGGGTGTATAAAATCACCCGGGATCCCCAGGGCGCGCGGCTGACCTGGCTGAAGGTGACGGGCGGAACGCTGCAGGTGAAGGCGCTGCTGCGGGCCGGCGGGCTGGAGGAAAAGGTGAACCAGATCCGCCTTTACAGCGGGCAGAAATTCCGCCTGGCGGAAAGCGTGCCCGCCGGGGGCGTCTGCGCGGTGACCGGCCTGAGCGCCACCCGGGCGGGCGACGGCCTGGGGGCGGAGCAGGCTGCCGACGCGCCGCTGCTGGCCCCCGTGTTCACCTATCAGGTGCTGCTGCCGGCAGGCGCCGACCCCCATGCCGCCCTGCAAAGCCTGCGCCAGCTGGAGGAGGAGGATCCCCAGCTGCACGTGCTGTGGAACGGGGAGAAGCGGGAAATCCGCGTGCAGCTGATGGGCGAGGTGCAGCTGGAAATCCTCCGCCGGGTGCTGCGGGACCGCTTTCAGCTGGACGCCGCCTTCGGCGAGGGCAGCATCCTGTACCGGGAAACCATCGCCGCGCCTGTGGAGGGTGTGGGGCATTACGAGCCCCTGCGCCATTACGCCGAGGTGCACCTGCTGCTGGAGCCCGCCCCCCGGGGCAGCGGCCTGCATTTTGCCAGCGCCTGCGCCGAGGATGACCTGGACCGCAACTGGCAGCGGCTGATTTTGACCCACCTGCTGGAAAAGCAGCACCTGGGCGTGCTCACCGGCGCGCCCATTACGGATATGAAGATCACGCTGATCGCCGGCCGCGCCCACCTGAAGCACACCGAGGGCGGGGATTTTCGCCAGGCCACCTACCGGGCCGTGCGCCAGGGGCTGATGCAGGCCGAAAGCGTGCTGCTGGAGCCCTGGTACGCCCTGCGGCTGGAGGTGCCGCCGGACTGCGTGGGCCGGGCCATGAACGATATCACCCAGCGGGGCGGCGAATTGACCCTGGCGGATACGGCGGCGGATACCGCCCTGCTGCTGGGCCAGGCCCCCGTGGCCGCCCTGCGGGGCTATGCCCGGGAGGTAACGGGGTATACCCGGGGCCGGGGGCGGCTGTCCTGCACGCTGCAGGGCTATGCCCCCTGCCGGGATCAGGACGCCGTTGCGGCCGCCTCCGGCTATGACCCGGAGCGGGATGTGGAAAACACGGCGGACTCGGTGTTTTGCAGCCATGGGGCGGGGTTCACCGTCAAATGGGACGAGGTGCCAAAATGGATGCACCTGCACACCGGCGCCCTGGGCGGCCCGCCGCCCCGGGGGGAGGCAGCCCCCTCCCAGCCCCGCGGCGGATACCGGGGCACCGCGGAGGAGGATCAGCAGCTGATGGCCATTTTTGAGCGTACCTACGGCCCGGTGAAGGAGCGCCGCGCCGGGGCCGCGCCCCGTCCCCAGCCCACGGTGAACGACCGGCCCATCGTGTTCCAGGCCCCCGGGGAGGAATATCTGCTGGTGGACGGCTACAACATCATTTTTGCCTGGCCCGAGCTGAAGGAGCTTTCCCGGCACAGCCTGGAGGACGCCCGCAAAAGCCTGCAGGATATCCTGAGCAACTACCGGGGCTTCCGGCCCTGCCATCTCATTTTGGTATTTGACGCCTACAAGGTGCAGGGCAACCCCGGCGCCCAGGAGGAATACCACGGCATCCACATCGTCTACACCCGGGAGGCGGAGACGGCGGACAATTATATAGAAAAAACCATCCGCACCCTGGCCAGGGAGAAAAACCGCCGGGTGCGGGTGGCCACCTCGGACGGCCTGGAGCAGGTGATCATCCTGGGCGGCGGCGCGCTGCGCGTTTCCGCCAAGGAATTCCGCGCCGAGGTGGAGGCCGCCCGGGTGGAGATTGCCGAGATCCTGCGCCGGAACAACGCCGCCCGGGACGGTGCCTCCAACGTGGAACGCGCCCTGCGCGCCGCCATGGAAAAGAAACAGTAGCCTTCCCTTCCCCGCCCCGGCGGGGAATTTTTGCAAGTTCGCCGGTTTTGACCTTGCAGTTTTTACATAAACATGATATGATAAGCCTGATGATTGTTTCAACCTTATAATTCTGTTCGTTTCGCTCATTGCAGCAAGAGAGGACACGATATGATCGTAACCGTCACCCTGACCCCGGCCCTGGACAAAACGGTGGTGCTGCCCCATTTCCGGGTAAACCAGGTGAACCGCATTGAACACCTGCGGCTGGACGCCGGCGGCAAGGGCATCAACGTATCCAAGGTGCTCAAGGCCCTGGGCACGGACAGCCTGGCCTGCGGCATTCTGGGCGGCGGCACGGGCCGCTATATCGAAAACAGCCTGCGGGCCATGGGCCTGGCCTGCGATTTCACCTGGGTGGAGCAGGAAACCCGCACCAACCTGAAGGTGATTGACCCGGCGGAGCACACCAATACCGATATCAACGAGCCCGGCGCGCCGGTGGAGGAGGCCGTATTGGAGGAGGTATTTGCCAAAACGGCGGCCGCCCTGGGCCCGGGGGACATCGCCGTGCTGGCGGGCAAAGCCCCCGCCGGCACCCGCGGCACCATCTTTGGCGAGTGGATTGCCCGGCTGCGGCAGCGGGGCGTGCAGGTGTTCCTGGACGCCGACGCGGAGCTGCTCATCGCCGGGGCGCAGGCATGCCCTGCCCTGATCAAGCCCAATGATGCCGAGCTGGCCCGCCTGATGGGCCGCAGTCTCGGCAGCGTGCAGGACATGGCCCAGGCCGCCCGGGAGCTGGTGCGGCAGGGTATCGGCACGGTGGCGGTCTCCCTGGGCGGGGACGGCGCGCTGTTTGTCACAAAGGACCAGGCCCTGCGGGGCCGCGGCCTGAAGGTGCCGGTGCAAAGCACGGTGGGCGCGGGCGACAGCATGATGGCCGCCCTGGCCCACGGCGCGGCGAAGGGCCTGCCCTTCCGCGATACCTGCGCCCTGGCGCTGGCGGTGAGCGCCGCCGCCGTGATGACCTCCGGCACCCAGGCGCCGGACATGGACACGGTACAAACCCTGCTGAAGCAGACGGAAATAGAAACCCTGTAACCAACACCCCCGCGCCCCCGCGCCGGAGGGAAGCAGAAAGGAGCACCCCCTATGAAAACCCGCGCAGTGCGCCTGCATGGCGCCAACGACCTGCGACTGATGGAGTTTGAGCTGCCCGAGATCACCGATAACGAATTGCTGGTGAAGGTGGTAAGCGACAGCATCTGCATGTCCACCTACAAGTGCGCCATCCTGGGCACCAAGCACAAGCGCGTGCACCCCGACGTGGCGGAGCACCCCGCCATCATGGGCCATGAGATGGCGGGCGTCATCGTGCAGGTGGGCAAAAACTATCAGCACCAGTTCAAGCCCGGCATGAAGTTTACCCTGCAGCCGGCGCTTAACTACAAGGGCACCATGTGGAGCCCGGGCTACAGCTACCCCTATTTCGGGGGCGACTGCACCTACTGCATCATCCCCTCCGAGGTGCTGGAGCTGGAGCGCCTGTTTGAATACAAGGGCGACGCCTTCTTCGAGGCCTCCCTGGCCGAGCCCATGAGCTGCAACATCGGCGCGTTCCACGCCGCCTTCCACACCAAAATGGGCGTTTACCAGCACGAGATGGGCATCAAGGAAAAGGGCAAAATGGCCATCCTGGCCGGCGCGGGCCCCATGGGCTTTGGCATGATCGATTACGCCCTGCACGGCGACCGCCAGCCCGGCCTGCTGGTGGTGACGGATATTGACGAGGCCCGCCTGGAGCGCGCCCGCCAGCTCTTCCCCCAGGAGGACGCCCGGCGCATGGGCGTGGAGCTGCACTTTGTCAACACCCGCGGCATGGAAAACCCGGCGGAGGCCCTGCGCGAGCTGGCCGGCGGCGGCTATGACGACGTGTTCACCTACGCGCCCGTCAAGAGCGTGGTGGAAATGGCCAGCGATATCCTGGGCCGGGACGGCTGCCTGAGCTTCTTTGCCGGGCCCACCGACCCCAAGTTCAGCGCCGAATTGAACTACTACAACGTGCACTACAACAGCACCCACGTCATCGGCACCACCGGCGGCAACACCGAGGATATGCTGGAATCCCTGGCGCTGACCGTGCAGGGGCGCATCCGCCCCGCCGTGATGGTCACCCACATCGGCGGCCTGGACAGCGCCGCGGAGGCCACGCTGCACCTGCCCGAGATTCCCGGCGGCAAAAAGCTGATTTACACCCACATCAACATGCCGCTTACCGCCATTGACGAGTTTGCCGAAAAGGGCAAGGAGGATCCCCGCTTTGCGGAATTGGACCGCATCGTCAAGGCGCATGACGGGCTGTGGTGCCTGGAGGCGGAGCAGTACCTGCTGAGCCACTGGGACAGCGTGGACTAAAAAACAGAAAAGGAAAACGGGGGAGGGCTTGCAAAAGCCGCTCCCTCGCCTGTTATCGGTATGAAAACACCTTATATCCTCACCCTGGACGCCGGCACCACCGGCGTCAAGTGCGCCGCCTTCACCCGGGAGGGCACGGCGCTGAGCAGCCATGTGGCGGCCTACCCCACCCGCTATCCCGCCCCGGGCTGGGCTCAGCAGGAGCCGGAGGAGGTGCTTGCCGCCTCCCTGCGGGCCATCGGCTGCGTATTGGCGGCCGTGCCGGCGGCGGACTGCGCCGCCCTGGTGTTCAGCGGCACCATGAACGGCTGCATCGCCATCGACCGGGCGGGGCAGGCGCTGTATCCCAACATGATTCACAGCGACCTGCGGGCCGCCCCTCAGGTGGAGGAGATCAAGCGCCGCATTCCCCTGGTGGACTACTACCGCGCCACGGGCAACCGCATTGACGTGCACAGCGGCCTGCCCAAGTACATGTGGCTGCGGGAAAACGCGCCGGAGGTGTACCGGCAGGCATGGAAATTTGTCAACATCAAGGATTATCTGTACGGCCGGGTGACGGGACGCCCCGGCGGCACCGACCGCAGCGACGCCTCCCTGTGCAACTGCCTGGACATGGCCACGGGCGACTGGGCCTGGGAGGTATTGCAGGCTTGCGGCGTGGCCGCGGACAAGCTGCCCCAGCTGCGCGTTTCCGCCGATGTCACCGGCGCCCTTTGCGGGGAGTTTGCCCGCCTGACCGGGCTGCGGCCAGGGCTGCCCGTGGCGGTGGGCGCGGGGGATGGCGCCTGCGCGGCCCACGGCGCGCGCAGCCACACCCCGGGCGACGCGTACATGAACATCGGCTCCTCCGCCTGGGTCAGCGCCATGAGCGAGGCCCCGGTGCTGGACGGGGAGATGCGCATATTCAACTATTTCGACGCCGACGAAACCCGCTACAACGTATGCGGCACCGTGCAGAGCGGGGCCGCGGCCAGCAACTGGGCCATTGAAAACCTGATTTATCCCGGCACCCGGGCGGAGGACTGCGATTTTGCCGCCCTGGAGGCGCTGGCGGCTTCCGTGCCTGCCGGCGCCGGGGGCGTGGTCTACCTGCCCACCCTGGCCGGGGAGCGCACCCCCTGGTGGACGGCCCGGGCCAGCGGCACGCTGATGGGCTTTACCCTGTATCATGACCGGCGGCACGTGGCCCGGGCGGTCTATGAGGGCGTGATGCAGAGCCTGCACCTGTGCGGCGACATCCTGGGCGAAAACGGGCTGCCTGTCCGGAAGCTTACCCTCATCGGCGGCGGCGCTAAAAGCGCCCTGTGGGGGCAGATGGCGGCGGATATGTTCGGCTGTCCCGTGGGCATCCACCAGACGCCCCACGAGGCCACCTCCCTGGGCGCGGCCTTCATCGCCGGGGTGGGCATCGGCTGGTACCGGGATTATGCCGACGCCGCGCGGTATATCCGCACCCGCCGCACCTATCAGCCCGACCCGGCCACCCACCAGGCCTACCGCCGGCATCTGGCTGTATTCCGCACCCTGTACCCCCGCATGCGGGAAGCCTACGAGGCGCTGTACGATTATCAGCAGCAAGCAGACTGAAGCGCAGGAAAGGGGTTCCGCGCTTTCTTCCCGGGGAAGAAAGCTGCAAAGAAGCCAGTAGGCAATGCGGCTTGGGCGGGATAACAAACAATTTGCGCCTGCTACTGAAACGTCGCAAAGAGAGCTTCCGGGCATAAGAAAAGCCTGAAAAATTCCGATAAAACAAGCAAGCTTGTTTTTCGGCAATTTTCAGGCTTTTCGCTGTGCGCTTTGCGCACAGCAGGGCCAGCTTCGCTGGCCTGCCCGGAAGCGGTGGCCTCACTCCTGTTTCAGTTTGCTCTTGCTGCTTTTACGGCGGCAAACGGGGTTTTCTGCTTCTCTTTTGACTCAAAAGAGAAGATCCTCCGTCCGTCTCTTTTTCCCCATGCCTGCTTATGCGCGCAGGTGTTTTGTCCCGTACTTTTCCCGTATTCTTTGTCTTTGCGGGCGGATTGTTTGGTTGACAAGCCCCTATTCTCGTGATAAAGTAATAAAATAGGAAAGGATGGGGTTTATGCAGATTCAGCCTGCCGTAAAACAGGAAACCCGCAAGATTGCTGTGGGCGTGGGCATTTTGTCCGCGCTGATGATTGCGGTGTATCTGATATTGGGCAGGTTCGGTATGCCTGTGCTGTGGGGCACGCTGATGGGCGCTGCCTTTGCGGTGGGCAATTTTTTTCTGATGGCCCTGTCTGTGCAGCAGGCGGCCGCCCGCATGAACGGCGTGCAGCTGCCGCCCGAGGAAGAACCAAAGGACGGGGAGGAGCCTGAGCCGGCGCCGCTGTCCCCCCAGGCCAGGCAGGCCAAGCAGCGCATGCAGCTTTCCTATACGGGGCGCATGCTGATGCTGGCGGGCATGGCGGCACTGGCCTATCTGCTGCCGGGGGTGGATTTGATCCCCGCCCTGATTGCCCAGTTGTTTCCCCGGATTGTGATTTTTGCTGAAGGCATTCTGATGAAAAAGGAGACGCAGGCGCAATGAGTGAAAAAACCAAAGCGCGAATGCTGGATATTGTATATTTGGCCATGATGATTGTGCCTTTTCTGCTGGCCATTGCCCTGAAGGTGGTCTTTAAGCCGGCGGAGGAGGGCATTACCATCACCGGCGCCATGATCTACTGCACCATTCCCATGCCGCTGCAGGATTTGTATATCACCGAATCCCAGGTGAACTCCCTGGCGGTGATCATCGCCATCCTGGGATTGTGCCTGTACCTTACCCACGGCATCCAGGTGGTGCCCCAGTCCAAGCGGCAGATTGCGGCGGAATGGATTGTGGAAAAGGTGAACGGCCTGGTGGCGGACAACATGGGCCAGCGCTTCATGGGCTTTGCGCCCTTTGTGGCCGCCATCCTGGCGCTGTCGGCGTTTTCCAGCCTGTCCAGCCTGCTGGGGCTGTTCCCGCCCACATCGGATATGAACATCGTGGCCGGCTGGGCCGTGCTGGTGTTTATCCTCATCACCCATTATAAGCTCAAGGGCGGCCTGTGGCCCTATATCAAGGGATTTTTCGAGCCCATTCCCGTGTTTGCGCCCTTCAATGTGATCGGCGAGTTTTCCACCCCCGTTTCCATGAGCTTCCGTCACTACGGCAACGTGCTGTCCGGCGTGGTCATCGCCACGCTGGTGGGGTACAGCCTGCGGTCCCTCAGCAGCATGCTGCTGGGCTGGCTGCCCGGGTTCCTGGGCAAAATCCCCTTTCTGCAGGTGGGTATTCCCGCTGTGCTTTCCCTGTATTTTGATATTTTCAGCGGCTGCATGCAGGCGTTCATCTTTGCCATGCTGACCATGCTGTATATCGCCACCGCCGCCCCTTCGGAAGATTAAGGCCATACGCAAAGCCCGCTTTGCATATTGCATAGATTACGCATTACGTGTAAGGAGGTTCCCCTGTCATGATCGAACTTGCTATTGGTATCATCCTCGCCGGCTGCGCCATCGGCGCCGGTCTCGCCCTGATTGCCGGTATCGGCCCTGGTATCGGCGAAGGCAACGCCGTTGCCCGTGCCTGCGAAGCCATCGGCCGCCAGCCCGAATCCCGCGGCGCCGTCACCAGCACCATGATCATGGGCTGCGCCATCGCGGAAACCACCGGCCTGTACGGCCTGGTTATCGGCATCCTGCTGATCTTCGTGGCGCCCAACCTGTTTATCAACGCGCTGCGGAACGCCCTCACCGGCTGGGCTGCCGGACTGCTGTAATCCCATATAACCTCAAGAAAGGCAACATCAATGCAGTCATTGGATATTATTTCTGTCAATATCTGGCAGATTATCATTTCCTTTGCCAATCTGCTGATCATGTTCCTGATCCTTAAGCGCGTGCTGTTCAAGCCCGTGCAGAAGATGTTTGAAACCCGCAGGCAGCAGGTGGAAACCATCTATGCCCAGGCCAATGAAAACCGCGAGGCCGCCGCCAGCATGAAGCAGGAATACGAAACGAAGATGGCCTCCGCCCGGGACGAGGCGGACGGCCTGGTTCGTGCTGCCGTGCAGTCGGCCCAGCGCCGCAGCGACGCCATCATGGCCGAGGCCAACAGCCAGGCCAGCCACCTCAAGCAGAAGGCCGAGGCGGAGATCGCCCAGGAGAAGCGCCAGATGCTTAAGGACGTGCGCGGCGAAATCTCCGACCTGGCGGTGAGCATTGCCAGCAAGGTGGTGGAGCGGGAGATCAATCCCCAGGATCAGCAGGATTTTGTGGATGCGTTTATCCGGAACGTGGGTGAGCAGCCGTGACCGAGCTTGCAAGAGAATACGGCGACGGGCTGTATGCCCTGTGCGCCGAGGAAAAACTGACGGAGGATGTGCTGCCCCAGCTGCAGGTGCTGAAGGCCCTGTTCCGGCAGCAGCCTGATTTTTGCCGTCTTTTATCCAATATGTCGCTGAGCAAGCAGGAGCGCACGGGCATTCTGGACAGCGCCCTGCGGGGCCAGGTGCATCCCTATGTGCTCAACTTCCTCAAAATCCTGTGCGAGCGCGGCGCGCTGCACGAGTTTGAGGGCTGCGAGGCGGCCTTCCGGGAAAGCTTCAACCGCGACCATGCCGTGACCGAGGCCACGGTGACCACCCATGACGCGCTGAGCGGCGCCCAGCGGGAAAAGCTGATGAAGAAGCTGACGGAGATGACCGGCAAGACCGTGCACCTGACCGAAAAGGTGGATGCCTCCGTGCTGGGCGGCGTGCTGCTGGAGATGAACGGCAAGCGCTATGACGATACCGTGCGCCATCGCCTGGAGGAAATCCGCCGGGCTATGACGGACGACGAGTGACCCCCATTTACTGAAAGCGGTGATAGGATGCAGTTAAAACCTGAGGAAATCAGCAAGCTCATCAAAGAGCAGATAAAACATTACGAAAACAAAATCACCCAGAGCGATACCGGCACCATCATCATGATCGGCGACGGCATTGCCCGGGCCAGCGGCCTGGACAACTGCATGGCCAACGAGCTGGTGCGCTTTTCCAACGGCGAATACGGCATGGCGCTGAACCTGGAGGAAAATTCCGTGGCCATCGTAATGCTGGGCTCGGATGAGGGCATCAAGGAGGGCGACGTGGTGCAGCGCACCGGCCAGGTGGTTTCCGTGCCGGTGGGCGAGGGCCTGATCGGCCGCGTTGTCAACGCCCTGGGCCAGCCCGTGGACGGCAAGGGCGCCATCGAAAGCAAGGAAATGCGCCCCATTGAGCGTCCCGCCCCGGGTATTATCCAGCGCAAAAGCGTTTCTGTGCCCCTGCAGACGGGCATCAAGGCCATTGACAGCATGATTCCCATCGGCCGCGGCCAGCGCGAGCTGATCATCGGTGACCGCCAGACGGGCAAAACCGTCATCGCCCTGGATACCATCATCAACCAGAAGGGCCAGGACGTGATCTGCATTTACGTGGCCATCGGCCAGAAGCGCTCCACGGTGGCCCAGCTGGTGGATACCCTGACCGCCGCCGGCGCCATGGATTACACCATTGTGGTCAGCGCCACCGCCTCCGAGCTGGCGCCCCTGCAGTATATCGCGCCCTACAGCGGCTGCGCCATGGGCGAGTATTTTATGGACCAGGGCAAGGACGTGCTGATCATCTATGACGATCTGAGCAAGCACGCTGTGGCCTACCGCGCCCTGTCGCTGCTGATTCGCCGTCCCCCCGGACGCGAAGCCTACCCCGGCGATGTGTTCTATCTGCACTCCCGTCTGCTGGAGCGCGCAGCCCGGGTGGACCCCGACCACGGCGGCGGCTCCATCACCGCCCTGCCCATCATTGAAACCCAGGCGGGCGACGTATCGGCCTATATCCCCACCAACGTGATCTCCATCACGGACGGCCAGATCTTCCTGGAAACGGAACTGTTCCACAGCGGCATCATGCCCGCCGTGAACCCGGGCATCTCGGTATCCCGCGTGGGCGGCAACGCTCAGATCAAGGCCATGAAGAAGGTGGCCGGCAGCCTGAAGCTGCTGTACTCCCAGTACCGCGAGCTGCAGTCCTTCGCCCAGTTCGGCTCCGATTTGGACGCCGATACCAAGGCCCGTTTGGCCCAGGGCGCGCGCATTGTGGAGGTGCTGAAGCAGAACCGCAGCCACCCCATCGCCGTGGAGAACCAGGTGTGCATTTTCTATGCCGTTACCCATGACTTCCTGAAGGATGTGGAGGTAAGGCATGTGGCGGAATACGAGGAAGGGCTTTATGAACGCTTGGCGGCCCAGCACAGCGGCGTGCTGGAGGCCATTCGCACCACGGGCCAGCTGTCCGCCGAGACGGAGGCGCAGCTGAAGGCCGCGCTGGAAGCCTATACCGCCGATTTCCTGAAAACCAAGTAAGGAGGAGGAGCCATGGCAGGATCGTCCATGAAGGACATCAAGCTGCGCATCAAAAGCGTGGAAAGCACCATGCAGATCACCAAAGCCATGCAGCTGGTGGCCACCTCCAAGCTTCGCCGCGCCAAGGAGCGCATGGAAAGCAGCAAGCCCTACGGGGCCGTCAGCCGCCAGGCCCTGCAGGCCGCCGTGCTGCGCTGCGCCGATCAGAACGTGCCCTATGTGGCGGAGCGCCCCCTCAGGCGCAGGCTGTATATCGTCATTGCCGGCGAGCGCGGCCTGGCGGGGGGCTATAACAGCAATGTGTTCAAGGCAGTGGCCGCCCACAGCGGAAACGTGGCGTACTGCGTGCTGCCCCTGGGCCGCAAGGCCATTGAAAAATATCACCGCGCGGGGACGGAGCTGCTCAGCGATCAGTACGGCCGGGTGGAAAACCTGAGCGTCAAGCTGTGCTATCGGCTGGCCCGGCTGGTAACCGACGGCTACCTGCAGGAGCGCTATGACGATGTGTGGCTGGTCTACACCAGCTTCCGCTCCATGATGAGCCAGGAGGTGCAGGTGGAAAAGCTGCTGCCGGTGCCCCCGCCGGAGGAAGGCGCCCAGCGCAATGTGGATACGGTATACGAGCTGGAGCCGGCGGAAACGCTGCAGCGGGTTATGCCCGATTTTCTGGCCGGCCGCCTGTACAGCGCGCTGTGCGACGCCTTTGTCAGCGAGGTGGCCGCCCGCCGCATGGCCATGGACAGCGCCACCAAGAACGCCGACGCCATGATCAGCGACCTGACGCTGCGCTATAACCGGGCGCGGCAGGGCGCCATCACCCAGGAGATTACCGAAATCGTGGCCGGCGCAGAAGAGTAACCCATCGGAAGGAGACGAAAAACGTGACAGAGCAAAACGTAGGCAAGGTGGTACAGGTTATCGGCCCTGTGCTGGATATCCGCTTTGAGGACGGACACCTGCCGGAGCTGCTGAATGCCATCGAAATCCAGAACGGCGACCGCAAGGTGGTGGCCGAGGTGGCGCAGCACGTGGGCGATAACGTGGCCCGCTGCATTGCCATGAACGCCACCGACGGCATGGTGCGCGGACTGGACGCCCTGGATACCGGCGGCCCCATCACCGTGCCCGTGGGCGACAAGTGCCTGGGCCGCATTTTCAACCTGCTGGGCCAGGCGGTGGATGAGCAGCCCGACCCCACGGATGTGGAACGCTGGCCCATCCATCGCGCCGCGCCTTCCTTTGAGGAGCAGGAGACCTCCACCGAAATCCTGGAGACGGGCATCAAGGTGGTGGATTTGATTGCCCCCTATGCCAAGGGCGGCAAAATTGGCCTGTTCGGCGGCGCCGGCGTGGGCAAGACGGTGCTGATCATGGAGCTGATCAACAACGTGGCCAAGCAGCACGGCGGCCTGTCGGTGTTTGCCGGCGTGGGCGAGCGCACCCGCGAGGGCAACGACCTGTATAACGAAATGAAGGAGAGCGGCGTTATCAACAAGACCGCCCTGGTATACGGCCAGATGAACGAGCCCCCGGGAGCGCGTATGCGCGTGGGCCTGAGCGGCCTGACCATGGCGGAGTACTTCCGTGACCGGGAAAACCAGGATGTGCTGCTGTTTATCGATAACATCTTCCGCTTTACCCAGGCGGGCTCCGAAGTGTCCGCCCTGCTGGGCCGCATGCCCTCCGCCGTGGGCTATCAGCCCACCCTGGCCACCGAAATGGGCGCCCTGCAGGAGCGCATCACCTCCACCAAGAAGGGCTCCATCACCTCGGTGCAGGCCGTGTACGTGCCTGCCGACGACCTGACGGACCCTGCCCCCGCCACCACCTTTGCCCATCTGGACGCCACCACCGTGCTCAGCCGCGGCATCGCCTCCCTGGGCATTTATCCCGCTGTGGATCCCCTGGATTCCACCAGCCGCATCCTGTCCCCCGAAATCGTGGGGTATGAGCACTACGAGGTGGCCCGCGCCGTGCAGGGCATCCTGCAGCGCTATAAGGAGCTGCAGGACATCATCGCCATCATGGGCATGGATGAGCTGAGCGACGAGGACAAGCTGATCGTAAGCCGCGCCCGCAAGGTGCAGCGCTTCCTCAGCCAGCCCTTCAGCGTGGCGGAGCAGTTTACCGGCATGGAGGGCAAGTATGTGCCCCTGAAGGAGACCATCCGCGGCTTTAAGGAGATTATTGAGGGCAAGCACGACGACCTGCCCGAAAGCGCCTTCCTGTTTGTGGGCACCATTGATGAAGCGGTGGCCAAGGCCAAAAAGGGTGAGTAACCATGGCAGTGTTTCATTTGCAGATCGTAACGCCGGACCGCAAGGCGTATGACGGCATGGCGGAGCGCATTATCCTGCGCACCGTGGGCGGGGATGTGTGCATCCTGGCCCGGCACATCGATTATGTGTCGCCCCTGGGCATCGGCGAGGCCCGGGTGACGGACGACAAGGGCGTCACCCGCACCGCGGCCTGCAGCGGCGGCATGCTCAGCGTGAACGATGGGGAGGTACGCGTGATCGCCACCACCTTCGAGTGGGCGGATGAAATCGACGCTGCCCGCGCGGCCCATGCCCAGCACGCCGCCGAGGAGCGGCTGAAGGGCCTGCAGCCCGACGATGTGGAATACGCCGTGGCGGAGGCCAAGCTGAAGCGCGCGCTGATTCGCCAGCAGGTGAAGGGATAACGGAAAAGCCCCTGGGTGGGGCTTTTCTTTTGCTTTGATACCATTGCGGGGGAACCGGACGAGGGTTCTTCTCTTTTGAGTCAAAAGAGAAGCAGAAAACCCCGTTTGTCGCCGTAAAAGCAGCAAACGCAAGCTGAAACAGCAATGCACCCACCGCTTCCGGGCAGGCCAGCGAAGCTGGCCTGGCTGTGCGCAAGCGCACAGGGAAAAGCCTGAAAATTTCCGAAAAACAAGCAAGCTTGTTTTATCGGAAATTTTCAGGCTTTTCTTATGCCCGGAAGCTCACATGGCGCCATGCAAGTGACAGGCGCAAATTGCTTGTTATTGCGTCCAAGCCGGTTCGCCCGGTGGGATTCCAAAGGGATAAAATCCCTTTGGCGCGGGTTTGGGCGCGCGGAGCGCCCAACGTTCCCTCTGCCAATTCTTTAGATAAGAAACAGTACAAGTTACAGGCGCAAACTGTTTGTTTTCGCGCCTAAGCCGGTTTGCCGGCTGGCTTCTTTGCAGCTTTCTTCCCCGGGAAGAAAGCGCGGATTCCCCCTGCCGGAGACGATCAGCCGTATTACTTTTCGCCTACGAACTCGCTTCTGTCCTTGCCGTAGAAGAAGATGGCCACGGTGCCGCGGCCGGTGTGGGAGGCGATGATGGTGCCGATGTCGCAGATGCGCACATCCTTCAGGTTGGGGAAGGCTTGCAGCACCATATCCCGCAGCTTCTGTGCCGTTTCGATGCTGTCGCTGTGGCAGATAAAGCACTTGCCGTCATACTGGTCGCCGTTTTCGGCCCGCTCCAGCATGACCCGCAGGGTCTCCTTGACGGCGTTGCCCTTGCCGCGCACCTTGTCATAGGCAATGATTTTGCCCTCCGCGTTCAGGTGCATGATGGGGCAAATGCCCAGCAGCATGCCCAGCATGGCGGCCGGGCCGCTGACGCGGCCGTTGCGGCGCAGGTGGGTGAGATCGGTGCTGAAAAACTGGTGGTTTACGCGCAGCTTGTTGGCCTCGGCCCACTGGTACGCCTCCTCCAGGGAGGCGCCGTTATCCCGCATATCGGCAATGGAATCCACAAGCAGGCCGTGGCCGCTGGACGCCGCCAGGCTGTCCACCACGCGGATGGTGCGGCCGGGATGCCGGGCCGCCGCCTCTTCCATGGCAGCCAGGGCGTTGTTGGCGCTGCTGGACAGGCCGCTGCCAAAGGCAATATGCAGCACATCGCCCTTTTCCAGCAGGCGGTCAAAAAACTCGATATAGCTTTGGGTGTTTACCTGGGAGGTGTGGGGCAGGGCGCCCGCGTCCAGCATGCGGTAAAAATTGGGCAGCGCATCGGGATCCCGCAGCATATCATCCACATATTCCTGGCCATTCACCACATAGGTGTAAAAAATGACCGGGATATCGCGGCTTTCGCAGTAGCTGTAGGGCAAATCCACGGTGGATCCGCAGCTGAGGATGAATTTTTTTTCCATCGCACAAACCTCCTTAGGTGGTCTTCTCCTGTCCGCGGCCGGCCTCATCCAGCATCTGGCTGAGCTCCCGCATGAAGGTGGGAATATCGGTAAACTGACGGTATACCGAGGCAAAGCGCACATACGCCACCTCGTCCAGCTGCCGCAGGGAGGCCATGACCATTTCGCCGATCTGCTTGGTGGTGATCTCCTCCTGCAGGCTGTTGTATGCCATCTGCTCCACGGCGGTGACAATCCGCTCGATATCCGCGGCGGTGACCGGCCGCTTATGGCAGGCCTGGATGATGCCGTTGCGGATTTTCTGCGCGTCAAACAGCTCCCGGGTATTATCCTTTTTGATGACCAGCAGCTGGGGCATTTCCACCTTTTCATAGGTGGTGAACCGGCGGCCGCAGTTGGTGCACTCACGACGGCGGCGAATGCTGGCGCCCTCCTCTGTGGGACGGGAATCCACCACGCGGCTGTCGGGGCAGTTGCAGAATTGGCATTTCATAACCGGATACCATCCTTTGCAAATATTACAAATCTATTATAAAACAATTTCAATAATTTGTAAATAATAAAACGGCACAGAAAAAAGCGTTTCCGGGAGCCGTGCGGGAGAACATTGACAAACTTGGTATTAGACGGTATAATAAACTAATGAAATACACAAAAAGTGAATGAGGGGGGTCTTGCTTTGTACGTAACAATGATTCCGATGCTGGCCCAGGCCAAAAAGGATGGCAAGGGCGTGCCGGCTTTTAATATTCATGCCCTGGAAGTGGTGCCCATGATGGCGCATACCGCGGCGGAAAAAAACTGCCCGGTGATCCTGCAGGTGTCCGTTTCCACCGCCAAGTATATCGGCTTTAAGCTGCTTTCCACCGTGGTGAAGGAGATTGCCGAGGGCGTGGAGATTCCCGTGGCGCTGCACCTGGACCATGCCGCCAAGCTGGAGGACATTGCCGGCGCGCTGGAGGGCGGCTTCTCCTCCGTGATGTATGACGGCTCCCGTCTGCCGCTGGAAGAGAACATTGCCAACACCAAGGAAGCCGTAAAGCTGGCCCGTGCCGCAGGCGCCTCCATCGAGGCGGAGCTGGGCATTGTGGGCCGGGGCAAAATCATTGAAAGCTATCCCTATACCGACCCGGAGGACGCCCTGCAGTTTGTGCAGGAAACGGGGGTGGATGCCCTGGCGGTGGGCATCGGCACCCATCACGGCCAGTACAAGGCCAAAACCAACATCAACCTGGATGTGCTGCAAAACATCCATGAAAAGGTGGATATCCCCCTGGTGCTGCACGGCGGCACCGGCGTGCGGGAGGAGGATGTGCGCACCTGCATCCGCCGGGGCATGCTGAAGCTGAACTTTGGCACGGAGCTGAACGTATCCTGGGTGCGCCGGGCCAAGGAAGTATTTGGCGGCGCCGAGCTGGATGACTCCCTGCGCGAGCTGATGATCCGCTGCAACGATGCCATGGCGGATACCATCCGCAGCAAGATCGACCTGGTACGGTTTTAAACGCCAAGGCGTTTAAAATAGAACGTTACTATTTAAAAGGAGGAACAACCCCATGAAGAAACTCATCGCGAGCCTGCTGAGCCTGATGATGGTCCTTGCGCTGTTTGGCGGCGCTTTGGCCGAAGATCAGAAGCTGACCATCTACTCCGCTGTGTACGAAGATGAAACCGACGGCCTGTGCAAGCGCTTTGAAGAAGTGTCCGGCATCAAGACCAACTACGTCGTTCTGGGCGGCGGCGAAATCCTGAACCGCGTGAAGAACGAAAACGAGAACGCCACCTGCTCCGTCTGGTTCGGCGGCCCCGCTGACCCCTTCATCACCGCCAAGAACGAAGGCCTGCTGCTGCAGTATGAATCCCCCAACGCCGCGGCCATCGAAGGCAAGTACAAGGATCCCGACAACTACTGGACGGGCGTTTACATTGGCTATGTGGGCTTCGTTTGCAACAACGAGCGCCTGAAGGAGCTGGGCATTGAGGCGCCCGATTCCTGGGAAGACCTGCTGGATCCCAAGTTGGAGAACGAAATCATGCTGGCTTCTCCCGCCGCTTCCTCCACCGGCTACGTGATCCTGGCCACCGTGCTGCAGCTGATGGGCGAGGAAAAGGGCTTTGAGTACATGCAAAAGCTGGATAAGAATGTGCTGCAGTACACCGAGCGCGGCGGCGCCTGCATCACCTCTGTGATCGCCGGCGAAGTGGCCGTGGGCATTTGCTTCTGCCACGACGCCATCACCCAGCAGCAGAACGGCTATCAGGATCTGCTGACCGTGAACGTGCCCGAAGAAGGCACCGGCTATGAGACCGGCGCCATGGCCATCATCGCCAACGGCCCCGATCAGGAAGCCGCCAAGAAGTTCTATGACTGGGCCCTGACTGCCGACTGCCAGAACATGTATAAGGATTACGGCGCGCTGCAGTTCCTGACCGCCCCCGGCGCTGAGCCCTCCGAGGCTGTTGCCCGCATCGCCACCGCCAAGACCATTGAATACAACACTGCCTGGGCCGGCGAAAAGCGCGCCGAGTTCACCGAGCAGTGGACCAAGCTGACCGGCCGTTAATTACACCTACCCGGACCGGAAGGCGCTTAAGCGCCTTCCGGCTTTTGCACGCCGGGCCCGCCCCGCGCGGGCCTGGCGTGCTTTCGTATGGATGATGCCATCGTAAGATGGAAGGAGGTTCTACCCGGCATGCAAAAGGCAGACCGTACCGAGGGCAGACGGTTTTTTCAGGATCCGCTTCTGCTGCTGATTATCATCGTGGTCATTGCCGTTCTGCTGATGTTTATCGCGTATCCGCTGTTCTGCATTCTGAAGGGCAGCTTCTCGGACAGCAGCGGCAAGCTTTCGCTTTCTTCCTATATTGCCATCTTCAAGGATTCCGGATTCAAAACGGCGTTTTGGAACACCATCCGGCTGGGCACCGTTGTGGGCCTGACTTCCACCATCGTGGGCTTCCTGTTTGCCTACACCAAGCAGTGCGTGAAGAGCCCGTTTAAAAAGCTTTACGGCGTGATTGAAATCCTGCCCATCATTTCCCCGCCCTTCGTGCTGGCCTTTGCCGCCATCACCCTGCTGGGACGCCGGGGGTTGATTACCTATTCCCTGCTGGGCATCAAAAACTTCAATATTTACGGATACACAGGTCTGGTGATCGTGCAGACGCTGGTGTTCTTCCCCATTGCGGCCATGACGCTGGATGGCCTGCTGGAAAACTTTGACGTTTCCATGGAAGAGGCGGCGCGCAACCTGGGCGCCAGCCGGTTCCGTGTTTTCTTCACGGTGCAGATTCCCATGCTGGCAAGCGGCCTTGCCAACGTGTTCCTGCTTTCCTTCATTGAATCGGTGACGGACTTTTCCAACCCGATGATTTTGGGCGGCGGCTATAAAACCCTGGCGTCGCAGATTTACATCCAGGCCATCGGCAATTACAACCAGAGCGCGGGCACGGCCATTGCCACCGTGCTGCTGCTGGTGACCGTGGCCGTTTTCGTGACGCAGAAGGCCATATTGGATAAGCGCTCCTACGTAACGCTTACCGGCAAGGCCAGCCGGGTGCGGGAGATGATTGATGACAAGGGCATCATGATCACCACCAACGCGCTGTGCCTGCTGATTTCCGCCATCGTGCTGCTGTTTTACGTGTTTGTGGTGCTTTCCTCCTTCTTCAAAACGTGGGGCGCGGATTACACGCTGGTGCTGGACAACTGGAAGTTTGCCCTGGGCCTGTCCAAGAACGTGAAATCCATCTTCGACACGCTGGGCATCTCCCTGCTGGTGGCGCCCATCGGCGGTGTGCTGGCCATGGTGATCGCCTTCCTGGTGGTTCGCAAGCGCTTTGTGGGCCGGCGCATGGTGGAGTATGTTTCCATGCTGGGCATGGCTGTGCCAGGCACGGTGTTTGGCCTGGGCTATATCCTGGCCTACAACACCCCGCCCCTGGTGCTGACCAACACCATGTGGATATTGGTGATTGTGCTGGTGATGACCCGTCTGCCCGTGGGCGTGCGCTCCGGCATGTCCGCCTTGCGGCAGATTGACCCCAGCATTGAGGAGGCGGCCTCCGATCTGGGCGCGCACTCCGCCAAGGTGTTTGGCACGGTGACCCTGCCGCTGATTCGCCCCGCTTTCTATACGGGCCTGGTGTTCAGCTTCATCAAGAGCATGACGGCCATCAGCGCGGTGATTTTCCTGGTGTCGGCCAATTATAACCTGCTGACCGTGCGCGTGATGCAGCACGTGGACAAGGGCCAGTTTGGCTATGCTTCGGTGCTGTCCACGCTGCTGATGGTGATCGTGTTTGCGATCGTGGGCATTATGAACTTTATCCTGAACCGTCTGGGCCGCAGCTCGGGCGAGAAGGTGGATCTGTTTAAGCAGTGATCTATCCAAAGAAAAGCCTGAAAAGGGAGGTTATCCAATGAGCGCCAAGGGACTTTCCATCATTGAACTGGAAAAGGTATATCCGAATAAGCACGGCGGGAAACCCGTCCATGCCGTAGATCATATTTCCATGGACATTGCCCCCGGTGAGTTTGTTACCCTGCTGGGCCCCTCGGGCTGCGGCAAAACCACCACCCTGCGCATGATCGCCGGCTTTGAAAAGCCCACCGGCGGCGATATCCGCCTGGGCGACCAGTCCATCCGGTACCTGTCGCCGGACAAGCGGGATACGGCCATGGTGTTTCAGACCTATGCGCTTTTCCCCAACATGAATATCTATGACAATATCGCCTACGGCCTGAAGATCAAAAAGCTTTCCAGCGCCGAGATCAACAGCAAGGTAATGGGCATTCTGGAGCTGACGGGCCTGACGGGGCTGGAAAAGCGCCATACCAACGAGATCTCCGGCGGCCAGCAGCAGCGCGTTGCTCTGGCCCGCGCGCTGGTGATGGAGCCGGGCGTGCTGCTGTTTGACGAGCCGCTGTCCAACCTGGACGCCAAGCTGCGCATTCAGATGCGCACCGAAATCCGCAAGATTCAGCGGGAGGTGGGCATCACCGCCGTGTATGTGACCCACGACCAGGCGGAGGCCATGAGCATGTCCGACCGCATTGTGATTTTGAAGGACGGCAAAATTGAGCAGATGGGCGCGCCGGAGGAGGTATACTATTCCCCCAACAGCGAGTTTTCCGCCAATTTCATCGGCACGGCCAACATGCTGCGCGGCACGGTGGTGGCCCAGGAAAACGGCAGCCTGACCGTGAGCACCCTGGGCAAGGAGCTTCAGCATGTGCCCTGCTACCGCACGATGAAGGTGGGGGACAAGTGCACGGTGATCATCCGTCCGGAATCCTGCACGGTGGAGGAAAAAGGCCTGCTGGAGGCCAAGGTGATCCTTTCCACCTTCATGGGCTCCTACCAGCTGTATGAGCTGGATATTGAAGGCAACCGCTTCATCGTGCATGAAAACAACCCCAAGAACAAGCACATTTTCAAGAGCGGCGAAAAGGCCTTCCTGGATTTGGATATTGCGGACACCCACGCGATTTGAGGAAAGAGGACACCATGAGCGATACGCGGAAGTATATCAGCGATTACATTGATCTGGAAATGCGCACCCTGCGGGCCTTTGACCAGCCTGCCGCGGCCCAGGTGCTGGACGCGCTGCTGCGCGCCTATGAGGCGGAGGGGACCATCTACGTTTGCGGCAACGGCGGCAGCGCCAGCACGGCCTCCCACATGGCCAACGATTTCAACAAGGGCATTTCGGAATATGTGGAGAAAAAATTCCGCTTTTACAGCCTGACGGATAACGTGGCCACCATGCTGTCCATCGCCAATGATATCAGCTATGCGGAAATGTTCCGCTTCCAGCTGCAGGGCCGCCTGCGGCCCGAGGACCTGGTGATTGGCATCAGCGGAAGCGGAAACAGCATGAATGTGGTGAACGCGCTGTCCTACGCCAAGGAGCAGGGCGTGCAGACGGTGGCGGTGTGCGGCTATTCCGGCGGGAAGATCAAGGAAATTGCGGATGTGGTGTTTCATGTAAACGTCAACAACATGCAGATTGTTGAGGATGTGCACCTGATTTTGAACCATCTGCTGATGAATGTGCTGCAGCGGCTTTGGAACATTCCGGGCCATAACATGTGATATGGGAAGGCATTTGCTGATTGTAACCGGCTATCCCGGCGCGGGCAAATCCACAACGGCGGCGCTGATTCGGCGGGAGTTTCCCCAATTCAGAACCATGTCCTACGACGCGCTGAAGGAGGCCTGGTTTGACCGGGAGGGCTTTGACGGCGAAGCGGAAAAGCGCCGCCTGACCGACCGCTGCCTGGCCGCGTTCTGGCAGCAGCTGGGCGCGGGCATGGGGGACGGCGGGGACTGGCTGATTGAGTATCCCTTTTGCCGCAAGCATGTGCCCATGCTGAAACAGCTGATTGAGGCCCACGGGTATGCGCCCATTACGGTGGTGCTGTCCGGCGATCCGGCGGTGCTGTGGCAGCGGTTTGCCCGGCGGGACGCCGAGCCGGACCGGCATCCCGGGCATTTGTGCAGCGTATATCACAAGGACGGCCCGCAGGTGCGGGGCCGTCGCCTGTCGCTGGAGGAATACACCCGGGACTGCGCGGAAAAGGACTATTTTATTGGCCTGGGGCCGTCCTTTGTGCTGGACATGACGGATTTCAGCCGGGTGGATCAGGCGGGCCTGCTGGCCTTCCTGCATGAACACATCGATCAGGAGGAACCGTCCTCCGCAGAAAGGAGCCGCTGACCATGAAGCCCGCAGTCCATGCGATTTTGGAGGATTTGCTGACGCGCTATCCCGCGCTGATTCCCTGCAGGCAGGAGATTGCGGCGGCCTGTGAGATCATGATCGCCTCTTTCCGGGGGGGCGGCAAGCTGCTTACCTGCGGAAACGGCGGCAGCTGCGCGGATGGACTGCATCTGGTAGGAGAGCTGATGAAATCCTTCATCCTGCCCCGCAAAATTCCGGAGGAGGACGCCCGGCGGCTGGCTGAGGCGGACCCTGCGGAGGGCGCCTATATTGCCGCCCATCTCCAGGGGGCGCTGCCCACCATTTCCCTGGCCGGTGAAACGGCGCTGACCACGGCCTACATCAACGACGTGGCGGCGGATATGGTGTATGCCCAGCAGGTATGGGGATACGGGCGGCCCGGCGATGTGCTGCTGGCCTTGTCCACATCCGGCCGCTCCCGCAACGTGGTGCTGGCCTGCACGGCGGCCCGGGCCCGGGGCATGCGGGTGATCGGCATGACGGGAAGCGAAGGCCGGGACGTGGGCGAAAGAAGCGATGTGGTGATCCGCGTCCCTGCCGTGGGCGCGTATCAGGTGCAGGAACTGCATTTGCCCGTATGGCACGCGCTGTGCCTGATGCTGGAGGAGGAGTTTTTTGGCGCCTGAGGCAAAGGCGGGGAGGGGGACGCTTCTCTTTTGAGTCAAAAGAGAAGCAGAAAACCCCGTTTGCCGCCGTAAAAGCAGCAAGCGCAAGCTGAAGCAGAAGTGTTGTCCACCGCTTCCGGGCAGGCCAGCGAAGCTGGCCCTGCTGTGCGCAAAGCGCACAGGGAAAAACCGCCGGACAGTCAGAAAAACAAACGAGTTTGTTTTTCTGACTGTCCGGCGGTTTTTCTTTTGCCCGGAAGCTCTCTTTGCGCCTCTCAAGTGACAGGCGCAAATTGTTTGTTATTGTACTCAAGCCGGTTCGCCGACTGGCTTCTTTGCAGCTTTCTTCCCCGGGAAGAAAGCGCGTATCCTCCCCGTCCGATTTCTGTTTGTTCATGCAGCTGTTTAGCAGTGGAACAGAATAAAAACAGCCGCCGCACAAGAGTGCGGCGGCTGCAATGATCTGATTACCGGTTCAGGATGGTTTCTTCGGTTTCAATATCGAAGAAGTGGAGGCGGCTGGTATCGAAGGCCACCTTGACACCCTTATCGCCGGCGCGGGTGGCGGTGCGGGGATCCACGCGGGCAATGACGTTTTCTTCCTTGCCGGTGGTCTTGAGGTACAGGTAGGTTTCAGAGCCCATCAGCTCGGTCACTTCCACGTCCACGGTGATGGTTTCATCGGGATGGGCGGCCACGAACTCGGGGGCGTCGTCAATGTTCTCGGGACGGATGCCCATGCAGACTTCCTTGCCGATATAGCTTTCGTCCTTCAGCTTGGCGATCTTCTCCTTGGGAACCAGGATTTTGTTGTTGCCAAACAGGGCGTACACATTGCCGTTTTCAGCCTTCAGGGTGACGTTGAAGAAGTTCATCTGCGGGCTGCCGATGAAGCCGGCCACGAACTTGTTGTTGGGATAGTCGTAGTTGTTCTGGGGGGTATCCACCTGCTGGATGAAGCCATCCTTCATGATGACGATGCGGGAGCCCATGGTCATGGCCTCGGTCTGGTCATGGGTAACGTAGATGAAGGTGGTCTGCAGGCGCTGATGCAGCTTGGTGATTTCGGTACGCATCTGCACGCGCAGCTTGGCGTCCAGGTTGGACAGCGGTTCGTCCATCAGGAAGACCTTGGGCTCACGCACGATGGCACGGCCCAGGGCAACGCGCTGGCGCTGGCCGCCGGACAGGGCCTTGGGCTTGCGGTTGAGCAGGTAATCGATACCCAGGATCTTGGCGGCTTCTTCCACGCGGCGCTTGATCTCATCCTTGGGGGTCTTGCGCAGCTTCAGGCCGAAGGCCATGTTGTCATACACGGTCATGTGGGGATACAGGGCGTAGTTCTGGAACACCATGGCGATGTCGCGATCCTTGGGGGCCACGTCGTTTACCAGCTTGTCGCCGATATACAGCTCGCCCTGGGAAATCTCTTCCAGGCCGGCGACCATGCGCAGGGTGGTGGATTTGCCGCAGCCGGAGGGGCCAACCAGCACCACAAATTCTTTATCTTCGATCTCCAGGCAGAAATCGCTTACGGCCGTTACGCCGCCCGCATAGATTTTGTAAATGTGTTTCAGGGACAAACTTGCCATTGCAAAAATCCTCCTTTGCGCGTTTACAAAGATGTTTGCCGCTTGCGCGCGGCTTTCCGTGCTTTTATTATACGTGTTTGTGCGAAAAAAAACCATTTCTAAAATAGACAAACATTATATGCCGCATTTGTGCATTTGTTGTAAGCAATGGAGAAAAACAAACCATTTTGGTCACGGATTTGGTATATCTATAACAGAAAAACGAAAAACAAACACATTGCATACGGCGGCATTGACATTCGGGCGAAAACGCGTTACCTTAAAATATATACCCGGCACAGCCCCTGCGGAACGAAAGGACGGCGAAGCCCATGCCCAGCCCTATGACAGCCCAGCAGAAGCATGCCATGATGACCGAGGCCCCCATTCCGCGCCTGGTGACGCGCATGGCGGTGCCCAGCATTATCAGCATGCTGGTTACCAGCCTGTATAACATGGCGGATACCTTTTTTATCGGCCGGCTCAACAACACCAGCGCCACGGGCGCCATCAGCGTGGTGTTTCCCCTGATGGCCATTATCCAGGCGGTGGGCTTTATGCTGGGGCACGGCAGCGGCAACACCATGAGCCGCGCCCTGGGACGGCAGGATGTGGAGGATGCCGGCCGCACGGCGGCCACGGCCTTTTTCGGGGCATGGATTATGGGCTTCGTTTTTGCCGGGCTGTGCCTGCTGTTTCTGCGCCCGCTGGCGCGGCTGCTGGGCGCCACGGAAACCATTTTGCCCTATGCGGTGGAATACGCGCGGTATATCTGCATCGGCGCGCCCTGGATGCTGGGTGCCATTGTGCTCAACGTGCAGATGCGCTTTCAGGGCAACGCGTTTTTCAGCATGATCGGCATTGCCACGGGCGCTGTGATCAACATTGCCCTGGACCCGGTTTTTATTTACGGGCTGGGCATGGGCGTTTCCGGCGCGGCGCTGGCCACCATCGTCAGCCAGGCCATCAGCTTTGGCCTGCTGCTTGCCGGCACTTTCCGGGGCGGCAACATCCGCATCCGCCTGCGCAATTTCACGCCGGACAGGGCGCATATTGTGCCGATTCTGCTGGGCGGCCTGCCTTCGCTGTTCCGCCAGGGGCTGGGCAGCATTGCGGGCATCCTGATGAACATTGCCGCCCGCACCTACGGCGGCGTCACCCCGGAAACCATTGACGCGGCCGTGGCGGCCATCGGCATTGTAAACCGCATGATGCAGTTCTGCGCCAGCGCCATCATCGGCCTGGGCCAGGGTTTTCAGCCGGTTTGCGGCTTCAACTACGGCGCGAGGAAGTTTGGCCGGGTGCGCCAGGCATACGCCTTTACCCTCAAAACCATGTTTATCTCCATGCTGATCATTGCGGCGGTGGGAATCACGGTGTCCAGCGGCGTCATCCGGCTGTTCAGCCGGGACGATGCGGTCATCGCCTTCGGGGTGGTTACGCTGCGCTGGCAATGCGCCGTGTTCCCGCTGATGGCGCTGGTGTTTTCCGGCAACATGGCCATGCAGACCATGGGCCAGACCCTGCCCGCCACCGTGCTGTCCATGGCCCGCAGCGGCATCTGCTTCATTCCCGTTATCCTCACCCTGCCGCCGCTGCTGGGTGCCCCGGGCGTGCAGATGGCCCAGGCTGCCGCGGATGTGCTGTCCATCCTCATTGCCGTGCCGCTGACCGTTCGGATGCTGCGCAGGCTTTCCCGGGAGGAGCGGAACGGCGGATAAAGCATGCATATCATTTTGAACAAACAGAAACGGACGGGAGCCTTCTCTCTTTGGGCCAAAGAGAGAAGCAGAGAAACCACGTTTATCGCCGTAAAAGCAGCAGGCGCAGGCTGAAAGTGGACGAGGGGGGGACGCTTCTCTTTTGCGTCAAAAGAGAAGCAGAAAACCCCGTTTTTCGCCGTGAAAGCAGCAATATCAAACTGAAACGGGAGTGCTGTTCCCCGCTTCCGGGCAGGCCAGCGAAGCTGGCCCTGCTGTGCGCAAGGCGCACAGGGAAAAACCGCCGGACAGACCGAAAAACAAACATGTTTGTTTTTCCGGCTGGCCTGCGGTTTTTCTTTTGCCCGGAAGCTCGCGTGGCGGCATGCAAGTGACAGGCGCAAATTGTTGGTTATTGCGTCTAAGCCGGTTCGCCAACCGGCTTCTTTGCAGCTTTCTTCCCCGGGAAGAAAGCGCGGAGCCCCTCTTCTCAAAGCTTCCGTTTGCCGATTCAATCCTTTAGACGATAAGTAGTATTCATCGGACTTTTAGTATAACAACAGATGCCTTACACATGTTTTATGGTGGCAAAAAATCCCGGGATGTATTATAATGATACCCGCGCGTTTTGCGCCAATTGGGATAAGGGAGACTGTGTATGTTTTCCGTTTTGCTTATCGTGATTTATGCCGCCTTCATCAGCCTGGGGCTGCCGGATTCCCTGCTGGGCGCGGCCTGGCCGGTGATGCGGCTGCAGATCGGCGCGCCGCTGGCCTTTGCGGGGGTGATCTCCATGATCATTTCGGGGGGCACCATCCTTTCCAGCCTGCTGTCCGAGCGCCTGATCAGGCGGCTGGGCACCGGGGTGGTAACGGCTTGCAGCGTGGCGCTGACCGCCGCGGCGCTCCTGGGCTTTTCCCTGTCCGGCGCCGCCTGGCTGCTGTGCCTGTGGGCCGTCCCTTACGGGCTGGGCGCGGGCGCGGTGGACGCGGCGCTGAACAACTATGTGGCGCTGCATTATGTTTCCCGGCACATGAGCTGGCTGCACTGCTTCTGGGGCGTGGGCGCCTCCATCGGGCCGTACATCATGAGCGCATGGCTTACCCGCAGCGGCAACTGGCAGGGGGGATACCGCACCATCGCGGGGATGCAGGCCGCGCTGACAGCGGCGCTGTTTCTGACGCTGCCGCTGTGGAGAGGCCGGGATTCCGCCGCTGAAGCAGCGGAACAGCGGCGCGCGCTGGGGGTGCGCGGTGCGCTGCGGGTTTCCGGGGTGCCGTATATCCTGACCGCTTTCTTTGCTTACTGCGGGGCGGAATCCACCACGGGGCTGTGGGCCAGCACCTTTCTGACGGAAACCCGGGGCATTGCGCCGGAAGCGGCGGCGGGGTTCGCCTCCCTGTTTTACCTGGGCATTACCTTCGGACGCTTTCTCAACGGCTTTGTGGCCGACCGGCTGGGCGACCGGCGGATGATCCGCATGGGCACCTGCCTGATGGCGCTGGGCATGGGGATGCTGATGCTGCCCGGCCCGGCCTTCCTGGCCACTGCCGGCTTGCTGGTGATCGGCCTGGGCTGCGCGCCGGTGTACCCCTCTATCATCCATGCCACGCCTGATAATTTCGGCCGGGAAAACTCCCAGGCCATTATCGGCATCCAGATGGCCAGCGCCTATCTGGGCAGCACGCTGATGCCGCCGCTTTTCGGGCTGATTGCCAACCATATCTCCGTGCAGCTGTATCCCTTTTTCCTGGCCGTGTTTGCCGTCCTGCTGCTGGGGATGACGGAGCGGCTGAACCGGAGGAAGAAAGTGAGCGCGGCTTAAAAGGTGGACGGGGAGGGGGTACGCTTCTCTTTTGAGTCAAAAGAGAAGCAGAAAACCTTCTTTTAACGCCGTAAAAGCAACAAACGCAAACTGAAACAGGAGTGCTGCCCCCGCTTCCGGGCAGGCCAGCAAAGCTGGCCCTGCTGTGCGCAAAGCGCACAGGGAAAAGCCTGAAAATTTCCGATAAAACAAGCAAGCTTGTTTTTCGGCAATTTTCAGGCTTTTCTTATGCCCGGAAGCTTGCGTGGCGGCGTTCAAGTTTCAGGCGAAAATTGTTTGTTATTGCACCCAAGCCGGTTCGCCGGCTGGCTTCTTTGCAGCTTTCTTCCCCGGGAAGAAAGCGCGTACCCTTTCCCCATCGTTTCCCTGCACATTACCCGGGCATTTTTTCCACGGCCCGCACCAGGGCCTGCACGCTTTCCTCCGGCGTGGCCCAGCTGGTGCATACCCGCACCACATCCCGGCCGTCCGGCAGGCGGCACCAGGGGGTGAAGGCGAAATCCTGCTCCAGCCAGGCGCGCTGAGCGGCGGTGAGGATGAAGAACTGCTGGTTGGTGGGGGAATCGATGAAGCAGGCGACGCCCCGGGCCGCAAAGGCGGCGCGGATGCGCCGGGCCTGCTCCACGGCGCCGGCGGCAATGCGCTGGTACAGGCCCTCCGTGAACAGCACGTCAAACTGAAGGCCCAGCAGCCAGCCCTTGGCCAGCATGCCGCCCCGCTGCTTGACATGATAGCGGAAATCCTTTTGCAGGGCGGGGGCGGTGATCACCACGGCCTCGCCGAAGAGCGCGCCGCACTTGGTGCCGCCGATGTAGAAAACATCGCACAGGCGGGCCAGGTCGGGCAGGGTCACTTCCCCCGCCGCCAGGCCGTAGCCCAGACGCGCGCCGTCCAGAAACAGGGGCAGCCCCTTCTCCCGGCAAACGGCGCTGAGGTCGGCAAGCTCCTGCCGGGAATAGAGGGTGCCATACTCCGTGGGATGGGAAATATACACCATGCCGGGCTGCACGATGTGCTCAAAGGCCGCGTCCCCCGACTGGGCCTCCACCGCCTGCCGCACCTGGGCAGCTGTGATTTTGCCGTTTATGGCGGGCAGGGCAAGCACCTTATGGCCGGTGGCCTCCACCGCGCCCGTTTCATGCACGTTGATATGCCCCGTTTCCGCCGCCAGCACTCCCTGGTGCGGGCGCAGGATGGAGGCGATCACCGTGGCGTTGGCCTGGGTGCCGCCCACCAGGAAATGCACCCTGCCTTCCGGGCAGGCGCAGGCGTCCAGAATTTTCCGCTCCGTGGCGGCGCAGCAGGCGTCCTCGCCGTAGCCGGGCATCTGCGTGAGGTTGCCCTCCGCCATCCTGCGCAGGATATCCGGATGGGCGCCCACATTGTAATCGCATTCAAAACGAAGCATACCGATCACATCCTCATTCCCGATAATGAATGATTATACCATTCCGCCCGGGCTGCCGCAAGCGGTGGACAGCGGAAGAACAACAGGAAAAAGCCCGCCCTCCGGGAATGGAGAGCGGGCGGCGTTTTGCGGGAAAACCGATCAGCCGAACAGGCCGGCAGCCAGGTTGAAGAAGCCCAGGAAGCCGAACACGATGTAGCACAGCAGGAAGATGCCGGCAAACAGCAGCTGCTTGGTCCACAGGCTTTCGCGCACCTTTTCGTCCTTGCAGCCGGTGATGGCCATGGCGCCGCCCTGGCTGAAGGGGCTCATGCCCGTGGCGCCGGTGCCGGCAAACAGGGCCGCGGTCAGGGCGATCACGCTCAGGCCGGTGGCGCTGGACAGGGCCGGGAACATGGGGATGAACAGCGGGAAGATAACGGCGGGGCCGGTGGTGATGAAGCTGAGCAGGCCCGCCAGCAGGATGATGATGGGGATGATCATAACGGTGGGGATGCTGCTGCCCAGCCAGCCGCCCATCAGGTCGGCAATGCCGGTTTCCACCGCCAGGTTGATCATGGTGGACATGCCGCACACCATGATGATGGTGCCCCAGGGGATGTTGTGCTTGATGACCTCATTGGCATTGCCCAGCTTGAAGGCGCAGCACAGCACGATGCCGATGGCGCACAGCACCTTGATGTCAAACTTGGAGGCAAACCACTTGGTGGCCGCGTTGGGCAGGAACATGTTGGCAAACACGGGAATGATCACCAGCACCATGATGGCGCCGATGAGCAGCATGGTTTTGCGCTGCACGTCGCTGAGGGGTTCGGGCTTCTGGATGGCTTCCTTGACCACGATTTTGTTCCTGCGGGAGTACATCAGCCAGATCACGATGAAGAACACCGTGGGGATGATCATCAGGGTGAAGCCATAGGCCCAGGAAATGGCGGAGGCCACGGCGGGCTCAAAGGTGTTTTCCGCGATGCCCACAAACAGCACGCCGCTGCTGGTCCAGGGCTGGATGCCGCCGGCCAGGGAGCCCAGGGAGATGGCCAGCACGGCCAGCACGGGGCTGAAGCCGATTTCGGCGGCCAGCTGGAAGGCGATGGGGCTCATGATCACAGGGGCCGCGCCGGCGCCCGCGCCCAGGGTGGCCACGATGAACACTGAGAAGTACAGCACCAGCGGCAGCGCGTTGACATGGTTGCGGAAGGCGTAGATCAGCCGCTGGGAAATGGCCTTTACCGCGCCGTTCTGGGCGGCGAAGCCGTAGAAGAAGGTAACGATCATCATGGTGAACAGCAGGGAGGTGGGGAAGTAATTGACCACCTGGGCGATGCTCTTTTTCATCACGATGGTGCCGATTAGGAAGGCGAACACGATGCCGATAACGCCGATGTTGCACTTAAGCTTCTGGCCCAGGAACACGGCCAGGACGATGGCGATGACAAATACGATCAATGCGGTTGTTGCAGTCATTTTATTAAACCTCCTCGGGCTTCACGCGGGGCGGAATTTTGACGGACATGGCCATGGAGCCGCCGTCCACCTTCACCTCGGTGCCGGTGATATAGCTGGCTTCGTCGCTGAGCAGGAACACGGCCACGTTGGCCATTTCCATGGGGTCGGCAATGCGGTTGATCATGCGCAGGCGGGGCTGGTTATCGCTGCCGTACACATTGCCGATCTTGTTGGCGGAAATGCCGGTGGGCGTCTGCATGGCGCCGGGGCAGATGCAGTTGCAGCGGATGTTGTCATCGGCATACTGCATGGCGATGGACTTGGTCAGGGCGATGACCGCCGCCTTGGAGGCGCCGTAGCTGGCGCCGAAGGCCGGGAAGTAGCCCGCCAGGGAGGATACGTTGCAGATGGCGCCGCCGCCGTTTTCAATCATCAGCGGGATGATGTGCTTGCTGCACAGGAACACGCTTTTGAGGTTGAGATCGATGCTCTTGTCCCACAGTTCCACATCGGTATCGCAGATGCGCAGGCCGCGGCGGGATTCCAGGGCCATGCCGCAGTTGTTTACCAGCAGGTCGATCTTTCCGTATTTCTCCACCACGGTCTGCACCATGGCCTTGACGGATTCCTCCTTGGTGACGTCGCCGTATACGGCAAAGGCTTCGGCGCTGCTTTCCTCCGCCAGCATGCGCACGGTTTCCTCGGCGCCTTCCATATTGATATCGGCCACGGCCACCTTGGCGCCCTCCCGGGCGATTCTGCGGCACATGGCGCGGCCCAGGCCGGAGCCGCCGCCGGTGACCAGCGCGATTTTGCCATCAAACTTTCCCATTTTCTGTTCCCCTTTCTGTTGTGCAGGTTGGCGCAAGACCCGGTTGAAATCCTTCCGGAACTTTGCTAAAATGAGCATAAGGGGTGGAGCCGCTCCAAGGTCAAGAGGAAAAAGAAAATTTTTTATCGATACGCGGAGAGTATATGAAGCCTTACAGAATCAACCAGTTTTCCCAGCGCTGCGGCGTCAGTCAGGATACGCTGCGATACTACGAGAAAATGGATTTGCTTCACCCGGAGCACGATCCCGAAAACGACTACCGATATTACTCGGATGAAGATATGCTTTCCCTGATGCAGGTGCGCTCCCTGCGGGGAATGGAGATTCCCATCCAGGCGCTGCAGGCGGCCAATTTGACGGACGAATTGGTGCATTTTTCCGCCGTGGTGCGGGAACAGGCCGAGCAGATCAGCGACGAAATTGAACAGCTGCTGCTGAAAAAACGCAGGCTGGACCGGCTGAACGACGAGCTGATTGAGATGGAGCGCTATCTGAACGTCTGCCGGGAAATCAGCGTGCCCCAGATGTATGTGATCTATTATGACGGCGCGGAGGAAACGGCGGCGGGCAAGCGGCTGATTCAGAGCTGGAGCCAGCGCACCCCGTACGTGCATACCTCCGTCCGCATTCCGGCGGAGGAGCTGCAAAAGCCGGAGGATGCGCCCATGCGCGCCGTCGTCGGCCTGGGGCTGCTCAAAGGTTATGTGGACCGGATGGGGCTGTCCCACGATTCCCCCGCCCAGCTGACGGAAGGCGGCCGCAGCGTTCGGTGCATCCTGAAGATAAAGGATCCCGTGCACCCCACCAGGCGGGATTTTGCGCCGGTGTTTGATTACCTGGCGCAAACGGGCCAGCAAACCCGGGGCGACTGGTATTACCGCATCCGGTTTATCGAGCAGCACAGCGACGGCGGCGCCAGCTATTACATCGGCACCCGCATTTATTTGGCATAAGCATATACCGCGCGGGTGGAGCATGGACGGGCGGAAATTGGATGAGGAGGGAAACGCGCTTTCTTCCCGGGGAAGAAAGCTGTAAAGAAGCCAGCCCGGCGAACCGGCTTGAATACAAAACCAAACAATTTGCGCCTGGAAATTGAATGCCGCCAACTGAGCTTCCGGGCATAAGAAAAGCCAGGAAAATTCCGATAAAACAAGCGAGCTTGTTTTTCGGCAATTTTTCTGGCTTTTCCCTGTGCGCTTTGCGCACAGCAGGGCCAGCTTCGCTGGCCTGCCCGGAAGCGGCGGACAGCTCTCCTGTTTCGGGTTGCGTTTGCTGCTTTTACGGCGTTAAAAGCAGGTTTTCTGCTTCTCTTTTGACGCAAAAGAGAAGCGTTTCCTTCCCTGTCAAGCTTCTGTTTGTCGATTTCGTTTTTTAGACGATCAATCGTATAAGCGGCAGGAGGAGTTGCCCTTTTTATGGATTGGCGGGAACAAGGTCGATGAGGACGGTTTCGGAAAAGGTGCCGGTTTTGAAGGGGATGGCCCAGCCGGAAATGCCGCTGGTGACCACAAAGGTGGTGCCGCTCCGGGTTTCGGTGCCATAGCGGCGGTCATTGGCGCCCATGAGCAGGCCGATTTGCCCGGCGGGGAAGATATGCCCGCCGTGGGTGTGGCCGCTGAGCACCAGATCAACGCCGGAGGCGGCTTCCGCGGCGTAATCGTTGGGCTGGTGATCCAGCAGGATCATATATTTGGCCGTATCCAGGGACTGGGTGAGGGCGGACATGTCGGCCCGGCCCCGTTCTGTGCGGTCCTGCCGGCCGATGAGGTAGAAGCGGTCATCCAGCAGCACGCTGGCGTCCTCCAAGATGACGACGCCGTTGCGCGCCAGGGCGTCGTCCAGCTCCTGGGTGGAGAAATTGCGGTAATGGAAATAGCCTTTATCGTGGTTGCCGTAGATGAAATAGACGCCGTAGGGGAGCTCCAGACGGCCCAGGGCCTCGCAGGCGGCCAGCATATCCTCCCGGGAGGAATCGTCATCCACAAAATCCCCTGCCAGCACCAGCACGTCGGGATGGTGCTGCTGGAGCCGCTGCATTTCCCGGTCAAAGGTTTTGCCGTTTTGGGTGATGCCCAGGTGGGAATCCGCCACCAGGGCCACGCGCAGGGGCTGCTGGAGCTTATCGGTGGTGAAGGTGTACCGGGTGAGGAAAACATGGTGGGCGCAGAACCAGCCGACGCCCAGGTAGACGGCGGTGAACGCCAGAGCGGCGGCGCCTGCCCAGTAGCGCCGGAAGGTGCGGCGGGACAGCTTTTTGATGACAAAGCCAATGGCATCGGAAAGGAGCCAGACGACGATGAGATGAAGGAATACGATCACCGCGGCGTATACGTTGACGGCCAGAAAGCAGGCGGATACCGCCAGGGGCAGCAGGCAGGCCAGCCAGCCGAGCAGGTGGCTTTTGCGGGCGATGCGCTGCACAAAGGAAAGCTTATGAAACCGGAAAATGATATAAACAGCGCCCAGCAGGCAAAGGGAAAACATGGAAATTATCAGCATTCGCCACATGTATTTTCTGTTCCTTTCACTGTTTTTGGAATGGAATGCCCTCAGGGTACAGTTTTTAAGCGGATTTGTCAAGAATCGTTGGTTGACGGGCAGGCGGGGGACGGCTTATAGTAGGGCCCATGAAAGAGCAGGATACGCCGCTGATTCGGCGGACAGAGCGCTTTGGCGGAGAGGCCCGGGAAGCAGAACCGGTATGCCCGGTGTGCGGCAGGGCGTGTGAATGGCATTACGAGAACGAGGCGGGGGAAGTACTGGGCTGTGAGCGGTGCGTGACCCGCCGGGACGCATGGAAGGAGTGTGCGCGGGAAATATGCAGGAAATATTGGTGAACCGGATGCTGTCGGATTACAGGCGCTGCGCCGCCCGCAGGGATTTTTTGAAGGCCCAGATTCCGCTGGCGGAGCGGCAGCTGGCGGAGGAGAAGGAGAGCATGCTGGAAAACGCCGTGCTGCCGGGGCGCGCGCCGGGAACTCCCGGCGGCGGGGGGCCGGGCAATCCCACGGCGCGGCTGGCGGTGAAGTTTGCCTCGGGGTATCAGCCCCAGTATATCCGGGAGATGGCGGGCGATCTGCGCCGGATGCAGGATGAGCTGCAGGAATGCGATACGGTATGCCGGTGTGTGGACGCCTGGAGGACGGCGCTGAACGAGCGGGAACGGCTGGTGATTGACCTGCACGTGATCGGGGGCGAAAGCTATGCGGAGGTGCTGGAGGCCTTTGCCCGGCGCTTTCCCGCCACGGCAATCACCAGCCGGGACGGCCTGCGGCGGATGAAGCAGCGGGCCATGGCCAAAATAGAGGCGGCGGCGGGGGTGTAACGGAAACTCGCGGGATTGTCTGCGGAATGTCGGGGGTTTCTCCACTGTTCAAGGGAAAAGAAGCGTGATATAGTGTATCCATGCGAAAGGACGCCCGTTGGGAGCGTCCTTTTGATTTGGAGAAAGGGGGCGCGGATGACGGAGAAGCGAAGGGCCCCGGAGGCGGAAAGGCAGACGGAGCGGGTGGAGCGGGCACTGTTCAGGGCGGCCACCGGATACAAGATGAAAATAAGAAAGCCTGTGAAGGTGAAGGAGGAAACCAACCGGCCCGGGGAGGGCAAGCAGGTGATTGAACGGGTGGTGACCGTGGAGGAGCAGGTGTACGTGGAGCCCAAGATTACGGCGCAGATGTTTTGGCTAAAAAGCAGGAAGCCGGAGATTTGGGGCGGCAAGGCGCTGCGGGAGGCGGGGGAGGAGCTGGTGCCGGTGATGGAGGCCTATGCCGACATGCTGGAGCACCCGGCCCGGGACAGGACGCTGGAGGAGATAACGGATGAAGGGCCCGATACGGTATGCCCCGCTGACTGAAAACCAGGCGCGCTATATCCGCCGCAGCGCAGGCTGCTGGCTCAACGTGGCCGAGGGGGGCAAGCGCGCGGGCAAAAACATCATCAACCTGCTGGCCTGGGCGGCCTGCCTGGAGGGCCATCCGGACAGGCTGCATCTGGCGGCGGGGGTGAGCCTGGGCAGCGCGAAGATGAACATTTTGGACAGCAACGGGTTTGGGCTGCGGTTTCTGTTTGCCGGGCGCTGCCGCACGGGCAGGTATATGGATAAGGAGGCGCTGTTCATCCGCACCGGCCGGGGAGAGCGGATTGTGATCTTCGCCGGGGGCGGGCGCAGCAGCGACGCGGCGCTGATCAAGGGCAACAGCTACGGCAGCGCGTACATCACCGAGGTGAACGAATGCCACCAGGGCTTTGTGCAGGAGGTGCTGGACAGAACCCTGGCCAGCAGCGACCGGAAGCTGTTTATGGATTTGAACCCCAAGCCGCCCCGGCACTGGTTTTATGCGGATTTCCTCAATTACCAGGACGCACTGCGGGCGGCGGGCCGGAACCCGCGGTACAACTACGGACACTTCACCCTGGCGGACAACCTGTCGCTGTCATTGGCAAGCGCACGGGAGGCGCTGCGCGCCTATGACCGGGACTCCGTGTGGTACAAGGCGGATATCCTGGGGCAGCGCACGGCGGTCAGCGGGCGCATTTATACCGGGTTTGACGAGCGCTGCCTGATTTCCCGCCGGCAGATTGCCGCCACGGGCTACCACGAGCTTTCCGTGGGGGTGGATGTGGGCGGTACGGATGCCACCGCGGCCACGCTGTGCGCGTTTACGGAGGGCTGGCAGGAGGCGCATCTGATTGACGGGCTGTATCACAGGCAGGGCATCAGCGACCGGATGAGCGAGGATGCCTATGTCCGGCTGATTGCGGACTGGCTGGCGGAATGGGCGAAGACAGAGCCGCTGCTGGGAATCGTGTATGTGGACAGCGCGGCCAAGCTGTTCCGGGCGGGGCTGCGGGAGGAGCTGATTCGCCGGGGCATGCACCGGTTCAGCGTGCGGGCGTTCGATAAGGGAGACGGCATCAACAGCCGCATTGCCGCCAACGCGGCGCTGATCAACGCGGGGCGCTTCCGGGTGGCGGAGCATCTGCGGCCCTGGCTGGACGCCTATCAGAACGCCGTGTGGGACGCGGCAGCCTTTGAAAAAGGGGAGTGGCGGCGGCTGGACGACGGCAGCTGCCCCATCGACTGCCTGGACAGCGCGGAATATGGGTTTTATCCGTACTGGCGGTACTTGCGGAGATGATGGAGGAAAAAGGTATGGAGATGATGGAGTTTTATACGCCCGGGGAGGCCTGGGAGGAGCTGCAGGGACGGCGCCGGGGATACTATGACGCATATCAGGCGGCCTTCAGCGGGGAGCACGCGCTGCTGGCCCGCACGGCGGCGCGGGGGGCCTTTTGGAAGCGGGGCGGCAAGGTGAAGCTGCATGTGCCGGCGGCGGCGGACATTGCCGGCACCGGCGCCAACCTGCTCTTTGGCGAGGAGCCACGGTTTTCCATTTATGATGAGAGCAAGGGGGACACCGAGGAGGACAGCCTGCCCCGCCTGGACGCGATCCTGACGGGCAACGGGCTGCTGCGCAAGCTGCATGAGGCGGCGGAGCTGTGCGCGGCGGCGGGAGACGTATTCCTGAAGTGCCGGTACGACCGGGAGAATATGGATATGCCGGCCATTCAGGTGGTGCGCGGGGCGGACGCCCTGCCGGAATACAGGCTGGGCGCGCTGCGGTGCATTCACTTTTTCACCGTGCTCAGGGCGGAGAGCAGGACGGGGAAAACCTGGCGGGTATACGAGCGGTACGAGCCGGGGCGCATCCTGACCGGGGTATACTGCGGGAACGAGACGGCGCTGGGGACGGAGGAGCCGGAGGCGCTGGCGGCGCTGGGCATGGAACCCGAGGCGCGCACGCCGGTGGACAGGCTGCTGGCGGCGCACATTGCCAACCTGAAGCCCAGCCGCGTCTGGCCCGGAGAGGACAAGGGACGCAGCGATTTTGAGGGGCTGCGGGATTTGATGGACAGCCTGGACGAGATCTACACCAGCTGGCTGCGGGATATCCGCCTGGCCAAAAGCCGCCTGATCGTGCCGGCCGAGTTCCTGCGGCGCCGGAACAGCGATATGTTTGCCGGGGGCAGCTATACATACGAGTTTGACGAGGACGTGGAGACGCTGGTGGCGCTGGATATCGGCGAGGGGGCGGAGATGAAGATTACCCCCAGCCAGTTTTCCATCCGCGCCCAGGAGCATGCCGCCACCTACGAAAGCACGCTGCGCACCATCATCAGCATGGCGGGGTACAGCCCTCAGACCTTCGGGCTGGACATCAGCGGCAATGCCCAGAGCGGCACGGCGCGTCGCATTCTGGAGCGCAAGAGCCTGGCGACCAATGCCAAAAAGCAGGCCTATTGGAAAGCGCCGCTGGAGGACTTCCTGACGGCGGTGATGCATCTGGACAAGGCGCTGTACGGCAACGAGGCCCTGCATGCGGACGACAGCGTGCGGGTGGAGCTGCACGACCCCATTGTGGCCGATGTTGCCGATATGGCGGGGGCTGTGAACCTGCTGCGCGCTGCCCGGGCAGCCAGCGACGAGACGCTGGTGAAGATGCTGCATCCGGACTGGACGCAGAAAAATGTGGAAGAGGAGACGGAGAAAATCCGGAAAGAACAGGGGTAAAGGGCGAGCGCATCCGCGCCCGCTTTTTATACTGCCCGCCGGCGGGGCATACGCCGGACTGCGATATGCCGGCCGCACCGGCCTATAAATGCGAATGCAGGAGGAGAAAACACGATGGACATGACCATGCTCAAAGCGCACCTGGGGGAGGAGCTCTATGCCCGGGTGGAGGAAAAGCTGGGCGGGCTGGACGGCTTTCAGGTGATCGCCACAAATGACGGGAGCTGGATGCCCAAGGCCCGGCTGGATGCCGAGATTGCCAAGCGAAAGGAGCTGCAGGCCGCCGTGAACGGGCTGAACGGCCAACTGGACGAGGCCAGGCAAAAGCTGGAGGAAAGCGGCGCCCTGCAGGGGCGGGTGGACCGGCTGACGGCGGAGGTGGCCGAACGGGACAAGACCATCCGGGGCATGCGCCGCAGCGGCCAAATCCGGGAGGCGCTGACCCGGGCCAACATCCGGGACGCGGCCCTGGGCGAACGGATACTGGATACGGCGGCGCTGGAAGAGGACGGAGCGGGGAACCTGGCAGGGCTGGAGGAGCAGATCCGGGCGCTGCGGGAGAGAAGCCCCTATCTGTTTGCCGACCCGGAACCCACGGCCTGCCGGGCGGGATTCATCGGCGGAAGGCCGGGACGGCCGGCCGGAGAGCAGGGGCATGAGGCGGTGAACCGGGCCATCCGGGCCGCCGCAGGCAAATACTGAAAAAGGAAAGCGCCTGCCGAAAGGGCGGGCGGAGGAGGAAAAATGTCGTTGAAGATGATTGACAGAAGCGGAGCGGAAGTGCTGATTCCCGAAGAGCGCAGCCGGGAAATCCTGGCGGCGGTGCCCGAGCAGTCCGTCGCCATGCGGCTGATGCGCCGGCTGCCGGATATGAGCAGCAAAACCCGGGCGATTCCCGTGGCGCGCTCGCTGCCCACGGCGGAATTCATCAATGGGGATACGGGCCTGAAGCCCACCACGGATATGAGCTGGGAGAACGTGAAGCTGACCGCCGAGGAAATTGCCACCATTGTGGTGATTCCCGAAAACGTGCTGGCGGACAGCGATTATGACATCTGGGCCAATGTGATGCCGCGCATCAACGAGGCCATCGGCGCGGCCTTTGACAAGGCGGTGCTGTTTGGCACCAGCAAGCCGGCCAGCTTCCCGGATGGCATTGTGCCCGGCGCGGAGGCTGCGGGCAGCGTGGTGACGCTGGACAGCGGCAAGACCCTGTATCAGCAGCTGCTGGGAGAAGGCGGCCTGGCCGCCCTGGTGGAGGAGGACGGCTTTGTGCCCTCTGCCTATGTGGGCGCCATCGGCATGCGCAGCAAGCTGCGCGGCGCGGTGGACGGCAACAGCCTGCCCATCTTCGGCCGGGCGCCGTACCGGGATGGGCTCTTTGGCCGGGCGGCCTACGAGCTGGACGGGGCGGACATCTACTTCCCCAACAGCGATGTGATGGACGCCAGCCGGGCGCTGCTGATCGGCGGCGACTGGAGCCAGGCCGTGTGGGCCATGCGCACGGATATTACCACCAAGCTGCTGACGGAAGCGGTGATCACCGACAGCACGGGCAAGGTGCTGATGAACCTGGCACAGCAGGACGCCGTTGCGCTGCGCGTGGTGTTCCGCGCGGGCTGGGCGCTGGCCAACCCTGTGAACCGGGTGAACCCGGAGAAGGCCAGCCGGTATCCCTTTGCCGTGCTGAAGCCGGGAAATGGCGAGGAATAAAAGCGTGCCGGAGGGGGAAACCCCTCCGGCCCATCGGGAAGGAGGAGGCCGGATGGACGTTCATGCGGACGGAGAGGGCAGAGAGGCGGCGCTGGAGCGGGTGCGGGAAAAGCTGTATGCTTTCTGCTTTCCCAATGTGCCCGCTTCCCTGGAGGAACAGGTGGCCTTTGAGCAGGCGGCATGCCTGCAGTACGAGCACGAAACGGCGGCGCTGGCGGACACGGGAGGCAGGGGGATGCCGCCCGGGGTAACCCGATTTCGCCTGGGGGATTTTCAGGTGGAGGCGGATGCCGGCGCGGTGGGAGGACAGCTGACGGTGAAGAACATCTGCCCGGCGGCCTATGGGCTGCTGCTGCGCAGCGGGCTGCTGTACCGGGGCGCCGAGGGAAGGGGATGAGCGGGGATGCTGATTGATTTTTTGCTGCGGCAGCAGTGCGTGATACGGCCCTGGCTGGGCACGGCGGCAGGGGAGCAGCGGCTGGGCCCGGAGGAAAGCCGGGCGTGCCGCCTGCAGGCGGCGCGGCGGCTGGAGCAGACCGCGGGGCTGCGGGGCACGGCGGATCAGATTCCGGCCCATGCGGTTTTGTACTGCACAGGGGCGCCCATTGCGGAGCGCAGCCGGGTGCGGTGCGGCGAAGCGGAGTATGTGGTGATTGCCTGCCGGGAGCTGGAGGGCTGGGGCGAAAAATACCTGGAGGTGCTGCTGCAGTGAGGGCAAAGGGCGGATGCACCTGGCGGGGAGCGGATATGGAACGGCTGCTGCGCCAGACGGCGGCCCGGGGCCTGCGGCCGGCGCTGTCCGTGCTGGCCCGGGCGGCCAATGACCGGGCGCCGGTGAAAAGCGGACGGCTGGCGGCATCCTGCCGGGTGGACGATAGGGAAGGCGATTTGATGGGCGCCGTGGGATACACGGCGGAGTATGCCGCCGCGCAGCATGAGCATGGGGAATGGAAGCATGCCCCGGGCCGGGGCGCGAAATATCTGGAAAACGCCTGCGGGGACACGCGGGTGCACGAGAAAATGACGGCGGAGGCGGCAAAGGAGATGAGGCTGTGAACCTGCTGGAGGAAATGGCCCGGCAGCTGGCGCTGAGCGGCTTTGGCCGGGCGGCGGACGGGGAACAGGACGGGAATATTTACTGGGGGCACATGCCGGACAGGCCGGATACGTGCGTTTGCGTATACGCCGAGGACAATGCGCTGCCGGGCAGCGCGGCGGGCGCGCGGGTGCGGGTGGTTTGCCGCTCCGCCAGCCTGCGGGAGGCCTACGGGACGGCGGCGGCCATCGGGGATAAGCTGGACGGCTTTCGCGGGTTCCTGGGCGGGGACGGGGCCGACGCCGCCGTGGACGCGGGGACAACGGCGGTGAGCCTGGGCGCGGACGAAAAAAAGCGGGAGCTTTACGCCACCGATTTACGGGTGCGTTACTGTGAATGAACAGGAGGAGACTATGCGGGGAAGAAAAAACGGCTGTCCCACCAGCGTGCGGGACTGGGCGATTGCCATACTGGACAAAACGGTTACCGGGGAGGAACGGTGGGTGCGCATCTGCGGCCTGCGCAGAATGAGCCGCAGCGTGGAAAGCGAGGTGCAGGACGGCAGCGCAGAAACGGATCTGTGGCAGGAGCCTTATGTGACCAAGCGCTCGGTGGTGCTGAAGCTGCAGGGACGCCCGGTGGCTGATGCGGCCACGGGCAAACAGGATGAGGGACAGAGCCTGCTGGACAGCTATGCCGCGGCGGCGGGCTGCGGCGGAGACGCCACCATCCGCTTTACAGACCCTTACGGCCATGCCATGGCGGCGGATTACATTGTTTCGGGCTGCGACACAGAGCTGGAGGAGACCGAAAACAGCCGCTCCTGGGAATTGAAGCAGGTGGGGGAGGCGGAGATGCTGCCCTACGTGCAGGTGCAGGGGGTATCCCTGACGGAAAACGGCAGCGCGGTGACGGAGCTGACGATGCGCCCCGGGGAGGCATCCAGAAAAATCGCGGTGGTGTTTGCCCCGGAAAACGCCAGCAACCGGCGGTTCCGCGTTCAGCTGACCGGCAGGCAGCAGGCGGCGGTATCCGACGTGACGGCGGAGGGGTTCGCCGTGACGGCCCTGGCCGCGGGGGAAGCGGCCATCCGGGTGACAACGCTGAACGGCCAGAAAACGGCGGAGCTGCGTGTGACGGTGGAGGACTGAGCGGATGAAGGGCGATATGCTGGATTTTGACAGGTTTCTGGCGGAAAAGCAGAAGGAGTACCTGTCTGTGCGGGTGGACGGCCGGGTGTACCGGGTGCAGCGGGCCATCCCGGCCCTGCTGCCCGTGCTGCTGGCCCGGGCGGACGCGGAGCAGGATCGGGCGGGAACCGGCCGGGTGCTGATGCAGCTGGGCGACGCGATGTTTGGCCGGAAGGCCATTGACGGCTTTTGCCGGGCAGGCATGACGGCGGAGGAGCTGAACCGGCTGATTGAGCAGACGCTGACGGCGATATTGGACGCGGAGGCGGGAAATGCGGAAACGCTGGAGGATGACCCGGCAGCGGGGGAGGATGCGCCCGCAAAAAAATAAACCTGCTCCATCTGTGGGATGCCCTGGAGGCGGACTTCCTGCGGGAATACGGTATGAACCTGATGGAGCAGATGGATACAATGACCTGGCGGCGGTTTATGACGCTGACCCGAAACCTTTCCCCCGGCAGCGCGACGGCGGCCCGGGCAGCCCGGGAGGCAGTCCGGGAGCAGGAGGCGGGACAGCGGCAGGCAGCCGCTTTTTTTGAGGAAATGACGCCATGGGGGAGGTGAGCGGAGATGGCATTGCAGGTGGGAGAGCTGTTTGCCAGCTTTGAAATGGATATCAGCGGCGCGCAGGCCGCGCTGCAGCGGATTGAGGCGCAATGGCAGGCCCTGGGAAATACGCTGGCCGCACCCGGGCTGGAGGCGCTGGGCGAACGGGCGCTGGCGGGGCTGACCGGCCGGATGAACGAAAAGCAGGGAGCGGCGGCTGCGGAGGCGCTGGCATCGGGGCTGGAGCAGGGGGCGCGGGCTGGTCAAGGCGGAGCGGCATCCGCGCTGCGCGCGCTGGCCCTGGCCTGTTTGGAAAGCGCTGCCGGTACGCTGTCCCCGGCGGCGGGCAGCCGCATCGGCGGGCTGTTCATCCAGGGGATGGCCGCCGGCATGGAGGGCATGCGGGACAGGATGATGGCGGCGGCCGGCACGGTGGGGGAAGCGGCGGCAGCCGCGCTTCGCCAGGCCGTGAGCCTGCCCGCGGGCAGGACGGCGGGACAGATGACGGCGGAGAGCGGAAGCAGAATGGCAGACGGCAGGGACAATGCGGCGGTATACGCCGGCGCCGTGGCCGCGGCCCTGCGGGGCATGACCGTGCAGATGGACGGACAGGCGGTGGGCATGCTGGTGACGCCGACGGTGAGCCGGAACATTGCCATGGACGCCGCGCTGAGGAGGGTTGGCGGATGACGGACAGGAACAAGCTGAATTGCGCGCTGGACGGGCGGGGCTTTCTGGAAATCGACCCGCGCCTGTATATTCAGGACATGGAGGAGGAGATCCGGATGGACGCCGGGACGGTGGACCGTCCGGCTTACGGGCAGCGGCTGGCTGGCATGACGGGGCACCGGGCCCTGCATGTGATCATCCGCTTCATGGTGAAGGAGGCGGACTTTGCGGCCCGCAGGCGGGTAATCAATCAGGTGAACGCCTGGGCGAAGGCGGGTTGGCTGACCATGAGCACCCGCCCGGGCCAGCGGATTTATGCGGTTTGCATCCAGCCTGCGGAGAGCGGCACGCTGCGGTGGAACCGGGAGATGCAGCTTACGCTGGCCGCGTACGGCGAGGCGTACTGGCAGGATATGTTTCCGGCGGCCGCGTCGGGCCGGGGAAGGACGGGAAGCGTTGCCCTTCGCCCCCTGGGAACCCGGCCCTGCTGCCTGGAGGGGGACATCGGCAATCTGTCGGCAGGCACGCTGAACAGCCTGTCCCTGACGGCGGAAAATCAAACGCTGGCGTTTTCCGGCCTGGGGCTGGCCCCGGGGAAAACGCTGGCGCTTTGGTATGACGGGGAAGGCGTGCTGCACGCGGAGGCGGAGGGCAGCGGAAAGCTGTGCTGCCGCACGGCGGAGAGCGCCGACGATTTGTGGCTGCAGCCGCAGGCGGAGAACACGGTGCGGTTTTCCGCAGACCGGGAGTGCAGCGTGACGCTGAAGGCAAGGGGGTATTACGATTGATCACGGAACGCGCGCGGATGCCAAGGCTGCTGGACAGCGCCCTTATGGGAAACCGGCTGCGGGAAAAGGGGCGGCTGCGGCCAGCGGCGCTGTCGGCGGAGATGAATCTGGATGCCGTCAGCCATGTGGACATGGTGCTGAAGGAGGACGATTTGCCCGTTGCCATGCACGATTTTGTGGAGGTATACGGGCAGAACGGCTCCCTGGGTGTTTTCCGGGTGGCGAACATTGCGACGGATTGCCGGAAGCAGCGCAGAATCCGCCTGAACCATGCCCTGGATGTGTTTGCCGATGCGGTGATTTCCGGAGAGGGCAGCATATCCGGCACGGTGCGTCAGGTGCTGGAGCGGCTGATGGAGGCGCAGACGGCGGCGGTAAACGGCATAAAATGCTGGCGGCTGGGCACGGTGGAGGACAGCGCGGCCTGCTGCCTGGAAAACCGGTACGAAAACGCCCTGGCCTGTCTGTATGACCTGGCGGCCCGGGAGGCGGAATACGGGTATTCCTTTGATTTTTCCGAGTTTCCCTGGCGGCTGGACTTCCTGCGTCGCAGCGATGCGGTGGTGAGCGAATTCCGCCTGCCGCGCAATGTGGAAAACTGCAGCGTGACCGTGGACGACAGCGGGCTGTGCACCCGGCTGTATCTGTCTGCGGAAACGGCGGATGCGGACGGCGCGCCGGTGACGGCACTGGAAATACACGAGGATGCCGCGGGGAAAAGGGATTTTGGAATTGTTGAAAAAGCGGCCGAGATCCGGGCGGCGGAGGTGCCGGACAAGGCGGAGTGGATTGCCCGGTACTTTGCGCAGCACGCTCAGCCGTCGGTGCAGCTGGAGATCGATGGGACGGAGCTGAACCGCCTGACGGGGGAGCGGCTGGACGAAATGCACCTGGGCGGGATATGCCGGGTGGCGCTGCCCGATATCGGCCGGGTGTTCAGCGAGCGCATCGTATCGGTGCGGTATCCGGATATCCTGCGGCAGCCGGCCCGGGTGACGGTTTCCCTGGCCAACAAGCGTCAGGATGCCGGCGGCCTGGTGGCGGGCATTGCATACAGGGCGGGCAGCACCGCGCGGAGCGTAACCAGGAACGAGCGGGAAATCATCAGGAACCGGTACAGGTGGACGGCAGCGGACCGGCATATCACCCAGTACGGCGATATCCTGCACAGGGCGGGCCTGGAGATTGACCCCCACGGGGTTTGGCTGTATGCGTCGGAGGACGGCCCAAACTACGCCCTGGGCGCCTCCTTCAAAGTGCAGGCGGACGCCATCACAGCGGAGGTCTCCCGCGCAACGGCAGCGGAGGACGAGGCATACAGCCGGATACGGCAGACAGCGGACGCCATCACCGCGGAGGTCAGCCGCGCCACGGCATCCGAGGGGAACCTGAGCACGCGCATCACCCAGACGGCGGACAGCATCACCAGCCTGGCGCAAAAGAGCGGCGTGGCGGGGCTGCAGGAGGGGGAAACGCTGTTTTCCCGCATCACCCAGAACGCGGAATCCATCACCTCCGAGGTGGGCCGCGCCACCGCCGCGGAGGAGACCATCGGCAGCCGCATCACCCAGACGGAGGACAGCATCACCGCCGAGGTCACCCGGGCCACGGCGGCGGAGGGGGCGCTTTCCGCCCGGATCACCGTCAACGCCGAGGGCATCACCAGCAAGGTGAGCAAGGGCGACATCAGCAGCACCATCAACCAGACTGCCCAGGGGGTGCAGATTCAGGCCGGCAAGATCGACCTGAGCGGCTACACCTCCCTGCAAACCTTCAACGCGGCCCAGGCGGGCTATGCCCAGTCCTTTACCACCGTGGATCTGTATCCCACCAACACCTATACGGGCCTGCTGTCCGCCACCAACCTGTATGTTGGCAACCAGGGTTCGCCCACCCAGGCCACCTGGCAAACCAAATCGGTTGTCACCAGCGTAAACCATTACGATATCACGGTGAAAAACGCGGACGGCGAAAACGTGAAGGTGACCAAAATCAATTCCGTCAACAGCACCACCATCTATTACCTGGGACACAGCTAAAGGAGGCACCATGGAAATCAACAACGGGAACGGCCTGTATGATAAATACGGCCTGCTGGACAGCGTGATCGTTGACCTGAACCGGCTCAACGTGTCCGGCGTGGAGAATATGCAGATTATTTTAAGCAGCATCAGCCGCCTGTCCGCGCTGAAGAACGGGCTGCGGGAGGAGGAGAAAGCCCATGATTCGGATCACCACCAGCAGGAACCAGCAGTTTGACGCCGACGCCCTGTTTGCGCCCACCTTTGACGGCGCGTGCATGATTCAGCTGCGGGACAGCCGCCGGCTGATTGAGGTGGCCCAGGATTTTGACGGCCTGGAATGGCTGGAAATCCAGCCCCCGGAGGGCCCGGCCATCCGGCACACCGGATACACCGGGCTGAATATGATGCAACGTACCCAGGATGGCAGCGTGCAGCTGAAGCTGATCAAGGAGGTGTAACCTTTGGCCGTATTTGAAACGCTTTTGAAAAGCGACCTGAAAAAGCCCGTAACGGTGCAGGCGCTGCAGGGCGTGGTGTTCACGGCGGACAGCGCGGGCAACCGCGTTACAGTGGAGGTGACGGACGGGGGCAGCCCCGCGGCGCTTTCCGGCACGGTGACGGGCTACGTCATCCGGGCGGACGGCGGCACCCTGGCGGTGACGGGCACCCTCAGCGGCAACAAGGCATCCATTGTGCTGCCCGCCTCGGCCTACGCCGTGCCCGGGCCCATGCAGATTGCCATCCGCTTGACGGCGGGCAGCGTCAAAACCGTGCTGGGGGCCTGCTCCGGCTATGTGCAGCGCAGCACCACGGATACCGTCATTGACCCGGGCCATGTGATCCCCTCTTTGGAGGAGCTGCTGGCCCAGATCGCCGTGATGGAGCAGGCCACGGCGGATGCGGAGGCCGCCACGTCCGCGGCGAACACCGCGGCGTCCAACGCCAACACCAAGGCCAACGCGGCCAATACCGCGGCCAACAACGCCAATACCAAGGCTGCGGCGGCGGATACCGCGGCAGCGGCCGCCAACCAGGCCGCCCAGAACGCCAACCAGGCCGCCCAGGGCATCCAGCAGTATAACAACCGCATCACCGCCCTGGAAACCGGCAAGGTGGACAAGGCCGGGGACGAGATGACCGGGCCGCTGACCTTTTCAAACGGGAACAATTACCTTGGAATCAACTTTAAGGGGGCAAGCGGATCGCCAACGGTTAGCATTCGGAACACCGGCCAGCGGATGACCATTGATTCGTATGCGAATGGTTCCGCCGGCGGGGAGCGGTTTTTGCTGCCGATTCCGGAGGCAACGGACACCGACAAATGGTATTTTATTCTAACCTCAAAAGCCCCGGTGACCGTGGCCCAGGGCGGGACGGGGCTGACAGCCAGCCCCTCCATGCTGGTTAACCTTGGCAGCACGGCTGCCGATAACGTGATGAAAGCCAGCCCGCGGCCGGGCGTTACGGGCACGCTGCCCCTTGCCAACGGCGGCACCGGCGCGGCCAACGCCGCAGACGCAAGGACGAAGCTGGGGATTACGCCGGACAATATCGGCGCGCCGGCGGCGTACCGGCAAAGCTGGGGGACGTCCATGACCTTTCCGATGAACAGCGGCCAGCAGGCGCTGGTTTCCCTGAGCGCGCAGAAGGTATTTATCATCTGGAAAACGGGAAGCGGCATCTCTGTTACCTATCTTGCCGGGGCGGACGCGGACGTCGCATACGACAGTGGGAGCGGCAACGTCACGGTGAAGTACAGCGCCGCAGGCACGGTCAATTTTGCGGGCGTTGCCATTGTATATTAAAAGGGGAGTGAAAAGCATGATTGCCCGGGAGGCGCTGATCGCTGACTTCCAGACCATGCTCCGGGACAGGTGGGGGTATATTCCCGCCACCGCCGGGGAAATGTGGACCCAGGAGAAGCAGGACAGGGCGACCAGCGAAATGGTGCGAAAGTACGGCCAACAGTGGGTGGGCCACCGGGTGGCGGACTGCAGCGGGGCCTTTGTGTGGGCCTACAGGCAGCACGGGCTGAGCATCTACCACGGCAGCAACCGCATCGCCCGGAAGTACGTGGGGGAGCTGCTGCCCATTGCCCAGGCCCGGCCCGGCATGGCGGCCTTCAAGGCCCGCAGGCCCGGGGAGCAGCAGTACGACCTGCCCGCCGAGTACAGGCAGGGCGGCCAATACTATACCGGCGACCTGAACGACTATTATCACATCGGCCTCATCGATACCGACCCGCGCTATGTGCTCAACAGCCGCAGCACCGCCTCCGGCTTTGTGCGCAGCAAGATTGCGGATGGGTGGGATTATTGCGGATATTTGAAAGCCGTGACCTATAACGGAGGTGTTGAAAAGGTGCCGGACAATTACATGACCGTCACATCTGATGACGGCAAGCCAGTGAACCTTCGCACAGGCCCCGGGCTGACCTATCCCATCATTGCTCGTGTAGCCGTTGGAAAACAGGTGAATGTGCTGGATGAAAGCGGTGACTGGGCACATGTGCAGTATGATAGCCGAAGCGGGTACATGAAATCAGAGTTTTTGCATGGCACAAATGGCGGCGGCGTGCTTTACGATCATGTGGCTGCTGTGCGTGAAGCGTTGAGGAAAGCCCGCGCATACATCGATGAAGCGGAAAAATCCCTTGATAATCTTACCTGACAAAGGAGAGGAACCAAATGGACAAGATAACCCCCCAGGATGTCATTAACGCCCTTGCAGTGATCAGCATTGTAATGGCGTTTTTTGTTGGCGTGTGGAAGTTTGTTGAGGCCATGCAGAAACTTACCAAGGCCGACCAACGGAAGGCCGCAGAGGCCGCGCAAAACGCCGCTATTGCAGATCTGAACAAGCGGATGACGCAATGCGAGGAACGGCTTGCCCGTGGTGATGCCAGGTTTGATGAAAACAGGGCAGACATGACCCAAATCCTGAACGTGATGAATGCCATGCTGATGCATTTTATCAGTGGGAACGACCACGAAAAATTGCGTGACGTGAAAAAGGAACTTGATACATACATGGCCGTTCGGTGAAAGGAGCGCATCATGGACAACCGCTGTGTGTTCTGCGGGGAAACAGTGCCGGAAGGGTGGCAAGTCTGCCCTTCCTGCGCGGAACAATATTCCTGCCCTGCCATAAACTACCCGAAAACAGAAAGGAGAAAGCCGTGGCTGTTCAAGAGATTAAGACAGATGAAAGCTATACTGTTATCGTGTCTGACGGGAAAAAGCAATCAACGGTAACAGTGACAAAGGACGGGATTTACTCGTCTGTAGGAGCGACAAACACGCCGTTTCCGCAATCCTTTAATGGCTGATTGCATTTGTACATGATGGAAGTGGGGCAAATATCACTTTCGATAATAAATCCGTTTGGATAGGTTAGTCTTGTGATAATGCCACTTGCATCATGTTTCAGCACTTCGGTTTTAATTTGCTCAGTGGACGTGATTCCTGGCGTTTTGATGGTCATTTTACCATCAACATTCATGTAAGTGTATTCCATTACCCTCCTTCCTGCCACGGCCTATAATTATTGTAGCATGGCGGGATAAGGCTTATCAAGAAAGGAGAATCCGCCATGACCAAAGAAAATATCATCCGCAAACTGACTTCCCGCAAGTTCTGGGCCGCTGTGGCCGAATTTGTGGCCGCGCTGCTGATCTTTCTGAAAAAAGACAAATCCATGGCTCAGGAAGTTGCTGCGCTGATCATGCTGGGCGTAACGCCCATCGCCTACATGTTCGCCGAGGGCTGGGCGGACGCCGGCAGCGCCGGCAACCTCACCCTGGAAGTGAAGCAGCCCGCCGAGCCAGAAAAGCCGCCTGAAAATGTATGATGAAACCATGTCCCAGCGTGTATTGGGGCGAACGGAATAAAAAAAGCGTCCCCGGAGGTATCAGACCTCCGGGGATTTTTTTTCGTTTTTGGGAATCGGTTCATATTCCATGATGTCACCCGGCTGGCAGCCCAGGAACTCGCAAATTTTGGCGATCGTGGTCGTGGTGATACTCTCTCCTTTTGACAGTTTCGCCACAATGGGCGGGGTCATGATAGCATACAAATCCTGCTTTTTCATCCCTCTGCGGGCGAGCAGATCAAACAAACGGTAGTATCGGATCATACTGCACACCTCCGAATATAATTATATGTTTAGATTATCTAAAAGTCAATATAGAAAATCTAAAAATATTTTTAGAAAATGGCTTGTATTTTATCTTTAAATGTGTTAAGATATATACAACAGATTGAAAGATAAAATAAACATCTGTTAAGGAGGACAAGGCATGAAATACAATTTCAAGGATACTCAGGTCTGCGGTATCAGCTTCACCACCTATGATGATTTCATAGAGCGTGCCACCTTCGCCATCGACAACAACACCGGCATTACCAAGGCCATCAAGCGGAACGGCTACCTCGGCAATGACCTGAGCATCCGCAAGGCCATCGCTATCGTGTTCGGCCTTCCCACCTTCCGGAAATAAGAAAGGAGATTAAAACCATGAAGTACATCGTCGAAGTCAATACCAAGTATCTTGTGAGCGTCGAAGCCACCTCCTGCCTGAACGCTGAACATCAGCTGCTGAATTACAACGGCGTGTGGGCCGCCCTGGCCTTCGATCAGAAGGAGTTCAAGTTCGATACCTTCCTCGGCGCTGTTCAGGGCTGCGACATGATCTCTATCAAAGAGCTGGAACATCTGATCGTTGACGTTCAGAACGCCAAGGATGCGGCCATTCGGGCTAAGGAAGAACAGCGTCGGGTGCAGCAGAAGCTTGAAGCCCTGCGGGAACAGGCCAAGGAGATTGAGGCCATGATCAAGCTGACCAGTCAGCATTGGGAGTCGGCTACCAACGACGTGATCGATACCGCCGGCGAGTATGAGCGCATGCAGCAGCTGCTTGGAAAGCAGCGCACCTGAGACAATCCGCCGGGCCGAGCGGCTAAACCCGGCAAATCATTATCGGGAGGAAAAGACAATGACATTCACCAGCTATTCCGATTTCAACGAGGCTATTTTGCATGAACTGGGCAATAAGCATGGCTTCGAGGTCTTCAGCACCGGCATGAACCAATTTTACTCGATCCGTTCCGAGGAAGTCAACTTCACTATTTCCGTCGAGGATGACAACAGCGATTGGAAGAACCGCATCTACCGCGGCCGCATCACCGTGAGCGCCAGCGTCCGCAAAATGGGCGGCAATCCCACGACCGAGGATCTTCTGCACACCGCTGACGAGATCGCCCGCGCCGCCCATCTGGTGCAGGAGATCGAAAGCTGCGATCCGCGCCTTGAGCTTCACTTCTGAGAAAGGGGACAGACACCATGAAGCAATACACCATCATTATGCACCGCCGCGGCCGCGAAACCTCCTTCTGCGGCACCCTGGAAGAACTGATCCGCAAGTTCAGCTACACTCTTGAGGTCGGGCGCAGCTGGGAGCACGAGCGCGGGAACAAGAAGATCAATACCCACCCCGCCACCATCCGCTCCCTGATCTCAAACCTGAACAATGCCGAGAATAACGCCGCAGCGAACGGCTATTCCGGCGTGACCTATGAGCTGGCTCAGTGAGCCGGGAAGGGAGGACAGCCCATGACACCGGAAGAAATGCGCCGCGAAAAGGCACGCAAGCTGCGTTACAAAAAGCCCATCTCCAAGGCCCTGAACCTGGAGCAAATCAGAAGCGACCTGCACGACATTCAGAGCGACGCGACCGAATTATCCTGGACGGAGGATGACGAGGCCCTGGTCGCGGCCCTGGACGGGGACACCGACGAGGCCTGGGAGTTCCGCATGGCGTTTTCCGACCTGGTGGCCGACGCCGAACGCATGGAAAGCGATCTGGACGAAAGCTGGGTGCCGGAATGCTTTGACACCTTCTTCCCCGCCGTAGGCACGAGGGGCGGCTATCTGGGATACGACGAATATGAGGGCGACTACTACGGCCTGGAGCCCTGGGAGGACGATTACGCGGAGCGTTGCGCCCGGGATAAGCTGATGCAGCTGCGAAAGACAGACATCTTCAACGCCGCCGGCGCGTGCCTGCGCATCGCCCAGCAGTACATGGCGCTTATGTTCCGCTACGATTGCCTGCGGGCATCCATCGACATCCTCAAGAACCAAAACGAGGGCCTGCTTCAGATCGTGCGCGGGATCGAGGCGCAATACGAGCTGGCGGAGGTCGAGACCTTCCACTTCAAATTTGACTTCGGCCAGGAGGTTTCAAAGCTGGACGCCATGCTGAGGAATGTCCCAGAAAGATTATGGATCGAATAAAGGCCGCACGGCAGCCTTTTTTTGTTTGCGTCCCCCTGCTCTTGCTGACTTAAGAGATTTTTAGAAAATCTAAAAACTTTTTAAGAAAAAAGGCTTGATTTCAGACTAAACATATGTTAATATATATTCTACAGGTTAAAAGATTATCTTAAAACCTGTTAAGAAAGGAGACCAGGACAATGATGGAAAAGGTTATCGCCCTCTATGAAAAGGAAGCCGCCAACGTAGCTGCTTACGATGCCGCTGAGGCTGCCAACGATCAGGCCGGCATGGAAGCCGCCCGCGACCTGCACAAAGCGCATTGCCAGGAAGCCGAAGACAATGGCCGGGAATTCTGCTACATGCTTCGCCTGTACACCGACATGAAGGAGCGCGGCAACACACTGATCGCCCTGGACGATGTGCACGATTATCAGGCCGAGGAGGTCACGGCGATCTTTCACCGCTTCGGCATTCAGCGCTTCGCCTTCTCCTCCACCTGGAGCAGCGCCATTTCCGCCATGTGGGAGTTGACAGCGCACGGCTACAGCATGGACGGCATGGCCCAGATCAACGGCAGGTATGCCAACGTCCGCACCGGCGAGCATGAAAAAATCCCCGCCATCATCTTCAGCGTCAATGTTTGAAAGGAGGAACGGAGCAGATGAACGCACCCCGCAGAAAGGCCATCCGGGAGATCATCAGCGACCTGGAAGAGCTCAAGTCCCGCCTCGAGACCATCATGGACGAGGAGCAGGAAGCCTATGACAACCTGCCAGAGAACCTGCAAGGCAGTGAGCGCGGCGAGGCGATGGAGGCCGCCGCCGACAACCTGGACAGCGCATTCAATGGCGTTGACGAGGTTCTGGACTACCTCAACAGCGCCATCGAAGGATAAGGAGGACAACATGGTAAACGCTCATCACAGCAAATTGAGCATCCTCGACAAACTCCGCATGATGGCGGAGACCGAGAAGCAGAACAAGTCCCGCTGGGACGAATTTTTCGCCCAGCAGGCCGCCACCAAGAACAACAGCAAGTGATAGGAGGAAAATCATCATGAAGACCGGACGCAGCCTTATCGAACTCGCCACCGAATTGGAGCGCCAGCGCGCCGCCAAGCGCGATTTCATTTCCGATACTCGCAACATCAGCCTGGACGCCGTGGATGGCGGCTTCCAGCTCTCCCTCCGCAATGATCAGAACCACGTCGTTGAAATGATGGGCCTCAACGAGAACGCCCACCGCCAGATCGGGACGATGCTCAAGATCCCCGCCCCGTACTATGATCGGATGCGCACCGAGTATCCCGAGCTGCTGACCGAGAACATCAACGGCTGGTTCCAGCACAATCCGCAAACCCGCATGATCCGCTCCCTGGACGGCAACGCCCGCGCGGTCCTCTCCGATAAGTACCGCCGTATCGACAACTTCGAGATCGCCGAAGCCGTCCTCCCCATCCTGGGGGAAATTAAGGACGCCCGGATCGAGAGCTGCGAGGTCACCGAAAGTCGCATGTATCTCAAAGTCGTCAATCCTCGCCTTCAGGCCGACGTGGTGCCCGGTGATACCGTCCAGGCCGGCGTGATGATCACCAACAGCGAAGTGGGCCTCGGCGGCGTGACCGTCGTCCCGCTGCTCTATCGCCTGGTGTGCACGAACGGGATGGTCGTCAATGACGCTGCCGCCCGCAAGTACCACGTCGGCAAGGCCAATAGCGTGGGCGATAACTTCCAGATTTTTACAGACGAGACAATCATGGCCGACAATCACGCTTTCATGCTCAAGATCCGCGACACCGTGCGCGCCGCCGTTGACGTGATTCGCTTCAATAAGGTTGTGGATACCATGCGGATCGCCAACGGCATCAAGCTCGTCACCAAAGACATTCCAAAGTTCGTCGAGCTGACCGCCACCGAGTTCGGCATGACGCAGAATGAGGGAAAGGGCGTCCTCAACCATCTGATCCATGATGGCAACCTGAGCCTGTACGGCCTGGCCAATGCAGTCACCCGCTACAGCCAGGACGTGAAGAGCTACGACAGGGCCACCGATCTGGAAAGCATCGGATACAACATCCTGGGAATGAATGCAAGCCAGCTTTCCCGCCTGCAGCAGCTTTCCGCTGCCGACTGATGATTTACCATAACCACGGACGAGGCGAGCAGGGCGGTGCCATCTCGCCCGTCTATCGGGATTCTAAACGGAGGATGAAAAGCATGTCGAGAGATTGGACGTCCGAGCAGCTGGCAGCTGCAAGCCGGGCCATGCAGCAGATGGGCCAAATGTCCTATGAGGAATTTTGCGAGGAACTGAACCGGCAGCGCCGCGCCGTCTTTACATATTACATGCGTGACCGTCACATGGTCAAGGCCACGCTCCCACCCGGAGTGATCCTCATCGTTCCCTGGGGCAGCCTCCCATACACCCCAGCCATCGGGGGCCGGTGCTTTGGTAAGGTGGATTTTAACCGCCAGCTGACGGCCCAGGAATTGATCGTCTACGGCCTGATCCCAGCCTGACTACCGATCTGACTACCAATGCGAACCCCGTACTACCGATCTGACTACATTCTGACTACCTCTGACTACCTTAGTCTGCCATAAAATTCCTTTAAGGAAAAAAGAAAAAACCCTTGAAAATCGTTGATTTTCAAGGGTTTTCTTGGCTCCCCAGGTAGGGCTCGAACCTACAACAACTCGGTTAACAGCCGAGTGCTCTGCCATTGAGCTACTGAGGAATACGGATAGCGGAGTTTTCACTCCGCTTATCCATTGGAATCCGGCGGCGACCTACTCTCCCGGGCCGTGTCCAGCCAAGTACCATCGGCGCTGAAGGGCTTAACTTCTGTGTTCGGGATGGGAACAGGTGGGACCCCTTCGCCATTACCACCGGAAAGTT
>Ga0208297_1000194_pt1 | contig 158025 bp, 152 predicted proteins | sample LMS_cellobiose_e_FD_187367 | JGI IMG/M metagenome (GOLD analysis project Ga0208297, IMG submission 187367) | Rumen-fistulated moose microbial communities from Alaska, USA - LMS_cellobiose_enrichment (SPAdes) (version 2) | ecosystem: Host-associated > Mammals > Digestive system > Stomach >... | reverse complement strand
GATATATACTTATCTCCATTCTTATCGGATGTATGGCATATAATAGCCTCTATGAATGGCAGGAGATAGAAGCATTAGAACTTGGCAATAAAAAAATAGACGAGCTCCGAAAAGAAATAAACAATATCAATATTCAAATGATAGAGTTTTCTCTGCTTGGGGAAACCATATTGGAATGGGATGCCAATGATTTGGAGAACTACCACTCCCAACGTATGGTGATGGACAGCATATTGTGCGGTTTTAAGAATAATAACAAATATGCAACATCGAAACATCTTGGAGCCATCATTGCAAATGCGGGGTCAATGCCCAGTGAACTGTCCGGATTCGGATGTTAAGGAGTGGGGGCAGAACATCTTACACTGTCTTATGACGAATGAAAAATCGGCCTTATTCCACCTCCTTGATGTTGTTAACGAATGCAAAGATAATAATTAATATTGAATATACAATGAAAAGATTACGACTCGGAGCTGTGCTCCACTTTATCATCGCCATTGGCCACGTTGCATGCCTGTTCGCTCTGGACGAGGCATTCGAGACCTATGGCATCCGTGAAATCATGCATCAGATGGTGGCTGGAAATGTCTGGATGCTGTATGCCCTGACCATTGGTCTTGTCCTCGCTTTCACTCTGGCAGGTTTGTATGCCCTCTCTGCTACAGGCGACATCCGCCCCTTGCCTCTGACGCGCACGGCCATCATCACCATTGTTGTGCTCTATAGTCTTCGTGCTCTGGCTGGAGGCATTAGCTGCATCTATGATTTCACCTGGCTGCAATTCATCTCATCTCTCGTTCCCGCCATTATTGCATGGTGCTACTGGCCAGGAACCATGAAGCAGATGGCTAATGGCAAGTAATATTATCCAATGATAAAGGATGATTATAAATTCATGAAAAAGATAGTAGCATTATTTTTTGCATTGGTTGCAACATCGTGCTGGGCGCAAAAGCCCGTAAGCGACAGTGCTAGACCATCAAGCTATGGTGCTTGCATTATACGTGGTGGCTCCGTTAGTGGCATTAACAAGGACGAACGTTTTGCTATGCATAGCGTGATGAAGTTTCCGCAGGCATTATACGTAGCCGATTACCTGAGTCGGAAGGGATTGGCGCTTGATGACACGATTGTTGTCGATAAGGCAGACCTGATGCAAGACACATGGTCGCCCATGCTGAAACAATTTGAAAGAAAAATGGCCTTTTCGTATGCGCAACTGCTGGAATTATCTCTCGCACAGAGCGACAACAATGCGTGCGAACTCCTTTTCAAGCATTGTGGCAAGCCCAAAGCGGTAGAGAAGTACATAAGAAAACTTGGATTCTACGATATCCATGTACGCATGACAGAAGAACAGATGCACAATAATCCGGCAAAGGCCATCGAAAATAGTTCTACCCCCGCCGAAATGGTTCGTTTGTTCGAGTGGTTATATTATTATAAAGACGACAACCAATATCTGACATTCATCTGGAAGGCGATGGCCGACTGCTCAACAGGACTGAAACGAATCCCTGCTGCAATACCCGCAGATGCCCGTATCGTACATAAGACAGGTACAGGATTCCCATCCGCTGAAGGATTGCAAGACATGAACGATGCAGGTATCATTCTCATGCCTGATGGAAGCCACGTCATTATCGCCGTTTTCACCACGAACTCACCATCTGAGGCAGTAATAGCAGATATTGCAAAACAACTATTAGAAGAATAAAATATTCCTTATTCTTTGAGTACAATAATATATATGATTAGAAAGATGAAACACGAGATTATTACATTGGCCGATGTGCAGATTATCGGCATGGCCAAGGAAATAGTATTCTGTAAGGGACAGGAAGAGTGCCCTAAGTTCTGGGGCGAGTATGTGGAAAGGATTATTAAGCCAGTGTTTATGGAGCACAAGACGCCAGATGCCTTTCAGCAGGCGGCCATCGACAACGGCGTCGGCGAGTTCGGACTCTGTACCTGCGACATTCCTAACCGCAACTGCATGACCTGTGCGGAGACGAATTTTGGCGCTTGCAGCAGCAAGACCTTCACCTACGTGATTGGTGGTGTTTATAAAGGTGGCTGCGTGCCTGAGGGCATGAAACTCTTCCCAATCCGTAGCGGCAAATGGCTGAAGGTTCACTTCGAGGGCGGCATGAAAGCCTTTCAGCAGCAGCTCCAGAAGTTCTACAAGGAGTGGCTGCCCCAGCACCCGGAATTCCATTGCCCCAACAATGCCATGACGATGGAATGGTACAACGGCACCGACATCGACTCGCCTGATTACCTGTGCGGCGTGATGATGCCATTGGATACAATGAATATGTTAAATCCGTGTTAAAATCTTCATTTCTCTTGACTCGTCCCTAAGGGCATGCCTTATCTTTGCAGTCGCTTAGCAAATACATCGCGCGATTATGAATTTTAAAAAGAAATTAAAAATCGGAGAGTTCTCACAGTTGATGCAGGTAACAGTTAAAACCCTGCGTCATTATGAGCAGAAGGGACTACTTGTGCCTGACGAGTTGGACGAGTGGACGGGCTATCGCTATTACAGCATCGACCAGATGCAACGGCTTAAGACCATACGCGACCTACAACGTCTCGGTTTCTCGCTGGATGAGATTAAGGACCTGTGCGATTCATATTCTTACACTCCTACCATCCGCCAGCTTACTGAGAAGATTAAGGAAACAGAGGCTGAGCTGAAACAGCTGATAGCCCGTAGGAACCAACTGCTCGACTGGAGGAACGCTCGCAAAGAAATGAAGACAATGGAAAAATTCAGTATTCAATCACTGCCCGAAATCATCGTGGCAAGTCATCGTGAAGTCATCCCTAACTACGCCGCTATTGGCCCTATGTGTGTAGAGAAGATTGGACCCGAAATGCAGCGTTTGGGTTGTAAGTGTCCGCCACCAGGTTACTGCTTCACTGTGGAGCATAACAAGGAGTATACCCCCACCGACATTGATATAGAGTATTGCGAACAGGTGGAGGAGATGGGCCAAGACAGCGCCATCATCAAGTTCAAGCGTTTGCCGGCTGTACCCAAGGCCCTCTGCATGAAGCACGTAGGTCCTTACGAGCGTTTTTACGAGTCGTTTACCGAAGCTTTTCGCTACATCGAGGAGCAAGGGTACAAAGTAGTTGGCCAGCATCGCACCTGTTATATTGATGGTGCCTGGAATCAGGAAGATCCAGAGAAATGGCTGTCGGTGATTCAAATTCCGGTAGAGTAATCATCCAGGATTTCGAGGTAATAGCTGGCGACGAGGGGCTTTTCCTCTTTGCCAAGTTCATGCCCGCTCTTTGCTAATATTCAGATGCCGAGAGAAAACAGATAGAGACTGCCTCATTCTAACAAGAATGGGGCGGTTTTTGTATCCATCCATCACAAAAATGTGCAGATTATCCCAAAAACTTGCTTCGTATTGCAACAATACGTATCTTTGCAACGTCAAATGACAAATATTAAAAACGAATGTTATGAATAAAACGAGATTATTGGTTGTACTAACCATTGGTTTGTTGAGTGTGATGAGCGTCATGGCTCAGGGACAGCGAATGAATGAATTCCAGGATGAGTTCAGCAAATACCAGACACAGTATCGTGAGCTGATGCATAGTGGAAAGCATAAGGAGGCGATGGCGCCACTGGCTAGTTGCATCGCACTGCTCGACACCACTACTATTTTCAAGGTATCGCCTATTCCTGAGGGAGCCATTCTGGAGCAGAAGGGGCTGCTGTACTACGACTATGCGTGCTGCTATGCACTGGTGGGACAGAAGAAACAGGCGCTTGCTGCATTGGAGCAATCGGTGATGCTGGGCTATAAAGATTATAATAATATGGTGAACGACAACGACCTCCGTTCGCTGCGCAAGGACAAGAAATATCTGTCGTTACTGGCTCAGGTAAATGACCGTCAGCCCCTTGGCGTACTCAAGAAATCGGCTCCATATGCAAAAGACAATACCAAGATAGAGTTTCTTTATCAGCCCAAGGTATCGAAGAACCTGCAGATGGTTCGCGACTATTTTAAGCTCGACTCAGTAGCTGGTCAGGGCGATGAACTGTCGAAGATTATCAATCTGCTGCACTTTGCCCACGACAACATCCGTCACGATGGCGGAAACCAGGCGTTTGCCGAGTTGGATGCCATCGATCTGTATAACTATTACAAGACTACAGGCAAGGGTGTAAACTGTCGCCAGTTGGCTATATCGCTATGCGAGATGTACCTGTCGATGGGCATTCCTGCCCGTTACGTGACATGTATGCCTGCTGATTCACTCGACTATGAGTGCCATGTGATTAACACAGTGTGGTCGAGCCAGTTGCAGAAATGGCTCTATATCGACCCCACAATGGATGCCTGGGTGATGGACGAGAACGGCACGATGCTCAGTATCGCCGAGGTACGCGAACGACTCATCAACGGCCAGCCCTTGGTGCTTTGTGAAACGGCCAACTGGAACCATGAGTCGCAGCAGACAAAGGAATACTATTTGGAAACCTATATGGCGAAGAACCTGTACTACTTTGTGTGCAAGAAGCTTAACCGCTTTAATCCTGAGAGCGTCTATCGCGACAACGATCCAGCGGCTGACGTCCGTCTTATCCCCGTTGGCTTCGTTAACAACAATTGGAAGTGTGATACCACAACCGATCCAGAGGTATTCTGGGCAAAACCAGAATAAATAGTTACAATGGCGATAACAAGTGAGAGATTGAACCAGACTTTTAGTGAGGGCGGAGCTCAGGAGATATACCAAGAGATTAAGGCGAAAGGTGATTTTCTGGGCTTTGCCCAACGCTATGCCTTCGACACCGACTATCGTGTGGCGAGAACTGCTTTGTGGGGTCTGACCAAAGCTAAGGACGAAGAGTTGTCGGAATTGAGGGTGATATACAATGAGCTGATAGATCAGGCCATGCAGACGGAGAATTCGTCGGTGAGGCGGCTAACGCTGAACATCATCGAAAAGCTGAAAATGGACGAGGATGATTTGCGGACTGACTTCCTTGATTTCTGTTTCGAGCACATGGTCAGCATCGAAGAGTTTCCTGGCACCCAAACGCTCTGCATGAAACTCGCCTTTCGCATGTGCACCTTCTATCCAGAACTGATGGACGAGTTGAAACGTACCCTCGAAGCGATGGAGATAGATTATTATAAACCCGCCATAAAGTGTCTGCGTAAAAGGATTTTCAGTGGGCGATACAAATAAAATAGATTTTTGAGAACAAAAGAGAATATGAACATTCTGATTATAAATGGCAGTCCTCGGAAGAAGGGGCTGATTTCCCAGATGCTAGGCATCATGCAGGAGGAGGTTGAAACGCGAGGCGATACGGTGGAGATGGTCTATACCAACGACCTAATCGTGAAGCCTTGCAAAGGCTGTATGGCGTGTCGCACGAAGGAGAAATGTGTGCTGGCTGAAGATGATTCGCAGCGGGTGTTGAAGATGATGCAGCAGGCTGATGCGATCATCATGGGTGCACCTTGCTATTGGGGCAACATCCCTGGACAGATGAAGCTGATGTTCGACCGTCAGGTGTATGGCATGATGCGTGATACTAATCGTTTTCCAGAACCGCTGATGAAAGGTAAGAAGGGTATCCTTATCAGCACCTGCACCACGCCATGGCCTTGGAACATTCTGTTCAAACAGTCGCGCGGAGCTATCCGTGCCATGCGTGAGATAGCCCGCTATGCAGGTTTCAAAATCGTAAGTACCATCGAGCGTGGCGGCACAGCCATGCATCCCGCGCTGACCGAGAAAGACAAACAAAAGTGCCGTAAGGCTATCAATAAGTTGTAAATAATTCAAATCAAAAATAACAATGATTATTAGATTAGAAGATACAAAAGACTATCGTGAGGTAGAGAACCTGACGCGTGAGGCATTCTGGAACGTATATCGTCCTGGATGCACAGAGCATTACGTGCTCAATCATTATAGAACCAATCCCGACTTTATACCAGAGCTGGATTTTGTGATGGAGGTAGATGGAAAGATCATCGGTCATGTGATGTTTTCGAAGGCCGAACTTGTGCTTGATGATGGCAGCAAGAAAGCTTCGTGGACATTCGGCCCCATCAGCATTCATCCTGCCTACAAGCGCAAGGGCTATGGTCTGAAGTTGCTGCAATATGCCTTGGATAAGGCTCGCGACATGGGTATCGGCTTTATCTGTATGGAGGGTAACATCGAGTTTTACAAACATGCAGGCTTCGATCTTGCCAGCAAACTGAACATTCACTATCATGCCGAGCCGAAAGATGCCGAAGTGCCTTATTTCCTGGCTCAGGAACTAATTCCTGGTTGGCTTAAGAACAATGGTATCGCCGAGGCAACCTATTGCCCTCCCAAGGGCTATTTTGTAGCCGATGAAAACCCAGAGGCTTTCGAGGCTTACGAAGCCAGCTTCTCTCAGAAGGAGAAAGGCTAACCCCCATTCGTCACAAATCGATGCTGTTTATCCCAGAAATTTGTTGCTATCTGAAACAATGTGTACTTTTGCAGCGTCAATAATCAACATAAGAATATGAATAAAGAACAAAGATTTTGTCAGAGTTGCGGAATGCCACTCACAGAGGAAGTCCTCGGTACTAATGCCGATGGCAGTAAGAACGAAGATTACTGTATGTATTGCTACAAGGATGGAAAATTCTTGCAGGACTGCACGATGGAAGAGATGATTGAACATTGTGCACAGTTTGTTGGCGCAGTAAACGAGGGATTGGAGAAACCCATTACAAAAGAGGAATATATCGGTATGATGAAATCGTACTTTCCCCAGTTGAAGCGCTGGCGCCAAACGTTGGATGTTAGTAACGATGAAGTGATGAATGTTAACCCTGCTTTGGCAGGCGTTAAAGAACTTATTGCACAGATGGCCGACAAACAGCCCATCGCTTACATCTCATCGGTCGATCAGGACGGATTCCCTTGGACCAAGGCCATGTTGAAGCCACGCAAGCGTGAGGGTATCAAAACCTTCTACTTTACAACCAACACATTCTCAATACGTGTGGCTCAATACAAGGCCAATCCCAAGGCAAGCATCTATTTCTGCGATGCTAAAGGATTTAAGGGCATGATGCTCAGAGGTACAATGGAGGTGCTGACGGATGCAGCCTCGAAGGAGATGATCTGGCGCGATGGCGACACAGAGTACTATCCAGGCGGCGTCACCGATCCTAATTACTGCGTGTTGAAGTTCACTGCTACCGATGGCCGTTTCTACAGCGATTTCTATCCACGTAGTTTCGTAATTGAGTAAATGATGAACAACAAAGCATGAAGGTTGTTGAATTAAATATTGGCTCTACGCCGGCGCTGATTATTGGCGAGAAGAGCGAGAAAGTGTTCCTGTTTGTGCATGGATTGCATGGACGCAAGGAAGAGGCATTGGCTTTTGCAGAGGTAGCTGTGCCTAAAGGTTATCAAGTTTTGGGTATCGACCTGCCTGTAGAGCGCAAGCCTTGGGAGGTACTGCCTTTGCTGAATGAGATACGTGATTATCTATACGGGAATTGGCAATCGGTATCTGTTCGTGCTAACAGCATAGGCTCGTGGTTTACGTTGTTGGCTTTCCAGAGCAAGAAAGTGGAGCAGGCATTGCTTGTTTCTCCAATTCTCGATATGAAGCGGTTTATAGAGCTGATGCCACAGCGCGAGGACGACTATTACGAGTGGGTTGTTAATAACCCAATTACAAGTTTGGTTGCACCTACATACATCCTTCGCCCAGAAGTGGATCTGATTGTCAGCGAGGAAGTAGGTCACGACTTCATCAGTCAGCATCAGTGTCAGGTCACCATCATGCCTGATGGAGAACATTGGTTTCATACGCCAGAACAGCTTGCTTTCCTGAAAGCATGGGAAGAGAAAACGATAGAAAAACATTGTATAAAATGATGAAAGAAATATTGTACATATTGCTGGATAATTATGCCGAGCACGAGATCGGTTTTATGCCAGGTGCAGTGAGCACCAATGCCACAGGCATTCGTAAGGAACCAAAGTATATTAACAAGATGGTAGCCCCAACGATGGAGCCTGTAAAATCGATTGGTGGTATGCGAACCCTGCCCGACTATTCGTTCGAAACCATGCCTGAAGATTATGCTGCCTTGGTACTGATAGGCGGTTTTGGTTGGATGAATTCCGAAGCTGAGCGCGTGTTGCCCATTGTTAAGGATGCGCTGAGCAAAGATGTTATTGTGGGGGCTATCTGTAATGCCGCTTCGTGGATGGCCAAACAGGGATTGCTGAACAATATCAAACATACAGGAAATGGTATCAACCAACTGAAATTGTGGGGTGGCAACAACTATACCAACGAGGCCGGTTATGTGAACGAGCAGGCCGTAACTGATGGCCGTATCGTTACTGCCAATGGTTCGGGATATCTTGAGTTTACACGCGAGTTGCTGAAACTGCTTGAGAACGATACGCCAGAAATGATAAATGGCTGGTACACGTTTATGAGCGACGGACTGGTAAAGTTGTACTCGCCACGTCCTCGATTCAAATTCAACACCATTGGCCTTTTTACCAGTAATAATAAGGCTACTGTTGATTTCTATACAAAAGCTTTTGGTTTTACCACCGACTGGGATGGCATTCAGCCAAACGTGGAGATGATGCTGGGCGACATGCGTATCATCCTTTATCCTCGTAGCGATTTCGAGCAGATGGTGTCTTACAAATTCCAATATCCAATGGGGCTCAACGGCACTGTAGAATTGGCATTCGATGTTCCTTCGTATGCCGATGTCGACAAGGAATATCAGCATGCACTCCGCCATGGAGCGATATCTGTTCTTCCTCCCACCACAGAGCCATGGGGTCAGCGCACCTGCTATGTGGCCGATCCTGATGGAAACCTGATAGAGATTGGCTCGTTTACAATCGAGCAGAATAATCATTGATTAGAGATAATGAAGTCTATCCGTATTTTTGCGATGGCGCTTGCAACAATGGGTGTCATCCATATCGTAGCTACTTTTACTCCATTAATTAATGGTGGTTTGGAGTTGCTAAGTCCGGCCAAGCAGCAGGCTATAATTTATATGAGTCTAATGTGTGGCATGCTACTAATAGTGTGCGGCTTGCTTATAGCAATGCTACATAAGAAAGTAAAAGAACATCCGTTTCTACGTAGGCCATATATGTTGATATATGGTGCACTGAGCGTTGATGGCATAGCGGCTGTCGCTTTCATGCCTCATAACCCGTTTGCGTGGCTGGTGTTTATACTTATTTGCTGTTTGGCTATTTCCCAAAAAGCATGGGAAGAGAAAACGATAATATCAAATGAATAGAATTACAATGGAAACAAATCGTATCATATTGCGCCCTTGGCGCGAATCGGATGCGGAGACACTGTATAAATGGGCTTCTGATCCTGATGTGGGGCCTCGTGCAGGATGGCCACCTCATCAGAATGTGGAGGAGAGTCTGGAGATTATTCGCACTGTATTTAATGACGTGCTGCACACATGGGCTATCGTTCTAAAAGAGACTGACGAGCCTATTGGCGCTATGGGGTACGGCCCGTCGTGCGAGTGCGATCTGCCGGCCCGTGAGGGTGAACCGCTCATTGGTTATTGGGTGGCCAAGCCCTATTGGAATAAGGGCATCTGCACAGAGGCACTGCGCCTGATGTTAGACCACATCCGAGAATCGACGGACATCCAATCGCTCATTAGCGGCCACTTCGTAGATAATCCAGCTTCTGGTAGAGTAATGGAAAAGTGTGGTTTCGTTCCCACAGGCGAGATTTGCATAGACGAAAACCAGTATCAAGGTGAGAACAGGCCTATCAGAGTGTTGAGATTAGAATTGTCATCATTGCATGGTGCTACATAGATGCGCGCTCCTGTAACTCACGATTAGCGCTCCCATTCGTCACAAATCACTGCGGTTTATCCCAGATATTTGGCTGTCTCAGCAATTATGCGTTCCTTTGCAGCGTCAAATCATAATAAATAAAATATAATAATGAAAGTATTAGTCATTAACGCATCAGCAAATAAGGAGCGTAGTATAACACTTAAACTTACCAAGACATTTCTGGAGGGTCTCGGCATTGAGGCTTCAGAAGTGGAGTTCGTAACAACCATTGGTCTCAACATCAATCCCTGCAGAGCCTGCTATGCCTGTTGGTTTAAAACGGCAGGCAAGTGTGTGCAGAAGGATGATGCTATCGAGGTGATGGAGAAGATCCGTCAGGCCGATCTGGTTATCTGGTCGATACCTCTCTATGCCTATGGCGTGCCCTCGCATTGTAAGGCATTAATGGACAGAACAGTATCGTTTAACTCACCTTTGATGTATATCGATGCTGATGGTGTTGCCCACCACTATGGTTATGAAGAAGGAACCAAGAAAACGATTCTGATTTCTACAGCAGGACTGCCTAATATGAAGGGCAACTTCGACGGACTGCTGTTTGCCATGCGCCACATGTATGGCAAAAACATCAGTTATATCTGCTGTGCCGAGGGTTCGCTCTTCATGAGTCCCGATACAGAGATTTTTACTGTTCCTTACTTAAAAAAAGTAAAGCAAGCCGGTGCAGAGTACAAGGAAACAGAAAGAATCTCTGACGAGACACAGGCGTATCTTGATACACCGATGCTCCCTGCAGATGCATTCGTCAAGACCGTGAATGGCATTTTTGAAGGAATGCTGGCACGCTAACTAGTTTTGTAATTGAATAATTATGAAGAGGATGATTAAATCAAGAATTGATACAATAGAAATACAAAGCCGAACTCTAGGTAAGACTATGGCTGTTACGATTTATGTGCCAACCAATTTTTGCGAGGGATTACCTGTTCTCTATTTTATGCACGGGCGTAGTGGCGACGAGTCTATTATTCATGCTTTGGATATACAAACCGTTGCAGACAGAATGATTGCAGATGGCAGGATGAAACCAATGCTAATTGTCTGCCCAAGGATGGAAGATGCGTTAGGATTAGGTGCTTTCGAAGATTATTTCTTTAACGAGGTGATGCCAATTGTAGAGAAACAATACAAAACGAGTGTACGTTGCATTGGAGGGGTTTCGGCTGGAGGTTTCATTGCCTTGAACTACGCTTTCCGCCATCCTTATTTATTTGAGCGAGTAGGCGGTCACATGCCTGCCATCGAAGACGTATTGGATGATGACGACCTGCATTATTTCGGAACCAGTGAGCAATGGAAAGCAAATAATCCGCTTTTTCTGGTTCAGAAGTGTACTTTGCCTTCAACTATGGAGATTTATCTTGACGCAGGAAGTGAGGACGAAGGTGGATTTTATCGAGGATGTGCGCAACTGGCAGAAAGATTGGCAGTCCGTGGCGTTCTGGTTCAGAATCATTTAAACGAAGGACATCATACCATTGATTATATCAAAGCTCATTTGGAGGAATATCTTATGTTTTATGCAAAATAAATAGACTATGAGTGATCTAATAGAAATATGATGAAAGACAGTATCAGTAAGGCCAACATGGACGATTTGCAGGAGATTCTCAATCTGCAATACCTTGCTTATCAGAGTGAGGCTGCCTTATTTGGCAACAAAGATATACCACCCTTAAAGCAAACACTAGATGAGGTGATTGAGGAATACCACAAAGGTATTATCCTGAAGATGGTGGATACAGATAATCTCATTATAGGTTCTATTCGTGCATGGGAGATGAAAGAAACCGTCTTTGTAGGAAAACTGATGGTTCATCCCGATTACAGACATCGTGGCTATGGCACGAAACTTCTGAGTGAGATAGAGAAGTATTGCCCTCAAAAGAGATATGAGCTGTTTACGAGCACCCGTAGCATTGACAACATCCGACTGTATCAGAAGATGGGCTATCAAGAGTTTGACCGTAGGCGGGTGGATGATCAATTAGAATTTGTATATATGCCTAAAATCCGCAACTATCATCCAATACACGATTAAGGGTAGATTTATGAGTCGTTAGTAGCAGCTTTCAGTAAAAAGCAACAGCACAACATCAATATGTAGCCACCATCCCCTTACCCCACGATGCGACTTGAGGTAATACGCAGATTCTAACCGGAAAGAAAGGATTCTTATCCGAATTCTGTTTTGAAAGGTCTTGCATAAGCCCGGTTTTCTGTATAGATATTCAGCACGTATTGCCTTGCTGTCATGATCCACTTGGCAGGTACGGAGATGAAGCTGAAGACAAAAGCCTTTATGCGACTCGTTTCCTTGAGCCCGAAAGCCTTGGTGTCAAGCTTGCTAATGATGGTCTTATAGAAATTGTGTATCAATGCCGTAAGCAGAAGGAATACGGTGTTCTCTGACATGAACGACTTGGGGAGCCTGTTCCAGCCGAATCCGTTGTTCATATCATCGAATATACGCTCTTTGCCCCCACGCTTGTTGTAAAATTCGACGATGTCTCTTGTTGATGAGTCATAATCGTTGGTAAGAATGCATCTGTAGGTGTATTCACCTTCCCACAAGTCAAGCTCTCCATCCATGCGCTTTTGTCTCTGAATGACAAGACGATAGCACTTGCCTTCCCATTTCTCAACAAGAATGGAATTGAGTTCAAACTGGATGCCGTTGATTTCCTCCGTCTTCCATCCCCTCAGTGAAAACAAGTCATCGTAGAGCGAACTGCATCTGTTGGCGCGGATGTAGAAGTGCGTGCAATGCTTCTCTATCTCACTGACAATTTCCTTCGAGCACGAACCACAGTCGGCTCTGAAGCGATTCACACGGATGCTGTTGGCTTCCAGTAGGGCAAAGAATCTCTTGTGGGTCTCAGCCTGATAAAAGCGCACATTTGTGTTGCCATCGCTGTTCTCGACATAGACAATCATGTCACCGATGACATATACGCCAGGTCTGTAGCCGAGGAACTTCTTGTATGTCGGTTTTGCATCATACTTCTCTGTTTCAAGGAACTGATGGTCGAAATCAACATCGTAGGTTTCCACCTCATTCAGTTCACCAGTGGAAACCAAGGCTTTTATAAGCAAGGCGTTGAGCTTGTCTGCCGTATTGAAATCATAGGTCTTGCCCTTATCGGAAGTATATGAGATGTTTTCCTGTGTCAGTTCCTTGATGGCTCTGAGGATGGTATCAGAGCTGCATGTGCGCAAGGTCGGATGATACGAGAGATGACGCATCAGATGCGATGTTACATCCTCCACGCATGAACCGCCACAGAAGTACACGCTCATCAGAGAACGAATAATTTCGCTGTACTGATATCCGATGATACTGCTGCATCTCTGACCAAGTGTCTGGTCGATAATAGGTGAAAGCATGGAGTCAAATTGCTCCATGATTGAAAAAATTCCTCCAAAAGGTGTGAGTTTTTCAGATTTTATTTGTACCTTTGCCATGTCTTGTTACGATTTACGCTTGTTTTGATTTGCAACACTAAGATAAGTGAAAAATCTGACATGGCAAAATCCTGAGCAACTTTTTGTTGCTCAGGAACTTATAAATAAAGTTAAATCAAAGTGTTGCGGAATTAAGGATTAATTCAAATGTAGGGGATTTCCTTAGTTTGCAAGATAGCGGCAAAGAACTACTAGCAACAACCAGCAAAGGACTCTTTTGGTCAGTCAACGAAGGAAAAACCTGGACGAGAAGATAAAAAGATGCTATCTTTGAAAGATTTCCCGAACCTATGCATCAATTAGGCATACCCTTGTACTATATTTGCAGCCGAGAATCAAATCAAGATGTAAATATGAGCAAGAGAAAACCAAAGTATGAGTATCAAGGGAATGGATATCCAGATTATCAGCTCCTTTTTGACGGTATAACTGCTGAGTTGGAGAAGTTGTATCATAGCTTATGGAATAGAAGAAAGGAAAGCCAGACATATAGAATATTAGCAAAAGAGGTTAAAACTGCCTGGAGCCTGTTTAAGTTGGGAAGTTACGATAAGATATCTGTGGATATAACTGAGAGATATACCAATAAGCATGCTTTTATAGACAGGAAAAGTAGAGAAATCTACGTCAACAGTCGGAATGAAAGTAGATTTGACTTTCTCAGGCATAATCCTGATGATGTAGATTATGACCACATCATAGATAGTACTTATGATGAATGGTTGATGGATTTAAGGCAGGCAAAAGCCAAAAATCTGTTTCTTCCCTATTTATGCCGGACTATGATGAACTGGCGTGTAGGAAACACCATATATTACAAGGGTGTATTAATAGAAATGAACAAGCAATTGATAGAGATTCACGATTTCCTTAAATATGGGAAGACTTGGAGCAATACAAAAGAATCGGTTGCAGACTTGGAAGAGGCTCTTGAATTGTTGGTAACTGCTCAGGAGAAAATAGGAGAAAAAGACGAAAAAGATGCATGGAAAGCATTGTTTTCACTAATAGAAAGACGTTACAGATGGTGGTATGACTAAAGAGCAAATACAAGACAAAATATCAAAGCGGATAATCGAGTTATTAGAAGAAGAGATTATCGATTTGGCTAATCAATATGAACATGCTCCGTTGGAAGAGTATGATCAGTATGAACGTGTTATTATTGAACTCTTGCGGGTACGCCACTATATGATGCTTAAGACAAACAAGATTGATAATAATGGCATCATGATGGTTATAGAATTCAACAATAATCTTCGTCAGGCTTTAACAGAACTCTACTACGAAGCCCAAAGCATATATAATAGTTTGAAAGAAAAGTTCAGCGGACGGGTTATCAATATTGAACCAAAGTTGTGGATTGCAGATGAATATCCTACCACAAGAGAAGATCAATCTGACAGGGCTAAACGAATTTGGGAAATTTTGCTTAATCCAGACCTCAATGAAATGTATCACAATGGCTGTGATAATGGGAGTTTTGATCCAACAGAAAGTTTGAATCATTATCTCTACTTGGATGAAAAACTTGATAACTGGTGTTATGACATTGCAGGATTATTCGATGTGGATATGCCGAAAGACCTGATGATGGTTTATGCAGGACATAATCTGGGATCACACACGCTATTCAGTATTTTCGAACTGATGCATGTGAGGAATTTTAGGAAGGAAATAGTTGTAAACATAGAAGAAGAAAGATGGAAAGAATAACTGATGATAATATGCAGGAGATTTCTATAGAACAAATACTTTGCAATAATTGCTGGAAAACGATAGAGGATGCAATTAATGATACGGAAGACAGTTGGATGAATATAAAAGAGTCTGTACTGTTTGTTAATCATTTGGACAACGTTAGACATAAGTTAACGTCTGAATATTGTGGAACAGAACCTCCAAAGATGGAAGCCATAAGTAAGATTAATGAGAAATATGAATAAGAGTAAAAAAGACAAGTATCTATTCCTGGACTTCGATGGTGTACTGAATACAGGGAGTTATGCCAAAGAAATGAAGCAAGAGGGCATAGATCCTTTTGATGAATTCGGAGCCATGTTTGATCCAAAGGCCATAGCAAACTTGAAACATATCGTGGAGCAGACAGATTGCAAGATCATTCTTTCTACAACTTGGCGCAATGAGGGGATTATGCGTATGAGGGAACTCTGGAAAGAGCGTAATCTGCCTGGGGAAATCTATTCGATGACTCCTATCTTACTCAGCACGTCCTATCAGGACGCAATGACTGGTGAAATGATGGGACTTCCCCAACGTGAAGCCAAGGCTCTCGAAATCAATGCTTGGTTATATATGAATGCAGGCAAAGAGTACCGTTATGCCATTCTCGATGATGAAGATTTCTTCTTTCCCAAGCAGCAAGAGCATCTGGTGTTGACGGATGAATTTGATGGTCTAACAGAACGGAAAGCCCAAAGAGCTATTTGGATTCTCACTAACTAGTGAGTTTTTTCTTCTGAAATACATTTTTTAATAAGGTGTGCCTCAATCCGGCACACCTTTCTTGTATCTTTGCAGAAAAAACAGACAATAATAAAACAAAGGAGAATCAGTATGAGCAAAAGAAAACCGAGGTATGAAGGGCCGACTTATTGCGATTACCAAGACCTTTTCGATAGAATCACTACCGAATTGGAGAATCTTTACCATACGCTTTGGGACAAGAGGAAAGAGGCACCAAAGTTTCGCACGATGGGGAAACAAGCGAAAACGGCATGGATGTTGTGGAAGCTTGGAAGTGCGGAGTACTGGCGTAATGAGGGCGAAAGTCTGCACTTCACAAACCAAATTGAAGAGAGGCGCAACCCCCACATAATATATGTAAGAGCCAAGTACGAGAATGATCCAACAGATTTAGACGAGTGGGACGATACCTTGGACGTATATCTGTGCAAAGTCAGGCACAACAAGGCCAAAAATTTGATGATGCCCTATCTCGCCAGGACAATCATGGAGTGGAGGGACGGCAGGACATTGTATTATAGCGGTCTGCTGACGGCTATGAACACAGAACTGATGGTAATTATTGATTTTATGAAATATGGAAAGATACATGCCGATCATCGCCAGGCCATTATTGACCTGGAAGAAGCCATCAGATTGCTGCATGAAGCTCAGACCCATATTGGCCAGGCTGATGAGAAAGATGCCTGGACTGCACTTTTCACTCATATCTGGGAACGGTACAGTTGGTGGTATGATTAACACCTTTTTTGTAAATATGCATCGTGAATCGTAAAATTAAAGTATATGAAACTGAAAGAACTATTTGACAAGTACGCATTTGACGAGATTTTACCTTATCTCAAAGCAATTGAGCCGGAAAGAGAGGATTCGATGTATCAATTCCGCGAGGCTTACGACCTGCTTCGCCACATGGAGCCATCAAAGGAGGATTGTGGAGAAGTGAAATTAGAGTGGTCTTCTGATGAATGTTATGAAGGCAAGTATGTAATGGTATATAATCTTGCAGGGGACTATTGGGAAAACAACTTAGCCAAGGAGGTCGTTCTATCAGAAGATTTGCAGATCAGTGAAATGGAGATTGCAGCAAATTGCCTTTGGGAGATTACCTTCTTTGGCTTCGGGCAGGAGGAAGATGAAGATGACAGAAGCATATTCTCTTATCCCAGGGAAGAAAAGAACAAGTATGATGTCGCACTCTATAAACTTCAGCTCAGTAATTGGAAGCATACGACCCCTCGTAGATATAGAAGTAAAAGTTGTGTGCTCTGTACTGATGCCGATTTCTGTATGCGAAGAATGAATAGCAAAAAGAATCGCAGCAAGCGTAAGCGTGACTATCGTGTAGAATGTAGGGAGAAGTTCCTGGAGATGCATAGTCAGCGAGAAGATTTTATACAGAAACTCATCCATAGCGGAGGTTTCAGACGTGAGGAAGTAGAGTTCCTGCATCAAGTGGAGAGCGGGCAATATTATCCTTATCGTTCTCGCACTTGGGATGTAACCAAGCGTATTGACTATATTTTGGACTCCATCAACAAATATCAGGTTGTCGATTTCTCGCAATATAGTGACGTTATAATCTGTCTGCGTTCCTCGTCTGACAATCCTGTAACAGAAGTTGAAAAGGAAAAGTTGCTTGCAGGATTGCCAGAATCATTAAGGACTCTCCCTAAAAAGATTGGGTTAGGAACCAAGGAGGTGATGAAGCAAGAAGTAGAAATGATGTTGTTATTAAATAATAAAAGGTAAGAAATATGTTGATTGAATACAAGAATCATAAGATTTTTGCGTTCTCAGATACGCAAGGGTTGAATAATCGTCTGGAAATACCAGAAGAAGCAGATATCCTCATTTGTGCTGGTAATTGTTCCAAAGATGGATTTTATGTTGATAGGGAATATAAGAATTTCCTTTATTGGTTCTCTCACCAGAAAGCCAATCTCAGATTATTTGTTCCAGGAGATTATGATTTTCTATTCAATTGCAATCCCGAAGCAGCTATTGAGATTACACCATCCTCTATTACGGTTCTAGAGAATAGTGGTGTTGAGTACGATGGCATATCCTTTTATTCTGTTGTTTGTCGTAACTGGATATTCAGACAAGAGATTAACAATATCCCGTATGACGTTGATATCCTGATTACGCATGCGCCAGCAAAGGGACATCTCGACAATGGTGAAGGTGATGATAAACTATTGGAATTCATTGAAGAATCAAAACCCAAGATTCATTTGTTTGGCCACGCTTTAGAGCAGGGAGGGAAAAAAGAAATTACAGACTTTACAACCTATTACAATGTTTCAATTTATAATCAGATAGTATATCGATATACGTCCAACAGAGAAAATAAAGAATTGGTATATTGGGTTGTTAAAGGTATAGAAGAAGATATTATCAATTCATATATGCTAGATATAGATGGCTCTCAGAGTTGCCAGTGTTTACTTTCTCTCAGAAAAAAACTGATTAATGAGATTGTCCTGTCTCATCAAGAAGATTATATCGATGCAATTAAGGAGTTCAATGGCAGTCTAAGGAATGCTTTAAGAGAGATGTCCGACAGGGCAAATCGTATCTATACCGATTTGTCAAAACACAAAGAATATGGCGATGAGATAAAAATTAAGGCAAGTCTTTACTTGAGCAAACAATATCCAAGTATTCACCCCATTCATAACTATGATCGACAGAATTTATGGGATGTTCTTTTGGACGAACAATGGAATGAAGGTTATGAAAATGGTATCACTACTTATTCTTTGTCACAAGGAAATTGTGCCAATCCCTTTGAATTATTTTCAGGTGCGGACACATCTTCTAACCAAATCGAAGGATTTAATAAAGAACTCACTAAAGAATTACAATTGGTTGATCAATTCCACCACCTCTATAGGCATACAGAGTTTGCCATCACGGATTTCATTTATGTTCGTGACTTTTATTCAGAGATTAAAGTAAGCATTACCAAAGAAAATCAGAATTATGGCTAATAAAAAGTATTTAAGGGAGATTCTTGGCAAACCAAGAGATCGAGGACTCTCATTACCAGAAACAATGATCTGCTTAGTAATATCAATCAAAGTATTTATATCCACATGCTTGAAAAGATTTACGAGAGCAGTATAGGTATCATGCCGTATTCTGACAGTTTTCTCAGAAAGGCAGTTCTTGGGTATCAACTGTTTCTTCTAAGAAAAGAGGGAGTAGCTGATAATATCTGTCATGTTCATGTGATAGTTAGTGTTCCAAGTGCTGATCCTATAAATGGAAGTATTGATAAAGCAATTGTAGAGTGGTTCAAAGACAAATTAAATAGCACCTGCAATGTCATTATAAAAATTGGAGATTACGATTGCTACAACTTTGATTTTACCTATTCCTAATTCATCATTTAGGAAGATGCTGCTATATATGGAGGAATCTCGTATTATCAGAAATCGACCATCGGAGATACCTTGTAACGGGGCGAGATGCAGAAAGCATCTTGTCCCGCGAGGCTGCGACCAGCGAAGGGAGCAGCCGACGGACTCGACAGAAAACGTCCGACACCGCTCACGCTGAACGATGCCGGACTGACGTTTCATAGTGTAGATTTCAATCCTTCAAGTACTGATAACCGAAGCGGCAGCGCAAGCACTGATGCTTGTTGCAGTATTCGCGCTGAAGCTGGATTAAAGCCTGCGAGTCCCCTGCGTTCTCGGCCTTAATGCCCTTCTTCTCCCAATACTTGGTGATGTCGTTTTTCTCAGTCTTGCACTGCTCTATTAGGTCAAAAGCTCTGTCACAATATTCCTCCTTGCACTTGGCTCGTCCGTATGCAAAGAGCGTCGGCACAACGGCATTGATGATAATGAGGTTCAGCCGCTCGGCAGTCAGTGCCTTGTCGCTCCTTGCGCTACAGGCTCCAAAGTGGCCGTGCATCTGCCAATAAGGCGTGGCCGTCACCCTCAAGAAGTCGTGCAGTTCCTTCACTGACTTGATGCTGAGCATGGTCTGCAGTAAGGTTTTACGCTGATAACACATGTTTGCTAACCAACTCAAAGCGACGTGTGGCGTTCGGTTGCGACCACATGCCATCGGTTGCCATCGGTTGCCATCGACGGGTCGTAACTGGTATTTGTGCGCGAGATAGAGATATTCGTTGCGGATTTTGGCAAAGTAGCCCTCCATCAGCGTGTCGTGGTGGTATTTTTCGGGGATTATTTCCAAGTCCAACAAACCAGCCTGCCCCAAGAAAAGAGCCTCTAACTGAAACAGATCATCGCCGTGATAGTCGAGTGCCGACTGCGGTATCGACTTCGCCACATGTTCCATCAGTTCGCCATTCACACCCATCCCGAAGGTACGGGCGAGGGTCACGAAATAGGCTGCGTCCCAACTTCCGCACTCCTTCACCCTGCGCTCCACCTCGCTTAGCTGCCATTCCATCCGCTCCGTCTGCAAGGCACTCAGCCATGCGCGGATGGTCAGCATAGTGCAGTTGCTCACGTTCTCATGGCAAAGCGTCTGCCCTCCTTCGTCCATCAGTCTTTCATATCCCTCCGTCACATGCTGCGGCACTTGCATCCGCATCACCTCTATCCGCTGCCCCTTTGAGTTGATGATGTCCGTATCGGCCAATCCCACCACGACCAGCACCACATTGTCATAGATGCTCTTTCTGTCCATCCCCTTCAGATACCAGTCGGATGCCTTGTCGGTCACTACGACGTTACCCACCCAAAGCGTTCCGTTAATTCTCACTTTCGCATTGAAAAAGTCGGGCGCGTCGGTTTGTCTGTTATGTAGTCCCTGGTCAATGACAAACACCTCCTTGCCGTCTGTTGTCACTCGGTTCTCCTCTGCCATCAGCTTATGCTTCCAGCAGTATTTCAGCAGTTCGTTATTCGTTATTGCCGCTTGAAAAATGTCGATACTTTTACACATAATGAATTACTTTAATGTTACACGTTTCTTTGAAAAGCCTCCCTATTCATCACGAACCGAGAGGTTGCCTAACAATATGCACAATCGATTGTGCTGACAGAAAAGTCGAATTTAATAGCCGTACATCACCGCATCATAGACCTCGCACGGCTGGCCGAACTCTGGCGAAAGCGAGAAGTGTGGTTGCTGGCATGTGTCCCAGTCGACGCTGCATCCACGAGGGAAAGTAGAAGCCATAAAGCCGTCAATCAGCTCGATTTCGAGGTCACTAAGCCCTGTCGGGTCATCGTTGACGATGTAGGGTACTGCGTAGGCAGGAATCTGATAAGTGTCGCAATGTCTCATTTTTACTGATATTTGAGTTTAACTTTTTCCCTCTTGGTTTGGAGCCTTTGCTCCTTGCCGTCCAGGGATCGATTTTACGATGCCCGACAAAGGTAGCCGACCGTCGCATGACAATCGGAAGGTGCCGTTGACAACTGCCTGAAATACGCTCATCATGCAATAATGAGGAAGATTTCAGCCTGTTGGCAATGAATACCGAGGCCATCCGACAGCGGCACGTTACCTTTGCATCGTTAAAATCATCCCAAGGACAGCAAGGAGCGGCTGGCCAGACATTCCCCTCCCCTTGCGGAGCAGCCTCGCAGAGCCTCTGCCGACTGCCTGCGGATTCCTGCACAGGTGAGTTATCGGCCCAAAGGACGTGCCACCCGTGCAGCAAGCCAGCAGCGCATGTCGGTAATGGCTCGATGACCATCACTTCCGTTCGTCCCTGAACGGAAGGCGAAAGCGGTGGCAGTAGTGACGTTCGCACTCGCTGCGGACATGACTACCGCTACGGCTTTCGGGGAGCTCTCATTTCTCCCAAGCCTAAAGGGGAAAGTATGACCCGACCATCGGCGATACCTCTGCCCCGAAGCAGTGTCTGCGGCTCGTCCGCTGACTCTGAAATTGCCCCAGGCAATTTGGCTTTCCTTGGACGGAACCTTTGCCTGCTGCCAGCAAGCCGTAAGCCGTCAGTCAGTACCGACTGATCAGTTGTCCGTGCAATACTTGTACTGCACAGACAGCGTAAGGAGCGTGCTGACTGACAGCCTACGGCAGCGGCAGTGGGTAGTGGTTCCGTCCCACATCCTCCCAATCCATCCGTAGTCCTCCCAATGATAAGGGCAAAGAACAACCGACCATCGGCGATACCTCTTTACGGGCGAGGCTGAACGGCTCGACCCGCGAGGATGCGACCCATAGGGAGCATCCGACCCGAAGCGGAAACCGTCATCGAGTCACCTGTCCCATGCCTGGCAAGGAAAGAACGGCATTACAGCCGTCCTCTCTCTGAATACGAATAATACTGGCCGTCACATACTATCACATGGTCAGTGAAATGGATTCTCATCAACTGACACGCCCTCTTGATGCTATTCGTTAGTTCATCATCGTACCGGCTGGGGTGGATGCAGCCGCTGGGGTGGTTGTGAACTGCTGCTAAAACCGTAGCATTGCAGAGTACCGCCTCCTTCATGATGATACGGATGTCAACGGATGTCTCGGTAATACCACCTTGACTGATACGGACGGGCTTGATGAGTTTATAGTTCTGATTGCAGAGCAGAACCCAGAACTCCTCCGTCTTGAGGTCTTGCATCTTCGGCAGCATATAGTTGTAGATAGACGTTGCCGTGCAGAGGTCAGGAGCAAAGGAGCGTCCTGCCATCTGTCTGCGCTTGCCTAACTCCATGGCTGCCATCAGCTTGCAGATAGTCTGTGTACCGACTCCTTCCACCTCGTTCAGTTCATAAACCTCTGCCTTGCTCAGCTTTGAAAGGTCACGGTCGAACTTGCAAAGTATGTGATTAGCAATCTCAACGGCATTATACTGAGCCGTACCGCTGCCAACAAGGAGCGAAATAATCTCTGCATCGGTCAGCGAACCTGCACCGTAGTTCAGAAGTTTATAACTCGGGCGGTCTTCCTCTGCCCAATTCCTAACACTGAGTTTAACTGTTGTTGCGTTCATATCTTATACTGATTAATGATTTTTGCGATAGCTTTTAGTCTTTGAGAGGAAGAGGGCACCTCTTACGTCGGCTCCTGCGGATTGCAGCATGTCGATAAACGAGTTGGCTGTCTTTCCTGTGGTCACGATGTCATCAACCACAAGTACTTTCTTCCCTTTGAGGGCGTTGTCGTTCATGTGGATGCACTCCGATGCTCCGTCAGCTATTTCATGCACGTGGTCGATGTGTGCTTTCCTACGTTTTCCCAAAGGTTGCACCAAGTCGAAGCCGTTGATGGCTCCCGTCAGTTCGCAAAGTTCCTTCATAAACTGCTTATATCTGCGGTCGTTGGTGCGCTTGCAGCTTGCAGGGATGCAGACGATAATCGTATCAGACAAGTCGTTGTGACGGATGGCACGAGCCATCTGACGTGCTGCCCATGACGTGGCATAACTCTTGCCTGCCTTGAAGTCGAGCACCTTTCTTGTAGTGTCCTGCTGCTCGAAGGTTGCCCTGCGCATCTTGCGTTTGGGAATGTAGTCGAATAAAGCGTATTTGAGCATCGTATGTTTGAGTTTTAATCTTTTCCCTTTGGTTTGGAGCTTTTGCTCCTTGCCGTCTGCGGGACTTGTTTTTACGATGCTCGCAAAAGGTGGCTGACTGATGAATGGCAATCGGAAGGTTCGGTGTGTTTTTACGAGAATACTCTTTCCAAAAGGGAAAGGAAGATTGTTGGGAAAACACTTTGAAAGCCGAGGCCATCCATCAGCAGCCATTTACCTTTGCATCGCAAAATCTGGCACCGCCGACGGCCAAGGTGTTCAAAGCCTAAAAAGAAAAATCCCCCACTACCTTCACAGGCAATGAGGGACGCTGCATAATCTGATTAATCGTATGAACTAAAAGATATTATCCTGAATAATCTTAGTACCTTAATACTAACCTATTATATCTTGACCATAGCCGACTGGCTGCGACTGGCAAGCTGGCCAATCTCCGTGCCATAGCTCTGCTGGAGTGCTGATCTCAGTAGCAGCTCCTTCTCGGCTCCACCAATCAGCCGCAGATATCTGATACCCATTTCCGGCGAGATTTCCTTGTCTGGCAAGTCCACTCCGTTTAGGCGAGCCCACACCATGTAGTCGCCATTGCGCGTTTTCTTGATCCCACTCTCGTTAAAGTGCAGAGTCTCGTTCAGCCCTTCGTTCAGCGGACTCGGTTTCAGGGCAAGTTCATCCCTCGACTCCATGATTCGGCTTTCCTCAATCAGCACATCATCCGCCTCGGAGAGAACCTTGTCCACCTGATTGATGTTCAGCATCACCATCGGCACGACGAGACCGTTACCAGCGTCCCTGTCCCAAAGCTTTAGATGATACTTGCTGGCCATCGACACCGCATCATCGCCAAGAGCCTCGTAGAAGTCCTGCTGCTCCATCAGCACATGGTCGTAGCGATACTTGCTGAGGACGGAGTTGTACTCATCCATCACATCATCCGTCTTCAACTGCCGCTGCATCTCCACCGAACCGTAGTTTACCAGCATGTGCTTCACATCTTCGAGCTGAGCATTCAGCATGTTACCCGTACTGATGATATAATCTCCATCACCCATCATGTTCCATTCCTGGCCATACACCAGATTGATGGTCTTGCCGCTTTCAGTGAACAGATTAACGCATCCGCGACCAGCGAAATTGACGAAGCAGATATTTTCTGTGGTGTCAATGTCGCCGTCTTTCGAGTAGATGGGGAACTTCCCAAGATTTACGATGGCATGAGCATTGCGGTTAAACTGAAGCAGATAGTCCAAGGTCTGCTGAGCCAAAGAAAGCCTGTCGGCCTTATAATCCTCTTCCGATGACCATCCGGCAACATTGATTTCAGCGTGTTTCCAGAGACTGATAGGATTCAAGTCAGTGAGCAACAATGCTTCTCTGCCCTCATCACTAAGACTCATCCAACTGATGGCACCTTCGTCCATCAGCTTCTCACTCGTCTGCCACCCCAGCACTTCAAAAATTCTGTTGGCATCATCGTCAAAGACAAACCAATTGTCACCATTCGGGAAAATAACAATGTCATCACGCCGGTTCTTTATCTTCGCGCGCTCTTTTCTCAAAGCCCGGATGTCATCCGAGAAAGTTTCGACATTACCGACGGTATTCATTCTTTCCTGTGTCATAGTAGTTATGGTAATGGAAACTCGATAGTTTTGATAATCACACCACCTTCCTTGTCGAAGAAGAACCAGCGTTCAGCGCGGTAGTCCATTTCGTGCCCGCCTTTTGCCTCGTAGTCAATCTTCACCTTCCATCCGTTCCATTCGCCTTTCTTGTCGCACTCGAACAGCATTCCTCTCAGGTCGGCATTAGCCCTCATCTGACGTTCAGCCAGGTTGATGACATAATCATCACTGGGGTCAAAGGTTTCCATGTTGTTTGTGCGGCTCATTATCTGCTTTGTCACCTTCTGCATTGTAGCCATCACAGCTTTCTTCTCTTCCGGTGACAGATAACTTGTCCCGAAAGTGGAGTCAGGCTCAGACACACCGAGGATATTCACTTCCGTACTCTCGCCCAGGGATTGGCAGAGACTGATCTCCGCCAAATCCTTCATCTGCTGTTTCTTGTCCGAGCATGCTGTCATTCCAAGCAGGACAGCCACTGCTATCATGAGTTTCTTCATTATTTCTGCAATTTAAATTCTGATTACCTGATTCTCCTTGTTCAATCCAAGGCGCTTGTAGTAAATCGTGCCGTCCTCCTTAAATAGTTCCAGCACTTCCTTGGTCTGTCCATCCTCACATATCTGTCGGGCTTCCTCCACAGTCACCTCGTGACCCGAAATGTTCCGCCAGATGGAGAAGTTACATGGATGATCCTTATCCTTGTAGTTACTGCAGTTGTAGGCTTTCATGCCCACATGTATCTCACCTCCGCAGACAGGACATTTGGTTATCTTCGACTCCAGGGACACACTTCCTTTCTCATTCAGCTGAAGCGTAGAGGAGAACATATGTCCGTCGTTCGTAGAAAAGCCGTCAAGTGTCAACCGCTCACCATTCAGGAATCTCTCCACTTCCTCGTCCGTAATCTTACGGTTGCAGATGATACCCATCATATAGAAGTCGCAGGTGGGATTCGGCCCGACATGATTTTCACAGGCATAGCCCTTACTCGTTTTCTTCACCCTTCCACCGCATATAGGGCAGCGGCCTTCCATATAGTGAGATACGAAATCAAGATGCACTTTACCATCCTCGATGATGAACATGGCCAGGAATGGCTGGTTCTTCTTGTTCTTCATCTCCATGATGCCCGTCCTACCCTCACTGAGCAACTGACGGCAAATCTCCTCCGTCATTTCCACCCCATGCATCTTGCGGTGGATGACGAACTGGCAACGCCGACCCTCCTTGGTCGTGCCGTTGCAACAGAATCCCAACGGCGACTCCATTACGTCGCCGCCACATACGGGACATTTTCCAATTACCTTTTTTTCTGTCATTTCTGTCTTTTCTCTTGTCATATTGTTAGTTTCTTCTTCCATCCTTTACAGATACTGCCAATCGTATATCAGACCTTCCACGATAGCCTTGCCTGACATGACCGATGCCCATCCTACAGGGTCAAGCCCATACCAGAGGTCATTCCAAGAGTACGTTCTGATCTGCCATGCCAACAGCCATAGGTCGGTATTGATGCTTTCCAACTTAGTGACTACCTCGTTGGCAACATAGTACCGTTCAGCCGAGTTCAGCAGGTTCACCTTATGCTTCTTGTTCACAGGATTTCCCTTCTCGTCGTAATCCGATACGTTGTAGCTGCCACTGGTCACCAACTGCTTCATGAACGGATAGAGGCTGGCCATCTGCGTAGCTGCATCCGTTAGCTCATCTGATACCAGTATGGCGATAGCCGTTCCCTTCAGATGACCAGGCAGAGACTTCTTCACAAGATTCATGTTCTGCGGAATCTCAGTAGTAACCAGTTCTGCAGCACGTTTTATCTGATAGAGGTTCTGCATGGCTCCCTGCGCATTCGACAGGTACTCCAGCATCTGGTCCTCTACCTTGTGCATCCTGTCCATTGCTACAGTTACAGCCGTTTCAGCGGCAATAATCTTCTTCTGGGTCTTCTCACGCTTGCTGAACAGATTGTTCAACATGGCACTTTGTGCGCCAACCGCTGCCGTCAGGGTTGGGTCGGTCTGCTGTGCAAAGCACTCATTCGAGAGTACCAGAAGCGAAATGAAACAAATCAGTTGTCTTTTCATCGTCTTTCCGTTTTTAAAGTTTCACACCTTTAGCCCTGTCCTCTGCCAGCTTCTCGTTGCGCTGGTATTTGTTAGCCAGAGCCATCGGCTCCATCGGTTTGTTCATGGCCTGGTCGTTCCAGTCCTTGAAAGCCTTGGCAGGCTTCCACTCAGCCATACGAGGGTTCACCTCCATGAACTTGGTCAGCTCGTGTATCGATGCCGTTGCAGCATCCATCACATGCTCCTGGCCTTTGACAGTCAGATGAACCTCCTCATTTGTCTTTGAAATATTAAAATGAACCCCGTCCAACAGTCCTGCCATACGGATGCCATAGATACGTCCGTTCAGGTCGTTATCACAGCAGTCAACAGCCTTGGCCTGACCATAGTGACGCATGATGCCGGAAAACTGCTGATTGGAGAACGAACCGCCAAGCGACACAAAAACGGAACTCTCCTTCTCGATCTTCTGTCGGTTGAGCTGATAGAAAGCCATGATGTCGTAGCCACTCTCCCCGAAAAATACGTTCTTCACGCTATCGGGATTACCATCTGACATATCCACGATCCATGCGGCAGAGGAAGAATTTGTTCCGGCGGCCTTGCTCTTATAGCCCTTATAGCCTCGAATCTCATAACCAGCCACTTCATCTGATCCAGGCACCTTGTAAGGAAAACCAAGATTGAAGTTGTCGTAGTTCTTGGCCTGAAGGTCTTTGACACGGACAAGGAACGGAGCGAACACCTCCACCGTTTCCTGACGGATGCCGCGAGGCTCAAAGTAACTCATCATATGATGCATGTGCTCCGCTGCAGGAGTCACCTCCCAGCGTTTCGGGTCAAACGGCTGGTTGTCCTTATAGCCAGCTTTCTCCAGATACTTACTGTCACCATAGTCGGGTATCGGCTCATTGGCAAATTTAGCCATCACCTTCTGGGCTATCTCCCATTTGTCCTTCCCAGATTCAGAAAAACTGTTGATATTCTCCATGATCAAATCAACTACATCACCGCCTTTTGCCCCGTTCCGATGGAAATAGAGCTGACTGACCTTTGATTTCGGATTGCTGATGACCAAGGTGTCAGTGTTACCGCCCCTGCCGTCTGGCAAGGCCATCTCAATATACTTGCCTACGCCAGCCTCTCTTTTCAACCGGTAGCCCAAGGAATAGGCGATGTCATCCACGCCTACCTTCTCTTTGAGGGTCTTGAAACTTGCATTTGTCATACTCCTCCAAATTTCAGTTATCCTACCTTATAACCTCTTGTCTGATGCTGAGTCATCTTGCTGATGTCAGCGGCATAGCTGCTGTTCAGCGTCGTAGTCAACAGACGTTCCTTCTCCTTGCCATCTGGCAGCGAGAAATAGCGGATGCCTATCTCGCGGGCAACAGGCTTCATCTCCAGTTCAGTACCATTCAGTGAGGCACGGGCTGCAAACTCACCATTCTTCTGCTTGACGATGGCAGCGTTCTCGAAGTTGGCACCCGCAGGCTCCAAGTTCGTTCCTTTCCTATTAAGGATCGTAGTCTCACCGAGGGCAATCTTCTGCTCGTCAATCTTCTCCAGCAGCATGTTTGAAGCCTTGTTCACATCAGAGAGGATGCTCAAAAGAATCTTCGGATTTTCCTTCAGATTCTGAATCCACCCTTGGATATAGGCGGTATTGTTGTCGAGGATGCGCTTGTCGAAGCCGAGAGAGTTGCCGACTACAGCGGCAGTCATTTCCGCCACATATTCCTCATGGCCATACTGCTTGTCACCGAACTGCTTACCCTTGACGCGGTTCAGACGCTCAGGCGTACCAGTCGAGTGAGTGGCCTCATGAAGAAATGTTGAGTAGTATTCCATACCGTCCTTATAGACTTCCTCCGGCGTACTGCTGATGTTGAACTGTGACTTCATCGGAATGACGATGCGGTCTTTCGAGGGAGAGAAGGATGCACCAGGAGCCATCTGGTCATACTGCACAGGGCAGAGCCATTCCTGACGTTGGAGTATGCGGTCAATGGCAGCATTGACGTACATTCCCTTGTCATCACGCAGTTCGGGAGCCTTGAAACGTTCCTGAAGCTTTGCATATTTCTCAGGATTGACCTCTGCAAGATTCGTCTGATCGACGTTGAACTCCTTATATACACGGAGGATGGGCGTAGATGTGAGTGCATTACGCTCCTCCTTGGTCATCATGTCAATGTCGCTGCGGTCAACCTTCTTGCCGTTCTGGTCTTTGTAGAGCATGTCCCAGAAGATGACAGGCATGGACTCCGCACCTTTGTTGATGCGAAGTCCCATGTTCTGTGCTTGCAGGAAAGTCATATAGAGCGGCATCTTGTAGCCGTTCATGGCGGTGTCGAGCTGGAGGAAGAAGGAGTTACCACCGTTCAGGGTTCCGCTGGCGATGTTTTGAGGAAGGCCGTAGCCTCCTGTACCATCAATCCAGCCCTTTTTCCAGTGACTCTCCTTCATTTCCTCCATCCGTGCAATCATCATGTCGGCAAACTTCTCGATGGCAAGCTGCGTCTGCGGCTTGCTATCGCTATGCTTATGATAATTCTTTCCGTTCTGCATACCTGATTAAGCTGTTGCCAATAACTCCATAGTCTTTGCGTCTGTCATTTCAACAAACAACTCGGCATTTTCTTCAGTGGGTTCTTCACCATGATCCTGGCACCACTGCTTGTACTCATCGGCATCGTCGCCTTTCATTACGAAGTCGAGCCAGCCAATCTTACCATCCTGCTTCATCTGCACCAGTTCATCGTAACTTTTATTCTGTTCCATTGTGTTCTTGCTTTAATGATTAAACCTGTTGATGATTCTCTTTATAGCTTCAGTCCCAGACTGGTTTCCTGCTTCACCCCCATCTTCTCGTTGATTTCGGGAGTGAGGTACTTGGCTGCCAGCTGCTGACGGGTAGCCGTCTTGGTATGGAACAGCGCATAGCCGTCATCGAAGCTCAGTTCCTTTTTGGCCGTGATGCCACGTTCACCCATGTCGGCAGAGATACGCCACTTGTTGTCCGCGTCTTTTGAGACACGGATATCCTTGATCTCTGCTCCTTCGGGCAGTTTGAACTGTTCGTAGTGTGATGCGAGGTGAAGACGCTGACCAAGGTTCTTCTCCACAAGCTGGGAAGGAGTGGTCACGCGGTCGAAATAAGCGTTCAGGTCATGGTTGGGGAGCGTCGTTGACATCTTCTGCTCACCCACCTGGGCATAGAGCATCCATTTGCCGAAGTTCTGGCTCTGTTCGTTAGCCTCCTTATAGACGTTCATCTTGTCGATGACACGACCATCGGAAAGCGTGTTGGAAGCCTTGTATTCCTCAGCAGGAATCTGCTTCATGAGCTTGGTGGGGTAGTAGGTCTGCATCAGCTGTTCCACTGTGCGCTCCTTCTTGCTGTAGGCGGCAACATCCTCTGGAGTCATCTTCTGCGGATGCAGTTCCTTGCCGTCGATCTTGGCGGTAAAGAACCAGTCCTCCGGATTCTTGTTCGACTGGTAGGCATGGGCATGAGTGACCTTGCCACCATTGACAGTCACCATCTGCGGCTCACGGTGCTGCTTCTGACCCTGCAGCTCTTCCTTCTTGGGAGCTTCAGCGGCAGACTGCTGCTTGCCGTCGGCCTTCTTCTCAGTCTTGGTGGATGACTCTTTCGGCTCCTCCTCTGATGCGGATGCGGCCTTATTCTTACTTGCAGACTTTTTCTTTGGCTGGGTTTCTGCCACGGCCTCGACGGGTTGCTGCTTAACCTCTTGATCCTTTTTCTTTGCCATAATCGTTTTTATTAAAAGTTTATGAAAGGTAAACTTCACTCAAAAACTGGGTTGTTACTCACCTGCTCATCAGGCGTATTTTCCCATCGATTATGCTTGGAAGCAAGGTGTTGCCACCCTACACCAATCGTTTTGCAACGTGGTTGTTGGAACCTTACCAGACCTTATTTCAAGGCCTGGCAAGGGGGAATATAAATAGAATGGCAACATTGTATTCAGGCATATCTTCAAGTGAAAATGCGCCATCGCCTATCTTTAGGCAATCAGGGAATACAATTTAAAGTCCCCACCTTATGGTACTCGGATTCGGGTTACGGTGGTTATAATATTAAAGCGACCCATCAAATGGTGCAACTGATATCTTATATAATCTCTCTTACCTTATTATATATAATACAGTGGGTTGATTACAGCTTCAGTCCGGAGCTGTTCTTCTCTTCTTTCTTAACGGTATTCTTTACGTTATCCTTCTTACTCTGCTCATTGACACACTTCTGGTATTCCCAGCGGTTCTCGTCCGTCTGGACATAGCCCATGTAGTCGTCATGTTCAAGGTCGTACTTGATCTTCATCTGACGGTTCCATTCATCCATATCGCCATTGACCACCTTAAAGCCCTGCTGCTCACGGAGGTCAACACCGACAACGACCTTCTGGTCACCGACATTCAGTTCAATAGGCTTGCCTTCCTGTGCCTGCTGTTTCTGGTTCGCACCCAGCTCAATGTGGTTGATCTTCTCCATGTCTTTAAGCTTTTCAGCAATACGGACATGGGCGACACTGCGAGGGATAAGAGCATTGGTCTCTTTGTCGAGCTGGATGAACTTCATCTTTCGGATGCCGTTCTCTTCCAGTTCCTTACGGATAACCTCACCGTTCTTCACACGATTCAACTCACGGGGAGTCAGACAATAGTCGTTCTGAATTTCCTTTGTACGCTGGTAGGTAAGCAGTTTGACACTACCGTCATCATCACGACTGAGCTGAATCTTCATAGGAATGGCAATCGTCTTACCGTTCTTGGCCTTGATGCGGGCTTCGATAATGGGTGACACCCTTCCATTGATGATCGGATCAACCAAATTCTTGGGCATCGATAGGAATGCATCCCTGCTGATGCCAAGCTTCTCCAACTTCTCATAAGGAATTTCTTCCTCTAAAAAAGAATATTTACTTATCATATTTGTTAAATATTGATTAACTTTGCTGCAAAGTTACGGACATTTTATCAGAAAAGCAATATGGGTAGAGTATTTTTTATGTTTTTATTACTAGAATTGGCATATATCAAGAGTTATGCCCAGTTTTTCACCATTATGCCCGATTCTGGTCAATCAACGAGATTGGCCGATGAAACTGCCTATGGTGACAGTGTAAACATCCCTTTAGTCCTGCATTCAGACACAATAAGGACAGAAGCAGACAGTCTGATGATGGCTAAAAGGGAAGAAAACCTGTTTCCGTCAACCAAAGGCCTTCCTATCTCAATAGAAAAGAGAGTGCCGGTATTTGAACACGTGAGAAACAACCCCCTTTTGCAGCTTCTCGAACAACGGGTGACGGTCTGCCTCCCCTTGGATTACATGACTGTCAACTCCAGATACGGCTACCGAAAGGATCCTGTCTATAGATGTGAGCGTTTCCATGACGGCATAGACTTGAAATGCAACTATGGTAATGTCTATGCCATGATGCCAGGTATCGTCAAGGAGGTTCATCGTGGCAACAGAGGCTATGGGAACTATGTCATTCTCCAGCATGGAAGCATCGAGTGTCTGTATGGGCATCTGAGCGTCATTGCCGTTAATGAGAATGATGTGGTAGAGGCAGGCGACATCGTAGCGATCTCTGGAAATACAGGAAAATCGACAGGGCCACACCTTCATTTGCGGCTGAGGAAAGGAGGGAAAAGCATCGACCCGCAGCCCTTTGTCAACTATCTGAATGACTACATCGATGACCTTCAGGACAGGATAGCGACCTTGAAGTTCGGTGGAAAGCCTGACAAGGAACTGAATATCGAGAACCTTGCCAGAGTGCTGGAGCAATACCATGTCAAATATCCCAAGATAGTTATTGCCCAGTCCCTCTTGGAAACGGGCTACTACACGTCGCGGGTTTGCTGGGAGTGCAAGAACCTTTTTGGCCTGCGCCGTCCAAGTGATGGCAGCTACTATAAGTTCGACCGATGGGAGGACAGCGTGAAAGCCTACCGTGACTATGTGCAGTATAAGTACAAAGGCGGTGACTATCTCCAGTTCCTCAACCGTATCGGCTATGCAGAGGATAAGTCGTATGTCCTGAAGGTGCGCCAGATTGCCAAGACCTTATAACGGCTATCTGAGCCAGTATATCAGCATCATGTGTAAGGGGTAGAAGGCATAGAAAGCATATTTCATGGCCTTCCCCCTTATAAATCCCCGTTCACCGTTGTAGAGCCAGATGACGGCAAAGGCCATCATGATACCGATGATGCCATATTCATACATCAGTGGTATGCCGAAAAGCGTCTGTATGTCAGGTCTGCCACGGAACATATAGAAGATAAGCACCAGCCCATATCCTTTCCAAGAGTAGTCTGTGTCAACGAGCAAGGTGACAAGTCCAAGAAGTGCAACAGATACTGCTATTGCCCAATGTTGTTTCAGATTCTCAATGGCATAAAGACCCAGAAGTCCGGCCAACAGCGTAAACAGGACATTATGACTGCCATCATGGTTCAGCATCAGCCAGGGAATCTCCGATACCAAGGCAAAAGCAAAGAGGCTCAGCATATACTTCTGTCTGTTCCTTGAATAGACAAAGCCCTCTGCCAACAGGAAGGCGAATGTCGGGAAAGCAATACGTCCGACAGTCCGCATCAGTTCATAGAGATACGGATTGGAACAACCATAGTAATAGGCCACATGGTCTATAGTCATTGAGAGCATGGCGATAATCTTCAGCCAGCTCCCACTAAGATCTTTTGTCATTTTGTTATCCTAAAAAGTATTCAAAAAAGGCTGTCAGACAAATCCGACAGCCGATTTATATCTTAGAGAAGTTCGATGGTTTTCTCCAGTGACTTTAATAAATCTTCTGACTGTTGCTTGGTGGCTTCCATCATGCGTTTATTCAAATCCTGAAACATGTCTTCCGTATGCTTCTCAATAATGATCTTTACGTTATCTTTGAAATCCTGCTGCATATTGGCTATATAGCCCTTGGAGTTTTGCTCCAACAATTGCAGCCGAGCCTTGACATGACTTTGCAGGGCAGGATTCTTATTGTAGTTTTCATCATCGTCTGGATCAAAGTTCTTACTTAGCAATCTGTTCATATCAACGCTGATAGAGTAAAAGACAAGAGCGGCAACCGTAGAAGTCGTAATCTCACCCCTCTCCATACGCGAAATAGTAAGAGGTGCGCAACCTATCTCTTTGGCAACATCTGCCTGTGTCATCTTCAGGTGCTGTCTTACCTTCTGGAGTCTCTCACCCAGAACCTTCACATCCAACTTCTCTACTAATTCATTCATACCTTACGGTGTTTGAGGGGTTACACCAAGAAGCTCGGAAATCATAGCGTCCACTTCATCATTTATACGCTTGAAATTGCGGTTAAGCATAATTTCTTTTTCCTTATCGCTTGCAAAGTTATACATTTTCGGCAAATTTTGGTAGTATTTCTCTTCCTTTTTGATCTTTTCCATATCAAAATTTGTCTTGCAGAAGTATTTGGTGGTCTTGAACTCCTCCGATTCCTCGATATTGAACACATCAAGAGATGCCTTGTCCGTTGGTGTGAAGTCACGGGCTGCCTGACCAGCAAGCCATCCTGTAGCCATGTCCGCTATCTTGGCTGCAGGAACGAGATAGTCCATCTTCTCCTGAATGGAGGTTGATACCCGCTGCTCATTGATAGTGACAGACTTGGAGGTTTGCTTGGCCTTGCCGAACACGTCATTCTGTGCCCATTCCAGCGTTTCCTTGTTACGGGCGGCACCCATGAAGATGTTACCGCACGTTGTCAGTATTTTCTGCATTCCGACCTTACCATAGTCGGCTTCGAGCTGCGGCAGTTCCTGAAAGCCCAAGGTAACGGCAACCTTATTGCTTCTTGCCGTACCTATCAGACGGTCTATCTTGTGGAAGTAGAGAGTCGGCAGCTCATCGACGATGATAGAGACAGGTATGTTGCCCTTGCTGTTCACACGAGTCACGAGACGGTTCAGAATCAGTGCGTTCAATGAGCCGATAACCTGTTCCTTTTCAGGGTCGTTGGCTATGACAAGATAGGAAGGATGTGCCGGGTCTGAGATTTTCAGATCGAAGTCATCACCCGTAAACACCCAGTAGGCTTCGGGCGATACCAGACGGGCAGCGTTAACACGGAGCGTACCGACCATACCTTCCAACTGGTCGTTGGCCTTGTTCTTGTAGGCAGACTGGAACGGAGCCATCAGCGACATAATCTTCTCATCCTGCATCAGAATGTCAAAGACCTCGCTGTAGGGTCGGCCCAGGAATGACAGTACATGGGGCATGTCAGAAAACTCCCCTGTGATGGTGTCCGGCTCAACAATATTTCCCTCATCATCCTCATACCAAGCCTTATCAATGATAATCAGGTCACCATTCATGTCCTTATACATGAATCCGTTCAAGTCCACGAACATACCATCTTCATCGGTGGCCACATTCCGGCTATGCTCATCGAGGAAGTCAAGGACGACCTTACCGTTCTCATCGACAGCGTTATAGTCCGTCCAATAACGGGTCACCAGTTTCAGCCGTTTGCCATTATAGAGAATGTAACGGGTCAGCTTCTTGCCATTCTTATAGCCTGTCGGGTGGAAGTTGATGAAGAAGTAGATGATGCTTGCCAGGAAGTTCTCAGCAGAGTTCTGGAAGAAAGCCTCTGAGCCGCCTTTCTTCTCGCTTCCCTTATTCAGAGCCTCCAGCAGAGTGGCGGCAGTTTCGGATGCTCCTGCCAAATCGGGGATATACTTACGTTGGATAGGATTCACGCGGTTGGAATACTCCACATCGGAGAAGTTGACGATATGGAAACCACAGTTCTCAGGCAAATGACCATATCGTTTATTCTTGCAGTACTGGTAGAACAATGTCTTTCCAAGCGTCGGAAACTTGTAGTCATAGACCATCATCGCAAAGCCCTTCGCGGCATGTTGCCGGATGAAGGGATCGATAATGCCGAATGACTTACCAGATCCAGGTGTACCAAGCACAATCGTACCACGAAAAGGATTGATGATGTTGATCCAGCCCTTATGCATACGACGTTTGAAGTAGTACACCATCGGGATATTTACAGAATACTCGTTGGCGTTCAAGTCCTCGGACTGCTCAAAGGACTCATTCTCGAAGTTGAAGCGATCCTCACCAAGCTTGTAGTTGTAGTAACGGGCGATACCGTCACCTCCCTGATGTACGAGCATGGTTCCCACGATACTTGCCAGGGCATAGAGTACGCGGTTGGTGGCAAAACCGCCAAGCTCGCCTCCCCACAGGCCATGCTGTAACACGATACAGAGGATAATCAGTGAGAATCCCATGACGATAGGGTATATCACCATCGTCTTGACATTGAATCTCAGACTCACTTTCGCCCTTGTACCGATACAGGTAACGGCGATGCAGACCAGTTCAATGAACTTGCAGGATGATACACTGTTGAATATCTGGAATCGACCTATCAACTCCAGCACGAACTGCGTGGCACGGCTCTCAGAGGTGATAGGCAGGTTCATTACCAGCTCGATAATCAAAAAGATATAGATGCAGCTACGAAAGATGTTATACATCTGCTGCTGTTCCTTTGTCTCTTCTGTTCCCATTGCTTATGTCTTTATCAAGAGAGGGGACTACCACTATTGTAAATAGCCCCCTCTCCATCGATTATGAAAGGTATAAGTGTTATCTGATCCTCAATACAGGGCGTACCCTGCCGGGTGTTGTCTTGATGGTCGAAGTGACAAAACCGCTTCGCACAGCCACACTCAGATAGTACATCTGCTCACTCTCCGACGAACCGCCGTCCTGAGTCGAGCTGACATACTGGCCATCGGAAAAGGGCTCGCCACCGATCATACGCATGGAGTTCTCCACAACAGGCAGCATAGATGCCAATGCTCTCAGCTCTCCTGCCGACGGCAAAGCCCAGCTTGCCATAGGCGAACGGAAACCTGCCACAGCCTCGGCTGCAGGAGTAGGAATCTCGGAAACCAGCAAGGCTGCCGTGTTCTCGGCACCACATAAGGTACGGCTGTCGCTATCGACACTACCTACTGTTCCCAAAGAGTCTGCATAGGCATAGCAGCCCAGCTCATGAGTAGAGACGACCAGAGCCGTGTCGCGGTTGCAATAGAAGATGACACCGACGGCTTGCTGACCATCCGCATCATAGCCCTGTGGTGAAACGACGGAGTTATCAGCCAGCAGAATATTCCCGACTCTCAGGCTTCCGTCAAACTCATCAGTATGTTCCTCGCAGGAGGTCATGCCTCCCATCACGGCTACAGCCATCATCAGCATAGCCGCATTGTTCTTGATATATTTCTTCATATCGCTCATGATTAGAATGGAATCTTCAGACCTATCAGAAGACCGTTGCGGAAGGAATCGCCATGCAGGAAATTAACCTGGTTCTTCTGAATCAATGAAAACTGAACACCAGAGGGAAAGACATAATTATATTCCAGTCCACCCTCCACAGCAAAGAAGTATCTGCCAGTATAGGAACCGAACTCCGGGCCGAAACGCAGTCTGAGGTTACTGTTCTTAAACTTCTTCAGGCAGTGCTTGTAAAGCAAACCACCATCCCAGTAATAGCCCTTCCAGAACACATCCTTGCAGATCTTGCCACATACTGGGTCACGTTGCCATTGGTTTCCTATCTCTGCTGTCAATTCAACGGCATTCCCATAGGTCAGTTCATGCTCATAGCCCAATGTGGCGTTGAGCGTACTATTGAACAGGAAGCCTGCATTAAACGTAAAATACTCGTCTTTCTCACCTGCCATCGCTCCAGTACCCACCAGAAAGGACAGCATCACAAACAATAACTTCTTCATAGTGCTTATCTGTTTATGTTAAACGGAAGACGGCGAAGCAAACCCTTGTCGAAACCGTCGGCATTGAGGATGTCCTCATATTCGATGGGGATATAGATGACACGACCTGAAATCTGACGCTCGGCAATCTCAATCCTCAAAACCTTCTCATCTGGGAATGTCAGCTTAGGCAGGACGATGACGTTACGATAAGCCTTCTTGAAACTATGCGCACTATTCAAAGAGTAAGTCGGAGTCAGCTCAATAGTCTGTGAGTTGGTGGCCTTGGCCTCCTTCTTGTCTGTCAGTTTGATGCGTACCTCGTCGATGTCATACTTGATCTTTGTGCGATTATAGAGTGAGTAGTCAATGAAATAGTAGTCATTCACCGTATAGATGTTATTTACCACAGCACGGATGCCGTTCGCGGTATAATGGATGTTGTTATAGTTGGGCTGACTGCCATAAATGGCCCAGGCGTATGCGGCCATCTCACTCTCAGGCATCAGCACGTCAGGGTTCTTGTAGCGTTTCATCTCGTCCAACTGAATGCGGTAGATGCTGTTGGCACAGGCAGGGCCAGCTGTATAGACCACATCATACTGAGCCAGATGACGCTCACCAATGACGGTTATCGTACCCACCAGTTCGTGGTCACGCATCCTTGCAGACGGTTTTATGCGCACGATGTTGTCTGCACACTGGTTGCCGACAATCTTGTCCGTTGACATATCCACCAGTTTGATGTTCTCCGGCATGATGACATGCGTAGTCACGTTCTCATTGACAAAGATGACATGGTTACGCTCGATACCCGGCATACAGTTGCCGTCTGTCTGCATGGTATAGACATACCTGACTTTCACGGAGTCCTTCTTCATTTCCGTATTCTCCTGGGCGTTAACCCCTGCCGACAGGGCTACCAAGCCCATGACGGCCAAAACAATTCTCTTCATACTGAATTTCTGATTTACTGTTTTACTGTAATTCATAATTTCTGATTTACTATCTTTCTGTATTTCTGTCTTTCTTATTTTCAGTCTTTCTGCGCATCCTTGTTGATCAGATAGACGATGGTGTTGTATTTGATACGTGCCTTGTTCTTGCGGATATTGCCCGAAATGGCCGTAGATGCGGACTGGTACATATTCTGTAGAGCTTGTAATGCTACTGCCTCGCCACTAAGACCGCCACCATAGCCACCATCCAAGCTGATATTGCTCTGCATGGCCTGCGCTCCTGCATCCTTCATCATATCTCGGAAAGCGGACTCAGGCACATAAAAGCCTTCCATGCCGTCGTTGTCAAAAACAGAGAGGCTGACCTTGATGAACTTGTCACCCACCAAAATGCTGGTGATGCTGGCCATGACACGCTGCTGTCCGAAGCCAGTAACAATGCCATAGAGGTAAGTTCCCTTTTTGAGTCTCACATCCTTGATGATGACATCATCGAGGAGTTTGAAGCGGAGTCGTGTACCCTCATGCGCCTTGGTGGTCTTGTCAATCATGGCCTTTATCAGCGGAGCATCAGCCGCCTGTTGGTCATTGATTGTGTTGAACATCGAGGCACTGGCATCATCGGCTTTTTTCACAACCTCTGGCTTCACCTCGTTCTTCTTACGTTCCTCAGCCAGCCGCTTTCGTTCTTCCTCTGCCTTACGCTCTTTCTCTTCCTCATCAGCACCGAAGGTTCGTTCCAGTACACGCTGCCGTTCAAGGCTGCGCTGCTGTATCTCCTCCAGTTCACGGGCATAGTCATCCATTTCGGCGTTGCGTCCGTTACGGCTGCCAGCACCTCTGCCACTATAGGAGCCACCACCTCCATAGCCGGAACCGCCATCATAGCCATACGAGTTGATGTGCTTGCGCGACTCTGCCAGACTGCGCTCCAGGTCTTCAAGTTCTTTCTGCTTACGTGTTCGCTTGGCATTCTCAGCATCGATGTCGTTCAGTTCACTCTCTGAGTAGCCACTCATTGTACTGTCGGCTTCCTCCTTGTCATCACCCAATGCGCCGATGGCGGTATAGGCACCATCCTCACTGAAATGCTTGTTCATTTCAGTCATCTTGTTGCCCATCTCCTCGTTGGCGGCATCGGGCAGCGACATGTTGATGTTGTCCGTCACCACACCCTTCTTCGGGTCGTCACTTCCCTTGGTAAACTGCGATATTTCGTAGGCCAAGAATACGATGGGAAGAAGGATGACCAGCGGGAAGATGTACTTCGGCTGTTTCAAATTCAGTTTCTTCATCTTTATTGTCCTTTCTCTAAGTTGTTTACTATCAGTTCCAGTTGTTTGTACTTGATGACAATCTGCAGGGAGTCATCATGCGTCTTACGGGGCATTCTCACCAGAGAATCCAGTTCATGCTTCAATGCCTGGCCTTTCCTTGCCATCTCCTCCACCTGACTTACCTGATAAGCCTTGGCATTTTGAATCCGCTGCATACCGATGAACATGGGTTCCACAGGCTCTACGCCTGTCATGAAGTTGTCGGTCTTGTCAGAATCCGTACCCAAAGTGAGGAATGCGCCGATGATAAGGGAGAACAGGAGGCAACCGACGGTAATCAGCATGGTATCACCCCTATTCTCATCTGCCCACTTGTTTGCCTTGGCCACCCGCTCACGGACTTTCCATTTGACAAAGAGCCTCCAGAGCAGAATCCTGAAACACCGGGTTGCCCTCGACTCTTTCCTGGCTTTCTTGTCTTTTCTAAACAGTCTCATAGCCATTAATAGTCAAGATCCTTGTTCTCCAATGTACGCCAGTTGGTCACGAGCAAGCCATGTGGATTGTTCTGTGTCCTTGGTACGGTCTCAATGCCCCCTACCGTAACGATGGAGCGTTTGACATCGCGGGAACGGCGTTTGATAATCTGCGTACCGTAATACTTGAACTTGCGTTCATGCTCGTCCAGATTGATGGAATCACAGATGATGGTACAGACAGCTGATGACGAAATGATGTCGGAATAAAAGCCGTTCTCGTCCATGGCCTGCTTCTGCTTCATAGCCGTACCGTCTGCCATGTAAAGTGCCTTGCCTACCGTCCACTTGATATAGTCATCGTCCGGGGGAAGGTTGAAGAAATACTGATGGAAGAGCTGGATATGTGCCTTGGCTTCCATCACGAAGTTGGCCTCCTGCTTGGCGCGTTCGGCCAGAAAGGGAATGTCACCGTCGATGACATAGATCTGTTCCCTCTCATCAGTGACCAGCTTGGCGCAGTAGAATACGGTGACGGCACATATCACCGTGCATCCTGCAATGGTGGCAAAGACTGTCATCAGCGCCAGTCTGGTCTTTTGTTCTAAACTCTGAATTAACATAATGTGAATCGTATAAATGAAATGTTTATATCCTATTGAAAGCCTCCTTGGCAGACTCATCACGGACAGTTACCCGTCCGCTTGCATGCTGCTCATAGACCTTGCCTCCCTCAGTCTTGCTGTTGATGACGGGGCCGTTCAGCCCTCTCTCGCCCAGACTTCCTACTACTCCTGCAGCAGCTGCACCGCCGGAGAGAACCATAGCACTGCCAGCAATACCGCCATAGATACCACCTGCAACACCAGCCGTAGCCACTGAGCCTGCTGCACTTCCTGCACTGGAGCTGACACCACCGGGAATAAGCCATGAGGCAACCTCTGGTACAAAGCGTAGGATAAAGGCACCGACGAGCATACCCATTGCATACATGCAGTTTGAACCGATGCCCTGAAGACCGAGTGCACCAATCTGACTCCATGTGTTCACCTGTCCCTGCAACAACTTGGAGTAGGCGGTTATATCCTCCTGAAGATTGTAAAGCAGGATGAAGTCAATATAGTACAGGCACATATAGGTCACGAATCCCCAAAGGGAAAGAGACAGGTACTTTGAAATCCACTGTGACCAGGCATTACTCCAGGGCGGCACAATCGAGAGTGCAAACATAATCGGAGCGAACATCGCAAGGATAGTCATAAAGATACGCTGTGCCACCAAGATACCGTAATAGGTCATCTGGAATATCAGTTCACCGATGAACCTAATCACATCATTGATCCATTCCGACACCTTAGTTTCTGCTGCCACCGCTGCCTGTTGCGCATACTTGTTGATGGTAGAACCGAGGTTTTCCATGCTGTAGATAAGCTTGTCCCACCAGTGGGCATCCTGTCCTATCTCCTGAATCTGCTTGGCCGTCTCTACGCTGTCCTGCACTTCACGAAGTCGTTTCAGATACTCTGCCTGCTTCTGGGCTACTTTGAGTTCCATAGCAGCGACCTGTTTGTTCTTTGCCTTGGCCATTGCCTTGGTGGTGTTCTCCAAAGCCTTGCCAGGCACCTGAAGTTCAGAACATATCCAACTACTCGACGTGATACACATCGACAATGCAATGATTCGGGCCAGTTTCATGACATCCATCGCCCTGCGTCCAAGCATCATCATCCAGCATTCGTAGGAGCCGACACACAGAGCCAGCAACAAGCCGAGGACACGGGCATAGCCTACGGTATCACCGAGGATGGCTGATTTCGGGAATGATTCCATCGCCACGAGCAATTTGTCAAGGCTCTCATCGATGGACGGCAGTCCCATGGTGAGGAACAAGTCCGATACGCTTAATAATAAATCTGTTGTCATCTTTAGTCCCTCCTTACTTGTAATAGTTCTGTGCCATGCCTACCAGATGGGCGGTACGGCTTACCAGTTCCTCCATCTGTTTCTTGGCATCAATGTAACCCTTCTGACGCTTGGCATTCTCCAACTCATAGCCGATGCCCGTCTTATGCAGATAGGCAATGTTCTGGCAGATGATATTGTTCTGGCGTGACAGTTCATCGACCTGGGCTTTCATCTTGCCCTTGCTCCTGGTCATGCAGAATACCAAACCCTCAGAAATGCTGTTCTGCATACGGTTGAAGTCATCCTTGAAGGACTTATAGACCAGATCGACGTTGCGGTCAGCCTGACGAAGCACGTCCTCCTTGTGAAGTTCCTCGATGTACTGTCGTTCGTCCTCGACCTTCTTCATCTTCTGCCGTTGCGTCTCTTCCGAGATAACACGCACAGGCATGATACGCTTTACATTGGAGTCCTCCTCTTCGAATTCGACATAAAGTCCACTATGGAAACCCCTCCATCTCCAGTGGAGCGATGCCCCGCTGTAGTTCTTGTGAAACAGATAATAATACCAGTCGGGAGCAAAGTCCCAGGGGCCGTTCTCCATTGACTTCCATTGTTTCTCCTTCTGGTCATCGTGAGAAATCTGTACCCACTGTGCTGACATTCCCATCGGCAATAGTGCCAAAAGGGAAAAGATTAATAGTTTCTTTCTCATACTTTATTCCATTGATTGATTAGTCCTGTTGCAATCTCATCCGTGACCTCGCTGTTCAGGATGTCCCAGATATAATCATAGTGAAAGCCTCCGACAGCCACAATACTTGCCCAGCAATAGGCACTGTCTATGATGCCTCGCATGGTGTCTATACTTGTCTTGATGGAGTTCACAAGATTCAGTTTCTCGTCCATGGAAGCCTTTATCACGTTCAGGCCGCTGGCAGTCATCGTCAGGTAAAGCGCCTTGATGTTCTTGATCTCACGGGAACAAGCAAGGTTCGCTTCTGCGAAATACCAGGCTACCATCGGCTTCTTCGTGGAATACTGAACTGACAATTGGGCAAACTCGGAGTACTCCTGAATGAGCTTATACATGCTGCTGGCCGTGTAGCTAAGACTTGCTGCCAGCAGGACATAAGAGTAGCCGTTGGAGAGCTTGGAGTCCAAGGTGGTACGGGCATCATTGAACTTGTTGGCACCCTTGGTCACCATAGACTGCTCTCCGAAACTGACGGCAATCTTATCCCTTGCAGCATCCTCTTCACCCTTTATCATCTTGTGAAGACTGATCAGGGCCTCGATGGTTGGGAAATCCTGCGGCCACTCAATGGCTAACGCCTTTCCCTGTATAAGGAGGACGGCCATCATTATCAGAAAAATCCTTCTCATGCGCCCAGACCCTCCCAGTCGTTAATCAGTCCTTCCACCATGTTCTTGCCTGTGAAGTAGGCTGCCCATGAATCACAGTCGATGGCCAGCAGGAGGTTGTTCATGTCGCTGCAATACTGGCACATCATCGTAATGGCCTCCATCTTGTAGCGTATCTCCAACAGATGGGTGTAGATTCGGTTGGCCAGTGTCAGACGCTCATAGCGGTCAATGAAGTTATAACCGTCGCCGTTACCACTGGCGGCTGTACCTACGTTGGGAACATCCTTGCTCTTCTTGATAGGGTTCTTCACCTTGCCATTGTTGACAATATCCACGAAATCCTTGACCAGCGACTCTGTTTCCAGTACAATGTCCGTCACCTCTTTGAGGCAGATGACATAGTTCTTGCCGGGCGACTTGTTCATATACTTCAGTACGACTGGCACATCTTTGAAGATTTCGGCCACACAAGAACCAATCTCCACATAATACTGTGACTCTGCACCAAAACCGCTGACATTTTCCATCGACATCTTGTAGAGTTCCTTGATGGTGGCCATCGTTGCCGTGTACTGCATGATCTTCTGCTGCTTGGAATTGATAGAGTCAAGCCTTGTGTTATGCTGACTCTCTATCAGTTCCTGTGAGGCGGCATTAGCAGTAACGGCTCCAGTCGTCCAAGGGTCAAACACCACCTTCCATCCTGCGTGTGCCTGTACGGACAGCAGGAATGCACCTAATACGATTGCTAATCTTGCTCTTACCATAGTGACATAATGTTTTGATGATTATTGATTTGTCTGGCAAAGTCGAGGTACTTCCCTACATTTGCCTTCTTACGGTCTTTCTCGATTTCTATGATGGCCTGTTGGATATTGCCGAAGTGACGCTCATAAATTTTCAGAGCTTCCTTCTCCAGACGTTCGGTGGTGTAAGCCCAGTAGCACTCTGGCGGTTCCTCCACTCCGAATACGTCCCAGGTGTCACCACGGCGAATCCATACCTCACGGAAATAGGCACGGCCTTCCTTGTTCTTCAGACTGTTAATTGTAAAGATCTGCTGAAGCTGTACCTGTGTCAGTCCGAGCTGGTCGGCCACATCCTGATAGTTGTCCTTGAACTTCGACTGGTCAAGAAGGATGGTCACGTCGGCATTGGCTACGACGGCTTTCTTCAGGATGTCCGATGAAAGCAAGTCCTCCAACTCCTGTGTCACCACGCCTGCGATACCGTTGAATTTACGGACAGTCTTGAACAGGAACTGGAGGTAGGCGGCCATACGGGGTGTGGCTACTGCCTTCCATGCCTCTTCGATGATGATGGCCTTGCGACCTTTCTTCAGGCGCATCTTCTGAAGGAACACATCCATGATGATAAGCACGACGATAGGGAAAAGGACAGGATCCTCTTTAATCTTATCTATCTCGAATACGACGAACTTCTGTTCAAAGAGCGAGGCATCGACATCGTTATTCAGTGTGTATTCCAGCTCACCACCCTTGTAGAAGCGACTGAGCAAAGCAGAGAAGTCGGCAATTCTGAACTTTACATCCTTATCCTTGCAAATCTGTGGGATGCGCTCGATGGCAAAGTCATAGAAGGAGTTGAACGACAGTGTAGTCACCTTCAGTTTACGGCGACGCTCCTCCATACGGTCAACCTCCTCGTTGAGTTTCATGAGGTAGGTTCCCTCCATCACTTCTGGAGTCAGACGGGAAAGCTGGTTCTCTGCTGCAGCAACCTCTCCAGCAGATGCGGCCTTGTCGTTGGCCAGATTCTGAAGCTTCTCCACCCAGCGGCGTTTCTTCTCCTTCTCCCTGCGCATTTTCTCCTCAGTTTCATCTGATGGTTCAGTCTGCTCAACAGGTTCAACTACCTCTTGTTGCTTCTCCTGCTCTGCATACTTCTTCTCCAACTCTTCCTCAAACTTGTCGTATTCACCATTCATCTTGTGCTTTAAAGTCAGCAGATGGATGATGTCCTGACGTTCCTGCTCGGTGTACTTCTCGAAGGGATGGAAGTAGGCCTCGTAATATTCCACGATGACCTGGTTCACTACAAGTTCCTCCACGTCATCCGGGGCTTTTTCACCGATATAGATGAGGAAGATGAGGGTTTTAAGGAAGTTCTTCTTCTCTCCGAAGTTATCGTCATACTCCTGACGGGTAATCTTGAACGGATTCATAGAGATTGGCCGTTCCTTGGAGTAGGTGATATAGGTTCCCTTGTAGTATCGGCAGATACCTTCATAGGAGTCACCTGTATCGACCAACACAATGTCGGTGTCCTGGATCAGCAACTGACGAACCACGCTGTTCATATGAAACGACTTACCACTACCAGATGGGCCGATACATAGGAAGTTGGCATTGTTGGTATGTTTAATCTTACCCTCCTTACCCGTGAAGTCGATACCGATGGGCAGTCCGTCACGGTCAGTATAATAGACCAAAAGGGGTGATAGTTCCGTCTGTTTGGTATACTCCTTGAAAAAGAGGCAGACGGCAGCATCCGAAAGTGTCAGGAAGAGGTCATAGTCGGGATTGAAGGTGTAGGCATTGCCGGGAAAGGATGCCTGAAACAGCTCCAATTGGTTATAGGCAGTGCGTGACGGCATGATACCACAGCCATATAGCTTTGTCTCGATGAACGATGATACAGGTGTGACTTTGTTCAACGGACAGCTGACGATGATGTTATAGTTGGTGTTGACCAGCAGTTTATTGTCTGCTGCCAGCATATCCAGAACTGCGTCGATGTCTGCCTTGGCAATCTTGTTGGAAGGGTCAGGCATGGAGCCGTGACGCTTCGACTTGCTCTCCAGCTTGCGCTTCAGCTTCTGTTGGGCTGGAATCTGGATGACCTGATTGTAGATGATGCAGTCTGCAAAAGGAACATTGGTCATGAAGCCGAACAGATCGGTGGCGATGCGGTAGCCATTGATTGGAACCGGCAGATAGGGCTTTACCACTGTTGGCATGTCGATAACGTCCACATCAACCAGTGAGAAGGAGCGCACGGCACGGTCGCCGATGGTCAGGAACTCATCACTGGCCTTGAAATTGTTGACGCTGAAAGCACCGTCCTTGAAGTTGATGGTCATGAAACGGTGCAGATAGTCGGACACGTCGGTTTTGTTCAGCTTATAGAACCAGATGTTCTTGTCAGAGAGGATGTCGCACACCTTCGCCACCTTTGCGTGGAAGTCCAGCCACTTCTTCGGGTCGTACTTGACGAACATGTTTTTTCCTGCTTCCTGTGTGATGATGAGGAAGGTGCGGATGTCGGTATATTCCCTGCCCTCGAAATAGCGGAAGTAACTCTGAGAGAGGAATTCCATTTCGGGTGGGATGTCATGATGATAGCCCCGCTTGCAGAAGATGTCCTGCTTCTGGAGGGCATACCCCTCACCAAGCGTCTGAACGATGTTGCTCAGTACGTCACAGAACTGCATATACAGTTCTGCATCGGTGCTGAAGCGAGGCACGGGGTTCTTTATTTCGAGAATGACAGAGCAGTCGCCTTGCTTCGACCAGAGTACGGTGTTCAGATGCCTGCCGCGCTCGTCGTTGATGTCCTGAAGCTGGGCAAAAAGCTTGTCAAACGGTTTTTTCTTGTTTGCCATTGGCAGTCGCTTTAATGATTGTACAGGCCTTTATAGATGAAGATTCCCTTGTCGTGCCGCTTGGCATGGAGTCCGCTGCGCTGTTTGACGTAAATCGTGATCAGTCCTGCGATGGCCAGCACAATCATGGCGATGAAGCCTGCCAGCTTGCCAATGAGGATGGAGAACACAATAAAGCCGATGAACGACAGTCCGATGGCTCCGGCGGCATAGCTAAGGAACCTGCCTCTGATTCCCATGAACTCCAAAGGACGCTGAAGTCCTTTGAATACGGGATAGCCGTTGTAATTACCTTGCATGATAGTGTCTCTTGAAAACAAATGAAGGAAATGCCCTGCTGTCGAAAGACGATGGCGAGGGCATCTCCTTCTGTCACGTCCTGCTTTACTTAAAGAACATGGGAAGAGCCTCCGACATGGCGATGAATGCCACGCATCCGCCGATGGTCATCATAATGGTCTTCTTGACATCCTGGTCGCCGTTCTGCATCTTGAAATAGACGTTGAAGGCACCCACCAGGACAATGACGGCTGCGATGGCCTTCATCAGGTTGGCTACGGGGGTCTGATACGACGAGATTTCCGTCGTAGCCTTGGTGAAGCCACCTGCACCCTTGCTGCTTGCATAGGTTGCGACGGCACAGAAGAGGAACATGCCTACGAATGAGGCGATGCGCTTCTTGGGGAGATTCTTCCAGCCCTGCTGAAGGGCGTTCTTAATGGGGTTAACTACTTGTAACATAATTGTTTGAAAAGTTTTAATTTTAAATTCTATGTTACAATTTAAAGCACCACGTGTAGTGTGGGAAGGAAGTCTTAACAGGACTTCGGAGCATCAGCCCTCTGGCCGAGTTGCGGCATCATTCCCACTATAGCCGCTAACAAGTTAAAGTACAATATCAAAGCTGTCTGCCAGCTTATGCGGCCTCCGGAACCTCGTTCCAGTCGGCAAGGAGCTTACCGAAAGGACAGTCCTTGCCTTTTTCAGCAAGTTCGTCCACCTTGGGTATCAGCTCTTCGATTTCAATACCTCCACTCATAACTTCTTGTTCTGATTCTTCTTCCTTGGTCAGTTCCTTCTTCTTGTCCTTCACAATGTCCTTGGGGTGGAACTCGGCAGCCTCGCTGCTGATGTCGATTTCCTCTTCCTCTACAGCGGCCTCCAGAGGCAGCTCGTCCTTCTTGAAGAACTGGTCGTAGGTAATCATCCCGACATAGTAAAAGAAATAGCCGAAGAAAACAACCGTAAGTAAATTACCGAATGTCATACTTTTCTCTGTGCATATTGTTTGTTATCCTGTTTCCTCCGTTTCAAATCCACAGCCTGCCTGCCATTGACAGGACAGGGCTGCGGATTCTCTGAGCGAAGAAAATGAGCTTATGTAGTTGCAGCAGGGACGGGTGCGTCAAGACTCTCCACGTTCCAAGCTCTGTTGCTGCCATACCAGTGACCGTCCTTCTCGTCGGCGCGAGGGTCGTAGCTGACTTTTACGCGCATCTGCTCCTGAAGGGCATACTGTTTGATCTTGTCCTCCCCGAAAACGTCAAATAGACAACGTTTGGGGTACTGCTCTTCGGTTTCCAGCACATACTGCTGGCTCTTCCAACCTCCTCGTGCAGATGTGCCGCTCTTCTCCGGCAACACTGCGATAATCTTACCTTGAATTTCCATTTGCTTGATTACTTTTGATGTTTATTACTTGTGCCGGATGGTCATGCACCCAGCCACGTTTGCTTGTAAATCACTGCCGGTACGCTCCAAGGGGCAAAGTCCAGTCCAGCCTTACGCGCATTTTCTTCACGGTGGCGATGACGCTTCTGTTCTGGAGTGTAATAGATGGTGTTGCTGCCTCGCATCACGATATAGCCGTCATTCTTCAGCTTGGTACGGTACTTCACCTTCCTGGGATTGGTGACCAGCTTGATATTGGTGTGCTGGTCCAAACCAAAGACGATACGCGCACGTTCCTTCTTTATCAGTTTCCTGCGGATTCTGGAGCGTATTTCTCTTTCCTCTTCCTTGGTACGTGTCAGGTGGAGTTCTGTGACAACACGCCTGACAGTGCTCTTTGAGGTGTGGGTCGCTTCTGCTATCTCAACCTGTGAGAAGGTGGGATAGAGTTCCCTTACAGTTTCTTCATATTCGTTCTTGCTCATATCCTTGTCATTTTAGATGTTCATATCAGGCTGTCGTGCAGCTTGATGCACTCACGAAGTTCCTGCTTGTTCAGTATGATGAAGGAGCGAAGGATGGCGTTTATGGTGTCGGTGGCTGACATACGGTTGATGTCGCAAGCCTTCAGTGCGGTCACAATGTCCTCGTCAATCCAGTACATCTTCCGTCCGTCCTTCTTCACTCGGTAGCCATAGCCCTCTCCACATTTCAGAAAGGTGTTCCACCACTCGTTGCCATCCTTGGGCATGGCGGTTGGTGTTGGCTTATGCTCAGTATTCACCCTTGGAGTCGGTTCGGCAACTGGCTCTTCCTGCGGCCTCTGTACAGGGGCGGCATTTTGTTTCTGTCGTCCCTGTACGTCGAGAACTATACCCTCAATGTCATCGGGTAGCGTCATCAGGTCGTCCGATGTCATTTCATTTATCTTCTTTGCCATGGCCGTTCTCTCCAAATATGTTGTCATAGATGCAATCAAAGGCAGGTGTCACAATGGACTTCTGAGTGTCCATCAGTCCCATCGTGTTATATCGCTGCATTTCCACACGCTGTTCAATCTTGGGGGTGACGATGCCGAACTTTGACCACTGCTCATCGGTCTCTTCCCAGAGTTTCTTTTCCCTCTCAGTGCCGTAACGCTTGTCGTGCTTATTGACGATGAAGAATATCTTAGTAGTCATCGACTGCACACGCTTCTTCAGCTGTAGGATGAAGCCAAGGAAGGTCACGGTGGAGTTGATGGAGGTGGTCTCGTACTGATACGGACAAACAATATAGTCTGTCTGTACGAAAAGGGGAATGAGTCCCTGCTGGGCGAGGTTGCCGGGCGCATCAATGAGTACCACACCATTAAGCTGGCGCAGATTCTTCATCAGGTTCTTGACATTCTCAGGGTCTGCGATGCTGAAAGCCTGTACCTTGTACTTCTCCTTTTGGTCTGGGTACTTCTTGTAGTCGGCCTTACGCTTCTCAAAGATGGTCTGCTGTCCGTCGCAGTCAATAACGATGGTTCTCTTGCCTCGGTTTACCAGATAGTTGGCAAACAGGGTACACAGTGTTGTCTTGCCTACGCCGCCTTTTTGGTTGGCAAACGTGATGATTGTTACTTCGCTCATAATTAATCGTCAATTTAAAGATGAATACTTGTTCTCTTCACTCTCTTTGGCTGCCGATAGTGACAGTCCTGACAGGCTCCCTTTTTTGTAGGCCAATTCTTACGAGGAGTCGGGCCCCAGAACAAGTATTCGTTGACGATGTACCAGTCATCACACACCCTCTTTCGGGTGGTCAACCATTGATTTCGGGTGCAAAGTTACGCATATTATTTGAAACTACCAAACAATTATTCAGAAATTTATAGTTTTGATATTTTATAATATCTAAATTTCTTAATTTTATCACATTAGATAATAATAAACAATGTGTTTCTGTTTCTAACTTTGTTCTGATGGAATCATACTTTTCCCTCTTGGTTGAGGAAATAGTGTCGAAAAACAGCGGTTTTATCGTCTATTCGAGAGAAAAACAGTAATTTTGCAACCAAATTACAAGAAGATGCTCAAACAGATAGTAGTAGATAAGGTCATGGCACGACAGCTCTGGAAGTTGGGATTCAAGGAACCCACCTTATCATACTATGATGTAGATGGCCAGTTACAGAATGCCGAAGATGACACCCTGCAACTGAAAAACTACAATGCCCCCAAGGAAACTCGCGGTCGCGGTTCCAGATGCTATTCCGCACCCACTATGTCGGCTGTTCAGGACTGGCTGCGCCGCAAGAAGCGTCTTGAATTATTGGTCTGCCGCGACACCTTCTTTCAGAATATGGGCGATTACTATTGCCGACTCATCCGGCTATCAGATGGGTTAAGCCGTGACACCCATCCCCGCAAATCCTACGATCAGGCCTTGATGGATGGTATCAAGCAAGCTCTTGCGTTGCTTTTGTAGTAGCAGGCTAAGACGGAACAAACCTATTATGCCATCATCATCAGATTTCGTTAATTCCCCATAAATGTAGGGCATTTACCATCGGTTTGGTGACGGTATTCTGCGGATAGCCGACAAACGACTTGATCTTGTCGAGAATGCCGTCAAACTGATGCTTATATCTGGCAGGAATAATGTCGAAAGCCAGGAACTCGCTGGCCAACTTTTCATTAAACGGCAGTTCGCCATCGTCCATCAGCTTGCCTTCCTCGAAAGTTGAAATGGTGTCCATGCGCATCACAACCTTCGGTTTAGTTTTATTTTCACGGCTGATGGTCAGAATGGCATCGTCATCATTGGCAATAGAGGCGAAAATCAGTTTGGAATCCGCATAGCGGGCATAGTCACGAGGCTGGTATTCCATCAGTTCCTCAACTGACACCTTTGTAACATGGCCATTGTCATAGCCAAGAATCAGCCATGACTTCACTTCGTGCTCCAGGACGGTCAGCGTGAGCAATGACTGGTCATCATAGTCATATTCATCCAGCTTGCGGAACTTGCCGTTGCCGAGGAACTTGAAGAATGCCACTGGTTCGACATAGTTTTCAGGGTCGAGATATTCTGCAAGGACGTTCTTTCGGATGCGACTTGTACGCACTTCATCCTCCTTTGAAGTGACCAATGGAGCCGTCATGACAGGCTTTTCCTGCTCCTGCGGCAGTTCTGCGACAGGCTTGGTTTCTGCTTCCACCTGCTCAGGCAGTCTGCGGTTCAGTCGCTGATACTCGGCAAACTCCTCTTTTGTAAGCTTACGCTTGGTACTGCCAACACGTACATAGTAGAAACCGTCGAAAGGAACACCCATTTGATGAGGACGGATCTTGACCATCAGTATATCCTTGTCATGGTTGCTGGTGTCGAAACGGATGTCCTCGATATAGGTCGTGGAGAGACTGTTGCCCCATTTGAGTGACATGGCATCTGGGATGGCACGAAGGTACTTGTCCTTGTCACCATGATAGAGCGTATAGTTCAAATCTTCCTCAACACCTGTGCCAAGGCCATAGTCGTTCACTCCGACATAGAGCGTACCGCCGATGGTATTCAGGAAAGAGTTAACCACTTTCATAATCTCTTCCATCTGTTTGTCTGGATTAGCCGTGAAGCTCTTGCCTGCAGGGAATACCAGGCTTGTTTTGTACTCCGTGTCAATGGTTTCCTCACCAGTGCCGTAGAGTTTCAGACCCGTCTCGAAGCCTTTCAGGTTCAGCTGCTGCTTGATGCGGTTGTGGATGTCGGTTGCCGTACTCTCCATCTTGCTTTCTTTGGTGATGTTATAGGCCAGCACCAAGGATGCCAGTTCCTTCAATGAAGGATTATTCTTAGCAACCTCAAAGAGATCTTCATTATGCTCTGGCCTATCGAGGAAACTGACTGCCTGGAGCTGAAGGAAGCGGTCTCTCAGAATAACATTGTTGCTGAACAGTTCAGCATTGACATTCTCCAACTGTTCCAGCTTCTCTTCCTCCACCTTAGAGTTACGGGCAAAGTAGTGAAGCATGGTGATAATATCCATCCTTCCCTTGTAGTAGGCAGCCTGCGACTCCCATCCGATAAGCATACAGAGTGTGCGGGCAAAGGCCAGATAGTTGTATGACTTCACATAGTCCTTGTCGATAATAGCCATACGGTCAATCAAGAAAATGACCTCACGGACATACGACTCATCCAGCACGCGGTCGCTCTCCAGAATATCCTCTTCCTCCTGACTGCTGATGTTTTCAGAAATTTTCCCCACCGAATAGTCTTCCATTAGGTTACGGAAAGCACTTGTCATATCGAAGTCATACGCTGCTATTTCCGTTATTTCGCATTGGATATGGAAAGTACCTGTGCCACGACCCAAGAGACGGCATTTTACGATGGTGTTCTTGCCTATCCCCTCAAAGTCACTGGCATTCTTCAGACTGACGCTTATACCTTCCTTGGAAACAGCAGGAGCCAGACCGCCCTGAATCGATGTGCCACCCACAGAACAGATAATATCCTCGTCGTAAGTATAATAATCCAGGGCTGCGTCTTTCATCTCTTTCAGCATAGAGAAGTGGAATACGCCGTTCTCGTCATCAATAATCCTTGCTTCAAATACATAGCGGCTGCCGTCGGGAGCCAGGAAATGACGTAATGACGTGTTGATAGTATAAGGTACGATGTCGTTAACGTAGATATAGCCGTCACCGCCAATCTCATCCTCAATCTTACACCAGTACTTATTGTGGTTCGAGGCATCCTGACGGATAAACGATATACGCACAATCTCATTGGTGCGATGCTGCTTTTTCGTCTTGGCAGCGGTAGTCGTTATGGTCGAAGCACTATTGAACAAGTCATCTTCAATTTCCTCCCATACCTTCTGATAAGGCGTAATGTCATTGGGCTTGGCTGTATTCAGATTGATACTTGTCTTCCCGCTTAAGAACACCTGCAACCCCTGCCATAGCCCAAGATCCTTTGGGAAAACAGGCTTCATGGTGTTATCTGCACCAGATGAGAACAGCTGAATGCCCTCTGCAGACACCATCAGTTTGATCTTGTTCTGCGAGAACGAGTTGACGGTATCAATCTTGCTGCCGGGATAGAGACTGGCAATATAGTGCGGTATCAACCCGATGTTGTCCATCGTATAGTTCATCAGGTGGGCATTCGAGTGGAACAGGTAGAAGTAAGCCATATCCACCAGCCAGTCAGGATGCAACGGATAGAGATAGGAGGATATGATGCACAGTCGAGCAGTATTCAGCCTGTAGTCTGCTATCGTGTTGTCGTTAGGATTCTGATGCAGGAGCAGTTGCAGGGCCAGAGCCTGCATGTTGTTTTTGATGAGTTCAAGGTTGTCTTTCGTCTTGTCGATTCGTCCGTCACATTCCCTGATGTACAGCTCCAGCAGTTTGATGATGGCACTATTGAATGGTTCTTTCTTCCAGCTGTCGATGTTCCTCTGGCAGATGATGTCAAGCAGTTCCTTGATACGGCTGTTCATCAGCTCCGGCCTGCGAAGGAATAGACTGGCGAGGATGTTGAAGTTCTTTGTGGGATGATAGACGAAGCCTGATATCTGTAGTTTGTTGAACAGGGCGTTGATAAAGTAAGTGGGCGTGTCGGTTGAGCTTTTGTCGGCCTCGTTGGCTATCAGCTCTGCAGCTTTTACATAGTAGCCCAGCTGTTCAATGACCGTTGTAAGCCTTTCTTGATAGTATTCCCTTTCAGCGTCGCTGCAAAGATCGAGCAGCTCAGAAAGTTCCAGTATGTCGGAACAGTCCATCCTCACCGTATTCAGGTCTATCTTCTTGTTTATAAGGTTCTGAATCCACCTATGGCATTGCGACTCGAATGATTTCTCGTTTTCTTCTGTAAGCAGTAAGCGGATGAATTCTTTGGTGTTCCATGTCAGTTCCCTTTTAGAAAGCAGCTCCGTCAGTTTCTCTTCGTTCAGGTTTGCCTTATTCTGTTCAAACTCGCTGATGTCCACCAGTTCTATCCTGGGATGTTTCTCCTTGATAGACAGAATCCTGCACCTGACCGTTTGGCCTTTAAAGAGTTTGAGGTTTGCCGTTCCCCTCAGATAAGTAGTGATGTCTGTCGATTCATCTATTACCTCACAATAGGTGGGGAACTGTTTCCTGACTCTGAACTCATAAATACCATCCACCTTATAGGCTTCACGCGGCGATTGTTTCCTTGTTTCCATTACTTCTGTTGTTTGTTGATAATTGCAGGCACAAAGGTACTAAATTTCGCTAAAATTCAGTAAATTTCAACGGAAAGAGCAATTTATCGGACTGACTTTTTACATTTATTATGGAATTTCATTATCCACCTGCGTTATGGCTGTAACCTTTAATAATGTATAAAAGACAATTGGAAACTTACTGCATTAAATAATTAAGTGCTATCTTTGTACAAGATTTAATGGCATATGCATATGGATATATTGATGATAACATTGTCGTTATTTGGATTGGGATGTTTGACCGTTGGCACAGGAGCTACGGTCAAAGACGCAGTTTCCAATTTGAGTGACAGGCAGGATTCTAAGCCTAATCCAATCGCAGTTCGTTATCTAAAGAAGTTCTTCAAGATCTTGGGTATATACATAGTCTTATATGCGATTCTTAATCTTCTTGTCATGCTGTTTTTTGTCATAAGCGGTCAGGAAGAAACAATGAACTCGATAAGAAGTACACTTATAAATTGTAACCTATTATTAGCTCTCCTTATAACTTGGGGCATCACAAAATACAAAATGAAATTAGGGTAAAATCTTTATAAAATATCCAATTTTAAAGAAAAAAATAAGAAAATATATATCTAGGAAGATAGGCTGCACAATAGTATAGTACCTTTGCAATCGATAAGCATCAAGAGCAGTTCTAAATGGACTCGCCAACCGAGCAGATGCATAATGCCACGGTGGTCAATACGATGCGGGAGTTAGTTTTTTCAGTATTCACTTCAAAATGTTTAGATTATGCAGCAGCACATCTATTACATCAAGTTTGCGCTTCTGTTCGCAGACATGCAGATTTCAGAGTTGGTAACCGTATTCAACGCACAGGTTCAAAGCCGTGCTTGGACAAGTATGCGAGCCTATCATAATCATGCCCTTATGGATGAGTTCCAACGGCGTGGCGTTGACACCTCTTCTGTTTGCAAAGGCAACAGTATCAGTTTTGCGCATGCTATTAAGTATGACATGAATAGCAACAAGTTAATAGCTCTCAACTAAGGCTGTCGACTTTGATTTCCCAATTGTGCCAGTGTTTATGCGTTTTCCAACCGTAATCTCTGGCATATTTTTGATGAAAAAATTGCTAAATTGAGCCCGAAATTGGTGAAATTAGCATTTTTTTGATGCTAGGATATATTTTTTTCTATTTGAAGCATGTTATATAAAATATATTTTGTAAATTTGTAGCCTATTATTAATAATATAATATATAAGAATGAAAACTAAAGACCTGAATAGACTAAAGGTGGTGCTTGCTGAGAAGAAGCGCACAAACAAGTGGCTTGCTGAGCAACTTGGCAAAGATCCTGCCACTATTTCCAAATGGTGTACAAACAACGCACAACCTACATTGGAGAATCTATTAGACATAGCCAAATGTCTGGATGTGACAGTCAATGACCTCGTTAGAATGTAAATCTCACAAGCTGTAACTACTATGCCTACAAACAAGAATGCTCAACTACGTTACCAAATTCTCGATCGCTGTTTCAGTGATTTTAGCAGAAAATACGAGATACAAGACCTTGTAGATAGGGTCAATGATGCTCTGTATGATTTGTATGGCACGGAGGTGAGTCTACGCCAAATACGTGAAGACATCAAGTACATGCGCGATCGTGTGTCTTATGATGCTCCAATTAAAGCGTATCCTCTTGTTGGTAAAAGGTGTTATTATCGTTATGAAGATAGGGATTATTCCATCTTCAACAACGAACTGTCCGTTGATGATATCAACAAGTTACAGTCAACAATCGATATGCTTGGTCGTTTCAGAGGCAGTGCTGCAAACGTGTGGTTAGAGGAGGTTATTTCTAATTTGGAATATCGCTTTGGATTGAAGTCAAATGCTGAGCACCTTGTATCTTTTGAGCAGAACGAACGATTGAAGGGCATAGAGAACTTAGCAGAAATAATTGATGCTACCGTCAATCACCAGACATTGGAGATAGTGTATCTGACCTTCAGGGGAAAGGAGATTTCGATGTTAATCCATCCTTACTACGTTAAACAATACAATGGTCGTTGGTTTCTATATGGTCTGAATGAAGAATTGACCAAAATTAGCAATCTAGCTCTTGACAGAATCCAGAGTTTCCATAAGTCTGATGTTCCTTTCAAGAAGAATGAGCAATACGATTTCGCTACTTATTATGATGATGTTGTTGGCGTTACTATACCCAATGAGGATATAAAGAAAGAGACGATTGGACTGCGATTCTCGGCAAATCGTTTTCCATACGTTGTTTCCAAACCTATTCACAAGTCACAGATAACAACAGATGAAAGCAAGTGTGAGATAGAGATTCAAGTTCGTCCAACAAGAGAACTTGACCAGCAGTTGTTTTCCTTTATTCCAGACGTTGAAGTACTCTATCCAGAGTGGTACAGACAGCATATTCTGGAAAAAATTGAGGAAAATCTAAAAAAATATTTGTCTGAGAAGAATGGCTGCACAGATAACGCCGAACTTTGCACCCGTTAATTGATTTTTTGGTTTTTAATTTGATTTGCGTATGTTGAAGTTTGCAGACCTGAGTGTTGATTTTAAGAGTTACGATAATTCTTTAAATTCGTATATGAAACTATTCCCTGGTTCATATACTCCACTTCTTGTTATGTATCTCGCTCATAAAGGTCTGTTGAAATTGGTATATGAGTTTGAAGAGAATGACCCCCGCATATTAGTAAGTGTTGATGGAAAAGTATTGCATGATTTCTTTGGTGACGGAATTATGAAGGAGCTTATACCAGATTCTAATGTGTGGAATCAAAAAGGCACGTTTGAAGAGATTGTCAGTAGTATGAATAGGGCTATTCTTAAAGACAGGGATGTATATGTCATGCTACCATTTGTCGATCTGTGGCCAACTATTTTAGCAGGCAAGCCTATTGCTCTTATTGCAGACGTTTCGAAAGATGATCAAATCGTTGATTTGATAAACCGTATCGTTGCATCAGATCATGCGTCTGATAATCCGGCAGCATTACTGTATTTCAGCGTTATGCTCATGAAAAAATATGAGCCTATAGACGATGATGAAGATGTGGAGAATCAAACTCCAGAAGAGATCGAGAGTAATAAGAATCTTGATTTTGAATTATGGGTTGAGGATTTTGAGAATACGTTAGGTACCATCATGTCATATGTTGGCAATAAATATTGGATACAGCCGGAGGAGTTGACACGTGTTATTCTTACTCAATATAAAGGGGGATCTATATATAATCCCTTCGCAGGCCTTGCATCATATGCGATACAATTACATTATGATTTTGAATTTGACGAAAAAGATTTCTACCCAAGCACTATTCCAAGTAGTTTAGGTGATAACTACTATTATGGCGAAGAAATAGAGGATATTGCTTGGGCTATTGGGAAATTACGCTTGTTAGCTTTTAATTCTGATAGCAAAAATTATATTCACGGTGATTCCACCCGATGGCGTAAAGGTGTAGTAAATAATGTTTTATCTACTCCTCCTTATATACAAATTGATAATGAGCATGGTAAAAGAGAATATGCCGATCATTTTGTCATTCGCCGTGGTATAGACATGTTAGCAAATGACGGATTGTTAGCTTGCGTCGTTCCATTGTCATTTATGAGCAGAAAAGACACCGTTGATATTCGTAAACGGATAGTCGACGAAGGATTACTTGAGTCAATAATATATTTACCTGATAACGTCTTTGGAAACACTTCTGTCAGGACTGCAATCATTTTTATCCGAAAGTCATCCCATGACTATGTTAACTTAATTAATGCCACTAATGTGATTCGCCATAGGAGTGGAAAGGTGAACATATTGGATGAAGAGATTGTAGCTAATCTCCTTTGCTTTAACAACGATGAATATGCATCGCAGGGGACTATAAAATGGAAACTTACTGAGGAATCTTTTGAGAAGTTGAAGGCCTATGTTGCTAATGATTCAATTGTAAAGGCAAACTATGATCTTACCCCAGGACGTTTCTTCATTAACAACATACCCTCTATTGATGGTTATCGCCTTATAAAGATGGGTGATGTCGTTGATGGTAAGCCAAAGAATATTGGGCAAACAGGTGAAGGAAGAGTTATCCGTCCTGCTTTACTCTCAAAAGATGGTTTCACGCCTTTAATGGCTGACAATATTCCTGAAGATGAATTTAAGAAACAGTATAAAGTCGTTAATCGTGATGCCTTGCTTTTCTCTCCATTAGCTTCTTTGAGACCAACACTATTTGTAAATCCGAGTAAGGAGTGTGTCTATTTAAAGTCGGATACTGTACAAGCTGTGTACTTGAATAGGGATGCTATTGACCCTGAATATTTAATTTTAGAGCTTAATAAACCCTATGTTCAAGAACAGATCCGTCTGCTAACAAAAGGAGATGTGATTCAGAGGCTAAGTCTTGAAGATTTTCTTTCACTCCAGATATATGTTCCTCAATCTAGGTCAGGAGCATTATTATTGGAAAAGGAATCTGTGGAGCAACAGAAAGCCATTTTTTATAGTAAGGTAAATGCAGAACTTGCTGCATTGAAGGATAAGCAACATGACGAATACGTTAAAATGCTTCGTCAGCGCAAGCACCGTATTCAGCAGGTGATGAATGAATTTTTGCCTGCATTCTCTATGCTGAATCAGCTAAGGAAGGAGAATGGAGGTCTGCTTCATGATAGTGATGTTGTAGCTGCCAGGACAGGGAAGACTGTCGGTGATTATTTCGACAAACTGGAGTCTATCGTAACCAAAGTGGAGGATTTAGTCACGAATCTGATAGATAAGGAATTGTGGAAGGATCCAAAACCTGTTGATATTGTTCAGTTCGTAAACTCTATTCCCAAAAGTCATCTTTCAGATCGGTTTGTTTTTCAAATCTATGATGGTTATGAAAAAGGGAAATCACACGAAGGTATTATACCTTTTTTTACAGGATGCTCAATTATGATTGATACTGATGATCTATCTACGATATTCGATAATATCATTAATAATGCGCTTAAATATGGTTTTACAGAAGCCATTAGAAAAGATTATGTTGTTAGGGTTAACATGATGAGCTATATGATAGACAACGACTATTTTGTCAGAATATCCGTCTCAAACAATGGAAATCCTATTCATTCCAGTCTAGACCGTGGCAGATTTTTTGATTGGGGATACGGATCCAACACGGGGATTGGGACCTGGCAAATCAAGTCCATCGTTGAACATTATGGAGGTTCTGTTGAATTGAATGAATACCCAAATGATGTAGCTGGATTTCAGACTGAATATGTTATCTATTTACCACTAATTAAAACAGAGTAATGGAAGAGAAAGTTTTGTTAAATGTATTGTGGGTAGATGATTTACCTACTGAAGAATTTATGGATGAAGCATACAAGAATGGACTATGCATCACGTCTGCCACATCTGTTAATAAAGGGCTTTCTTTGCTGAAAGACAAGTCAATTGAATGGGATGCCATCATTCTTGACGCAAACTGCAAAATCACTGATGAAGAACAGGAACAGCCATCGTTGATGGCTCTTAAGGAAGCCGTAAATCAATTGGTTCATATGCGCACAGAGACTCCCTGGTTTGTTTATACTGGTGGTGATTATGAGGGTGTCGAGCACCTGAAGTTCATTATCAACGAGCGCGATTATGATGACAGACTTTTTTATGAGAAGCCCAAACAGCGTTATGAGCTTTATGATAAAATCAAAAAAGTTGTTGCTGATAGAGATATTTTTGTTATTAAGAAAAAATACGCAGATGTATGCAATTTCTATAAAGACCCCGATTTAGTATTATTATTATTAAAATATGAATCTGATGGTTTTGAAACTGACAAGAATGTGCCACATAGTGTGAGGTTAATTATTGAATGGATTATGAGATATCTGGAAGGAGTAGGATTATTGCCTATTGCTTTTACAGGTACTAATATTGCAAAATGTAGTTCTTCTCTGGGAGATATTCCTCAATTAGTTCCAATTCATGTTGCGCGCTCGATGCACTTCTGCGTTGAAGTATGCAATAATGGATCCCATGCAGATGAAATAATTAGTTATATAGTCAGTGGAGAAGCACCTTATTTGAATAAGAGTATAATGCTCAATCTTCTCAATATTCTTCAATGGTGTCCTACACTTCAAAGATACGAAAAAGAAGAGTTAAAGAAAAAAGTGGCACAATATCAGCAAGAGACAAGAGAAAAGAAGGAAAAAAGGGTTCGAAATCTCAAAAACACTTAAATCCAAAGGATTTATGATTAGTAATTGGTTAAAAATGAGTAAATTTGTAGCAAAAATAAGAATATGACAGAAAAGGAGCAAATACAGGAATACTTGGCACAGGCGAATCGCAATCGTCTGGTTTTCTGCCATGACCGATTACAGGATTTGTTCTTTACCAATGTAGGCAGAACTCTTTCTGATCTTCTGTCTAATGAAAGTCTACGCTCTTCGATGGTAGCATATGCTGCAGAGGACGCTCTCAATGAAATATTGTCACTAACCCAGGAAGATGATATGATTGGAACATATGTCGCAATGGATAATATTGGCATCCTGTTTGAACCAGAGTTAGGTTTCAATCTCAAATCTATATTGGACAGTGCTTCAACAAACAAAACCATTATCATCTGTTCTGATGGAATGATAAAGTCGGACTGTTTCTATTTCCTCCAAGAGGGAGATAATGATTGGATTGACTTGAAGGGATTATCTTATATTGAATTAAAACAAAAATAACATATGAAATATCGGGACCTGATTCATTTTAAGCCTATCACCGAGGTTGTTCGCTTTGGTGACTTGCGTGACGAAAAGAAACGTCAGCAGTTTGTAGAAACATTTGTGTTCTCTGAGCAATACAGAAAAAGCTACATACCATTGATTTGTAGCAATCTTGATTTTACAGAAACAGAGATCATCGTTAATGGCCGTCACGAGCCAAAGGAATTCTTCGGCTTGCAGATTGTAGGTAGCTACGGTACTGGTAAATCTCACCTGATGTCGCTCTTCTCGTTGATAGCTGAGGATGAGACATATCTACAATATGTCACTGATGAACAAGCAAAGAGCGAACTGGCAAAGATAGCGGGGAAATACAAGGTGCTTCGCTTTGAGATAAACTCAGAGAAAGAGTTGTGGGGTATCGTATGCTATCAGATTGATAAGTTCCTGGCAAGTATTGGCGTGGACTATTCTCTAACCAACGACACTTCGTTTGAAAACAACGATGTGAAGTTGCAGAAGATGATGGCCGCTTTTGAAGAGAAATATCCAGATAAGGGTCTCTTGTTAGTCATCGACGAGATGTTGGCTTATCTGAAGGGACGCAGCGGTGCGGACAAACTCAACCGAGACCTTCAGGTTCTCCAGGCTTTGGCACAGATTTCAAATGGTACAAAGTTCCGTGTGGCCTTTGGTGTCCAGGAGTTGATCTACAATGCTACAGAGTTTCAATTTGCACGTGAGATGCTGCTCCATGTTAACGACAGATACCGTCCATTGACTATCACTAAGGAAGATGTGAAGTATATCGCTCAGAAACGTATGCTGAACAAGGATGATCAGCAACGCCAGCTAATACGTGACCATTTGGAGAAATTCACGAAGTACTTCTCTCATATGCATGGCCATATCGATGATTATGTAACTCTGTTCCCCGTTCATCCTGCATATTTTGAGAACTTTGAATTGATTAAGGCAGGCAAGAGCCAGCGTGAGATCATGAAGACACTCTCGGCAAAGTTTAACGAAATAATAGACAACGACATTCCTGATGACCAGCCAGGCCTTATCTGCTATGACAGTTACTGGGAATACATGGATGGCAATGCTACGCTAAAGACAGATCCTGACGTGGCCCGTGTCTCGGAAATCATGCAGACAATTAACAGTAAGATAACCGACAACTTCACCGGAGGACGTCGCAACCGTGCACCTTTGGCTCGCCGTATTGCTAATGCTTGTGCAGTAAAGATTCTACAGCAAGACCTTTCTAAAACCAATGGTGCCACAGCGGAGACATTGACTAACGATCTCTGTTATGTCAATCCTATGTATGACAGCTTCGATGAACTTCAGATGTTCGTAGAAAGTGTTGCACATAACATTCAAGAGTTTACTGCTGGCCAGTATTTCTTCAAGAATAAGGACAACGGTGAGTATCATCTATGCGTAGAGGGCGGTATCAACTATGAAGAACTGGTCAATATCTATGCGTCAAACATGCCAGATGGCACTAAGGATGAATATTTCTTCCAGTTCCTTCAGGAAGCACTTACTTTGGGGGATGAAGTGTATCGAAGTTCGTTTAAGATATGGCCTTATGCCATCAACTGGAAATCACATAATGTTACTCGTGATGGTTATATCTTCATGGGCTATGACAATGAACGTCCTACCACACAACCAGAACAGCATTTCTATATCTATTTCCCACCCATCTTTGACACAACAGGAAAGCATTTCAGTGACAGAGCCGATGAAGTGTATTTCTTAATGGACGATTTGAGTGAGACTATCCGCGAATTGATAGCTCTATATGGCAGTGCCATTGCTTTGGGTAATAATGCGGACAGCGCACAGAAGGAGTTTTATGTTTCGCTTCGTAAGAAGTATTTTGAAAAACTACGTGATCTCTTTGACCAGGAATTCTACTCAAAGACAATGGTTCAGTATTGCGGACAGACCAAGCCTTTGTCTTCGTTCCCTGTTCAGCAGGCAAACTCAAAGGAGGATGCTGTAGGAAGAGTTGCTTCTGAGGTGTTTGAAAGTCATTTCTCAGAAGAGAATCCTGACTATCCTAAGTTCATTCTTTATCCCGAACCAACCACAAAAGATAATATTGACAGACGTATCAAGGCCGCAAAGGCTAAAATCATCAGACCAAACGATTCCAACCGTGAAGGTGAGCATCTACTTTCAGGTCTTGGGTTGTGGGATGCCGGTCTGACTCACGATGCATCACCATACGCCAATAGCTTGCTGAACATTCTTCAGCAGAAAGGCGAAGGTCAGGTAGTCAACCGTGAGGAGATTCTTCATTTGTTCTGGAGAGGCAGCGACCTACATCTAAGCAACGACTTCCAGATAGAGGATTGCTACGAGTTCATTGTGATGTCGGCATTGGTGGCAATGGGCGAAATCGAACTTGTGATGGGTAGTGGAAAGGTGATAACTGCAGCTAACATCAGCGAGATTGAGAATGCTACACATCGCGATTACATTACCTTCAGATGCATTCGCAATCCGAAAGGTTACAACTTTGCTTCCCTAAAGGTTTTATTCATGGGAATTGTTGGCAGAGACCTCAGCCAGCAGTTAGACAATCCTTCGACGATACCAACCTTGATGGACAAAGCCAGAGGCATTGCCGAGAGAGCTGCCAAAATGGAAACAAAGTTGTTTGGTGGTATTAGCATGATGGGCATCGAGATTATTTCTGATACAGAAAGCTCACAAAAGCGTAATCGTATGTCTGCACTGAAAGGATTGTGCGACCAACTCCAGACTTATTCGTCCAAGGCTCGCATCAAGAACTTGCCAGACGCATGGACTTCTGATTCCCTGAAACGGACATTGGAAGCAACCAAAGAATTGGATAGTTTGGAAAAGTTGTTCCTTCGCATCAATGAATTCAAGGAGTCTGTTACTTATCTTGATCAGGCAATACCATATGCCAATGACGAGATAGCCCAGCAAATGCGACAGTTGAAAGACAGACTGCCTGATGTGCTCATGAGCAGTGACGAGCGTAAAGGTGCCGAATTCACGAATGATTTTAAATCTCTTCGTGACCGCTATGCTCAATATTATCTGGATGCATATCGCCGTTCACATATCAATGAGTCGCAGTTGCAGCAGAAGATGCGCATTATGAGTAGTTCAGAATACGCCATCAGTCAAATGGTTTGTGATGCTCCTTTTGTTCTCTCTACTCGCTTTGACGAATGGGAACGACATATGAAACTGTTAGAGATGGCTAACCCACAGGTGACAATTGACGCTATACGTCGAGTGCCATTCCACGGGTTTAACCCAAGGGATGCGCAGGTTCTTCCTGACATCAACCAACTGGCAGATGATATTAAGGATATATATGCATCCTATGTTACAGGTTTCCGGGAGATTCTTGATGACCCATCAATAGCCAGTAGTATTGATGTTCTTGATCCAGAACAGCAGAGCATTATCCAACGTTTCAAGGATGGGCAGATACAATTGGATGCTATGTATGCTCCACAATTGAAGAGTATTATCAGCAGTATGTATCATGGATTGACGGCTGTAGAGATTACACAGTCAGACTTGATAAACTGCTTCTCTCGCGCTATGTCTGTAGAGGATGCAAAAGCAGCCTTTAATCAACTCGTTACTCGTTTGTCAGCAGGCAAAGCGAATCCACGAATCATTGTAAAATTTGTTAAATAGCACAGCAGCATGACAGAAAAACAAGGAGTTCTCTTCAGTGCCGAAGAGATGAACAGCATAGAGAAAGACAACCTTTGGAACCAGCCTACAGGTCCTGTCACAGTTCTTGGCATGACTTTCGAGAATGACGAGGAACGACGCAAGTATTTCCGTGATGAATTGAGAAAACTTCTGCCGGAACTGAGAAAGATAGAAGGATTCCCTATTGGAGAGGATGATGACATTATCAATCTTTCAGACCCTCCATACTACACAGCATGTCCCAATCCTTGGCTAAATGATTTTATTGCTGAATGGGAACAGCAGAAGGAGCAACTAAAAGCAGAGGGTAAACGCAAGTCTGATTTTGAAGTGAAAGAGCCGTATGCAAGTGATGTGAGTGAGGGAAAGAATAATCCAATATATACTGCCCATTCTTATCATACAAAAGTGCCACACCCTGCTATAATGCGGTATCTACTACACTATACCCAGCCTGGAGATATCGTGTTTGATGGATTTGCTGGAACAGGTATGACTGGTGTTGCTGCACAAATGTGTGCAAAGCCAGATATCGAAGTTAAAAATAGAATAGAGAACGAGAAGTTATTGCATGGTCAAAAAAAAACAAATTGGGGTATTCGGCATGCAGTATTAAGCGACTTGAGTCCTGTTGCTTCTTTTATTGCTCACAATTATAATTCACAAGTAAATACTCAAAAATTTGAAATGGAAGCCAAGAAAATATTGGCTGAAGTAGAAAAAGAATGTGGATGGATGTATGAAACACGTCATACAAATGGGAGTAGTGGAAAAATTAATTACATGGTTTGGAGCGATGTATTCGTGTGCCCAAATTGTGGTAAAGATATGGTATTTTACGAAGTAGCAGTAGACAAAGATAATGCAAAAGTAAAAGACGATTTCTCTTGTCCTCATTGTGGAGCAAAACATACAAAAAAAAGTATAAGCAGATCCTTAATAACACTATTCGATCAGGCTTCAAACAAGACTATCCAACAAGCAAAGATGGTACCAGTTTTGATTCAATATGCAGACGCAAAAGGAAAACGTTATGAAAAAAAACCTGATGAAAAAGATCTTGCACTAATTGATAAAATAAATAATGCAGATATTCCCTATTGGTATCCAACAGATTTAATGATGGGTAAAGGCGAAAAATGGGGAGATTCATGGCGTGCAGGCTATCATTTGGGAATAACAAATGTACATCACTTCTATACCAAAAGAGCTTTGTGGGTATTAGCATTATTGCGTAACAAGTTAGGCGACAACAATAAAGCACTTAATGTTTTTGATTCGATTGATACTTTTCTTTCTTCAAAACTAGTACGCTATAATCAAGGGAAACGTGGCAATGGAAATCTTGCAGGCACATTATACGTTCCATCTTTAATAGCAGAGTCCAACGTCCTTAATTTATTCAAAGGTAAACTTGATGATTTTGTCAAAGCCTATAAACTCCTTAATGGAAACAATTCTGTATCTATAAATTCGGCCACACAAATTCCTATGGCAGATAATTCAGTAGATTACATCTTTACAGATCCACCTTTTGGGTCGAATATTATGTACTCTGAATTGAATTATATTCAAGAAAGTTGGCTCAAAGTAAAAACAAACAACGAAGAAGAAGCTATTGAAAATGAAGCACAGCATAAAGGGCTTAATGAATATGGTGGTATAATGCAGCGTTGTTTTAAAGAGTATTTTAGAGTCTTGAAGCCAGAGAGGTGGATGACTGTAGAATTTAGCAACACTTCTGCCTCTGTATGGAATTCCATCCAAAATGCATTAATACAATCAGGATTTATCGTAGCCAATGTTTCTGCATTAGACAAACAACAAGGTTCTTACAAAGCAGTTACAACAACAATAGCAGTTAAGCAAGACCTTGTTATAACATGCTACAAACCATCTAAAGAACTAACAGATAAACTTGCCATTACAAATTCCCTGAAAGATAGTGTTTGGGACTTCATAACTGAACATCTTGCACACCTCCCTGTCCATATTGAACGAGGAAACGCTACCACTTCCGTTGTCGAGCGCAGTCCGAAGATTCTCTATGACCGTTTGATTTCCTACTATGTGCAGCACGGCTATCAAATTCCCATGGATGCTCAAGAATTCCAGGCGGGTCTTCGGGAGCATTTTATTGAACGCGACGGCATGTACTTTACTGCCCCACAGGCCGCAGAGTATGAAGAGAAACGCAAGCATACTAGTGAGTTTGTACCGATGGGGTTAATCGTCAGCGATGAAGCCAACGGTATAGAATGGTTGAAGATGCTGCTAAAAGAACCAAAGACCTATCAGGAGATTTCTCCGGAATGGATGCAAGCTGTGAATGGCTTGAAAAAAGGCGATGTGCTACCTGAACTGAAAGATATATTGGAGGAAAACTTTATTGAGGACGAAACTGGCCATTGGCACGTACCTGACTTGGAAAAACAGATAGACTTGGAGAAACTGAAGCACAAGAGTCTGATGAAGGAGTTCAACCTTTACAAAGAAATGGCACAAAAGCCAAGAGCTCGCATCAAGGAAGTGCGTGTTGAAGCGTTACGAGAAGGCTTCAAACAATGTTTCAAGGATAAGGATTTTACAACCATCCTACTTGTTGGAGATAAGATTCCGCAGAACATCCTCACAGAAGATGAACAGCTGCTGCAGTATTATGACATCGCTCAGATGAGAGCATAACCCATGAGATATAGAGGCAAGGACATAGAGATAGTTGGCGAAAAGCAAATCTTCGGACGAAGAACTGCTTGGGTGCGTTTGGTGGAAGACAATAGCTTCCAGCAAGTGCTGTGGGATGACATCGACTTCGAAGAAGAACGCCGTCAAGATATATCTCACATCCGATATATTGCCCTTGCTACTCGTATCAAAGAAGAGATTGCACAAAAGCGTCTGCTGGCCCCATACGAAAGCAGCCTGTTGCCATTACCTCACCAGTTACTCATCTTAGAGAAACTGATGAAGGCACCGCAAACGCGTTTCCTGTTAGCAGATGAGGTGGGTATGGGTAAGACTATCGAGGCGGGGTTGGCTCTGAAAGAATTGAAACTGAGAGGTGAGATTAAGCGGACGCTGCTGATAGTGCCTAAATCAGCTATGCTTCAGTGGCAAAGTGAAATGAGCCAGCACTTCAAAGAACAGTTCCAGATATACGACTCACAGTTGATTGGTTCGCTTGCCAGCATGTTCTCACAAATAGATGCTGAAGAGGAATTGAACTTCTGGAGACAGCACAATCAGATCATTGTCTCTACTGATGCCTTGAAACCATTGGAACATCGCCAAGGATGGAGCCAGGAAAAGATAGACAACTATAACAAGTATCGTATTGAGGCAGTAGTCAATGCTGATTTCGATTTGGTAATTATCGACGAGGCACACAAAATGGGTGGTTCAACGGCACAAGTTGGCAGATACCAATTAGCAGAAACTCTTAGTAATGCTGTGCCACGAATGTTATTGCTGTCGGCAACACCACATCGAGGGAAGAGTGATCACTTCCGACGGGTTCTTCAGTTGCTCGATGCTGATGCTTTTGCTGGGGAAGGAATGCCGAGCATTAAGGAGATTGAGCCTTTTGTGATGCGTTCAGAGAAAAGATATGCCGTTGATTACAATGGAGAGAAACTGTTCAACGAGCGTCACACTATAAAACTGGCCGTTCCACTTGATGAAGAGAAACACCATCTGCAAAGGTTGCTCTATGAACACCTGACAGATTATGTTCGAACTTCGTTTAACAAAGCCAAACAAAACCGTAATACGGCTTTGGCATTGGTGATGACTATGTTCCAGAAGATTGCTGGTAGTAGTACTGCCGCCATTGTTACAGCGCTTGAAACACGTCTATATCGTTTACAGAATGGACTGGACGAATCAGTAGAAGAATACAATCCTGAATTCGACAACACCGATTTTGACGATTTCCAGCCCTCATCCTTCTCTGTGCAGAATACGTACGATGATAGAAGCGAAGAAGAGGTCTTGGCCGAATTAGTGGAAGAAGCAAAAACATGTCTGGAAAAAGAAACAGATGCAAAAGCGGAAGCACTGATTAAGACGATAGGACAGCTCAGAATGGAACAAGGCGACCCAAAATTGAAAGTGCTTGTGTTTACAGAGTTCCGAGCCACGCAGGAATATTTGGAGAAAACACTAACTGCCAAAGGATTTCTATGTGAAACCATCAATGGCAGTATGGAGTTAGAGATAAGACAGGGTGCGCTACGCAATTTCAAGGAACAGGCAGATGTGATGATTTCCACCGATGCTGCAGGAGAGTCGTTGAACATGCAGTTCTGTCATGTCATATTCAATTACGACCTTCCTTGGAACCCGATGGCTATAGAGCAGCGCATAGGCCGTGTCGACCGTATCGGCCAGAAGTATCCTGTAATGGCCTACAATATGCTGACTACAAACAGCATTGATGCAAAGGTGTATGGTATTATCGTTGAGAAACTAAATATTATCCTCGATCAACTTGGTATAGACAAAACATCTGATGTGCTTGATTCTACCATCGAGCAGAATAAGATAAACCGTGTCTATCTTCAGTCATTGCTGGATCCTCACCGTTCAGAGTTTATCGGTGACAGTTGGCTATTCGAAATTAAGAAGAAGCTCAATGATTACAAAGCTACAGAAGGCATACTGCCAACAATAGCCAAAGAAGAGATTGACAATAAGCAGGCCGCAGAAGTGAAGTACAGTCCATTGCCTATATGGTTAGAGCAACTGATGGATATTTACACGCAGAGTAGAGGTGGAGTTGTACAGAAATCGCTGATGGGTGTATCTTCGTATAAGTTTGACGGAATGACAATCAATGCTGTATTTGATGCCGAACATGCGTTGGAGAATCCACAGGCGGAGCAAATCACGCTTCAACACGACTTGGTTTGTAAGATGCTAAACAGGATTGAGAGTGAGACACAGCAGAATATTCCCATCATCCGTTCGGCTTCTGGGAAAGAGACTCCAGGAATATTCAGCCTATGGAAGATCTCTGCAAAGAATCCTGCTGAGAGCAAAACTTCGTTTATAGCCTTGTATATGGCTGACAACGGGAAACAGTACACCGCATACGCTAATCAAATATGGAACAAACTGGTGGAGTCATCAGATGCCTTTAGCTATGTAGGTAGCACAGCCATCATAGACGATAGTGAGTCAGATATGGCTTTCCTTTATGAAGTTTTTCACAGAATGGAGGTAGAAATACTGGAAACGATTAAGAAGAAAGGCAATGCCCGAATGAATGCTCTTAACTACCAAAGGGAACGAGCAGAGCGAATTGGGATAGTGAATATACGCAACAGTCGCATTAAGAAAATAGAAGCAGAACAGCAGGAATGGCTTGACAACATGCGGAAAAGTCAGAGTATTGTTCCTGATGTGAAGAATATTATAAAAGTGAGAATAGATGGATAGTCTGCTGAAACGTATAATCAAGGATATTACGCGTCCTTATCATAAGCTTAGCGTAATAACTAACCCCGATGGATTTCTCTGTCGGGAAGATACAATTAGTGCGTTTGCTACGCAGGCGAACATCTCTATTCTTTGTCTCTCCCAACTGGAACTTCGTATATGGTTTGAAACAACGTTCCGTAATTCAGAAAACCAGACGTTTATCGTTATTCTTGAAGATACAAGCCAATTGATTGCGGATATCCGACAGGTTGCTTTTGTAACGGAGTTCAAGACACGGGATATGCTTCTTACATACAACCAACAGGCTATCGACTTAAACAAGATGAATTATCAGATGTTAGCCCATCTCTTTGAGACAAAATCTGTAGCCATCTTGGATAGAGACGCTACGAACAAAGCTGTTGGCGTGGCAGAATCTCTTTTTGGTGCGGATGGCGATGATATATCTGTTATCAAGGCAAATCTGATGCAGGTTGTGATGGACTGGCATAAACCGCAGAAGACGATAGAACAAATATCAAAGCAGGTGGCCAAAGCTGCCAGACAAGGCAAATATTCAGAGATTGAGACAGAAATCGAATTTCTCAATCTCTCATTCCAGCGTCATATAGATGACACTTACTATCAGCTATTGATAACGGCAACTGCGCCCAAAGTCGTGCATAAAATTTTGCCGTATATAGGAAGAACGTACGGAATAGGACAAAAGGTTGCTCTCGTGGTTGTTGATGGTATGGCATATTGGCAATACCTTATTCTGAAACAATTCTTGTCAGAACAGGGAATCAACACTCAAGATAATGTATGTTATGCTTGGATGCCCAGTGTTACCCAACTATCAAGACAAGCAATCTTCAGGGGTTATACACCGGAAAGGGGATATAAACAGAATCCTTCAAATGAAGAAAAGCTGTGGAAGGATTTCTGGTATCAAAGAAACTTTGAGGAATGGCATGTAAAATATTTCCATGAAGAGTTACCAGACATTCCTGCATCCGTCGAGCGACTGGCTTATGTAACAATGGCGATGGATGACGATATGCATAGTGCTCATGGAATGAAACAGCTCTATAGAGCAACAGAAGACTGGGCAAAGGGGTTTGTTGATACGATTCAGAAAATACTTAATGCAGGATTCGAGATAATTCTAACAGCCGATCATGGTGGCGTCCCGTCACAGGCATGGGGCAACCTCTCATCCCAAGAAAAGGCCGCACTATATGAGACGGGCAGTAGAGGACTGCGGCATCTGATATTTAATAGTCAGTCCACCATGCAGCATTTCTTAGAGTCTCATCAAGACGTTATAAACGATTGGTTAATTCATGGTGATAGCATTGTCTGGAGAAACGATAAGTGTTTCGGAAATGACAATTGCATCACACATGGCGGAAGTCACATGTTGGAACTACTGGTTCCACTGGTAACAATAAAAAGATAAATAATGGAAGCAAAAATAGGTATAAATCAAAGAATTCCCATCGAGGCTATCGAACTAGCCGTCAAAGCTGTTCTTGAAGACCGTTATGATAACGAGTATGCAGCGGAACTGGCAAGGATGGAATATTGTGGAGAAAACAGAATCAAGAAAGCCGTTAACATTATCAACAGGCTTACGAAGAATAATGTATTGATGCCATTTCTCAAAGAGAACGAGCGCAAGGTTAAAATGGCATTAAAGAATCCTAATGACCGAGGAATGATATGCATTGCTTTAGTAAATGCGGCTTATCCATTCTGCTATGATGTCACAGCTTTGTTGGGTAAGTATTTTCATGCCCAGAAGGAAGTCGGATCACCTCTCATTACTTCGAAACTTTCTGCAAAATATGGCACGAATCGTTCATTGCCTAATGGGCTATATTGCATATTACCCATGCTTATTGAAGCTGGTTTCATGACAAGGCCACGCCCAGGCTTTTACCAGATGACTCATCTTTCTACTCAAACAGAGATTGCAAAGACGATTTATCAGAAATCATTCTTGTGTAATAATCCTACATTAAACGAGGATTATCATTTCGACAATAATTTCTACTTTGAATTTATAGGATAGAAAATGGAAGGAAAACCTGACACACCCATATCCATTTCATTTAGTATGGAAATGTGTAGGCGCATTAATGAGCAAGCAAAATTGTTCATTGCAAAATCGGTAGGAGGAAGGTTCGGGTCAAACGTAGCTAAGGTGTCTGAGATAAACGATGTTGATGAAATCGTATCATCATACAAAAATGATACTAATAATGGAATATCAAAAATAGACGATAACACTCATGCAGAAATTCGTGATTTGGCAAAGGCTATAAAAAAAGATTATGGTTCAATAATATCACTGTCGTTTATTGAGGAAAGCATAGTAGATTGGATTTTTGAATTCAGTAAAGATGATCAGGAATTATCTGCTTATCTTCAGGAAAAGATGAATCAGTCTATTAAGTGTTATAGATTTGCCTTCCCGATTCATATTGCTAGATGGAATGGAACGAAAAAACTATTGTTTCATGTTACTAGCGATGTTGATTTTGAGACCCAATCTCACCCGTCTTTTGAAAAATATCTTTATCCTCAATTTGACGGAATAATAGACCGTAATACAATTTTTGCGTGTACTACTGTGTGGGGAGAGTTCGAACACTCCAAAGAAATTGCATTTGACAAATGTTCGTTTGCTGTTGATATTTTCAAAATGTGTTCTGATTTCTCGAGAGATCCCCATCAAAAGAAATGCAGATTTGAAATTCGAGAAGAAAATATTAATAAGGATATATCTGTCTTTGTTAGCTGGGACACAAATTTGCCAACTGATGACGAAAGGTCATTCAACGTCTCTATTAAAGCTTATCCAACAGAAATTGATGCGGATTACATACGAAGAGCAATAAATAATAATTTGAAAGATTTCTCATCTCTTTATGAAGACTGCTATTCGGATAATCCTAATACAATTTGCATGTTATTGAAGAAAGCGATTAGAAGATATGGTGTTGCTATTTCAGAACATAACATTTTTGACCGAATAGAATCTCTATGTTCCGTATTAGACATGTTAATCTTGGACAAAAACAAATCAATAGTCGCTTCATTAAAAAAATACATACCGATTTTAATAGAGGAACAGACTGAGTGCCGAGAAGATCTGGCAACATTTATCGGGAAGATGTATGCTATAAGAAGCAAGAGTATTCACCACGATGAACAATCAGACACATGTTGGCAAGAGGTCTATTATCTTAATTTTATAGTGTTTCATTTATTGCATCGTTTTTCAAAGCTTCGAAATCAGTATAATGACATACAAGACATTTTTAAAGACATTGATAAAGTCATGAGTTCTGTGATTTTCAATCCATCAAAAAATCATCTTTCAAATGAATAATAGTGCTAATCATGGATAATCATTCGTTCACAAACTTAGCATCCTTTGGAAAGCGAATAGAGCATTTCCTTATCGGCCAGATGCTTAAAGAAGGTCTTGATGTTTACCTTCCTGTTGTAGATGACAAGGGGATAGATGCAGTTGTGCGTCGGCCTAACGGCTCTTTTGTGGAGGTGCAAATAAAAGCACGATCAAAATCTGTAAAGGATGGGGATGCAGCCCTTTTCGCAGCAATAGAACATGAACATAGACCAAACTATTGGTTTGTATTTTACTCTGAACGCATCGGAGAGAATGGCACCATGTGGATTATGTCATCGGCAGAGTTCATAGCTGAGTCTGTCCAGAACAAAAATGGTAAGAATGTCGGTAAGCGAAGTATTTGGTTCAACGGCAAACGTAAGGGCATGGAATATGCGAAGCCCCGTTTCGCGAAATACATCCGAACAGACTTTCAGCGTATAATAAACGAGGATGCAAAATAAAATGCCGTCACAGCCTACTATCCCTTTAGATAAGATGAATCCGTCTTTATTTCCGGACTAAGGTTTTTCCAAAAAGGATTCTTTTTGTCCATCTGAACCTTGTAGCCGTTTCTGTAAATTCGATGAATACCATCTTTATCCTGAGAGATGCAATATTTCTTGGCAAGGCCGCTACCTAAATTCTTGGTGAGTTCGCCCTTAATTCGCGAGATGACTTCAATGACAGGTTGCCTGGCATCGTCCCTAGGTGCAAGAATATCGTCTATTTTGCTAACATCTGCATTCTTCGGATTACTCCAGCGGTACCATTGCACCAATTCGTCCTTACACTCAGCACCGATGAGTTGATAATTGATACCTTCTGGATGGTTCAGATATAGCAGGTAGAAAGCTTTATATATAGAAGACAATTTCATCTCAATATCATAATCCGTCAATAGAATCTCACACTTATTTGTAACATGTATGTCGCTAATGCGGTTAATGGGCATCATCTCCCGTCTGAGATAATAACGGATTACCGAATGATCCTTATCTTGTTGGTTAAGCTTGTCTATCTTTGATTGGACTTCTTCTATGAGTGCTTTTGTTTTTTGTTTCGCATCCTTGGTAATTTTTTGGATTTGCGCCCCGGACTCTTCCATATTTTTGTTGTCCTCCTCAAAGACTTCATCATCTGCATCTAAAAGCAATTCCCACCTCCAATCTTCTTCCATAGCCAGTTCTTCGTTTTCTTCCCAATTATTGATTTCGTCATCGATTTCCCACAACACGGGAGAAAGATTATTATGGAGATAGCAGTTCTCAAAATCTTTAATAGTAACGATGTTCATCCAAAACTCGGCATCTTCTGCATCGTCATCTTCACCGTATATATTATGAGGAGGGAAAACGGTATAAACAAGAGAAGGGCCATAGTAATACTGTTGGTCTTCTTCAATGAGGTAATCGAGTAAAAAGTTGCTCTTTAAGCTTATAGTATCTGGGGTAAGTTTATCGTATTCAGGATAAGCATTCTCGACAATCTCACCAAGCAGTTCATCAGATAGTCTTGGAAAGTAAATGAAATGATAGCCTTTGGATTCAAAGTCCTCACATATCTCGTGATAATACATCTGTATGAAGCGATTGAACGTTTCGTTGTATTCGCTTTCAATATAAATGATGTCCTTCTCTGTCATGTGAAAAGGCAACTTGTGGAACCCTATTTCTGAATGGCAATTCACTTTCATATCTACCTTTTTATATTATGTTTGGTGCAAAGGTACGAAATATAATGGAGAAAAGACGATGAAAAGGGATAAACTATGTGTTTCTGTCATATGACATTTTTTATTATCTTGCCTCGAAAGACATATTGATGTAATTTTGCAGCCAGAAACAAGGACGTGCCCTGAATCCTGCGAAATCGCCAATAGCAAATCGGGGTCACAGGAACAAAGCTACTCGACAATTAAGAAGGGTTGCTCTCTGTGCTAAGAAGGTGTTTGGCGATACCTGCAGGTTAGCATGAGAGCAGCCCTCTTTGAGTGAACATAGTATTAACAATTTAAAATAAGAACATTATGAAGAAGAGTATTTTTGCAATCGCAATGATGTTGACAGCAGTTTCAGCAAGTGCACAGGAAGTAAAGGTGGCAGAGCCAGAGTTTATTAACAGTTATTGCATCCTGACAAGTGATTCCACATTCGCCACTCTGCCCAAAGAGTCGGGAACCATCGGCAAGCACCAGAACAAGGTGAGCAAGTGGAGCAAGATTATTGGTGGTGCTGCTGACATTGTAGGTGCCGGAGGCATGATTGGTGCAGCAACGGCAGGCAGTGTTGGTGGCGTTATCAATGGTGTGAGAGTGATGGGCGGTGCTGCTGGTGTTGCCAATGCTGCAGGAACTGTTAGCGGTCTGGCTGGATCATCAGGTATGGACATCATCTTCAAAGGAGGACATTCTTCTTATTCTTTCAAGGCTAACGGCAGTAATGTTCGTCTGCTTATCAAGGGCGAGAACAACGAGACAGATCCTATGGACTGCTATCGCATCGTCAGATTCAAGGATTCCAAGAAAGAACGTCGCATACAATGGATTGAGTTTGAACCTGCCTTGATTGGCTCTAACGAGACGAAAAAAGCCGGATATGTGCAGTTTGAGGGTCATAAGTATGGCAGCCAATCGTACCTGCTGACCATACCTGCCAGTGAAATAGAGAAAGGAGAGTATGGTATCTTCTATATGAGCATCATAACAGCAACCACTATTCCTGTAGGTACATTCAGCATAAAGTAAAGGGGTATATAATGAGAAAAGTACTATATCATTTTATTAGGGACAAATAATTAAATAATAACGATATGATAACGAAGAATAAAAACATGAGTAGGAACTCTATACAAAAAAGCCCGATGCCAATATCCATGATAGGAAATCGTTCACTTAGCAATGAAGAGAAGAATAGGGCAAAGGAATTACAAGAGAGGAATATACCTTCAGAAGATATAGCTTATAAGTTTTTTCCTCAGAGTATAAGGAATAAGGTTGTTCGAAACATACCTGCAGCTTTCATGAATCACGCAGCTTTTTACCCAGATTTTCTATTATGGAATGAAAAGATACTGATTGAGATAGATGATTGGCAGCATGATTATGAGCCAAGAATGTCTATGGACATGCATCGCGACAAAGTATTTAAAGAAAATGGTTACGAAACCATTCGTATTAAGGACAAAGAGCTGAAAGAGAGAAATGGGTTCCTGAGGTGTTTGTTAAATGGTCTTATGACTATCTCTATTTCGAACAATACGGCCAATATAGAGGCAATGATTAAAGAACTTAGCAATATTACAAATTGAGATTAAAAATAAAGGTATGGAACTACTGATTTTAGGACTTATACTGATGGGCATCTTTGGTGACAATTCAAAGGATGACAAGAAAGCGAAAGAGCGTAAGCGCAAACGTGCAGCAGAAGAGCGCAAGCGTCGTAAGTACAATGAAAGTCTCGGTTATTACGAGCATCTGTATGGCCAGGGACATCCCTGATTGTACAACAGTGAGATTTGATTAGTATAGTTAATCAAAAACAGATTGAGAAAATGGCAAATTCATATTATTATAAGTATCTGAAGGACTACATTCTTGATGTAGGCAATAGGATTATAGGCTTTGATAAGAAACTGCTGAAAGACGAATGTGCTCTTGAAGATTTTCTCCAGGCACGTTCAGATCTTGCCGAAGAAGAGTTTAACAGGTTCAAAGACCTTAAAGGAGGCGGTGGCCACGAACTTGCCATGCAGACTCTGTTAGAAGGTCTTACAGAGTTGGAACCTACAGAAGAAGAGATCGAGGCAGAGTTGAACTTTCAGAAAGATATAGAGGAAATTCCTGTGATTGGCGAACCATTTGATCTCAACTTTCTGAGAAAGGAAGAGAGGGTTTTTCATTTTGGTGACATGGAAATGAGATATTTCCAAGTAAAGAACGGCAATACGTATCAGATTCTTGTTCAGGATAACAGCAACAAGGATGCCGTGACCTCTCTTCCATATCGATATGATGCCAAACGCAGGCCTCATTCAAAACCAGTATGTGAGAACCATGCTTGGTGTCTTGACAGGTGCAAAGGTATCATAGACGTTTGGGATAAGGAGTCCATCTTTGTTCACTCTGATGATGAGATTGTGGAGGTCGCGCCAACTTTCCGCAAGTTCAGAGCTATAGGAGAGGACTTCCCCGATGGTGAACTAAGATGCAGGAGATTTACACGTCATGTTGATGTCTTACTCCCATTGCAGCATCCTTCAGAGGTGTTGGAACAGATGGTTGGGTGTGACAATATTAAGAATCGGCTTGCTGAATTCAGATCGCTTGCAGAGTATAACAAAGCATGTCTGCGCCAATCACCACAGCTTCCTGTTATGAAGATTTTCCTGCATTCCGTCTTTTATGGCAATCCCGGTACAGGTAAGACAACTGTTTGCCGCTTATATGGAGCACTCTTGAAAGAAGTGGGATTGTTGAGCAAAGGACATGTCATAGTTGCGGACAGATCAACATTCTCTGGAGATTCTTTTGGCGATGAAGAGGAAATCGTGGCCAAACTCCTTGAAATGGCAAAGGGAGGAATCCTAATGATAGATGAAGCGTATTTGTTGCAAGGAGTCCATAAGGAGGATCCAAGTCAGATGGTACTTCCTCTTTTGTTGTCCGCTCTTGCTGACGAAAACAAAAAGGATTTTGCCGTTGTACTATGTGGCTATAAAGACAAACTCGATGAGGTGATTAAACAGAATCCAGGACTGTACTCTCGTTTTGTCAACCGTTTTGAGTTCAAGGACTATACACTTGATGAACTTACAGAAATAGCCGTTCGCTATCTAAAGACATTCGGACACTATTTCTCAGTGGATGGATTGAAGAGCTTTCAAAAAGAACTGGAAATTGCAATGTCTAACAGCAACACTGATACTTGGGCGAATGCACGTTCAGTCAAAAACATGATAGAGCATACTTATATCCGTCGTGCTATACGCTATAGCAAAGATGGGAAAATAGGCAGGGAGATTACTGCGGAAGATGTTTATTCGATTCCTTATGAGCCGAAGCGAAGGATAGGTTTTTGATGACAAAAAGAATCAGAGGTATGCTGGCAGAGATGTCGGCATACCTCTGTATTATAGAGTATGGCCTGCATTTAATCTTCGTCGAAGAACTTGCCTTTGGGCATTGGGGCAGCTTCTGCGAGGCAGCAGTTGTAGCGTTCGCGGCTGCGGCGTTCTCGAGCAAACATAGCCTTGGTGCCTTCCTCGTCCTGCTGGAACTCCATGTGTTCCTCGATGGCAAAGGATTGGGCCATCGTCTCGACATCGAGGTTGTCCGTGCCGATGAGCGTAAAGGTCCAGTTCTGCTTCTTCAGCTTCTCAATCATCGTGCGAACCATCTTCAGCGTCCACTCCTCAGAGCTGTTCTCCTCGCCGTCGGTGATGATGGTGACAAGTACGTGGTCACCGTCTTCTACCTGAGCATTGACCTTGGCGATACCCTTACCGATGGCATCATAGAGGGGTGTGCCACCCCCGGGGTTGTAGGCTTTCCAGTCGAGGTTCTTGGTGCGCGAGGCTGGGGCATTGTCGTAGTGCCAGGTGGTGTGCCCGCTGTCGAAGGTGAGGAGAGTTACACGCTGCTCCTGGTCAGGGTACTTCTTCTGCATCTGACGAACGGTCTGGAGGGTCTCGTTCATACCGACGAAGGCCTGCTTGCGGATGACGTACATCGAACCGCTCTCATCGACGATAATCAGGTTGTGGACGCGCTTTGCTTCTTTCTTGTTCTGCTGCTTGGGCATGGGATCATTCTTTTTCATAATTGTAACTTTTTAATTGGTGAAACTTCATTTTAAGACGTCTTTTATCTATTTGAAGATGGTTTTCGGAAAAAATTAAGCTAATGCGGCAAAAATTTCGTATCTTTGCGAAAAATTTATGCCCATGTATTATCAACGACTGTCAGACAACGAGATTATAGAGGGCTTCCGTGAGGGGGACAGCGACATTATCCGTGAGTATTTCTACGGGTATTGTGAGGCGGGCTATCGGCTTTTCGACCAGCGGTATCAGTTGAGCGGGAAGCAGAACCTCGACTTCATGTCGCTGGCTCACCAGTATGCCATCTATCTGATGGAACATAACTGGAAGCCTTTGGAAGATCATTCGCCAGAGGTCAGTCTGAAGACGTGGCTGATTGGTGGGTTCCGCTATGTGGTACTCGACGCGCTGAAATGGTATCACAGGGAGTATGGTAGCATCACCTTTGAGGACTATCTGCAGTCATTCGACATGAAGGGCGACAACCTGCGCCTGCAGTTTAACCGCATTGTGGAGGACATCTGCGACCATGCGCCTCTCGATAGATGGGACAGACTGATTATCACGATGATGCTGATTCGTGGCTTCAAGGGAAAAGAGGTGGCTGCGGAATGTGGTATCACTCCTTCCGCTGTGTCGCAACGCTACAACAAACTGAAGGATGAGATTATCGTGCCTTACTTCCGCAAGAACTTCGATATGGACTTGGATATGCCGGAGGTGATGGATGAGCGTGCTATCGTCATGAGCGAGGCTATGCTGGAGGAAGCTCCGATGGGTATGCCTGCACCAATGGCTTACGAGGATATGAGAATGAGCAAAACAGAACCAGATATGGAACAGAAGAGGACTACACCAGAGTTTATTACAGAGCTGCAGCCGAACGAGATCTTTGTGTTCGGAAGCAATCTGAAAGGTATGCACGGCGGCGGGGCGGCGTACATCGCCTACCGCAAGTTTGGAGCCATCATGGGCCAGGGCGTGGGTCTGCAAGGTCAGAGCTATGCCATCCCAACGATGCAGGGCGGCGTAGAAACCATCAAACCCTACGTTGATGAGTTCATCCAGTTTGCCAAGGAGCATAAAGACATGACGTTTCTCGTTACCCGCATCGGTTGTGGCATCGCCGGATTCACCGATGACGAAATCTCTCCGCTGTTTGAGAAGGCTCACGACGTGGAGAATATTGTATTGCCTCCAAATTGGTAAGATAAAGAAGTCCGTCTATGATTTGGTTTATTGTCATAGCAGTAGTAGTTATCGTATTCTATGCCATTGTTAGTCGTGGTACCAGTATAAAATCTGTAGAAGACGAATATGATAGCAATGAAGAGGAAGCGATTCCTCTATCAATTACCGTAACTACTATAAATGACAAATTACAAGATGGAATAAAGGGTAGCAATATGGATTCTCAGATGTTAAAACAGCACGGATTTGAAGGCTTCGTGACTATCGGCAAACTAAAATCAGATCCTAACCAGATACCAACAAAACAAGGTGTATATGCAGTGTTGTTACCAGAAAATGGCAAACCTGCATTTCTTGAAACTGGAACAGGAGGCTTCTTTAAAGATAAAAACCCGAATGTTCCTATTGCTGAGTTGAAAGCCAATTGGGTTGATAACACGGATATTATATATATAGGTAAGGCAGGAGGCTCTTCTTCTAAGGCAACGCTTCAATCTCGATTAATACAATACTTGAAGTTTGGCATGGGTATGAAGATTGGTCATTGGGGTGGCAGGTATATATGGCAACTGGCCAATTCTGACAATCTGATAATCTGTTGGAAGCCTACCAAGCAAGATGCTCGTGATGTCGAAAGCGAAATGATAGAGCAGTTCAAACGAGAACATAACGGTTGCAGACCATTCGCAAATCTAAAGGATTGACTATGTGGTATCGGGATAAGACTTTCTGGAGAAATCTGGTGATTACCGTTGTGATCTTGGGTGCTATATATACATGTACCGCCTATTTTGCTATCCAAGATCGTGAGCGGCAAGAGGAAATACATAAGCAAGGGGAAGAGGTGTATGGCAGAATGCGCCGTGCTGTTGATAGCGTGAGACACCAATCTTTGGACAAAGGCAATGTGAACAGTCATGGAAAGTTCGTTGGTAAAGACGATGGTGAAAATAATGACCCTTATGATGACCCTGACTTCGATGACTTGGTGCCAGGCGAAGAATATGATGAAGAATTTGTAGACCGCTCAACGGGCGATCCTGAATTATATAAATGAGATTATGTTAGGAGCAATAATTGGTGATATAGTAGGCAGCCGTTGGGAGTTCAACCCGACGAATGACTATGATTTCGAATGGTTGTCAGATGAAAACGGCTTTACGGATGACACTATTTGCACGGTAGCAGTCGCTGATGCACTTTTGAAAGGTAAGGACTTTGGTGAGAGCATCCATGAATGGTGTAACCGATATCCACATCCGATGGGAGGCTATGGAGGACGCTTTGCACAGTGGGTTCGTAGTGATAATCCCCAGCCGTATAACTCATTTGGTAATGGCGCGGCAATGCGTCCCAGTCCTGTGGCATACTGGTATAAGTACATCGACGAGGTACTTGATGCCGCTGCTGAAACTGCCAAGCCATCGCATAATCATGATGAAGGAATCAAGGGTGCCCAGACTGTTGTACTTGCCATCTTCCGTGCGCTACAATTCGGCAGTGAGGCTCCCAAGCATATAGACGAAATCCTGACTGAATGCGCAGAGTTTGCCAAGTATGACATCAATATCAAGAAAGAGGATGTCATCAATAGGTTTGACGAGACCTGTCAGGGAACTGTACCTGTAGCACTTTGGATAATTGGTGAAAGCACTTCTTTTGAGGATGCTGTGCGTAAGGCTGTCAGTCTTGGTGCTGACGCTGATACACTCGGAGCTATCGTTGGCAGTATTGCTGAAGCTATTTGGGGAATCTCCCTACACATGCAACTGGAAATTATGCATTATCTGCCATCGGAAATGAGGAGTGTGGTTCTGCATTTCTACAAGAAATGTAATATAGATAGCCTTGTTGTTGGTTATGGTGACGAGGGAGTAGCCAAAGATATGATGCCGGAGGAATAAATGATGGAAAGTAGATTTGAAAGTGCCAAGTTATATCTCATAGACCTCCTACGGGCTTATGGCCACAGGATGATCATCGTTAAGATTAAACAGGATGGTGAAGAGGTGGAAGTGATGGCGAGAACCTTTGTAAAACGCCAACTTACAGCTGCTGGTATAGAGTTCCCTTACAATGAAACAAACAAAAGATGCTCTAAAATCATTAATACAGATTTGGATAATGATGAATTGAGTATCCTTTTCCATCGGGCGGTTTTCGAGATTGAGACGGCTTATGTGAAAGAATTCTGTGAAGGCAAGCCCCAAGCAGAGGCATACATTAACTCTATATACAGTTGGATAGAGAGAAAACAAGAGTGGATTGATTGCACCTTTTCTTATTATGCGGCAGAAGAGATTGAGCCATTCCTTGAAGAGAGTCAAAAGGAAGAACTTGAATTGGGAACTTTGTCTGAAGGACTATATGTTACTGAGGAAGATGTAAAAGCCCTAAAGAAGATGGGCTTCAAAAAGATCTCTAGTGTTCAGGCTATGATGCAAGTATTCTGGTGTTTCGCTTCATACAGGATTCCCATTGGAAACTCAATGAAGGATGCCATATTCTCAATTACCGTTAATAAAGAAGCAGCGGACTATCTTAATTCATACTGTCATTTCTATAATAGCTTCATACAGTCAAAAATAGAAGGAGGTAAGTTACCTATCGATGAAGAGAGGATTAAGAAGCACGAAAACCAATTGAAGGAGCTGAACAAGAGGCATCAGGCCGAATTGGAGGAAAGAAATAGACAACGAAAAGCAGATATAGCAGAAGTTAATCGGAAGAACCAGGAGAGAATAAGCGAGGTAAGTGCCACTGCAAGGGAATACAAAAAGGTAATTGAGAAGTTCCGTAAACTTGTTAAGAACCCTCATGGTAAGCTTATTCAGGCTTTTGACTTAACGAATGAGGATGATATAAAAAGGTTCATATTGCTGTATAAGACAGTTCATAAGAAAGTGAAGAACCAGACAGTTAAGAACATAGTAAAGGCTCGCTTCGGTGACGATGATGATGCTGCAGAGTTATTCAGGAGGATGGTCGAGGAGTATAATTCCAGCCTTTTGCCCACTGATGACTGTTACGAGGAAGAAGATACAGAAGATTGAGCGAATTATAATAGAAGTACAATGACATACACATACAAATATCCAAGACCGGCTGTTACGGCTGACTGCATTGTAATAACAAAGGAGGCAGAGCCAAAAGTGCTGCTGATTCAGAGGGGTGATGAACCATTCAAAGGGGCATGGGCATTCCCTGGTGGTTTCATGGACATGGATGAGACCACGGAACAGTGTGCTATCAGGGAACTGGAGGAGGAAACGGGTTTGAGGCTGTCGGATGTTCATCAGATTGGGGCATACTCGAAGATTGACCGTGACCCAAGAGGGAGAACTGTCACTGTTGCTTATTTGGCCATCGTGGATGGGCCTATTGCTGTCACTGGCCAGGATGATGCTGCCAAAGCTGAATGGTGGCTACTGTCGGATTTACCACATCTAGCATTTGATCATTATGACATTATGCAGGATGCCATCAGAAAATATAAAGAGACTCTGATATGATAGTTACAATTATTGTCATTATAACCATTTTAATTCTCTACCTTATATTATTCCATTATCTCAAAGATTGGATTCATAGTAAGGTTATTAATACGGATACTGATAAAAGCATGGAGGATTTCTATAAAAAACATCCTTCTGCAAAGCAGTATATCGGGGAAGAACATTCTTGGGAGCCTACTTTTAATCTGGAGCATCGTGGATTGAAGGTTTTCAATATTCCTTTTGTTCCTGAAGATAATGAGATATTCTATATTGAAAATGAGTATGATGAGGAAGCCAATCTTTTCATTAAAGAAAACCTTGATTTGATTAGAGAAATCCTTGCCACAAAGGGGCTTTCCTTTGTATATCTGCCTTTCATTAGCGTTTCCAAGGAAATGGCAGAATCAATGGTTGCCTATTATTCGGCTAATCCTAATACTAATTCTATTACTAATGAAGATTTTAAGCATGGCCTAAAAAATGACTTCCTGTTAGATTATATGGTATATCCACAAAACAGATCTAAAATCACTCATGGCTTTTGCTGGTATAATACTGCAACGTCTCTGTTCAAGTTCAAGAAGATGTGGTATATCTTTGATTATATCTCTTTTGATGGTGCTGAAGCCAAAAAACATCCAAGAGAGGTGTTGGAGGAGATGCTTCCAGAACTGGGAACAAGAAAGATATGGAGAAAGGGGCTTCATAGTGAAGGGACGATAGAAAGTGATGGTCTTGCGGACGACAACTTTGATGAAGAAACAAAGAAGATTCTTTCGGAAATACAAGAAAAGCTTAATTCTGTCAGACTTAAAGGTATTAGTGAAGCAATCATTGCCCAGTATGTGAAGCCTTGCCCGAAACTTAGTAGGATTACCATTAGCAATGACTTTACTATCACTCTTAACGATTACAATAATACGGAAATAACAATGGAGCCTGTTGTAAAAGCTGTGTTTATCCTTTTCTTGCGGCATGAAGAAGGCATCTATTTTAAGGATCTTTCAGATTATCAAACAGAACTTGAAATAATCTATAGAGCCGTAAAGGCAAAGCATAATGACATTGATGAAAAAATTAGAATGGGCTTTACGCCTCAAATAAGTAATAGTGTTAAGAGTCTGACGAATCCTTTCAGTAATTCCATAAATGAGAAATGTACACGAATAAAAGAAGCTTTCATCCTCCATTTCCACGACAGTATTGCTTCGAACTATTATATACAAGGAATGCGAGCTTCAGAGAAACTAATCAAAATCTCACGTGATTTAGTTGTTTGGGAGGGATAATAATGAAACAAAAAACAATTATTAGGCTTGATCATATCCTGGAATTGATAGACAAGGGGAATATGTATGTAATTGCAGGAATAGTGACTGTCTTTGCTATTCCTTTTCTCATGCTAAATGAAGCATGGAAATATTTAGTCAGATTATTCAAAGGTAAAGTTTATGATTCTGATTCAAAGAAGTGGATAACCAAAAAGGAACGGGAGAATAATATATTGAAAGAAAAGCAGAAAAACAGAGAAATTCCACTAATGGTAAGAAATCATGTCACTCCTAACATGAATGACAGGTTTTTCTTCTTTGAAAAGAGGAAACTGACGATTCCTTATGATAAGCTTGTCTATGTTGAAACGGATTATTGTGAAAAACTTCATCATTTCTTCAGTGACAATGCAGAATGGCTTGAAACATGGCAAAAATGGCATGGATGGGACATTATTAGTGTTGATTATGAAGACTTAAAAGAAGGGATGTTTTATCCCCAGGATTTTCATGTTTTCAGGCATGGATTTCTTTGGCATTCTAATTTTAGTTCATTCGATAAGGAATCTGATCTTTTGGGGAGTATTCATTATTACTATGATATTGACCCTGATTCTGATATTCCCATCAAAGAGCAAATGGAACAATTTATGAGAAAAATATATGAGAATGTAGATTGGGCATAAAAAAATAGGCGTTTCACAAGCCTTGTGGAAGTTATAATATAATCTTCTATGAATAATTATATATATCTTTGCACCAACAAACAAAACATTGGATATGAAAGATATTGATATTGTTTTCTCCTGCCTTAAGGAATACAACTATAGGCCATGGGATGAAGATAAATTAGAAGAATGCAAAAGACTTCTAAAGGATATGAGTATGGAGGAATTGAGAATAGTCAGACACTCCAGGTGGATGAATAAAGACAATGCCCTATATCCAGCATTATTCGAACTGTTATTTAAGGAAGAACTTCAAGTTGTTGTTAATAAATTGAATGAAACCTCAACTATGGATCTTGTTTTAGAGTATAAAACAACGAAAAGCTCATTTAAGAAGGAAAAAATATCTGTTATACTTCTCGAACGTTATGATTCAATGAAAGACGAAGAACGTAAAAATGCTTTCAAAATTCTTCTCAGAAAAGGACTAATAACAAAAGACAACAAATAAAAGAATGAGTTATGAAACAATATGTAATTATCGACATTGAACAGAATACCGTTCAACCTGACGGGAAGGTTCTCATTGTCAAGGCTAATGAGACTAAACGTAGTGCTGGATTTGAGCATCTGGAAAAAATGTTTGGGAAGACGTACTACAATTTTGTAACGCACGAATGTGATGATACTGAAGTTTTCATGCTGCCATTTTCAGAGGAATTCGCACAAAGTCTCGTGCGTTTGGCACGAAGGTACGAAGACGGTGAGTTCTGGACACCTAATATGGAAGAGTTCATGGATGCAAAGTTAAGCACTCCCAAAGGTATAATCACTGTTCATAAATCTATGGTTCTTGTGAATAAGAGAATTCAAAAAGAAACTCAAGCTTATATTCCACCTGTTGCAGATTGGCAATTTAAGCATAAAGTAGTCGATGGAATAGAAATAGTATCTTTCTCAGCTACCAAGACTACGGTTGAAGAAACTCCTGATGGTGGTATCAGTTGGGATTCGGGTGACATGGCTTTCTTCGTGTTTCCTGATGATGAAGAAAATATGCAAGCCCTTAACAACTTGATAAAGTTGGATCCACATAAAAAACAATTCTGGAGACCAGATGTGTCAGATTTCTATCATACTAGAATTTCCATGAATGGGCCTTTTGGCTCTACTGAGCATGACCTGTACATTTCAGATGACCTCCCTACTGACAGCGTTTTAGACAATTTACAAGAAGCACTTTGGTAAAACTTATTTGTTATGGTTAATATTGATAGTATTAATTGGATTGAAAGCCAGAACGCTTTCTCCATTTCCAGTAGAAGGATCTTTGGACGTAATATATCTTACAATTATTACAAAGACCATCAAAAAAAGAGTTATTGGATGGGACGTTATCGCTATTGCGTGAATGGTGAAATAAAAATGAGTAATGTTGACAAGAAACTACAACCGTCTGGTATCGAGTCAGATGGGAAAGCATACTACTGGCACTATTTTCATAACTCTTGTTGTTTCGCTAAACAATTGAATTATGATTTGTATATTGCTCTGAAAAATAATCGGTTTATTGTAAACAGGGTCAATTCTGGGAAATGGAATTTTAATCATAATGCATTCTCATGTATTACTAGGGCAATAACTGAACTAGAGTTACAATTGAGTTCTAATCAGCATCTTGTCGTTCTTTTGCCATGGAATAAAAATATAGAAAAAGAAGCCCAAAAGAAATATCAAAACGAGTTTATTGAGCTTCTTAAACAAGAAGACATTACCTATGTCGTTGGTGATATTAATAAAGTAGATGGAAATGACAAACAGTTAGTTGTTGTTGTCATAGACCTTGTAACAACTATAAATCGTAAAAACTATATTATTAACGACATCCGAAAAAAGAAAGTAGCTCAAAAGCCCTTGATTGCGATGTACAGCCTAGTGGTTATTTATGACGAAATTGTCGGCCAGTTTTCTGTTGATCTCCATGTCCTTCGAGAAAAGCAGGAAGAAGAAAAGAGAGCCAAGAAAAGTAGAACCTATGAAAGTTGGACACCAGATATAGATGAAGAAGAACTTATCATGAGGTCGCTGGCAGGATATGGACCAGATCCAGAGATTTTTGGTTTTTAACACCAAGTTGAGTAAACATGACATGATTATTAAGGATACTAATGTAAACAAATATATTTTATTATGGCAAAAATAAATTATAGTAATGAAATTGCTCCTCAGATTATAGAGGAAGCAAGAAAAAGAATATTCAATTCTTTTAAAGAAAAGGGATATATTGATAATATAGATTCTGATTCTGTCGTAACTATTGAAGAAGATTCGATTGCAATTTGTAGTAGTATCTCTTATGAGGTTACGAAGTATTATATGAATCATTATCCTAGCCAAGTAAATACTCATGCCCCTGTTTATTCTTCTCTATTATCCGTATTTGCTGCTATGGCACTCACTATTGAGTGGGCTAAAGGTAATAAAGAGGCTCCAGAAATCCTCTTTGACGAGATGATGGAAGAATCACCAATAGACATTTTCGATGAGTATCTTCTTGAAAAAATAGGTATCAGATACCAATCAGAAGAGTTTAACAATCTCGTTTCATTGATTAATAAAACCTATATTGACAATTGGATTTACATACACGAAGAAGCAGAAAAGAAAGGTATTGGCACTCAGATTATGTTTGTTATAGACAGTCTGAAGATTATGTTATCATTAGGAGTTCAAATAGAGAAGAAGCGACTTGGTTTATAAGTTAGATGTAATCTGATAGGTGTCGCTCATCTTTTTCATAATCAGAACTTGATAGTAAATTCATCCTTGATGTCGTTGTTCTCTATCTCGAATATCAATTTCTGATGGAGGGACTTCTTATCTTCGTTTTCGGGCATTTCTACTGATACCCTTGCATATTCTTGTGTCATATAATAATAATCGTATTTAAAAACGAGGGCAAAGATAGTGAAATTTACCGTATTATGTGTAACTTTGCCTGTATATTTTCAACACTTTAAGAATATGAGTAAGGATAACAACGAAAGACATTACGGATTTAAGCATATCCAGCCTGAATATAGTTGGATGACTTCTGGCTGGATAGAAGAATTGGTGAAACACGAGCCAGACGAAGAAGTGAGAAATCACATCATAGAAATATTGGAGGACTTGACTAACCCTGAGAAGTCCCGATTGGAAAGTCCAACGGACAAATTCGATTGTTTGGAAGAATACTGGTTCAATCGGATAGAGGCATTCAATGGTAAGAAGTTGGAAGATGATAAGGTCTACAAGTGGCTCATGGTCTCGATGGATTATTTTGCCAAGAACGATGCCTTTGAATTGTGCTATAACATTCAGAAGGCTATAGAGGTTATCAGAAGGTTTATTGCAAATAGTGGAAAAGGAAATGCGGAATCAGTAGCCGATGACGGAAGTAGTTTGCCATTCTGAGGAATATGGAAACAAAAACGCCAATTGCGATTGGCGTTTTTGCTAAACCATAGGAGAACTATCGTTTCAACTGCTGCTCATCGTCGATGTCGTTGTAGCGAGAGTTATGGCCAACCTCCCATTCGCGGTTCTGGTCACGGGAGCCTTCCTTGGTAATAGTGGGCTTGCGCAGACGAGGATTATTTGAGCGTTCGGACTTTGGCTCTTCGTTGTGGTGATTGCCTGCCGGATGCTGTTCGAGGGGATGCTCCTGCTGCCAGGCCTTGCGGTCGTTGGTTCGAAGGGTTTCCACCTGATAGTCCTGCAGGTCGATAAACTCGTCACCGTAGGCGATGCGGCCTTTGGATATGTGGGTGCCGAACTGACGGCGAAGCATGCGGTTCAGCTCGCGGGTGGTCAGGTCGGGATTGTCCTCCAGCATCGCATCGATAAACTCATCCATGCGGTGCAGGCGTTCCTTCTTTGGCTGGAATTGCAGGAGTTCGCTGAGCTTCCACACGTTGCCGCCTTTGAAGACGGTCTTGGTCTGGTGGTCGATGATGGTGTAGCCGTAGGGCTTGTCCTTGGAGCCGTGGAAAACGAGGTCGATGCCAAACTTCTCTTTCATCAGGGTGCGGAGTTCGTCTTTGTCGGCGGTCATGTCGCGGTACTTCTTCAGGATGGCGCGGAGCTGTCGGCGTCGCTTCTCGTCAGGTTCGAAGGATTGCAGATGCGACTGGACGGTGGCCATCGGCAGAGTGTCGATGACGTGGCCGTCGCGCTTGATGCAGAGACAGTCATCCTTCTCGTAGCACTCATAGCCGCTGGATTCGAGGATGGACTTGAACTGGTTGACGGTGGAGAAGCGGTAATCCAAGGCTTTCTTCACGGCATCGGATGCCCGCTGCTCCTGGTTCTCGCCCATAATGCGGTTGATGACTTCCTGAGAGCGGATGCGTTCCTGATTGTGGTCTATCTTGTGGCCATCGGGAGCCACACGGCTGGTGACGATGTGCAGATGATTGTTGTCGGTGTCGTGGTGAGCATAGATCAGGACAGGCTGGTTGGGGTCGCCATAGCCCATTTCATCGAGATATTTGTGGGCTATCTCCAGCAGTTGCGCATGGGTATATTCGTTTCCTCGGCAGGAAATGGCGAGGTGGAACTGGGGTTTCTGGATGCGATCATTATACTGATAAGTGTAATCGATGAACGCTTGTTTCAACTCTTCGGGTGTATAGTTCTGGTCAATGAGGTCGAAACCTTTCATCTCCAGAAGCTCGGCAACACCCTCTGAGACCTTTCGCTCGTTGTAATCGACAGCATGGAAGGTGGTGCTCGACGGTAGAATTGTTGCTATCATTTGCAGAATTACTGAAAAATAGAAATTATGAAATACAGTAATTCAGAAAGACAGAAAATATTAAAGAGACAATTTAAAGCGGCTCTGTCTCTGAATTTCAGATTTTATGAAAATCATAGTTTTGACACTTCTTTGGCTATGTCATGTAGTTCCCCCTTTATGCTGTTGATGAGTTTCTGAATTTCTGCAACTTGGGGATAGAGGGTCTGCTCGAAGAACTGCGGAGTGAGTTCTTCAGCGATTGCCAGCTCATTGGCTCGCTTGACAGTCTGGTTGAAGTTACCGCCAAGCCAGCTGAGTTCCTGCTGGTATTGGCGATAGAGGGCTGTCATTTCCTTCAGAGCCTTGACTTTGCCGTGGGTGGCGGTGTCGTCGAACTGTCTGACGGCATCGCGAATCATTGCGCTGACAGCCTTATAGCGGGCTGCTTTCCTCATGAATAGGGCATCCTCCTCTGGAGTGAGCCTCACTTTTCTTACGATAGTTCTCTTGTCCATTATTCCTTATATATAAGATACGAGTTGCGAGTATCGGCCCCCCCCAGGGCGGCAGCACTGGCAAGGTGACTTTTGGGTCAGCAAATCCCGTCATCGGGGTTTGTGGCCACAAAAGTACAACTTGCTATTCTGCTTCCACAGGACTCGCCTTGCGGCTTGCACGTCTGTTGCCTTGGTGGGCTGGCCTCGCATCTACAAAGGTACGGATTTTCGTTGACGTGGGCAAACATTACGTGTCGAAAGTTACGATGAAATCGGCCGTTTCTGAAAGATAGAGTTTCTGATTTACTATCTTTCTGAATTACTGATTTTCTGTATTTCTTATTCTCTGAATATCTGAATTACTGAGTTTTTGAAAATATGAATTTCTGTATTTCATAAACTTTGAATGATAGATTTTCTTAAACTCTGTCTTTCTTAATTTCTTATTTAACGAATTACTGAAACTCTTATTTTCTGTATTTCATAAAAACTGAGTTGCTGAATTTATGTATTTCATATTTAGTGAAAGATAGAATTGCTGAAAGATAGAATTACAAAGTTTCTAAGTTTATGAATCTCTGAAAATATGTCTTTCTGCATCGAGGGAAAAGAATGGATGGGGCGGCAGATGGAAGCCGGAAGCCTTGGTGGTCTCGCGGATTTTGTGTATCTTTACATAAACAAAACGTAAGTAGTATGCAGATATTTGTACTGTTCTTCATGCTCGGCTACGGCATTGTACTTGGAGCATTTAAGATACTCGCATGCATCGCCAAACTCGGATGGCTTCTGGCGACGCTTCTGTGCCGTGTAGTCGGCGAATTGGCTGGCGAAGTTCACTGCTAAGGGTAGTGGCCATTGACTGCTGAAAACCAGATTTCAAGTTTCGACGCTTGGAGCCTGGTCAATATTTGTGTGCCTATCGCTCGATGAAATGGGTAAAAAAGGGGTCTTTACTCACATGCTCAAAAGTCGGCAAAACATGGTGCTTTCGCTTTTTAAGGAGGTTTTTCGGCAAAAAAGTTGTATTAGGCCAAAAGGGAAAAGAAGTCTTGGCGTTCTATCATAGAATAACATAAAGCATCGAACTTAGGAGAAAATGCGGTGAAAGGTGCCTGAAAGCCTCGATTTTCTTTTCCCTTTGGTAAATCCATCGTATCATAGACCTTCATCTTTTTCCCTTTAAGCCCATCCGCCTCTCTCATGCGCGTATAAAGCTTTATTTATTAATTTATTTATAATAGCTTTATTTAAAGGAAGCCGAACTATGAGTATTTACAGGGGGTTCAGAAGTTTTTTCAGGAGAAAATGCGCTGAACTTAGGAGATTTTGCGCTGGAAGTTAGGAGATTTTGCGCTGAACTTAGGAGAAAATGCGCTAAACGGTTGTCCCAAACGTTGACCCAAGACCGACGGGATGTGATATTCTATGAGAACAGAAAACGAACTTAGGAGGTTTTGCGCTTGTCTAAATAAGAAATCTTGGCTTGGAAAATTAACATTCCCGTTTTTATCATTACTGAATAGTTGTAGTAACTTTGCATCGAGAATTTCAAGCCACAAGGCAAACGTTTAACAGAAATGATCTTTAAAATGAAACAGAAGATAGAAAACGAAGTCAGCTGCCTGAACCTTTCAGAGCCGATGAACATAACACTTCGCTATCCTGCGGTTGGTAAGATAACCCATGAGCAGGTACGCTGGAGTAATGCAATCGTCAATTCGCCCGTCGTCTATGGACTGATAGAACGGAGGACGCTCTATTTCATTACAGGCGAGGTGAAGCACAAGTACACAGAGAAGAACCTTGGTGTGCCGGACAGCTGGAAGGATCTCTACTTCCATCTGACTGACGATGACCTGGGGCTTATCGGTGGTCAGAAGAATGTTCCTCGTACCTATGCTGCGCTGCGAGAACTCGCAAAGAAATTGGTTCCCGTGACCTTCAAGAATGAGCAGGGACAGTTAATCAGGGGAGAAGTTCACTGGGTGGACTCGTTCTTCTATAATACAGAGACAGGTTTGTATGACGTGCGCGTATCGCCAGAGATTATGCCATACCTGATAGACATTTCCAAGAGTTTCACGACCTTCGACCTCGGAACGGCCATGCTGCTCAGATCGAAGTATTCGCAGAAGATGTATGAGCTGTGCAGCCAGTTCTGTGGCGATTTCCGATTCCTCGACAGTGGAGAGAAGGCATTGGGACATGTCTATAAGAAGAGGGTAGTGCCGATTCAGATGGAGGACTTCCGGCGCATCTTCAACCTCGATGAGGTGCGCGACCCAAGAACCAAGAAGATTATCACACCTGCCATCTACACCAGTTTTAAGGAAGTACGCCAGTTTATACTGGAAGCAACCCAGATGGAGCTGTTTGAACTGTATGCTGCCAAACACTCGAATCTCTGGTTCGACTTCCAAGAAGGGCCTCGGAAGGGGCGTGGAGGTAAGGTTTCATCGATATTTATCTTCATCTACACCAAGGATTTCCCCAAGGAAGGACTTGAAAAGCCCTGGCAGAAGGGTGACGAGCCACTTTCTCCATTTGAGGAGTATGCGGAGCCTGTAGAACACACCGACATCCATCAGCGAATGAGGGAGAATGTTTGGTACAATGCAGGCAAAGATGCCCAAGAGGTTGCCCTGCAGACGCTGCTCGGCCATTATCTGCATGAAGATGAAGTGCTTTATTACATGAAACAAATCCGCTTGAAGGCTGGTAGGAGCTACGATAGTTACATGCAGGTGATCCAGGTAATCCAAGACAAGGAGAAGCAGCCGAAATTCAAAAGTGGCACCGATGCATACCGCCGGAATAGCATCATCAACTATGCGCTCAGAGTTAATCTGAAGGAGTTCGGATGGTCATTAGAGCCAATGAATGCTACCACAAAGAACAAAAAGAGGCCTGTACAGCAGGAATTATTCAGCATGTAGATAGAAGTTATTCTTTACGTCATATTTGACAGAAGAAGCACCCGTCACGCTCGAAAGTAGACCACTTATGGCATTAGTTAAAAGTTCGAGGTCAGTTGGCGGGCTTCTTTGTGTTTAATTCTTTTACTTTTCAAATGTCGAGCACGAGTAATATAAGTATAGTGGATTTGCCAAGCTGAGATAACAATCCGACAAATAGAAAGACCGTCGGAAAGGCTATTTTTGAAAATTTAACAGCACTGATTCAAGGCATTTTGGGAAGTCTTAATCTTCAAATAAACTATCACATGATAGCCAAAGAACGCTAAAAACGTTTAATTTTATTACTATTAGAGAATGGGCCTTTGTTCCCTGTTTGTTCCCGAACCATATATAAGAGCAAAAAAATGAGAGTTACACTTTCGCGTAACTCTCTGTGAATCTGCAACCTTCGCTTGTGGACCAGCCTGGGCTTGAACCAGGGACCTCCAGATTATGAGTCTGTTGCTCTAACCAACTGAGCTACAAGTCCTACATTTCCCTTGTTTTGGAAAAGCACTGCAAAAATAGTCTTTTCCGAAGAAATATGCAAGTGTTTTGCTTCAAAACTTATACGTGCGTTTGGGATTCTTGGGGAACCAACCCTTGCGCACACGCTCTTCTTGTTCGAAGATCTCGTGGATGCTCCAGAAGCACGAGAAGGCGAAGACACCAAACAGGGACGACAGAAAAAGACTATCGACCCAGATGGCAGCTGCCGTTCCTGCCAAGCCCAAGAAGAGGAAAAGCCACCAACAACGAGTACCCCAATAGTATTCTGCCTTGATGACAACAGGATGAAACACCCCGATGATCAGGAAGGTACAGATACCAATGACCAAGCCTGTCAGGTGGTATTCTGTGAGAAACTGCATACAGGTTTGCTCAGTTTTTTAAATCTCAATAGGTACCTCTTTCTTGATGCTCTGATCCAAAGAGATGAGTGTCTCTGTGGCATTTACACCAGGAATCTCCTGCAGTTTGTTGTTCAGCAAGTCCATCAAGTGCTCATTGTCGCGAGCAAACAGCTTGACGAGCATGGTGTAAGGGCCTGTGGTGAAGTGGCATTCCACTACCTCAGGAATTTTGTTGAGCTCTGTTACCACTGCCTTGTACATGGAACCTTTCTCCAAGGTAATGCCTACATAGGTGCAGGTCATAAAGCCTAATGACTTTGGATTAACCTCGTAGCCAGAACCTACGATGATGCCCAAATCAACCATGTGTTGCACACGTTGGTGAATAGCTGCACGAGACACACCACACTGAGCTGCTACATCCTTGAAAGGAATGCGGGCATTCTTAGAGATGATAGTCAGTATCTTCTTGTCAAGTTTGTCAATTTTCTCCATAATCTTAACAAAATAGTTAGTAAGTTGTTACATATTGTGAGCAAATATAGGACTTTTTTTATTCTTGACAATCATTTTGACAAAAAAAATGCAGAAGAAGTATAAAAAAGCCACCCTTGACGAGCAAGAGTGGCTTTTTTAGTGGATATAGAGTTGATTATTTAGTAATGTCCAACAGCTCAACTTCAAAGATAAGAGCAGAGTAAGGTTTGATCTCGTCGCTCACCTCACGGCTTCCGTATGCCAGTTCTTGTGGGATATAGAACATGAACTTTGAACCTACAGGCATCAGTTGCAAACCTTCTTTCCAACCATCAATCACTTGACCTACACGGAAAGTAGTTGGTTCGTTACGAGAATATGAGCTATCAAACTCAGTGCCGTCAATGGTTGTACCACGGTAGTTCACCTTGATCTCGCTGTTTTCAGTTGGTTTCTCGCCCTTACCCATGGTGATGACCTTATATTGCAGACCGCTTTCGGTAGTAATCACACCTTCCTTGGTCTTGTTCTCAGCCAAGAACTGCTCGCCGGCAATGCGGTTTTCACCATATTTCTGTTCAGTTACACGCTCCTTGAGCTCCTTCATCTTCTCGTTTGAATATGCCTGAGCCTTTACCAAGTCCATCAGTTCGGTCTTCTTAGCTACTGCATCAAGGAAGCCACGAACCATGAGGTCGCGGTTGATGGTCATAGTTGAATCTGTACCAAAGATAGCCTCGTTAAGACCAGGAACCCAGCCGTTTACCATATAAGCTACTTGCTGGCCAATACGACGTGCCAAGAACTTTTTGTCGTCAGCTTTACCGATACCCTCATCGAAACCTTTGAGGAAATCTACCATCATGGTACTGTCAACGCCTTGGGTGAGCAGATAATCTGACAAACCATCTACGCGAGAATAGCCAATGGTATAAGATAATGTGTCGATGTCGGACTTGAAGTTTCCAGATTGTCCCTGTGCTGTGCATGATGACATCAATGCTGTGATGGCCATCACGACGATAATTGATAACTTTTTCATTTTGCTTTTTTTTATTTAATTGATTTATAATATTTTCAGTAATTCAACGTCGAAAATCAAGGCGCTATGAGGAGGGATTACCTGACCAGCACCTTGTGCTCCGTAAGCCATCTCGGATGGGATGAAAAGTGTCCATTTGGCACCTTCTGGCATGAGTTGCAAAGCTTCTGTCCAGCCTTTGATTACCTGATTCACACCAAATACCGCTGGTTCACCACGCTGGTAGGAGCTATCGAACACATTGCCATCCAGCAAACGACCTTCGTAGTGGCACTGAACACGATCGGTCTCTTTGGCTCGCTTGCCGTCCACATTGCCTTTGTTCACTACATAATACTGCAAACCACTGGGTAATTCCACGACACCCTGACGTTTCCTGTTCTCGTCGAGGAACTGCTTGTTGGCTTCCTGGCGAGCTGAGGTCATCTTCTGATCCAGTTCGTCAATGTACTGACTGACAATAATCTGGGCGGTCTTATGGTCCATCTTCAACTTATTGCCTTCCAACACATCCTTCACTCCGTGAGCAAACTCATCGATATTGATATCTTTGGCACCCATGCCAAGCAGATTCTGGCCGATACCCAAGCCTAAAGCATAACTTACTTGTTTTTGATCCATATTTTTCAATCTAAAAAGCGTGCAAAGTTACTTCTTTTTATTGAAATATGAGAGATTTATGCATTTAAATTATCTTATCATTGCTTTTCTTGATAGTTTTTTGTACTTTTGAATGACTAAAAACGCACAAGTATGAAGAATTTGGTGTTTCTAACAGGTGCTGGCATGAGCGCTGAGAGCGGCATCAGCACATTCAGGGATTCTGGTGGATTGTGGGAGCAGTTCAAGGTGGAGGACGTGGCCTCGATAGAAGGTTATTGGCGTAACCCCAAGCTGGTGCTCGACTTCTACAATCAGCGTCGCAATGAGTTGGGTACAGTGAAACCTAATGAAGGACACATCGGAGTGGCTGAACTGGAAAAAGATTTTAACGTGACAGTGGTGACACAAAATGTGGACAACCTGCACGAAAGAGCTGGTAGTACCCATGTGGTGCATCTTCATGGCGAACTTACCAAAGCTTGTTCAGAGCGCAATCCCAATGATCCTCGCTATGTTCGTGAGTTGAAACCAGGCGAAGAGATTCATATTGGCGACAAGGCCGGTGACGGTTCACAATTGCGTCCCTTCATCGTTTGGTTTGGTGAGGCTGTACCTGAGATAGAGACAGCCATTCGCTATGTGGAGAAGGCTGATATCCTGGTGATTATAGGTACGAGTCTGAATGTCTATCCAGCAGCTGGTTTACTGCATTATGCACCACAAGATGCCGAGATTTACTTGATTGACCCTAAGCCAGTGGAAACCCACTCATTCCGTAACATTCATGTGATACGCAAGGGTGCTTTAGAGGGAGTGAAGGAGCTGAAGTCTATTTTAAAAGCCTGATGACGAACCAGAGGTGCATGAGGAGGGTTTTGCCCCAACCATAGTGTTTGGCCATGATGCGAAGGCGCTCTATGAGAGAGGCCCTGTGGTGACGGGTGGTCATGCCTTCGTCGAGGTAATCAATCAAAATAAGGTTGGTGTTGCTAATGACATCCGCCTTTTTCATCATCCGTATGCACCAGTCATAGTCGGATGAGTATTTGTATTGTAAGTCGTAGGGATCTGTCAATGTGCGTTTTACGAAAAAAGCCTGGTGGCAAACCAACATGCCTTGTTGGAAACTCTTCCAGGTCAGCACCTCTGGAGCCGTATGATGTCGCATACGAAGGAAATGGCGTTCTGCATCCACGATGGCAGTTTGACCATAAAAGATATCAGGCAACTTTTCGTTGGCCATCAAACCTGCTCCGTTGACCATTTTCGCTAAGGTATCTTGCTCGTGGAAGGTATCACCAGCATTGAGAAAGCAGAGGTAGGTGCCAGTGGCCAAGCGGATGCCCTTGTTCATGGCATCATACAACCCATGGTCAGGCTCACTGATGACCTTCGTGTTTTTATCCTTATACTTATTAATTATATATAAGGTGTTGTCCTTCGATGCTCCATCGATGATGATATGCTCGATAGGACGAAAAGTCTGTTGCTTGATGCTACGCATAGTGGCCTCAATGGTGCTCTCGGCATTGTAGGTCACGGTAATGATGCTGAATATAGGAGCCGACTCAGTCATAAGAACCCAACAGTTTGTTGTAGATTTGTATGTATTTCTGAGCAATAACCCGACTTGAATAGTGCGTTTGCACCTTGCGAGTAGCCTCGGCCGACATCCTTTGGTAGTCGGGGGCGTTAAGAACCCAATAGATGCCGTTGGTAAAGTCCTCGGTTGACTTATAATCTGCTACATAGCCATTGTGCAGGTGGTCGATCATCTCAGGAATACCCCCCACGTTGAATCCCACACAAGGCACACCACAAGCCATTGCTTCCATGATGGTGTTGGGAAGGTTCTCTTCCAAAGACGGAGTGGCATAGAGGTCAACGCTGTTATATATATCTGCAATCTTATGGTCATTCATCAGGAATTCTTGTGGGAAAACCTTAAACGGCAGTTGGTCGGCCAAGTATTCGGAGCGATTGCCTAATACCACCACGCCAATCTGCTCCTTGAGTTCGGGATGTTGCTCTGCCAATAGTTTGCATGAATCAATGAAGTATAGGACACCTTTGCGCTTATCGGTAATCTTTACTGATCCGAAGAGGATGAGTTTCATGTCTTGTGGCAGGATACAACGTTCGCGAGCCTCCTGCTTGTTGTTCGGACGGAAGATGCCGGTATTGATGGGGTTGGGAATGCTCACAATGTTCTGACCGTGTAAGAGCGAACTTTTACGGGCTTGTTGTTCCATCCACTGACTGCATGCCACAAAGCTGATGCGATGCCCTGCCAAGTATTTCTTCTTCTGCTGGTAAACGCTATATGAGAGGTCGTGCTTACTGGGCTTAAGCAGATAGGGACAATTGCCGCAATCGTGCCAATAGCTTTCGCAATCGCGGGCATGATGGCAAATACCTGTACAGGGCCACATGTCATGCATGGTCCACACGACGGGTTTGCCAGATTCCAATATCTTGCGGATGCCTTTCAGTGAGAGCATTCCTTGATTAATCCAGTGCAGATGTACGATGTCGGCCTGCTGGAACTCTGGGAATTGTGTTACATCGTTGCCAGCATTGGCAATGTCCACTTTAAAGAGATTCTGGCGATGAAAGCCGTTGGTCATCCAGATACGGAGACGTTCCCAAAGGAATACCCATAGAAGTCTCCAGCTATGGGGTAAGGGTACAACAGCAATCTCATCTGTCTGCTTGTCGCGCACAAGCATCTTGACTTTGATGCCATTCTTTCTCAAAGCCTCCATGAGTCGTCCGCATGAGATAGCGGCGCCTCCTATACGTTCAGATGTGTTGATGAGCAGTACCCGCATAAAAAGATATTAAAACAAAAGGCACCATAATCCGATGGCGCCTCTTGTTTAGAGATTTTACTGACGCTGAAATATTACAGCTCCAGTTCTGAACCAGCCTTAAACTTAACAACGCTCTTTGCTGGAATCTTGATAGCCTTCTTAGTAGCAGGATTGATGCCCTGACGAGCAGCTCTCTTAGCTACAGAGAATGTTCCAAAACCAACTAAGGTAACTTTGTCACCACCTTTTAACGCTTTGCTGACAGCTGCAACAGCAGCATCCAGCGCCTTCTTTGAGTCAGCCTTGGTCAAACCTGACTCAGCAGCAATTGCACTTACAAGTTCTGATTTGTTCATAATATTATTAAAAAAAAGATTACAATAAAACTCTATATGAAATTCAATTCCTTTTTTAACGCAACAAATGTATAGCTTAATTTTCAAACTTTCAAGCAAAAAAGTAAAATTTTTCATCTAAGAATGAAAAAAAATAGATTCTGGGGCTGTTTTTTAGCTTTACATGGATTTTATTGCTATTTTTGCAGTGTTTTTATAGTGTATTTGAATGAATAATCTACCGAAAATAACCAAACATCTTTTGATCATCAATGTGCTGATGTATCTGGCTACCGTGGTGCTGGAATCGCGCTTCGGAATAGATTTGGCCGACTACTTGGGTTTGCATTTCTTCATGGCCAGCGACTTCAAGGTTTGGCAATTGTTTACCTATATGTTCATGCATGGCAGTTTCATGCATGTTTTCTTCAACATGTTTGCTGTATGGATGTTTGGCCGCATCATGGAGCAAGTGTGGGGGAGCGACCGTTTTCTGTTCTTCTACTTGGTGTGTGGCGTAGGAGCCGGATTGGTGCAGGAGCTGGTGCAATATGTGCAGTATGTAGTGGAGCTTTCGCAATATACTCAGGTAAATGTAGGTTATGCCGTAGTGAGTATGGATGAATACCTCAATATGCTGACTACAGTGGGTGCCTCGGGCGCTGTATATGGCATCTTGCTGGGCTTTGGTATGACCTTTCCAGAAGAGAAGATATTTATATTCCCATTGCCTGTTCCCATCAAGGCCAAGTATTTCGTGGCTATCTATGCTGTGATTGAGTTGCTGGAGGGACTGAGCCAGTTTGACAATGTGGCTCATTTCGCTCATCTGGGAGGTATGATATTCGGCTATATATTGATTAGGTATTGGCGAAACAAACGCAAAAACAATGGCTACTATTATCAATGACCTGAAAGAGGTGTTCCGAAGAGGCGAACTACACGTCCAACTGATTTTCGTCAATGTGGCCGTGTTTTTGGCCTTTGCCGTGGTGCAAATAGTGCTGATGTTGTTCAATATCAGCATCAGTGATTGGCTCAAATGGCTGGAGATGCCAGCTTCGCTTGCCCAATTCTTGAATCAGCCCTGGGCCATCATTACCTATATGTTCATGCATGCGGGTGTGATGCATCTGTTGTTCAATATGTTGTGGTTGTATTGGTTTGGACAGCTGTTTCTGTATTTTTTCTCTGCTCGTCACCTCAGGGGGGTATATCTTTGGGGCGGCATTTGTGGTGCTCTGCTTTACCTCTTTGCCTACAATGTCTTCCCTTTCTTTATGCCGTCTGCCGACTACACCTTTATGGTGGGCGCTTCTGCAGCGTTGCTGGCCATTGTGGCTGCTGTTGCCTATAGAGAGCCTGACTACCGTGTGAACCTTCTTTTACTGGGTAGTTTCCCCTTGAAGTATTTTGCCCTCGTGGTGATAGGTTTGGACTTACTTTTCGTAACAGCCGACAATGCCGGAGGACATATCGCTCATTTGGGTGGTGCCTTAGGTGGCTTACTCTTTGCCTATTTCTTGAACAAGGGTACTGACCTTACCCGCTATATCAACAATATCATCGACTTTTGCTGTCACCCATCGGCTTTCTGCCCTAAGCCTCGAAAGCCAAAAATGAAGGTGAATTACGGAGGGAAAGCACAGAAGACCACCAATGAATGGAAGGGTTCTTATAAAGAACCAGAGCAGCAGACGGTCGAAGAGCCTCAACCTCAGTCAGCTGATAAACAAGCTCGCATCAACGAGATTCGTGAAAAGATCAAGCAATCGGGCTATCAAGGCTTGACAGAGGAGGAGAAGAAAGAATTGTTTAACGCTAGTATTCGTTAAAGGATGAAAGGCTTGGGCAAATTTCTGTCGCTCATTATATGGACGGTTAGTCTGCTGATGGCTTTGCTGTTGTTGCTATCTGCATTCAGCCCTTCCATTATCCAACCCGTGAAATATCCCTTTTTGTCGTTGGCAGGGTTTGTCTTTCCACTATTGGCTGTCATCAACCTGTTGTTGCTGTTAATCTTCCTGCTTTTCAGGGGTTTTAAGTATGCTTTAGTGCCCTTGACAGCTTTGGGGCTGTGTTATGCTCAGCTTTTTACCTATCTTCCATTTAATTCACCCATAGTCAGCAAGCCAGAGGAAGGGTTGAAGGTACTCTCCTATAACACCATGAGTTTTAGCAACATGGAAAAGACAGAGGGGAAGAATGCCGTATTGGACTATCTGCAAACCAGTGAGGCCGATATTATCTGTCTGCAAGAGCATACGGTTAGTGGCAATAACCGTTATGTTACCCAAAAGGATGTGGACAAAGCACTTGCTGACTATCCTTATAGGGCTGGCAAGACGGCCGATGGTAAGAAGCCTATGTCCAATATGGCGGTGTATTCTAAGTTGCCCGTACTGAAAACGGAGCGTATAGCAATGGAGAGTGGTAGCAATGGAGCGATGGCTTATCAGTTGAAATGGGGATTGGATACCTTGTTGCTGATTAATTGCCATTTGGAATCCAACAAGCTGAATTCGCAAGATAAGGAGATGTACGAGCAAATGATTGAGAAGCATGAGAAAGAGCAAATGAAGGCTGGTGCCAAGGTGTTGGTGAAGAAGTTGGCTGAGGCTTCTGCCATCAGGGCGCCACAAGCCGATTCTATCGTTAACTACCTGATTCGTCATCCTTTTAAATATACTATGGTATGTGGTGACTTCAACGATATTCCTATTTCATACACCCATTACACGCTTACCCGTTCCTTAAATGATGCCTTTACTGAGTCGGGGCGCGGACTGGGTATTTCCTATCACAAAAACAAGTTCTTGTTCAGAATCGACAACATTCTCATCAGTGCCGGCCTTAAAGCCTCAAATTGTACCGTTGATTCCTCGATTGACGCCTCAGACCACTATCCAATATGGGCGTATGTAGAAAAAAATTAAATATTTGGCCGACTTTTGCGGTTAAATGAAAAAAAACAACTAACTTTGCGGCTTTGTAAAGTTGAAAACAATAAAAATAAATAAATTAACTCAAATCTAAGATGCAGAACAAAGGATTTATTAAGATCATTTCCGTCTTGCTGATTTTGGTTTGTCTGTTCTATTTGTCATTCTCAGCCGTTGTTCGTTATTACGACAACAAGGCAAAGCAGATTGCTAATGGAGATGCAGCTGTAGAGCAGGCTTACTTGGATTCTCTTGCTAATGAGAAAGTTTACTTCGGTAACTGGACATTGAAGGATTGCCGCGAGATGGGTATCAGTTTGGGTCTGGACTTGAAGGGTGGTATGAACGTCATCCTCGAGGTGTCTGTGCCCGACGTTATCAAGGTCCTGTCTGACAACAAGACTGACGCTGCGTTCAATGAAGCATTGAGCAATGCGGCTAAAGAAGCTGTAAACAGCCAGGAAGATGTCATTACATTATTTATTAGGGAGTATCATAATCTGGCTCCTGGTCAACCACTTGCTCAGATCTTTGCTACCCAGCAGTTGAAGGACAAGGTGACACAGCGTTCAACCGACCAAGAGGTGGAGCGTGTGTTGCGTGATGAGGTGAAGGCAGCTGTTGACAACTCTTTCAACGTGTTGCGTACCCGTATCGACCGTTTTGGTGTGGTACAGCCCAATATTCAAACACTGACTGGTAGCCTGGGTCGTATTATGGTCGAGTTGCCAGGTATCAAGGAACCAGCTCGTGTACGTAAGTTGTTGCAGGGTTCTGCTAACTTGGAGTTCTGGGAGACCTATGAGGCACAGGATGTCGCTCCATATTTGCAGTCGGCCGATGTGAAACTTCACAATTTGCTCACCACATCTGACGCTACTGATGATGTAGCTCCTGTTGAGGCTGCTCCAGTAAGCGCTTCTGACAGTTTGGCTGCTGCTATCCGTGGAGAGGCTGCTACAACCGATATGGCTCAGCTGAAGCGCGAGCATCCGTTGCTCTCTATCCTGCAAGTGTTCTCTGGTCAGGGTAGCATCGTGGCTTATGCCAATGCAAGGGATACTGCTGAGGTGAACCGTTACTTGGCTATGGAAGAGGTTCAGGCAGAGTTGCCAAAGGATCTGCGTCTGAAGTGGGGTGTGTCTCCATCTGAATTGGATCCTAAGAAGCAAACATACGAGCTGTATGCTATTAAAGCAACCCAGCGCAACGGCAAGGCTCCTCTCGAGGGCGACGTTGTGGTGGATGCAAGTGATAAGTTCGACCAGTACGGAAAGCCTGCTGTGAACATGAGCATGAACACCGATGGTGCTCGCCGTTGGGCTCAGCTGACCAAGCAGAACATTGGCAAGAGCATTGCTATCGTACTGGATGACTATGTATATTCAGCTCCTCGTGTGAACAGCGAGATTACAGGCGGTAACTCTGAGATCACCGGTACCTTTACCCCTGAGCAGACAAAGGACTTGGCCAACGTGCTGAAGTCTGGTAAGATGCCAGCTCCTGCACACATCGTTCAGGAAGATATCGTGGGTCCATCACTGGGTCAGGCATCAATCAATGCAGGTATTGTATCATTTATCGTAGCATTGATTCTGTTGATGATCTATATGTGCTCAATGTATGGCCTCGTACCTGGTATGATTGCCAACGGTGCATTGATCATGAACCTGTTCTTCACACTGGGTATCCTGTCATCATTCCAGGCTGCTCTGACAATGTCAGGTATTGCAGGTATGGTGTTGACACTGGGTATGGCTGTGGATGCTAATGTGCTGATTTATGAGCGTACTAAGGAAGAATTGCGTGCCGGTAAGGGTACCAAGGATGCATTGGCTGCTGGTTACAAGAATGCATTCAGTGCCATCTTCGACTCTAACATCACGTCATTGCTGACTGGTATTATCTTGTTCAACTTCGGTACAGGTCCTATCCGTGGTTTTGCAACCACCTTGATTATCGGTATCTGTATTTCCTTCTTCACTGCAGTGTTCATGACCCGTTTGGTATATGAATTCTTCATGGGTAAGGATAAATTGTTGAACCTCACATTTACTACTGGTATCTCTAAGAACCTGATGACCAATGTTCACTTCGACTTCATGGGCCCTCGTATGCGATGGTTGTCAATCGGTGGTATTGTGTTCCTGATTTGCATGGGATTCATGTTTACTCGTGGTTTGAGTCGAAGCATCGACTTCACGGGTGGTCGTAACTTCAACGTGCAGTTCGAGAATGCAGTAGAGCCAGAGGAGGTTCGTGCTTTGGTAGCTAACAGCTTCGAAGATGCTAATGTAAGCGTGATTGCAGTAGGTACCGACGGTCGTACCGTTCGTATCAGTACCAACTACCGCATCAACGAAGATAACCAAAACGTGGATTCTGAGATTGAGAGTCGTCTGTATGAGGCAGTGAAGCCTTTGCTGACACAGAATATCACATTGGATACCTTCATCGATCGTGATAACTACACTGGTGGTAGTATCATCAGTTCTCAGAAGGTGGGTCCAAGTATTGCAGAAGATATCACTTACTCAGCTATCTGGTCAGTCATCCTGGCACTGATTGCTATCGGTATCTATATCCTCATCCGCTTCTACAACATTGCATACTCGATTGGTGCTACTGGTGCATTGATTCTTGATACCTCTATCATCCTGGGTGCATACTCTATGTTCTGGGGTATCCTGCCATTCTCATTGGAGATTGACCAGACCTTCATCGGTGCTGTGCTGACCGCTATCGGTTACTCTATCAACGATAAGGTGGTAATCTTCGACCGTGTGCGTGAATATACCAAGTTATATCGCAAACGTGGCATGATGCAGGTATTCAACGACTCTTTGAACTCTACATTGGCACGTACCATCAACACCTCTATCAGTACGCTGATTGTGTTGCTGTGTATCTTCATCCTCGGTGGTGAGTCAATCCGCAGCTTCGCATTCGCTATGATCCTGGGTGTTATCTTTGGTACTATGTCATCACTCTTCATCGCATCTCCTATCGCTTATCAGATAATCAAGATAACCGATAAGAAGAGCGAGAAGGAGGAAGAAGTTAAGGCGTGATGCTTCTTATAATATAATAAGGTGGGGCTTATCATTGGCCCCACTTTGTTTGATGGTCCTGTAGTTCAATGGATAGAATGGAGGTTTCCTAAACCTTAGATCCGAGTTCGATTCTCGGCGGGACTACGAGAATATAATTTATCAAATACTTATCTTATGGCTAATGAGATTGAAGTCAAGGAACTCGAACAAGTAGTGGTTCGTTTCTCAGGAGACTCAGGCGACGGTATGCAGCTCGCCGGCAATATCTTCTCAACAGTATCAGCTACTGTTGGTAACGACATCAGCACATTCCCCGACTATCCAGCCGACATCCGTGCCCCGCAAGGGTCTCTGACGGGTGTGTCTGGTTTCCAGGTACACGTAGGTGCTGATAAGGTATATACTCCAGGTGACCTCTGTGATGTGTTGGTGGCAATGAATGCTGCTGCACTGAAGACACAGTATAAGTTCGCTAAGCCTACTGCCTGCATCATCATTGATACAGACGCATTCAAGGCTACTGATTTGCAGAAGGCAGAATTCAAGACTGACAATCCTATCGAGGAGATGGGCATCAAACAAGATGTGATTGCAGCTCCTATCTCTAAGCTGGTGCAGGAATGCCTGGCTGATAGCGGTATGGATGTGAAGTCGATGATGAAATGTCGCAATATGTTTGCCGTTGGCTTGGTATGCTGGCTGTTCAATCGTGACCTCAAGTTGGCTGAGAACTATATCCGCGAGAAGTTTGCCAAGAAGCCGGCTATTGCTGAGGCTAACATCAAGGTGATACATGCTGGTTACGACTATGGTCATAACACCCATTCATCAGTGGCTCATACTTATCGCATCGAGAGCAAGGTAACTGTTCCTGGCAAGTACATGGATATCACAGGTAACAAGGCTACGGCATATGGTCTGATGGCAGCTGCTGAGAAAGTAGGCAAGAAGCTGTTCCTCGGCTCTTATCCTATTACCCCTGCAACTGATATCCTGCATGAGTTAGCTAAGCACAAGTCAATGGGTGTTATCACCATGCAGTGTGAGGATGAGATATCTGGCTGTGCATCAGCAGTCGGTGCTGCCTTTGCTGGCGCTTTGGCTGTTACCTCTACCTCTGGTCCTGGCGTTTGCTTGAAGTCGGAGGCTATGAACTTAGCGGTCATCACCGAGTTGCCTTTGGTATTGGTGGATGTACAGCGTGGTGGTCCTTCAACAGGTCTGCCTACTAAGTCGGAGCAAGCCGACCTGCTGCTTGCTTTGTTTGGCAGAAGCGGTGAGAGTCCGTTGCCAGTAATCGCAGCTACTTCTCCTACCGATTGCTTCGACAAGGCATATATGGCTTGTAAGATAGCATTAGAGCACATGACTCCTGTTATCCTGCTGACTGATGGCTTCATCGCCAATGGCTCTTCAGCTTGGAAGTTGCCTAAGTTGGCTGATTATCCAGCTATCAATCCTCCTTACGTCACTCCGGAGATGAAAGATAATTATGCGCCTTACTTCCGTAATCCTGAAACAGGTGTACGTTATTGGGCAACTCCTGGTCAGGAAGGCTATACCCACATCGTGGGCGGTCTGGAGAAGGACAGCAAGACGGGTGCCATCTCTACTAACCCAGAGAACCATGACTTGATGGTTCGTCTGCGTGCAGAGAAGATTGCTAAGATTGAGGTACCTGATGTGGTAGTTGAAGGTTGTGCCGATGATGCCGATCTGTTGATTGTAGGTTTCGGTAGTACTTATGGTCACCTGTATTCAGCTATGAAGGAGCTTAACGATGCTGGCAACAAGGTGGCTCTGGCACAGTTCAGCTACATCAATCCGTTGCCTAAGAACACGGCCGAAGTGCTGAAGCGTTATAAGAAGGTGGTAGTGGCTGAGCAGAATCTTGGTCAGTTTGCTGGCTACCTGCGCATGAATATTGACAATTTTGCACCTTATCAATATAATGAGGTGAAGGGACAGCCTTTCACTGTAAGTGCATTGGTAGATGCTTTCCAGGAAATAATCAACAAGTAACCCATTAAAGAATTAAAGACATGAGCGAACATACAGCAAAAGACTATAAGAAAGGACAACCCCGCTGGTGTCCGGGTTGCGGCGACCATTTCTTCCTGGCTTCCTTGCACAAGGCTATGGCAGAACTGGGTGTTGACCCTTGGAATATTGCAGTAATCTCAGGCATTGGCTGCTCTAGCCGTTTGCCTTACTATATGAATACCTACGCTATGCAGACCATCCATGGTCGTGCTGCTGCTATAGCTTCTGGTGCTAAGGTGACCAACCCTGACCTTACCGTTTGGCAGGTATCAGGTGACGGTGATGGCTTGGCTATTGGTGGTAACCACTTCATCCATGCTGTCCGTCGTAATGTTGACCTCAACATGATCCTTCTGAACAACCGTATCTATGGTCTGACAAAGGGTCAGTATTCACCTACCTCACCTCGTGGCTTTGTCAGCAAGTCATCACCTTACGGCACAGTCGAGGATCCTTTCCACCCAGCAGAGCTTTGCTTTGGTGCTCGTGGCAGGTTCTTTGCTCGTGCAGCTGCTGTTGATGCTGCCGGTACTGTAGAGATCTTGAAGGCTGCTGCTCAGCACAAGGGTGCCTCTGTTTGCGAGATTCTACAGAACTGCATGATCTTCAACAACGGTGTTTATGATGCTTTGGCAAAGAAGGAAGACCGTGCCAAGAATGCTATCTACCTGCAACATGGTAAACCTATGCTTTTTGGTGAGAACAACGAGTATGGTTTGATGCAGGAAGGCTTTGGTTTGAAGGTAGTGAAGTTAGGAGAGAATGGCATTACTGAAAAGGATATCTTGGTACACGATGCTCATTGCGAAGACAATACCGTGCAACTGAAACTGGCGTTGATGGAAGGTCCTGATTTCCCAGTTGCTTTAGGCGTTATTCGCGATGTGGATGCTCCTACCTACAACGATGCAGTCAATGCACAGGTGGAGGAGATCAAGGCCAAGAAGAACTATCATAACTTCGAGGAGTTGTTGCTTACCAACGATACTTGGGAGGTAAAGTAATCCTCCATAAGGAATAAAATTGCAGGAGGATGTGTCTGTTTTGAGGACACATCCTCTTTTTTTTATCTTTTTTGTCTATATTTGTAATCTGAACGTTTTTTGTACGACATGCTATGAGTAATGAGATAATCATATTGGGTACTGGCAATGCGATGGTCACCAAGTGTTATAACACTTGTTTCATTGTCAAGTCACAATCTGGCCACATGATGCTGGTAGATGCTGGCGGAGGTAACGGCATCCTCAACCAACTACAGAAAGTCGAAGTAGGCTGCGAGCAAATCTCCGACCTCTTTGTAACTCATACCCATACCGACCATATTTTGGGTGTGATTTGGATCATGCGCATGGCGTTGCAATACCAGAAGCCACAGGTACTCCACATCCATAGCCATCGCAAGGTGCTTGACCTATTAGACCACATGTGCCGGCAGATGCTGCCTAAGAAGTTGGTAGATAGGATCGGTGTTAATGTTGTGTATCATGAGCATCACGACGGTGACAGCTACGAAGTCGGTGACATGCACTTGCAATGCTTTGACATTCGCTCTACCAAGGAACAACAATTTGGCTTTACCATCACCTTTGCCAATGGTACACGTCTTGCATGTCTGGGTGATGAGCCTTACTGCGAAGCTAACGAGGCTTATATCAAGGGAGCCGACTGGATGATGAGCGAAGCGTTCTGCCTCTATGCCGACCGTGAACGCTTCCAGCCATATAAAAAGCATCATAGCACCGCCCTCGATGCCGCTCGTTTGGCCAACAACTTAGGGGTGAAAAACCTCATCCTCTACCATACTGAGGACAAGACCATCGAAACCCGTAAGGAACGTTATACCGCTGAGGCGCAAGCCGAGTTTAGTGGCAACGTCTTTGTGCCATACGATTTGGAAAGAATAACCATTGACTAATAACAGATACCTTGAATAGTATGGCAGAAGAACTTCAGTATAGCAAATTGAATCTATGGCAGCGTTTCCGTTTGACACTGCTGCATGGCCTGTTCTATGGGTTGTCACTATTGCCTTTGTGGGTTCACTACATACTTTCCGACATACTTTTTTTCATTATTTATTACCTTATACGTTATCGCCGACATATTGTAAAGAAAAATCTGGCAGCTTCCTTTCCCGAAAAGAGTGAGGCTGAGCGTCGTAGCATTGAGCGTGACTTCTATCATTGGTTTTGTGATTATTTAGGAGAGACGATAAAACTTACCTCCATCACTCCCGAGAAATTGAAGCGACACATGAAATTCGAGAATACAGAATTGCTGAATCGTCTGGTGCATGAAGGTAAGTCGGTGATTCTTATGGTGGGGCATTACTGCAATTGGGAATGGCTTTCGTCCGTTCCTCTGCATGTAGATGTTCAGGAGCCAGATTGGTATCCCATGCAAGTCTATCACCCACTGGAAAACCCCGTGGTGGATACTTTGTTCTTAGATATCCGTAGCCGCATGGGTGTTCACAATATATCTATGAGAAATACCTTGCGCACTATGGTTAGTGCTCAGCAACGAGGAGTACCATGTGTGGCTGGTTTCATAGCAGACCAAGTGCCACTATGGGAGGCCATCCATGTTTGGATAAACTTCCTCTCACATCCTGAGACTCCTTTCTTCACAGGCGGTGAACGTATTGCCAAGAGGTTGAATTATGCTATGGTGTATATCGACCTTCGCCGCGAACGTAGAGGATACTATGTAGCTACCTTCCGTTTGATGACGGAAAATCCTTCTGATTTCCCAGATTACCAACTCACGGAACAGTATGCCCATCTTCTTGAAGAGACGATTCTTCGCCAACCTGCTTATTGGCTTTGGACACACAATCGATGGAAGCGAACCCGTGAGGAATACAACAAACGCATGAAAAATATCATACCTAAGCCCAAGGCATTACCGTAAAAAACATCAATTCACCCTATCATAGATGCTTGGCGAAATCTCCATTCCCGTATCTCGTAAGTATAAAGAAGTGGTAGCCGCATATTTTGCGACTACCACTTTATAACCTTATCGGTTTACTAGTAGTAAAAGCATCGTTTACTAGAACTAAAAGGCCTGCTTACTACTAGTAAGTGCTTAGAGGGGTTACTCCAAACTAGTCATTAGAATTTATTAAGTTTGGAAACGTCAATCTTGGTGACGCCAGAGTTTTGGATGGAAGTATCGTCAGCAGTACCAGAGATGACCAGCTTGCCTACGCCAGAGTTGGTGGCATTCAGACGTTGACAATCCACATCCAGGGTAATGGTGCCTGTACCACTCTTCTTAACCTTGGCTTCCTTACCTTTAAAATCTATATCGGTACTGTCAACTCCCTTCGATTCAATATCCAGTTGGTCGGCCTTCACTTTCAAGTCGCCTTTGGTCACGCCACTGTCATTCATCTTCAGCGTTTTAGCTTCTATCTCTATGTCTAGTTTAGATACCCCCTTCAAGTTAAATTCGGCATCTTTGCAACTTATCTCGTCAATGTCCATGTGTAAGACCCCATTGTTAGTGAGATGGAAATCACCCGTCTTGATATTTTCTGCATGGAAGTTCAACACTCCCTTGTTCTCTATACTGTTCATTTCGGGAGAGGTGATATATAGAGAAACACTGTGTTTCTCGTTATTACCTTTCTTGTCTTTCTCATGAAATACTACCAAAACGCCGTCTTTTACCTCTATCTTCAGGCGTTCAATCTGCTGCTCAGTTCCTTCTGCCTTTATGCTGTAGGTATTCCCTTGTGTATAGTGAATAGTCACTGCATGATCATTACGTAAACCAGTGAAACCACTAAGATGATATCCTTTGGTTACCACAGACTCATTATTATGATGGGTAGAGGCTACTGCGTTGGTGATGGCAAACAACATCAATGTTGCCCATAAAATCATTCTTTTCATATTTCTATCGTTTTATTGTTTGTACTTGATAATGATTGTTACTTTCCCGTTGCTGAATGATGCACCACGATGCATGTATTGCATCATATACACACGGTTTTCCTTTGAGTTCTCAATAGTCAGCGTTATGGTCTCCTCCTCTTCGTTGGTGACAAGGCTGAATTGTCCATTCTTCTGCTCGTTGAGGAAAGCCCTACGCAATCTATTAATCGTGATGTCTGTAGGTTGTAATACCTTTACCACCTTCAGCACCTTGCGGGTATTGGGGTCACGCTCTACAGCAGAGGTGAACGAGCTCTTGCCGATAGATGAATACTCATCCACTGCCTTATCAATAGCATTCTGTGCAGAGAGTGCCAATGGGGCAATGAGCAGTGCCAATGTGCATATTAAAGTCTTTAGTCTCATATATCTTTATTTTTATTGATTCAACAATGCTCGGATGCGTTCTCTTTCTTGTGCATCCTGTATATTGTTCAGCAGATCTTCTTCTGCTTGGTTGATGAATAGGGTGGGCGAGATAGTCTCGATGGCATCAGCCAGGCTCAGCGTACTTTTGATTTGTGGAAGTATCTCTCGCAGGTTATCTATGCGTTGGCCATCCACAATCATATAGCTTCCACCATATAGATTTTCCAGTTGGATGTCCTGATAGTTTTGGTATGTCCATACACCACCAATGACAATGGCTACCATAGCAGCGATGCTTGCCACCTGTATCCACCATCTGTGGTATTTGGGTGGTGCCGAACTAACAGGTTGTTCTACCACAGGCAACTTAACCGCAGGTTCTGATATTGATATTTCTACTGGTGGTGTTTCAGTCAGGGTGATGGCATCAAAATCCAAGAAGGTATCTCGATATGCCTCCAGCTCTTCAGGCAAGTCTTGTGTCTGCTTGAAATAGTCGTAGAGCCATTGTTCTTCCGCCAAGGTGGTGTCACCCTCGAAGAATCGCTCAATCAATGCCTTTATTTCTACTAGTTCTTTCATTGTCCATTACTTTTTAGTTTCTCCCTTACTGTCTGCCTGGCTCGGCTTAAAGCCTTTCTAACAGCTGCTTCCTCCATCTGCAACAATCGGGCTATGTCTTTCATTTCCATTCCTTCCATGTGCCTGAGTCTGAGGATCGTCTGCGGTACATCGGGCAAGTTCTCAACTATCGTCATCATCCGCTCAATGCGTTCATGCTCCAACTTCTCGCTATTGCAATTGCCAGCTACAGGAGGCAAGGAATCAATATCTTCCCGAGGTTTCCTGCGACGAATGGCGTCGAGGCAAAGGTTCCTCACCAATATGTGAGCTAACCCATCCACCGGACTTTGCAGTTGGGCGCACATCTGCCATAGTCTCATCATGGCATCCTGCACCATATCTTCCGCATCGTCGGCATCGCCCAGATACCTGTTGGCCTCAGCCAACAATGCTGGGCGGAGCCGTTGCATGGCTATTTCATATTCGCTTTTCGTCATCAGTTTGTTTCCTGTTCTAATAATAATACGCAAAGTAAAGCGTTTTGTGACAAATATTGTGGAGAAAAATAGATTTATTTTGTATCTTCGCCTTATCAAATCTATAAAATGAGATGACTATGAAAAGAATTTTGATGACAGCGATGTTGGTCGCTGCTAGCTTGGGACTGATGAATGCCCAGACAGCAAGGAAACAAGTAGTGGAAGAAGGCGGTACAGGACCGTTTAAGGCAGAGGTGGTGGAAGACCTGTCTTGTCCGGCATTCACGATGTATCGTCCTCAGAACTTAAAGGATGTGGTGGCAAAGAATGGAAAACTGCCAGTGATAGTGTATGCCAATGGTGCTTGCGCCAACAACAACGTAGAGATGCGCTTCTTGCTGAGCGAGGTGGCATCATACGGCTATGTGGCTGCTGCGATTGGCCCTTACGACGAGGAAGATGTAATCGCTCAATGGCGAAATGTGTTGAAATACTCTTTTCCTGAGACTAAGGGCGATGTAATATTGGCTAATGGCGAAAGGGTGGTCCCTGCTTCAGCAGAAGAAATCAAAGCTCGTCAGGAGGCGATGAGAAAAGCCATTCAGGAGGCTACAGCGGCAGGAAATAGAAATGCCAGGGACAACCAACAGGCCCCGGGACAGACCTATCCCAAGATGCTGTTAGAGGTACTAAACTGGTTGACCGACCAAAATGCCGATGCTGCATCTGAGTACTATCATTGTCTCGACCTGGATAAGGTGGCTGCTATGGGACAATCATGCGGTGGAGCTCAGGTATTGGGCGTATCACACGACCCAAGAATCAAGACTTGTGTGATGCTGAACACGGGTATTGGTGATATGGAGATGCAGGGAGTGACGCAAGAAGCACTGAAGAGCCTGCACCAGCCGATGTTCTATATGATTGGAGGTCCTGGCGATGTGGCTTATCCAAATGCGCAGAAAGATTATGAACGCATAGCTGATAATATCCCGGTAGTGATGATGAATTCTAAGGACGGCCATAGCGGAACCTACTTCGAGAAGAACGGTGGTAACTATGCCAAGGCTGTAGTAAAATGGCTCGATTGGCAGTTCAAGGGAAAGATTGGCAATGCAGCTTTCTTCCTTGACGACGACTACCTTAAATATATACATCCCGATTGGACAGTAGTAAGGAAGAATTTCTAAAAAAAGTGAGGCTCTTTCGAGCCTCACTTCATTTTTACTTATCAGCAATCTTACGGAACGATTGCAGTTTCTCCCCATAACAGAGGTCACCACAGTCGCCGAAGCCCGGCACAATGTATTTCTGCTCGTTCATGCCTTTGTCGATAGAGGCGCACCAGATGGTGGCATTGTCAGGCAAAATCTCTTTCACCACCTCAATACCCTCAGGGGCAGCTATGATACAGCAAACATGGATGGCCTTGGGCTTGCCAGCTTGGCAAAGCGCTTCAATGGCGGCAGCCATACTGCCACCTGTAGCCAGCATAGGGTCGGCAATAATCAGTGTTCTGCCTTTCACACTCGGAGTGGCAATGTATTCTGCATGAATGCCCACTTCTGTGTGCTCGCGGTTAATATACATACGGTAAGCAGATACAAAGGCATTGTCGGCGCCATCGAAAACATTGAGGAATCCCTGATGGAAGGGCAGACCGGCACGTAGCACGGTGGCAATGACGATATCCTCTTGTTTGGTCAGGGGGATATCTAGGGTACCTAATGGGGTCTTGACGGTTTTAGGCTTATATTCCAAAGTCTTAGATACCTCATATGCCATGATCTCTCCAATTCGTTCTACATTTTGACGGAATGTCAGACGATTTTTCTGATAGTTCTTGTCACGCAACTCAGCCATGAAATGGTTCAGTACAGAGTTAGTTTCTGCGAAATTATGTATCTTCATAAGCTCAAAGTATTAAACTATGCAAAGAAACGAAATATTTAGTCAATATACACCAATGTTTCGAAGAAATTTATTAATTTTGCGTTCGATTAGAAGAGGAGAAGACGAAAATAATAATATTAATACTTAAATTATAAAAAGAAAATGGCTAAATTAGACTTAACTAAGTACGGTATCACTGGTTCAACCGTGATTGGTCACAATCCTTCTTACGAGGCATTGTTCGAGGCTGAGATGAAACCAGGTCTGGAAGGTTTTGACAAAGGTCAGCTGACTGAGCTGGGCGCAGTAAACGTAATGACTGGTATCTTCACTGGTCGCTCTCCTAAGGACAAATACATCGTGATGGATGACGTTTCTAAGGACACTGTTTGGTGGACAACTGAAGGCTACAAGAACGACAACCACCCAATGTCAGAGGCTACTTGGGCAGCTGTAAAGGAAATGGCTATCAAGGAGCTGTGCAACAAAGAACTGTATGTTGTTGATGCATTCTGCGGTACCAACGTTGATACCCGTATGGCTGTTCGCTTTATCGTTGAGGTAGCATGGCAGGCACACTTCGTAAAGAACATGTTCATCCAGCCAACCGCTGAGGAGTTGGAGAACTTCGAGCCTAACTTCGTTATCTACAACGCATCTAAGGCTAAGGTTGAGAATTTCGAGGCACTGGGCATGCGCTCAGAGACTTGCGCTGCTTTCAACGTAAAGAGCCGTGAGCAGGTGATCCTGAATACTTGGTACGGTGGTGAGATGAAGAAGGGTATGTTCTCAATGATGAACTACTACCTGCCTCTGAAGGGCATCGCTTCAATGCACTGCTCTGCTAACACTGATATGGAAGGTAAGAATACCGCTATCTTCTTCGGTCTGTCTGGTACAGGTAAGACCACTCTGTCAACCGATCCTAAGCGTTTGCTGATTGGTGACGACGAGCACGGATGGGACGACAATGGCGTGTTCAACTTCGAAGGTGGTTGCTATGCAAAGGTTATCAAGCTCGACAAGGAGTCTGAGCCAGATATCTACAACGCTATCAAGCGCGATGCTTTGTTGGAGAACGTAACTGTTGACGCTAATGGTGTTATCGATTTCAACGACAAGAGCGTTACTGAGAATACCCGCGTTTCTTACCCAATCGAGCACATCACCAACATCGTTAAGAAGGTGAATGGTAAGAGTGCTGGTCCAGCTGCTAAGCAGGTTATCTTCCTGTCAGCTGACGCCTTCGGCGTACTGCCTCCAGTATCTATCCTTGATCCTGAGCAGACTAAGTACTACTTCCTGAGCGGCTTTACTGCTAAGTTGGCTGGTACAGAGCGTGGTATCACTGAGCCTACTCCTACTTTCTCAGCTTGTTTCGGCCAGGCATTCCTGGAGCTGCATCCAACTAAATACGGTGAGGAGCTGGTTAAGAGAATGGAGAAGAGCGGTGCTAAGGCTTATTTGGTGAACACTGGCTGGAACGGTACTGGCAAGCGTATCTCTATCAAGGATACCCGCGGTATCATCGACGCTATCTTGAACGGTTCTATCAACAAGGCTCCTACCAAGAAGATTCCTTATTTCAACCTTGAAGTGCCTACACAGCTTGATGGTGTAGCTTGGGGTATTCTTGACCCACGTGACACATATCAGAACCGTGCTGAGTGGGAAGAGAAGGCTAAGGATTTGGCTGGCCGCTTCATCAAGAACTTTGAGAAGTACACTACCAACGAAGCTGGTAAGGCGCTGGTAGCTGCTGGTCCTAAGCTCTAAGTTGCAGTTTGATTAATAATCATAATGAAGGGTGAACTAACGGTTCACCCTTTATTTTTATATTACTTTTCTATACGACGACTATTTTCGATACAGCAAAACAACTTGTTTTGCTGTCGTTAAGATAATCTCTTTCACTTAACGGAATGCTTCTTTTGAAACCAAAACAAGTTGTTTTGCTATAAAGAAAGATATTACTACAAGTAGGAAGACTACTCAAAAATGAATTTTGAAGCGGGTAAGTCCGTCAGGATAAGTACGGAGAGAGAATGTGCATCCATGTTTCATCAGTATCTCACGGATAAACATGAGGCCGATGCCCTGACCATTGGGCTTGGTAGAGAAGAATGGACTAAAAAGCTTTTGTTCGATTTCAGGACTGATGCCTTTGCCGTTGTCGGCAATAATGAGACTTGGGGCAGTATCACCCTCAGCCTTTGAGGTAGTTGTAAGGGTTATTTCGCCGTCGTAGTCAATGCTCTCAGCGGCATTCTTAACAATATTCACGATGACTTGTTCAAAGAGGGTGGGGTCGATGAAGACATTCGGATTTGTTGGGGAAAGGTTCATGCTGATATGGATGTTACGATTTGCGCAAACACTTTCCATAAATACCATGCAGTTTTGCACCATACGGTTCAAGTCAATAGATTGCAGTTGAGGCTCTGGTATCTTCACCACATCGGCGAAACGGGTAATGAATTGGCTCATGCTCATGCATCGCTCACTGCTGGATGCCATCACCTCTTTCAGATCATCTGTGTCAGGTATTGTGGCTAAAGCGTCAGATACAGAATCAATAGCAGATGTTACACCGGCAACTGTGTTGTTCACTTCGTGGGCAATCATTCGTATCACCTTGTCGTATGCTTTCTTTTCCGCTTTCATCACCTCCTCCGTGAGACTTTCAATTAAGATAAAAGGATGAGCGAAACCCCTGTCCATAAAGCTCAAGTGGTTGCAACGATAAATCATCGAGTCGCTCAGCCGTATAGTTTCTGCTTTGCCCATCGGTATGCGAGCTATCTCTTGCGCCAAAGGTGAGTCTAGTTGGTTCAACAACTTCTTTTGTATGCGGCTCTCATCATTTTCCTCCAAGAAACGCAAGGCCGCTGGGTTCGTCAAGGTGATATGACCGTCGAAGTCTAAGATAATGACGCCCATAGGCGAGGCACTGATTAGTAAGTCGAGAAAACGGTTCTGCTCTTGAATGCGTAGCTTCTCGTCTTTCAACTGATCCATCATCTTGTTGAACACTCGCACAATGCGGTCGCTCTCTTGCTGTCCCACAGGCTTAAGGCGACTACTGAAATCCTGCTCGTTCAGCAAATCCATGCCATTGCCTATGGCATCTAACGGCTTCAATACCTTATAATAAAAATAGACCAAGAACACCAGTATCAGTACTACTACACCCTCTGCAATAAAGAACAGCAAGTTCTGACTCTTGGCAGCAGAGTAGAACATCATGCCAAGCAGTACCAGTTGCAGGAATGCCAATATGTAAAACAGGTGCCTGAGTCTCAATTCTCAATCAATTTGTATTTCACCATTCTGCGGTAAAGTGCCTGACGCGTCAAGCCTAATGCTGTTGCCATCTGCGACACATTACCATTGTATTTCTCATACGCTTTCTCTATTGTTGTCCTTTCTATCTCATCCAAGGTCATACCTTCTGCATTGAGCGAAGTAGGTTGTGCAGTTCGTTGTTGCTGTTCAAAGTCAGCTGCCTGCAAGGGATTGTTGGTACTGACCAGAATCGTGCGCTCCACCAAGTTCTTTAGCTCACGTATATTGCCAGGGAATGGCAACGAAGCTAAGTAGTCGTTTGCCTCTTGAGATATCTTTACGGGTGGCAATCCATTTGCCTCACATTGCTTCTTGGCAAAGTGAGCAGCCAAAAGCGGAATATCCTCACGTCTCTCCCTCAAAGCTGGAAGATGGATAGTAATAAGATTGATGCGATAGAACAAGTCCTCTCGGAAAGTCTTGTCCTGCACCATCTGTTGCAGGTTGGCATTGGTGGCACTCACCACACGAATATCCACTTTCTTTGGGCGGCTATCTCCTAACGGTTCAAAAGTCTGTTCCTGCAATACTCGTAACAGTTTCACTTGACAGCTCAAATCCAATTCTCCTATTTCATCGAGAAAGATAGTACCCTTGTCGGCCATCTCGAAACGACCTTTGCGGTCGGCTACTGCATCGGTAAAGGCACCCTTTTTATGGCCGAACATTTCGCTTTCAAACAAACTTTGCGATATACCACCTAAGTTCACTTTTACGAAAGGTCTATTGGCTCGCAGACTGTTACGATGGATAGCCTCAGCTATCAGTTCCTTGCCCGTACCACTCTCGCCTGTAATCAATACAGAAGCATTGGTCTTGGCAATGCGCTGCACCACTTTAAGTACATCCGTCAAGGCTTTGCTTTGGCCTATAATGAAGCTACGATCAAAATCATCCTTGGCCGTTGGTTTCACATTTTCAGTTGTAGATGAGTTTTTATCATTAGGCTCAGAGAGTTGCAGAGCAGTCTCGATGCGTTGCATCAGTGCCACGTTGTTCCAAGGCTTCGTCACAAAGTCGAATGCTCCGGCACGCATGCCTTGCACTGCCAAGTTAATGCTACCCCATGCCGTCATAAGTATCACTGGTACATCAGGACGGAATAACTTGACTTGCTTGAGCAAGGTCAGTCCTTCTTCTCCAGAAGTAGAGAGACTGAAGTTCATGTCCATTAGCACCAGGCGTGGGGCTTCTTCCCGAATGATGGCCATTGCCTCCTTGGGGCCTGACACTGCCTGTGTATCATACCCTGCTCGTTTCAGCATAAAGCCCAACGAGGTACGTATCGCACTATCGTCATCTATTATCAATATCATACAGCAAAGGTAATCATTATTATTGAGATATTGACGCTTATCCTTTGATGATTTTCTCAAAGTCAGCGTCTATGTTCGTGCCTTTCTCAAAGTCCCAGAGCGTGAGGCTACGCAGGCGGTAATAGTAATACCAATAATAGAACAGTTCGTTGACATGCTTTTCTCGTGCCTCATCCTTACGCACTTGTGCGTCGTTGAGGTCGAGAGTTGATATCTTGCCTATCATAAATGTTTCCACGTTTGTGGCATATCGCTTCTGCGCTATCTGATCACTCTCGTCGGCAATATCCAATTGTGCCAGCTGGTTGTTGTACTGCTGTACCAGCACGAAAAGATTTTGGTTGAACTCCTGTGTTTCTTGACGCAACTTGCTTTCCGTCACTTCTCTGTTGCTCTTTGCCACACGTACCTGTCCTTTTCGTCTGCCCCAGTCGAGAATAGGTATCTTCAAACCCACCTCCACAATCTGGTTCGACTTCAGACCATCGTAAGCAGAGCGGAAGGTATGGTCTGTGCCTGTCAAGCCCACCTGAGCATACAACTGTATCTCACGCAGGTTACCACGTGCTTTTGCCACTTCATAGTCAGCTTCTAACTGACGACGCTGTATATTCTTGGCAAACGAGTTATTCAGAAGGGCTTTCTCCAATACGTCATCGTAGTACAACTCTACCGAAGGGGCTGAAGCCGGCAATACAGGTTCCAAATCTACATTTTCTTCTATCGCCAGAAAAGAACGCAATTTGAACATACAACTTTTGAGAGTAGTCTCATTATCTGTCAGCGATGATTGGGCATCCAACACATTCAGGCGAAGTTGCAACAGATCGTTCTCGCTAATCTGCCCCATCTCTCGCTTCACCTTTGCTACCTCATAGAGTTTGTTGGCATTATCGAGGTTCTGTTGGGCAATAGATACTCTTTCCTTCGCCAGAAGCAAGTTGAAGAAATGGTTGATGGTGGCGATGGTCACATCTTCAGTAGCACTTAGAAAAGCTGCTTTAGCTTCCCGATATCGCACTGGCTCAATTCGACGATCCCATTTGATATGGTTTACACTGAAGATGGGTTGGTTCAAAGTCAATGCGATAGGTACTGTCATAAAACTATGATCCTTATTGCCCGTAAACTGTTTAAGATAATCAAGTGAAGTGTTCAAAGAAAGCGTACCACCAGTTAGCCAGATATTCTGATCGATGCTCAGTTCACCACTCATCCGCATGTAGTCGCTTCGCAGGTAACTATATTCACCAGCATCGTTTTGATAAGCAGTGTAACTCTTGTTATAGGATGGCAATGTAGCTTTGAAATTTACCTCAGGCAGTAGTTCTGCCTTGTACGTACGGTATTCCCAATAAGCAGTCTTCAGCTCATTGAGGGCTACCGCTGCATCCACACTCTGCACCCTTGCCAGGCGGATGGCCTCATCAAGCGAAATGCTCCGCACCGAGGTCTCCACCTGTGCTTGCAACGAAAGGGTGCTCATTAGCAAGGTTAATAAGGAATAGAATACTCTTTTCATAGCTATATGATGAAGTTTATAAGCTAATCATCAATTGTCAATCTTTATTCTACTTGACGGCCATCGAAGAAGCGGATGGTGCGGTCGGTGAGCTTGGCCTGTGCCTCATTGTGCGTTACCATCACAATGGTACGGCCATCTTCTTTATTCAACTGATGCAAAAGTTCCATAATTTCAGTACCCATCTTGCTATCCAAATTACCGGTAGGCTCATCGGCAAGGATAATCTCTGGATTACCCACGATAGCTCGGGCAATGGCAACTCGCTGGCACTGACCTCCACTTAGCTGGGTAGGCATGTGGCGCATGCGATGACTCAGTCCTACACGCTCCAACACCTGCTTTGCCAATTCCTCACGCTTGGCACCCGACATCTTACGATAGAGCAAAGGCACTTTCACATTGTCTATCACATTGAGTGAGTTAATCAAGTGGAAACTCTGGAACACAAAGCCTAGCTTCTCATTACGAAAGGCAGCCAATGCCTTGTCACTTAGTTTCTCAGTAGCCGTTCCATCTATTAATACGCTGCCTGATGTGGGAGCATCCAATAAGCCCATTATATTTAATAAGGTGGATTTGCCACAACCTGAGGGTCCCATAATGCTAAGGAACTCGCCTTTGTTCACTTGCAGGTTGACATTCTCCAAAGCCTGCGTTTCTACCTCATCGGTACGGTAAATCTTGTTGATACCTTCTAACTTGATGATTGTTTCCATAATTCTATTTCTTTTTTTATTTATTATTCGTCTCTTAAAGCTTCTGTAGGTTGTATATGACTGATCTTGTTGGCTGGGATGTAAATGCCAATTAACACTACCACCATCATAATCACCCAAATGATGCCACTTACCAGGAGGAAGTGCAGGGGGAAGCTGTCTATCCACGAGTCTGCCACCATCGGAGAGTCGGCACGAGCACCTCCCCACATATAGTCGTTGACCAAGCCCTCACTGATGCCATACTGCATGTAGATAAGGCAACCGATAATAACGGCTATGGTGCAGAGCACAGCTCCTTCGCCCATCAGCATACGCATAATAGTATTAGGTGTACCACCGAATGACAGCATCACGCCCACATCCACTTTCCTCACCTTGGTCTGTAACCAGAACGTACCGATCACACCCAAGCAGAGGCTAATCAAAAAGAACGCTGCCAACACATATCGCATGCGCATGGCGTTGAGGTAATAGCGGTCACGGTTCTGCATCACAGTACTGAACTTTGTAATGCTGCGGGCATAGAGGTTGCCGCTATGCAACTGCTTCATGCCATTCTGGTTGAAGTCGTCGATAAAACGGTCTATGTTGACACCATTTTTCAGACGTATTAACAGATAAGTTTGCCCAGGAACATCTGTTCTTTCCAAGTCGTCATTACCATGTTTATAAAACACAATTGGAATGGCACGATTACCGTTGTTCATCTTGAAAGGCTTGATGATGCCTTTAATCTCTTTGTCTTTCCAATCAGGCACATATTGCAGGTATTGGAGAGGCATCGTCAAAGTCAGGTTTCCTCGTTGGTTACCAAACAGCTCTTCCACTCCGTTTTCCGACAATACCACCGAATTGGCCTGTAAGGTTGCTTCCTCCAATTGTTCGGTTGTATAACCATCAGCAGGCTTGATACCAAAAGTCTTGAAGAAATCCGTACGAGGTTTGTAGTACATAATGGATACTCTCAATGATTTGGTAGTATCATTGGGATTGACAAACATAGTGTTGGAATTGCCAGATGACCCCGGATAGGCATGCCCAATCAGTTGAGTCGTACTCTCCACATCAGGCAAGTTACGAGCCTGATACATCATACGGTCTATGTCTTCGAATAGCGTAGAGTCGGCTTCGGCATTATATTGTGAAGCACCTTCATAATACCTGCCGATCGAAACACGGCACAAGCGGTCCACGTCATAGCCCGTAGGCAGGTTGCGCACATACAGACCTACTACAACAGGGTCGAAAATCACCCACGACACAATGGCTACCGCCACCAGCTCGGCAAAGAGCCAACTGTTGCGTTTGCGACGAGCCCAAAGATTCTTTAATATCAGTTTGAACATAGTTATTTCTTCTCATTTAAGGATGATACAATAGGTTTACGCAATGAGTTCCATGCAGGTATCAAGGCAGAGAACAGGTTGATAATCACACATACCATGAGAGCTGTGATAAATACTGTGGGTGAGAACAGCATCTCACCTGTCACTGTCACACTACCGTCATAGAGCGAGTCGGGATAATCTTCGAAGAGGGTGAACACCCAGCCCTTACCCAAATACAGGATGCTCCACGCTGTTATCAACCCTACCAAGCCTCCAACCAATGTCAGTATCAGATTCTCCCACATCACTTGTGTGAGCAACACGCTTTTGCTGGCTCCAAACGATTTACGTACACCCATCTCTGCCAACCGTTCCTCCATGCGACTGCTAATCATTCCGCTTAGGTTGAAGGCTGGAATAAGTAGCAATACTAGGATGATGGGCAGGAACTTCTTAATCAGCATCCAGGGAGTTACCTTATAGCCGTTGCCCCAATAGATATCATCAAAGGCCATACTATAATGTGGTCGAAGCTCTAGAACTTTCGCTTTCCATTCGCCGTTGTGCTGTTGGTTCACGTTGGCAATCACGGCATCCAGCTCCTCTTGCAACGCCTTCCTTTGTGCATCGTCTTTCACTAAGAAACGGGCCTCAAAGCCACCTACGACATCATAATAGAATGTACTGTTCAGGTAAGGACTAACTGTATATGGAAGGTAAACATCCTTATATGACATACTGCCCAATTTGCTACCCGACTTGATGACACCACTTACCCTATAATCGGCCATATCAATTGAGATGCTTTGGCCTACTACATTTCCGGTACGATGGAACACTTGCTGGGCTAACTTATCGCTAATGACCACAACTTTCACACCACTTTGCCACTCTGCTTCACTAAAAGGTGTTCCCTCTATGAATTGGAATGCATAAATCTTGAAGAAAGCAGGGTCTGTATAGACGGTACTGATAGTGAAGTCATTGCCCTCTAATGGTTGTAACCAATGCTCATCATATTCTTGGATGATACCTGATACTGCTTCTGCGTTCTTCAGCGGATAAAGCCAATCTCGCATGGAGTTATAGCTGAAAGCAGAAGATACATTATTGGTATTGTTTTCAGAGGTAATCCTTAACGTTTGACAATAATAGGTACGATTTCTGTTATACTCTGGGTACAACGGAGCTAACTTTACATAATAGGCTACCGCCATCACGACTGTAAAGCAGATAGCCAATGCGGTACCTACCACATAGAGGGAACTGAACAATGGGTTCTGCTTCATCAGTTCCCAAGCTTGTTTGATGTAATACTTTATCATAATTAATTTACTTTTAAGCTATTCTTGCCTCGGAAGGCACTCATGTTACTGGTTACTACTTGGTCGCCTGGCTTCAAGCCATCAACAACTTCCACAAACTCAAAGCTGCTTTCACCTAACCTTACATCACGTTTCACCAACTCGTCATCACCATTGAACACAAACAACTCATAGTTGTTAGGACCTTGATAATAGCTACCCGAAGCTATGCGAAGCACATCATCCTTAATGGAGTTCATCACATACACATCAGTCTTTAGTCCTGAGCGTAAAGTCTCGTCATTATCTTCGTTAAGCTGCACTGTGAAGTTGATCACCCCATTACGGCTCAAGGGTGTAACGCTGCTTACCACGCCTTCCAATCGCTTGCTACCCACTTTCACGATGGCCTTACCACCAGGTACCACGCGATCGCCGTAGCTGTCAGCTATCTCGGCATCTACCTTGAAGTGACTCAGGTCACTTACAATAGCCACCTGGCTTCCTTGTCCCACTTGGGCACCTACCTGACTATTGATATAGGTGAGGATGCCCTTGCGAGGGGAACGGATTTGTGCATCCTCCAAGGTGCGACGCATCTCATTCATACTCTTGGTGGAGATATTCAGTTCGAGTTCCTTCACCTTCAGATCAGCTTCCTTTACACGGCGTTCGTTGGCGAGTTGCTGGCGAAGCTGTTGTAGTTCGAGGCGAGCGGTGTTGTATTCCAACTCTGCTTGTCTCACCTTATCGGTAGTGCCAGAGCCTAGGCTATCCAGGCGTTTTTCGTTTCGTAGGTTCACTTCCATACTACCCAGACGCATTTCCTCTACCTCCACCTTCATGGCAAGATCGCTCAGGAACGTTTCATTGTTCACTCGCAGCTGCTCCAGCTGCAAAGCCTTCATGTGCTGCTCGTCACTTAGCTTGCCAAAGTCGGTCTCGGCACTCTGTAAATCGAGTTTCAAGATGGGAGTACCTACATCCACACTGTCGCCTCCTCTCTTGTAAGCCTCTAAAATGCGTGTAGTGATGGGGGAATTGATGATTTCTTCGATAGCAGGAGACACTTTGCCGGAAGCTGTTACACTCACCTCGATAGTGCCTCGACTCACCTCGCTTACCGTCAGGTCCTCACGACTGACGCTAGTACGCATAAGGCTCATGAAGATGATGCCAACTACCAACACACAGCCTCCAATGATGCCGCCCTTGATTAGTTTCTTTCTACGGGCTAAATCTTTTTCTTCTTTGGTTATTTGTCTATCCATTTTATTACATTGAACATTACTTATGAAATGTCGTATAATAATTTGCAAAAGCTGTACCAAAACGTTAACTTACTGATAATGAGTAATAGGATAATAAAAAAGGTGTCCGAAAACGGACACCTTTTATCAATATCGTACATCAAAATTATTCTTTGTTGGCACGCTTACGTTCTGTTTCATCCAAGATGATTTTGCGCATACGCATCGACTTGGGCGTTACCTCTACATACTCATCTTCCTTGATGTACTCCAAAGCTTCTTCCAACGAGAACTGAACAGGAGGGGTAAGGCGTACCTTATCGTCTGAGCCAGAAGCACGCATATTGGTGAGCTTCTTCGATTTGGTAACATTGATGACCAAGTCGCGTTCATGCACATGTTCGCCTACCACCTGACCAGCATATACCTCGTCTTGTGGGAAGATGAAGAAACGACCACGGTCTTGTAGTTTGTCTAAGGCATAGGCAAAGGCGGTGCCTGCCTCCATCGCTACCATAGAGCCGTTAATGCGACGAACGATATCGCCTTTATAAGGCTGGTATTCCTTGAAGCGGTGAGCCATGATAGCTTCACCAGCTGAGGCTGTAAGTACATTGGTACGCAAACCAATGATGCCACGTGATGGGATGCTGAACTCCAGGTTCACACGGTCGGCACCACCATCTTCCATCTTCAGCAAGTCGCCTTTACGACGAGTTACCATATCTATGATCTTACTGCTAAAGTCGGTGGGCACATTGATGGTCAGTTCCTCAACGGGCTCGCATTTCACGCCATCGATGGTTTTCATAATCACCTGAGGTTGACCCACTTGCAACTCATATCCCTCACGACGCATGGTCTCAATCAGCACAGAGAGGTGCAACACACCACGACCTGAGACAATCCATTTGCCTTCTACATCTGCCTTATCCACTCGCAGAGCCAGATTCTTGTCCAACTCCCTTTCCAAACGTTCCTGAATATGACGGGATGTTACATACTTACCTTCCTGTCCGTAGAACGGCGAGTCGTTGATAGTAAACAGCATACTCATGGTAGGCTCGTCAATGGTGATAGGAGGTAAAGCTTCAGGGTTCTCGAAGTCGCAGATGGTATCGCCAATTTCAAAACTATCCAAGCCAACGATGGCACAGATATCGCCAGAGCCTACCTCACTTACACGCTTGCGTCCCATACCCTCAAAAGTATGCAACTCCTTGATCTTGGTCTTGGTCATTTCACCGTTACGATGTGCCAGTGTTACGTTCATGCCTTCCTTGATGACGCCACGATGTACACGTCCCACAGCGATACGGCCTGTATAAGAAGAATAATCTAAAGAGGTAATCAACATCTGTACTGTACCATCCAATTGTTCAGGGGCAGGGATGTTGTCAATGATACAATCCAACAAAGGAGTGATGTCCTCGGTAGGTTGCTTCCAGTCGGTGCTCATCCAACCGTTCTTGGCAGAACCATAAATCACAGGATAGTCTAATTGTTCCTCTGTAGCGTCGAGGTTAAACATCAGGTCAAACACCATCTCGTTCACCTCTTCAGGGCGGCAGTTGGGCTTATCAACCTTGTTCACCACCACTACAGGCTTCAGACCAATCTGGAGGGCTTTCTGCAACACGAAGCGGGTTTGAGGCATAGGACCTTCAAAAGCATCTACCAACAGCAGACAGCCATCGGCCATGTTGAGAACTCGCTCCACCTCACCACCAAAATCGCTATGTCCCGGGGTGTCGATAATGTTAATCTTCGTACCTTTATAATTGATTGATACGTTCTTCGAGAGAATCGTGATGCCACGCTCACGTTCCAGTTCGTTGTTATCCAGCATCAGTTGTCCGGCTTGCTGGTTCTCACGAAACAGGTTACCAGCCAGCAACATCTTGTCCACCAAGGTAGTCTTACCATGGTCAACGTGGGCAATAATGGCAATATTCCTTATATTCTGCATACTATACCTATTAAATTGGCTGCAAAGATACGAAATTTTTGCAAAATATGCTTGCTAATTCAAATATAATGCGTACCTTTGCCCCGCATTTAACGATTTACAATCAATTTTTAATTAAACATTATGTATTTAGACGCTGCTAAAAAGAAGGAAATCTTCGAGAAGTACGGAAAGTCCAACACTGATACTGGCTCACCTGAGGCCCAGATAGCATTGTTCTCATACCGTATCTCTCACCTGACCGAGCATTTGAAGGTCAACAAGAAGGATTATACTACTGAAAGATCTCTGACTATGCTGGTAGGTAAGCGTCGCCGCCTGCTGAAGTACTTGCAGGATCGCGACATCAATCGCTACCGTGCTATTGTCAAAGCTCTTGGCTTGCGCAAGTAATTATTCTTGCAGCACACCGTTTAGAAAGGGAAGTCGTTGAGACTTCCCTTTTTTTGTTGCACACTGTGCATTGAATCTGGAGCAGATTAACATCATTTCACTTTTATAATGCCACACCTTATATATATTATCGTATCTTTGCAACTGTAGTTATTATGTGCAAACGACTATTGCACAAATACATACAAATTGTGCAACTATATGCGGGTTTAATTTTAACAAGCTAATTATACTATGTGGCAACTATCAGAAAAGACCATAGGTCAGTGGTTGGAATACTGGGCAACCAAAACTCCCGATAAAGAATATATTGTGTATTCAGACCGTGATATGCGGTGGACCTTCAAACAATTCAACGATCGTGTAGATCGTCTCGCTATGGGCTTGTTGGCTATAGGTGTGAAGAAAGGTACTCATGTAGGTATTTGGGCAAGTAACATCCCCGATTGGAACACCATGTTCTTTGCATGTTCCAAGATTGGCGCTATCTCCATTATGGTCAACACCAATTTCAAGCAATACGAAATTGAGGATATGGTACGCAAGAGCGACATGGAGGTACTTTGTATCGTAGAGCATGAAAAAGACAATAATTTCATGGAGATGACCTATCAGATGCTGCCTGAATTGAAGACGCAAGAGAAAGGGCATCTTAACAGTGCGGCATTCCCCACCATGAAGACGGTGATATACATGGGTACCGAGCAACACCGTGGCATGTTCACCATCAACGAACTGATGACAATGGGTCTTACCGTAGGTGAAGGTACTTATCAGAAGGCTAAGAATGCGTGTAACTGCTATGATGCCATCAACATACAATACACCAGTGGAACGACAGGTTTCCCAAAAGGAGCAACGCTTTCTCATTTTGGTATCTGCAACAATGGACATTTGACAGGAGTACACCTGGACTTCACGCCTGACACCCGACTATGCATCTGTGTACCGTTGTTCCATTGCTTCGGTTTGGTGCTGGGCGTGCTGAACTGTTTGACACATGGCTGTACGATGGTTGTGGTAAAAAGATTTGATCCACTGATGGTATTGGCCAGCATTCATAAGGAACGTTGTACTTCTCTTTACGGCGTGCCTACCATGTATATTAATATATTGAATCATCCAATGTTCGATTTGTTCGACTTGAGTAGTCTGCATGCGGGCATCATGGCCGGATCTCTTTGTCCTGTGCCGTTGATGAAAGAGGTGGAGAAGAGAATGCACATGATTGTGACGAGCGAATACGGACTGACAGAGGCTTCTCCTGGTATGACGCAGACTCGTTGGGACGATCCGTTTGAGGTACGATGCACAACGGTAGGTCGCGAATTTGAGCATACGGAGGTAAAAGTGTTAGATGAGGACGGCAATGAGTGTCCTATTGGCATAGAAGGAGAGCTTTGCAATAAGGGTTACAGCAATATGTTGGGCTATTACAAAGATCCTGAGGCTACGGCTCAGCTGATTGATAAAGCAGGGTGGTTGCACAGCGGTGACATCGGTTTCAAGGACGAACAGGGCAACTTCCATGTGACTGGACGTATCAAGGATATGATTATCCGTGGTGGTGAAAATATCTATCCAAGTGAGATTGAGGCTTATCTGCAACGGATGCCGGAAATCAAGATGGTGCAGGTGGTAGGTGTGCCTTCCAAGAAATATGGTGAAAGTGTAGGTGCTTTCATTATTCTCAATCCCGATTGCCAGCTGACGGAGTTGGATATCCGTGAGTTCTGCGAGGGAAAGATTGCCCGATACAAGGTACCCAAGTATATCTTCTTTGTGGATGAATATCCGCTTACAGGCAGTGGCAAAGTACAGAAATACAAACTGCGCGAACTAAGTCTGGAACTCTGCAAGAAGCAGGGAATCGAAGTTATATAAAACAAATGCTCTCCCTTAATTAACGGGGAGAGCATGTTTATAGAGCAGTTATCCCTGTTTGGCCTTGAATGCCAAGGCGTACATACGCATTTGCTTCATCATGGCCAACAGTCCGTTGCTGCGAGTGGGGGAAAGATGTTCTCTCAGACCAATTTGTTCGATAAAGTAGAGGTCGGCATTCAGGATATCGTCAGGTGTCTGGTTGTCGAGCACACGAATAAGTAAGGTGATGATGCCCTTCACTATCAGTGCGTCACTCTCTGCCTGAAAATGCACCTTCCCCTCGTCGGTCAGGTTGGCTTGTAGCCATACACGGCTCTGGCAACCCTCAATCAGGTTGTTTTCGTTTTTGTATCGTTCGTCCAAAGGCTCCTGTTCATTGCCCAGGTCAATCAGCAATTGGTATTTATCCATCCAGTCATCGTATTCGCTGAACTCCTCAATGATGCTGTCTTGTATTTCGTTTATCGTCATAGCTTACTTCTCGTTATAAATAACTTGCAAAATAGTCTGTCCAACAGCTTTGAGTGTTGGCACCGTAATCACATCCATATCATCCTTCACCGTATGCCAATGCTCAAAGAAGGTGTATTGCTGACTGGTAGGGATGATGTCGATGGTAGGAATACGGGCAATCTGGTTGATAAACAGATGGTCGTCGGTAGCCCCACCACCGCCTTGAGCCACGAAATAGTTGTCGTAGCCTATAGACCTGGCAGCTTTCCATACCTTTCTATTAATATCGCGCGCGAACTGCTCGGAATAATATTCATACAAGAATCGGGCATTGGCGCCACCCACCATATCTAATAATATACCAAAGCGTGCATTGTAGCCTTGCACATGCGGTGTGCGAGCCCAGTATTGTGAACCCAAGCACCATGAGTTCTCGTCGCTGAGACCAGAATCACGATGGTTGCCCACATCCTCTGCATCTAACAGGATAATATCAATGCCTATCGTCGTTGGCTGTTGTTGCAACAGACGAGCCACCTCTAATAAAACACCTACGCCACTGGCTCCATCGTTAGCTCCCAGAATAGGCGTATAATGTTTGGTGGCATCAGGATCGTTGTCAGCCCAAGGACGACTGTCCCAATGTGCAAACAAAGCCACACGCCTTTTTGCTTCGGGATTGAATGCTCCGATGATATTGCGGGCCTTTAGCATCTTACCTTCGTACGATGGGATGTCGGCACGTTGGTTATACACCTTTGCGCCATATTGTGCCAGCTTGTCGGCGAGGTAATCACCACAAGCATCGTGGGCAGTTGTGTTCATGGCACGAGGACCGAAATCCACTTGTGCCTTCACAAAATAGAAAGCACTGTCGGCATCAAACTGTGGTACGTTCACTTCGTTTCGGTTGGTCGCCTCATCGCTTGCCTCGGCTTTACTTTGACCGCCACATGCTACGAAACTCATTAGCCACAAAACTGAAAAAATAAGTATTCTCATATCATTTAAACTTCAGCATTACTTCTTTCTTGCCCACCTTCAGCTCCACCTTTGCCCCCTCAATAATGGGCAGGTTCATAGGTACATGCCCTACAGGGAAGCCGAAACAGATGGGGTAGTAGTATTCCTTTAACATATCGGCTAAGGCAGGATACAGTTCCTTGCCCAACTGCTTGTGCTCTTCAAACTCGGTAAATTGGCAGATAATCAAGCCAGACAACTTATCCAGGAAACCACTTAACTTAAGGTTGTAGAACATGCGCTCAATGGCATGAGGCTTTTCTCCCACATCCTCCACAAAGAGAATAGTACCCTCGGGATTTATGTCATAGGGCGTGCCTATCAATCCGTGCCATACAGCCATATTTCCCCCTCTGATGATACCTTCCGTTTTGCCTACATGGTTCAGTTCGTTGCCCTCACAAACATAACGTTGGGAAGCATTCACCCCAAACAGAATATCGTGGATAGCCTTATTGCAGAAATCCTCCTTGCCCTCTTCCAGTAAGTGCTTCAGCATAGGCGCATGCAACGAGGCAAAGCCTTCACTTTGTATTCGACAATGTAAAGCTGTGATATCACTGAAGCCTATCAGCCATTTTGGGCACTGACGAAATTTGGTAAAGTCCATCATCCCTAGCAGGTTGTTGGCCCCATAGCCCCCACGGCTGCAGAAAATAGCTTTGCAATCAGGGTCGTCCATCGCTCGTTGCAAATCACCCAAGCGTTGTTGCACTGTGCCGGAAAAGTTGCCATACTTCGCGCTAACAAAACGTCCTTTGCTCACCTTCAGTCCCCAAGCCTTAAGGCTTTGGATGCCCCCTTTCAGGATTTCGGGCTCTATAATGCTTGAAGGTGATATTACCGTCACCTTGTCGCCTTTCTGCAAAAACGGAGGATATGTGAAGTTATTTGCCATACGTTATTGTTTTATGTCTGCAAAGTTACAACTCTTACAGAAAAAATCACGATGATTTGCTATAAAAAATGCTCCTGACTCGTAAGCCAGGAGCATAGGAATGGAAGTATGTAAATCTATTACTCCTCTTCTTTGTGCTGGTTGAATGCAGGACGTGGACGACGTTCGCCATTGCCACGGCGTTCACCACGATCTTGACGCTCACCACGCTCAGGGCGATCACCACGTTCTGGACGAGGACGACGCTCAGGACGCTCTTGATAACCCTCTGGTTTAGGCAGCAACACCTTGTGAGAGAGTTTGAACTTGCCCGTCTTAGGATCGATGTCCAGCAACTTCACCTGAATTTCATCGCCTTCCTTGATGCCAGCTTCCTCAACGGTTTCCAGACGCTTCCAATCAATCTCAGAGATGTGCAGCAAACCGTCCTTGCCAGGCAGGAACTCCACAAACACACCATAAGGCATGATAGAGCGAACCTTACCAGTATATACTTCACCCACCTCAGGCACAGCCACGATAGCCTTGATCATTGCTAAAGCAGCATCGATATTGTCCTTGTTGTTGGCAGCAATCTCTACACGTCCGCCTTCTTCTACCTCTTCGATAGAGATGGTGGTCTTGGTCTCTTCCTGCATACCCTGGATAATCTTTCCACCCGGGCCAATCACAGCACCGATGAACTCCTTAGGAATCATCATGGTGACGATGCGAGGAGCATGAGGCTTGAGGTCTTCACGAGGTTCTGCAATGGTCTCAGTAATCTTGCCGAGGATGAACTCACGTCCCTGCTTAGCCTGCAACAACGCCTTCTCCAGAATCTCGTAGCTTAGACCATCTACCTTGATATCCATCTGAGTAGCGGTGATACCATCGCGAGTACCAGTTACCTTGAAGTCCATATCACCCAAGTGATCTTCGTCGCCCAGGATATCTGACAGCACTACGTACTTGTCGCTCTCTGAGTCCTTGATCAGACCCATAGCGATTCCAGACACAGGCTTCTTGATCTTTACACCGGCATCCATCAGCGCCAGAGTACCAGCACATACGGTAGCCATTGATGATGAACCGTTTGACTCCAGTATGTCAGAAACCACGCGAACTACATAAGGATAGTCAGCAGGAATCTGGCCCTTCAGTGCACGCCATGCCAGGTGTCCGTGACCAATCTCACGACGACCCACGCCACGCTGTGCCTTAGCTTCACCTGTTGAGAATGGCGGGAAGTTATAGTGCAACAGGAAACGCATCTTGCTCTGGTCTAGCACATCGTCAACGAGCTTTTCATCCTGCTTGGTGCCTAATGTACAAGTGGTCAGTGACTGTGTCTCACCACGGGTGAAGATAGCTGATCCATGAGGGCCAGGCAGTGGACTTACCTCGCACCAGATAGGACGGATCTCGGTAGGAACACGGCCATCCAGACGGGTACCCTCATCGAGTACGCAACGGCGCATAGCGTCGCGAGTAACATCAGCGAAGTAGCGGTCAATCATAGCTGCTTTCTCCTCCAGCTCTTCCTCAGTGAACTGAGCCTTGAACTCGTCGCAGATAGCGGTAGCGTTGTCCTCACGCTTGTGCTTGTCGGCGCAACCTTCCTTAGCCAGATCATACAGACGCTGGTAGCTGAAGTCGCGCACTGCCTTGCGCAGGTCTTCGTCGTTCTCCTCGTGGTTATATTCACGCTTCACGGTAGAACCCACCTCTTCAGCCAGCTCCATCTGAGCCTTGCACATTATCTTGATGGCATCGTGACCAGCCTTGAGGGCACCCAGCAAATCCTGCTCAGATACCTCGCTCATCTCACCTTCCACCATCATGATGTTGTCATAGGTAGCACCTACCATGATATCCATGTCAGCTTTTGCAAGCTGTTCGAAAGTCGGATCAATAACGTACTGGCCATCTACGCGTGCTACACGCACCTCGCTGATAGGACCATTGAAAGGAATGTCAGACACTGCCAAAGCAGCTGATGCTGCTAAACCAGCCAGTGCATCTGGCATGTCAACGCCATCGGCAGAGAAAAGAATGATGTTCACATACACCTCAGCGTGGAAATTGTCTGGGAACAAAGGACGCAAAGCGCGATCCACCAGACGGCAGGTCAGAATCTCATAGTCTGAAGCCTTGCCCTCACGCTTGGTAAAACCACCAGGGAAGCGGCCAAACGAAGCGTATTTTTCTCTGTACTCTACCTGTAGAGGCATGAAATCGGTTCCGGGAACTGCATCTTTTGCCGCACAAACAGTAGCCAAAAGCATGGTATTGCCCATACGCAGCATTACAGATCCGTCTGCCTGTTTTGCGAGCTTTCCCGTTTCGAGTGTGATGGTTCTTCCATCAGGTAACTCGATCGTCTTAACAATTGGATTAATCATAAAATCTTTAAAAAACTGTGTATATCTTAATAAAAATCGCGCAAAGTTACACATTATATTTATCAAAACCTTATCTTTGCACCGATTTTTGTATAATTGAACTGAAAATTATGAAGAAAACAGCGTTTTTGGTCCTTTTTGCAGCGTTGATGTCTGCCTGTGGAGGCAACAAGCAGCAATTTACAGTTGAAGGACAAGTAGAAGGTGCTAACGGTAAGACACTTTATTTTGAACAGTCTGCCCTCAACGGCATTCTGTTGGCCGACTCCGTCAAGTTGGGTAGCAGTGGCTCGTTCAAGTTCCGCCATGCGGCACCCGAGGCACCCGATTTTTATCGCCTTCGCATAGAGGATAAGGTCATCAATTTCTGCGTCGATTCTACCGAAACCATCAAGGTACAGGCCGACTTTGCCAAGTTTGCCACCGACTATACCATTGCTGACTCCGATAATAATTTAAAAATCAAAGAGCTCAGTTTGATGCTGGCTGAATTGCAGGGCAAGGTTGATCGCCTTACTGAGAGTTATAATGCCAACAAGATATCCAATGTGCTGTTTAACGACAGCTTGGACCGTATGGTGGATGCTTATAAGGAAGAGATAAAAGCTAAGTATATCTATGCCGCACCTAATACCCCTTATGCTTACCATGCTTTGTTCCAACGTGTTGGTCAGTACAACTTGTTCGATCCTCTCAACAACAAGGACGATGTGAGAGCCTTTGGTGCTGTGGCTACCAGCTTCAACAACCTCTATCCACATTCTGAGCGTGCCAAGAACATCTATAACATCGCCATCAAGGGCATGCGTAATGTTCGTCAGGCCGATGCAGCTGTTGATATCAACAGGAATGAGGTAGCCGAGACTGGCATCATCGATATCCAATTGCGCGACATCGATGGCAACATCCGTAAGCTGAGCGACCTCAATGGCAAGGTGGTAGTGCTTGATTTCACCGCTTACCAGACTGACTACTCAGCCGACCATAACCTGGCTATGCGTGAACTGTATGCCAAGTATGCCGACAAAGGTATGGAGATCTATCAGGTGTCGTTTGACACCAGTGAGCACTATTGGAAGACAGCTGCCGACAACCTGCCTTGGGTATGTGTTCGCGAACCGAGAGGAGCTAACTCCGACCTACTCAACCTCTACAATTTCCAGGCGTTGCCATCGGTCTTTGTCATCAACCGCAATAGCGAGTTGAGTGCCCGTGTTGACAATATGGAAAATCTTGAGGCCACAGTCAAGAAACTGCTCTGAGCAAGAAAAAATGACCATAACCTGCAAAAAAAAAGCGTAACTTTTTGTTTATTATTACATAAAGGCTTATATTTGCAGGGTGAACTTAAGGTAAAAAGGAGTTCCAACGCACTTCAATGTGTTGGAATTCTTTTTTATCGTTTTCGTTTTATTGCTCCCGATAGGTGGGGAGACATGTGAAAAAGAATAAATAAAAACGTAAAGATATGGGATACATTTCAGAAGAAGGCTACAACAAACTCGTAGCACAATTAAGAGAGTTGGAAGCTGTAGAGCGTCCAAAGATCATAGAGGCTATTCGCGAGGCTCGCGATAAAGGCGACCTTTCTGAGAATGCCGAGTATGATGCCGCCAAGGAGGCACAGGGCATGCTGGAGGCAAAGATCAACAAGTTGAAGCAAACCATTGCCGATTCTAAGATTCTTGACACCTCTATGCTTAAGGCTGATTCCGTGCAGATATTAACCACTGTTACCCTGAAGAACGTAAAGGCCAATCAGCAGATGTCATATACTATTGTGTCTGACACCGAGGCCAACTTGCGTGAGGGCAAGATCTCTGTCAATACCCCCATTGCCCAGGGTTTGTTGGGCAAGAAGGTGGGCGATGTGGTAGAGATCAAGGTGCCACGTGGCGTGATGACGTTCGAGATTCTCAAGATTACCTTATAATAAAAGGAGGACAGATTATGGCAAGCATTTTCAGTAAGATAGTAGCAGGAGAGATTCCTTCTCACAAGATTGCCGAGAACGATAAGTTCTATGCTTTTCTCGACATCAATCCATTGGTGAAAGGTCACGTACTGGTGATTCCTAAACAAGAGATTGACTATATCTTCGATGTGCCAGATGATGATCTGGCTGAGATGATTGTTTTTGCCAAGCACATTGCTGTGGCCATTAAGAAAGCCTTCCCTTGCATCAAAGTAGGTATGGCTGTATTAGGCCTTGAGGTGCGACATGCTCACATCCATCTGGTGCCTATGCAGAGTGAGAAAGACCTTATTTTCTCCAACCCTAAGCTAAAGCTCACAAACGAAGAACTTGCTGAGATTGCAGCAAAGATACGCAAGGAACTGTAATAAATAACCCCGCCAGCGGCGGGGTTATTTATTTAGATAAACTCTTCACCAAACTTTAGCTGCACATCCGTCACATACTTGCGGATGGCACTCTCTTCATCCTTTGGACAAATAAGCAACACATTATCCGACTCAGCAATCAGATAACCCTCCATTCCAGATACTACCGCTAATTTCCCACTTGGCAATACCACAATATTATTCTTGCTTTCATACAACATGGTGTTGCATTTCAGCGTCACATTGCCTTCGTCATCCTTCTCCGAGAGGTCATACAGCGATCCCCAGGTACCTAAGTCGCTCCAACCAAAGTCGCCTAACGATACAAATACATTGTCGGCCTTCTCCATCACGCCATAGTCGATAGATACATTGTTACAAGATGCAAAGTGCTCATTGATGAAATCAACCTCCTGAGGCGTGCCGTAAGTGTCGGAAGCCAACTTGCTCATTACATCAGGCAGATACTTCTCCAAAGCCTTGATAATGGTGTTCACATTCCATATAAACAAGCCCGAGTTCCAATAAAACTCTCCACTTGATACAAACACCTTTGCCAATTCCAGCTCAGGTTTTTCGGTAAAAGTCTTCACCTTATATAGATTCTCGCCCTCCTGTTCAGCTATTTGAATATATCCATAGCCCGTTTCAGGACGGTTAGGTCTGATACCCAAGGTTAGCAGTTTATCGTTTTCCGCTACAAACTCCAGTCCTTTTTTGATGGCCGTCAGAAACTCATCCTCTTTTAGTATCAGGTGGTCAGATGGAGCTACCACAATGTTGGCATTTGGATTGATAGCCTTGATGTGCTTGGATGCCCAAGCTATGCAGGGAGCAGTGTTTCTTCTCGTGGGTTCGAGTAATATCTGCGATGGATTCAGCTGAGGTAGTTGCTCTTGTACTAAGTTGGCATATAGCTCGTTGGTAACAATCAAGATGTTCTCGGTAGGTACCACCTTGTTAAAGCGCTCAAATGTTTGTTGCAAAAGCGAACGACCTGTTCCAAAGAAATCCAAAAACTGCTTGGGCATGTTCTTTCGGCTATAGGGCCAGAAGCGGCTGCCCACACCACCGCTCATGATAACGCAGTAGTTATTCTTTATGTCAATCATAAAAGTTAGGTTAGTTTTAATCGTTTTGCTAATATACATCTTTTTTCTCATTAAGTATAATTTTCTTCAATAATTTACTGTGTTGAAGTTTTTTTTGCATTCCATGCTTGCTAATTCAGAAATTGTTTGTATCTTTGCACCGCATTTTTCAAATGCCCAGATGGCGGAATCGGTAGACGCGCTGGTCTCAAACACCAGTGGGGCAACCCATCCCGGTTCGACCCCGGGTCTGGGTACCAGGAAAGGAAATCCCTTGTAAGCTGCAAACTTACAAGGGATTTTTTCTTTGTTATTTTTCAAAGCTATTAACGATTAATTATTTAACGCCGACCATATTCCAGCTCAGTAGAAACATTATGTTGTTTAGTCGTATCTACATAACCCTCTAGTTGAGTGGGATCTTTATAGAATGGGGATCCGCCTCTCGTCCCAAAACTCTTTGTTTCATACCAGCCTCCGCCTGTTGCCTGCTCTAGGTCGTCCTCGCTCAGTTCTTGGCGCATTACTACCTTTTCATCACTGTTTATTCCAGTGATAGATACTTTCTTTACATCGTTGTCAATTTCCGTGCTCATCACTTGTTCGTTTTTCCGACTTTCATAATCTTGCGTAGGTGAAACAAGGTTCCATGGCCGTAGATACCGCTTTGAGACAAACTGTTCCTCCAGTGGCCTGCTCAAGATCATCCTCATCCAGCTCCTGTCGCATCACTACCTTTTCATCACCGTTCTTCCCAGTGATGGAAACTTTCTTTACATCGTCGCTGAGCTCAATGTTCAGCACTCGTTTGTCTTTCTGCTCTTTCATAACATCAAACGTTATTTTTTATCAAAATAATTGAAGAAGATACAGCAAGCAGCAATGATAACAGGGTTATCGGTGCCCTTGATATAGCCGATGGTCATTTGTGAGCTATCCTCTACGGTGCCGTTTTTGTAGTAGCCGGCCGTTAAGGTGTCAGAGCCGTCAAATCGTCTTCCATCAAAGGTGGCCAGAGTTGACTGACTGGAGTTCTCAATACGCCATTTCAGTCTATCGCCGCTGATGCCTGTGCACTTGATGTAGCCAATGGTTGATTGACTGGAGTTTTCCACTACGAAAGTATGACTGGAATTAGACGACTTCTTGATATAGCCAATCGTACTGTAGCTAGAGCTCTCCACAGTGCCTTTCCTTACACGACCAGCGGTCATGCGGCTTGAGTTCTCTATGGTCACACTGCATTCTTTCAGGTCCTCGGCGTATTTTTCTTCCAACTCAGCCCTCAGTGCCTCACGCTCAGCACGTTCCTGCTCAGCTTTCGCCTCAGCCTCTGCTTGTTCGGCCTTCCAAGTAGTCACTTGGTTCTCTGATGTCAGCAATCCGAACCAAACAAATGCAGAAAGCAGCGGACTCACCTTGCTCTCAAAGCTACCGATGGTATGGTCGAAGCTCTTAGCGCCACCAGGACCAGCTGTACCTATCACCTCGCCATTCATGCTGACGGTATTCTTTTCAGTATCAAATTGCAAAGTACCCAGGTTAGGTGACTCAATGGTACCATCGTTGCTCATTGAGCCTTTCTGTACACCGTCGTTACGGATAACGGCACCCGTTTCAGGGTCAACTTTATAAATAACATTCTTGCCAGCCAACTCACCCTCGTCCCACTTCTGTGCGAAAGTAATCTCCAGCGTCTGTGGGTTCCAAGTGCCAATAGGCGTTTCGCCTTGCCATTTCAGGATAATAGGCTTGCCCTTCTTCACGGGTTGAGGAATTTCAGCATCAGGATCCTTGTCTGCCAAAGACCTTGCTGAACTAATTATTGTACCTAATCCAAACTGCGCATAAGTCATTGTGCTAAAGGTTAGCATGGCTATCAGCGTTACGACTGAAATTTTCAATGTCTTTTTCATAGTCTGTAGTTATATAAAGTTTTAGTTATTTCTATCTATGCAAAGGTACTCCATAATTCTGAAAAAGCAAATATATAGCGCTTAATTCTTTCAGATACTGGCAAGCCGATAGTTTACTAGTAGTAAACCCTCCGCTTACTAGTAGTAAACCTCAAAATTTTCTAGAGAATTTTTAAACGAGCTACGTTCTCGCAAGGAACGAGAACCGTTCTCGTTGGCGATGAGCTACGTCCTCGTTTTTTCTCCCTAGTTAGGGAAAAATATTTTCCTAGTTAGGGAGAAATTTTTTGCTAACGTTGCAACAAAACCAAGGGGAATTTAGGACACTAAAGATATATGAAAAAAAGTTTTTTGCAAAAAACTCTTCACTCTTCACTTTTATGTTATAACGTGTTGTTATATTGATACTTAAATTAGTGAAGAGTCTTTCCAACCCTTCACTAATCCTTCACTATCCTACACCACAACAAAAGGATAATAAGCCAACAATTGACAAGTGAAGAGTGTGAAGAGTTGGTGAAGAGTTGACGGCACTATTCACCGTTATAATGCTCTAAAAAACAATGCGTTAGGTGGCAAAAGTGAAGAGTGAAGGGTGAAATTAAAATTCATTTATTTTGCTATGCGAAAAATTACGCAAAAGATATGTAACTATTTGAGGCATAGCTGTAAATGTAGTTTTTAGTTGCTGTTCTTGATTTTGTTGAGCATAGTGGTGTTCCAAGCATTGTTGCCCGGGAGCTGGTAGCGATGTGGACCAGTGGGGGATGGGGAAAAAAGGGTGACAGCCTCATCAGTGAATGTGACAATTCCTCTCCTTCGCGATCGATTACCACACCCAATATACGACATAGTCCTTTGTCTTGGTAGCGGTAGGCCAACTGCTAAGCGAAAAGGTCGTCGGTCGATGAGCCGATGTCCGTATCAAGGATAATTAGCGGCACATCTGGTTGTGGCACTGGGGTCGGGTCATCGTCGAGAGAGCATGAGGTTACCCCCACTATGCAACATAGTAGGAGAATAGTGGGGGGTAACCAAAGAAACCTCTTCATGATTTTACGTTTACTTGAATATCAGTTGCACGAACGAGCTGAGGTTGCGACGCCAAACCTTCCACTCGTGGGCACCAGGATATTGTTCCCAAACAACGCCTTTATAGCCATTGTCATTCAACTTCTGCTTGAAGTCGAGCATGCCGTCAATGCGGTTATCCTGCTCACCACAAGCCAGATAGATGACATCGAACTTGTTGTACTTAGCTGGGTTGGTGTACATACCTGGGAAGTGTTGCTCAGCATCGAAAGGAGCACCACCAATGGCTGAAGCACCGATAAGGCCAGAGGAGAAAATACCCACATTGGCAAACACATCGACATTGCGGAAGGCAATGAAGAACGACTGACCGCCACCCATAGACAAACCTGCCACAGCACGGCCTTTGCGGTTCTTGATAACGGGATAGTTCTTCTCAATATAAGGCAGGATATCAGCTACTAAAGATGAGTAGTTGTCGAAGCCAGAGGCATACTGCTTCACATCGGTCTTTACTGGGATGCCCAAAGTCTGAGCGGCATACTGGTTGGGGTTACCGTTAGGCATCACCACAATCATTGGCTTGGCCTTGCCTTGTGCGATGAGGTTGTCGAGAATCTGACAAGTACGGCCAAGGGTGGACCAAGCATCTTCGTCGCCACCACCACCATGCAACAGATAGAGCACAGGATATTTCACACTCTTGTTGTTGCGGTCGTATCCTGCTGGGGTATAGACATACATGCGGCGAGTCATGCCGTTCTCAGCGGAGTAATACCATACATGCTCCACATTGCCTGGCTTACTGCATTCAGCATAAAGACTGGCATAGTCGCCTGGCACCAAGAGGGCATTCATATAGCGAGAGCCGTCGCGTTGTACCTGCACGTTTGAAGGGTCGAGCATGGTCACTCCATCTACCACAATGTTATAGGTGTAAAGCTCAGGAGCAGGTTTGGGGGTAGAGACGGTCCAGATGCCGTTTTGGTCTTGCTTCATCTGCAACTTCGAAGCGTCATAGCCTAACCAGGAGGCAGAAACGCTGACCTTGCGGGCTTTGGGAGCCACAAAGCGGAAGGTGACGGTATCGTTTACTACTTCGGGTGATTTAACACCGGCACGGAACATCAGTGAGTTCATTTCCTGCGCAAAGGCAGAGAAAGTGGTTACAAGGGCGATAGCCAATGTGATGAGTCTTAATGTCTTTTTCATATTGATAATCGATAAAATGGTTTCAATTATGGGAGCTTCGTCAGGTCGGCCTTGATAAGGCAGTGGTCGCTCAGCATGGCATCATTGATGACTTTTACGTTGCTGATGGCGAAGCCTTTGGTGATAATGTTGTCTAGGCAGCTGCGAGGACTGCTTCCTGCGGGATAGGTAAGCAGGTCGCCCAAGTAGCCATGATTCGCCATTTCGTAGCCCGCCTTGGTGAATGCGCTATATTCAGAGGTCTTGCCCACATTCCAGTCGGCACACAGGATGACATATTTATCGTTCTTGAACGCCTCGATGATTTCCTGTATCTGGATGGCACGATAGGGTGCTCCGTTCTCTCCTTGGTTCCAATCGAGGTGGGTAGATACCACCTTTACGATGTCGCCGTCCATCCGCATGGTGGACACTAAGTAGTAACGTGTCTGCACCATCTTCGTGAACATCACCGTATCAGTGCTCAGTACCTCGAAGCCGTTGCTGAAAATGGCATTGCAGTTATAGTCGTATTGGGGGCCTTCCTGGACCTCGTGGTAGTTAGAGAGGATGGCATCGCGTGCCTTTATGGCTGGAAGTCTATCGGTGGCATTCACCATGATGGGGTTATATTCTATCAATGCCAGTATGTCGGCGTTGAGATCGTTGAAATAGGCTTTGTATGTTTGCTTATAGAAGTCAAGTACATTGTGCTTCAGGGTGGTGTCTCCCGACTTGCCCAAGGCAAAATGACCGATGTTCCAGCTGGCCACCGTGAATTTGGTAAACTGCTTGTTCTGGGCATTCAGTCCAAAGCAAATCATTGTCAACATGCAAAAAAGCAGGGTTATTTTTTTCATAAAGCTATGTTTTTAGGTTCTGATGATGCAAATATAATAATAATCTTCTCAGAAATATGCCATTAGCTACATAAAGTTAGTAATTTTCTTTGATTAATGGAATATAGTAAGTAACTTTGCCGTGTTTTGAAAAGAATGTTTTACCTAATTAATACAGCAAATGAATAGAAGAAATTTCTTGGGTATGGGTGCAGCTGCTTTGGCAGGTATGGCACTTGTTCCTTCACTGACCTCTTGTGCAGGCGGTGAGAAAGTAAAGGTGGCTAAGCGTGATGGCGACAAGCCAAATTCTAACTTTGGTGGTGTTCACATGGGTACTATTACCTATAGCTGGCGTGATCAGAAGGGTGGTTTGGACAACCTGATTAAGTATTGCAAGGATGCTAACGTGAGCAACCTCGAGCTGATGGGCAATGACCTGGAGGCTTGTCTGGGTGCACCTCAGAGTCCAATGATGGCCATTATGCAGGGTGTTATGGGTCGCTTGACTCCAGAAGAGCGTCAGGGCATGCGTGGCTTTGGTGGCTTGATGGACATGATGAACGATGACGAGAAGAAGCAGATGAACGACTACAACGAGGGCTATGCTAACTTCAAGAAGAACATGGATTGGGACAAGGTGGAAGAGGTTCGCAAGCGCTTCGAGAGCGAGAACATCGACATCCATATCGTTAAGACCCAGCCAGGCGAGAATTCAAGCGACGAGGATTGCGAATATGCATTCAAGTTGGCTAAGGCTATGGGTGCTAAGGGTGTAACCGCTGAAATGACCATCGCAGCTGCTAAGCGTTGCGCTCCATTTGCTGAGAAGTACGACATGTTCTACTGCATGCACAACCACTTCCAGTATGCTACTCCTGAGTTCGAGGCTGGTCCTGATGAGGTATTGGCTATCTCTCCAAACATCATGCTGAACTTCGATTTCGGTCACTATTTCGGCTCAACGGGCAAGAACCCTCTGGCGTTCATCGAGAAGTACCACGACCGCATCTTCTCTATGCATACCAAGGACAAGACTGGTCCTAATGCTGCTAAGCCTAATGAGAACCAGGTATGGGGTCAGGGTGAAACTCCTCTGGACGATGTGCTGAAGCTGGTTCAGAGCACATATCCTCAGATCTACTGCGATTGTGAGCTGGAATATCAGGTAGCTCCTTGGAGCAACTCTGTAAAGGAAGTAGGCACTTGCATGAACTATGCTCGTCGCGTACTGGAATTAGGTTAATCGATATGATTAATATGGAGAGACCTCTGCATTTGCAGGGGTCTTTTTTTTGTTTTCTCATGAATAAGCTTTATTTTTGTACGTTGAAGATTGGGAATCGCGATATGGGTTTTTAGAGAAATATATTATGAGGAAGAGTTTGATATTATTGGGTTTGATAGGACTGCTGACTGGTTGTACTGATAATGGTCAACGTTCAGCGGACAAGGGGCAATCGGGGTATCCCATCAATCCTGTTCCCTTTACCAGCGTGAAGGTGAGCGAAGGATTCTGGGGGCAGAGGCTCCAGGCAAGTCGTGAGGTAACGGTGCCGTTGGCCTTCAGTAAGTGTGAGGAAACAGGACGCTATCGAAACTTTGAGAATGCGGCTCATCCGAGCGATACCATTCATGTGGGAGGCTTCTCGTTCGATGATACCGATGTGTATAAGACCATCGAGGGTGCCAGCTACTTGCTGCAAACCTATCCCGATGAACGACTGAAACGATATATTGATAGTGTGCTGGTGATTGTGGCTGGAGCGCAAGAACCTGACGGCTACCTCTATACGGCACGCACCATGAACCCCAAGCATCCACACGAGTGGGCAGGCTCACAACGATGGGAGAAAGTGGAGGAGCTGAGTCACGAGTTCTATAACCTGGGACACATGTTGGAAGCAGCTGTGGCACATTATCAGGCAACGGGGCAACGTAACTTCCTGGATATCGCGATTCGTTATGCCGACTGTGTAATCCGTGAGGTGGGTCCTAACCCAGGACAGGAAATCAAGGTGCCTGGACATCAGATCGCGGAGATGGGTTTGGCAAAATTGTATTTGGCTACGGGCGACAAAAAATACTTGGATCAGGCCAAGTTCTTCCTCGATTATCGTGGCAAGACCGAGCATCGTGACCCTTATAACCAGACGCATCTGCCTGTATTGGAGCAGAAAGAGGCCGTGGGACATGCCGTGAGGGCTACTTATATGTATGCCGGAATGGCGGATGTGGCGGCTTTAACAGGTGATCAAGGCTATATCAATGCTATTGATACCATTTGGGACAACATCGTCTCGAAGAAAATGTATATCACGGGTGGCATCGGCTCTACCAATGAGGGTGAGGCATTCGGTGCCAATTATGAATTGCCCAACGCTACTGCCTATAACGAGACTTGTGCGGCTATCGGTATGGTGTATGTAAACCATCGTCTGTTCTTGTTGCATGGTGATTCTAAATACTATGATGTGTTGGAACGTACCTTGTATAACGGACTGATATCGGGTGTGTCTTTGGAGGGTGACGCCTTCTTCTATCCCAATCCGTTGAAGGTGAGTAAGGAACGTAAATACCAGCGTCAGGCTTGGTTTGGTTGTGCTTGCTGTCCGTCGAATATCTCCCGTTTCATTCCTTCGTTGCCTGGATATGTTTATGCCGTAAAGGATAACGATGTGTATGTGAATCTCTACATGGGGAATACTTCTACTTTGCAGGTAAATGGACAAGCTGTGACGCTGAAACAGGAGACGGCTTATCCGTATAGTGGGGATGTGAAACTGACGGTGGAACAAACTGCTCAGCCATTTACGTTGAAGGTGCGTATTCCTGGTTGGACTCGCAACGAGGCGATGCCATCGGATCTCTACACTTTCGCTGACCAAAAGCAAAGTACTTGGAGTGTAAAGGTGAATGGCGAGGTGATGAAAGCCGATTTGCAACAGGGTTATTGCACCATCAGTCGTGATTGGAAAGCGGGCGATGTGGTGGAACTGAGCTTCGACATGCAACCTCGTTTGGTAAAGGCTAATGAACAGGTGGAGGCTGATAGGGGCTTGGTGGCTGTACAGTGTGGACCGATTGTGTATTGTGCGGAATCGCCTGATAATGCGAAGCTAATCGACGATATTTCCATTAATCAGCAAACCCAATTGAAAGTGGAGTGGCAACCTGAGAAACTGCATGGTATCAACCAGATTGTTACCAATGACGGGGTGACACTGATTCCGTATTATGCGTGGGCGCATCGGGGCGTAAGTGATATGGAGGTTTGGATTCCTTATGGCAAATGATAATTAAATAAAATATGAGAAAGGTTTTAGGTTTTCTGACTTTGTTTTCATTGTGCCTTGTTGGTTGCGACAAGGGGTATCACCGAACTGAGAGAGGGGTGATAGTGGACATAGATATGAGTGGCAATTACGACCGTGTGGACCAGACCAGTAGGGTGATGCTGGAGGTGATGGGTGAGAAGCTGATTCATGTAAGGGCTGTGCAGGACCTTGACTTTGAGAGCGAAGGGCCAGGTAAGAAGCAGAATGAGGCATTCCCGCTCGATAGTAGTCTGATTATTGTTCCCAATCTACCTAAAGTGCCTTTCAAGGTGGAGAGCACGGAAGACTCAGTGTTTGTGATGACCAACGCTGTAATAGCTGGCGTGGAGAGAAAGACGGGAAATGTGAGATTCCAAAATGCTGTAACGAGCGAGGTGATCTTGCAGGAATTAGAGGGTGGACGATATTTTCAACCCATAGAGGTGGGTGATGAGTGGAAGTTTAATGTGTCTCAAGGTTTCTATGGCCAAGAGGATGAGGCTTTATACGGATTGGGGCAACACCAGTCGGATGAGTTCAACTACAAGGGGAAAGGCGAGGAACTGTTCCAGTATAACACCAAGGTATCGGTGCCTTTCATCATATCTACCAAGGGCTATGGTATCTTGTGGGACAATTATTCGCTCTCGCAGTTTGGCACTAATTACTATAAGCCATTGAGCGAGTGGTTTCAGCTTTATAACAAAGAGGGCGAGCAAGGATCACTGACAGGTACTTATGTGCCAACTAAGGGAAAGACCTTGGTGCGCAACGAATCAGATATCAATTTCTCGCACCTGGATCGTGACAACGGTTTGCAGACGGTAGTGAACCTGCCTCGGGACTTCAACTTCAGTGGTTCGAAAGTGACCTACGAGGGTGAGTTGGAATCGTTTGAATCGGGTAAGTACCACTTTAGCCTATATTATGCTGGCTATATGAGGGTATATCTTGACAACGAGCTGGTGGTGCCTGAACGATGGCGTACGGCTTGGAATCCAAATACATATAAGTTTGATTTTGAAATTGAAGCAGAGCGCCGTGTGCCTATTCGCATCGAGTGGGAACCTGACGGAGCCGTTTCCTATTGCGGTTTGCAAGCAGCTGAACCAACATCTGAAGATCAAAGTGGTTTCATTTATTGGTCGAGCGAGGTAGCAAATGCGGTGGATTACTACTTTGTGGATGGCGACTCAATGGATGAGGTTATCAGTGGCTATCGTACCTTGACGGGTAAGTCGCCCATTATGCCGAAGTGGGCGATGGGTTATTGGCAGAGCCGTGAGAAATATAACAACCAAGAGGAATTGGTTTCTACCTTTAAGGAGTTTCGTAAGCGTCAGATACCTATCGACAATATTGTACAGGACTGGTTCTATTGGCGTGAAGACCAATGGGGTAGTCATGAGTTCGACCCTGCTCGATTCCCCAATCCTAAACAGATGGTGGATGATGTGCACAATATGGGTGGACATATCATGATATCGGTATGGCCTAAGTTCTATGTGAATACAGAGCATTACAAGGAGTTTGACGCTCATGGCTGGATGTATCAGCAAGCAGTAAAAGATGGCATTCGTGATTGGGTGGGTCCTGGCTATGTAGGTTCTTTCTATGATGCCTATTCTGCTCCGGCTCGCAAATTGTTCTGGAATCAAATGAAGGAACATCTCTATCCGTTGGGCTTCGATGCTTGGTGGATGGATGCTTCGGAACCCAATATCCGCGATTGCACGGATATGGAATATCGCAAGCTGTTGTGTGGCCCTACGGCATTGGGATCTTCCGACGAGTACTTCAATGCTTATGCCTTGATGAATGCCGAGGCTATATACGATGGGCAACGCAGTGTGGATAACGATAAGCGTGTGTTCCTGCTGACCCGTTCGGGCTTTGCAGGCTTGCAGCGTTACTCAACGGCTACATGGAGTGGTGACATCGCTACCCGTTGGGAAGATTTGAAGGCGCAGATATCGGCAGGTTTGAATTTTGCTGCTTCTGGTATTCCTTATTGGACAATGGACATTGGTGGTTTCTGTGTGGAAAATAGATATGTGGCTGCTCAGCAGTTGTTTGACCGTATAGGGGTAGAAAACTCAGACCTTAAAGAGTGGCGCGAACTCAATACTCGTTGGTACCAGTTCGGGGCTTTCTGTCCGTTGTTCCGTGCACATGGGCAATATCCGTTGCGTGAAGTATGGAACATTGCACCTGACTACCATCCTGCCTATAAGAGTATTGTGGAATATACCAAGCTGCGTTATAGCCTGATGCCTTACATCTATTCATTGGCGGGGATGACGTATTTCAAGGATTATACCATTATGCGTCCTTTGGCGATGGACTTCACTGCTGATAAACGGGTGTATGATATTGGCGACCAGTATATGTTTGGTCCGTCTATCATGGTGGCTCCTGTATATGAATATGGTGCTCGTACAAGGGATATGTATTTTCCAGAAGGCAAGGGGTGGTATGATTTTTATACTGGCAAATTTGTGAAAGGTGGCCAGCAACTCAATGTTGAAGCTCCCTACGAGCGTATGCCGCTTTACGTGAAAGCTGGTAGCATTGTGCCTTTTGGTCCGGATGTGCAGCATGCGATGGAGAAACAACCTGATGTAATTACCCTTTATGTGTATGGTGGTGCCGATGCTGACTTTACCCTGTATGAGGATGAAGGTGATAACTACGGCTATGAACAGGGTAGGTACGCTACTATACAGATGCACTACAGCGAAGCTGATGGCAAGTTAACCATTGGTAAGCGTGAAGGCAGCTTCCCTGGTATGTTGCAAAAACGCACGTTTAAGTTGGTGAAAATAAGCAAAGAAAATCCTTTACCTTTTGACTTAAATTCCGCATCCAAAGTCATTGAATATGATGGCAATGCTGTGGAAGTAGCACTTTAATGATTTCTTTTGCCCCCTTACTTTTTAATGGTGAGGGGGCAATTTGTTTAGATAGAATACTTGCAAATGTAGCGCCAATCATCTATCTTTGTACCCAATATTTATTATTATTCCATTTTATGTCTATTTGGATTCTCTTCAAGCTTCTCGGCTCGCTGGCTCTCTTGATGTTCGGTATGAAGTCAATGAGTGAGGCGTTGCAGAAGATGGCTGGTCCTCAGTTGCGACATGTCTTGGCCGCAATGACCACTAATCGATTTACTGGTTTGCTGACGGGTATGCTGGTTACGGCATCTGTTCAGTCTTCTACAGCTACTACCGTGATGACGGTATCTTTCGTGAATGCTGGTTTACTGACTTTAGCGCAAGCCATTTCCGTTATTATGGGTGCCAATATCGGTACTACGCTGACGGCTTGGATCATGTCGGCAGGTTTCTCGTTTAACATCACTGATTTTGTTTATCCTGCCTTCTTCTTAGGAATCATCTTGATATATATGAAGAGACGCCGTTTTATCGGTGATTTCTTATTTGGTATATCTTTCATGTTCTTGGGATTGGGAACATTGAGGCAAACAGGTATAGATATGCATCTGGGTGAGCAACAAGCAGTGCTCGACTTCTTTGCTTCGTTTGATCCAAATTCGTTCTCTACTACGATTCTGTTCTTGTTTTTGGGCGGTGTACTTACTTTCTGCGTGCAGTCATCGGCAGCCGTAATGGCTATCACCATGATTCTTTGCTCTAGCGGTGTATTGCCTATTTATCAAGGTATTGCGTTGGTGATGGGTGAGAATATCGGTACAACCGTTACGTCTAACTTAGCAGCACTCTCTGCGAATACGCAAGCCCGAAGAGCGGCATTAGCACACATGTTCTTCAATGTGTTTGGTGTGGTGTGGATATTGTTTGTTTTCCGTCCGTTTGTAGATATGGTTTGCGGTTTGGTAGGCTATGATACCGAGATGAGTATAGATGCTGTTAGTCATGATGTGTTCCTTGCTAATGCCGCTAAACTGTCGTTTGTGCTGGCGGCCTTCCACTCTTGCTTCAATGTGGCTAATACTTTTATATTGATATGGTTCATTCCGCAGATTGAACGATTAGTGTGTTGGATTATCAAGCCTAAGAAGGTGGACGAGGAAGAAGATTTCCGTTTGCATTTCATTACAGCAGGTTTATTGAAAACGCCTGAATTGTCGGTACTGGAAGCACAGAAAGAAATCCAGGCTTTTGCAGAACGTATGCAACGTATGTTTGGTATGGTGACTGATTTGCTGACAGAAAAGAATGACGAGAAATTTACTCAGCTATATACACGCATTGAGAAGTATGAAGGCATCTCCGATAATATGGAGATTGAGATAGCCAAATACTTGGAGTCGGTCAGTGATGCCCACTTATCTGATGACACTAAAGCAAAGATACGTGCTATGATGCGAGAAATTTCAGAGTTGGAGAGTATTGGTGATGCTTGCTATAATATGGCCCGTACTATCAATCGTAAGTTCCATGGTAAACATGATCATTTCAATGAAAAACATTATGAGCATATTCATCATATGATGCAATTGACTGACCAGGCATTGACGCAAATGAATGAGCTGATGTCAGGTCGTAAGAGTGAATTTGATGTGAACCGTACATTCAATAAGGAGAATGAGATTAACAACTATCGTGACTTGTTGAAGTCGCAGAATATTCTCGATATTGAGAACAATGAATACACCTACGGCGTTGGTACGGTTTATATGGATATCATCAATGAGTGCGAGAAGTTGGGTGACTATGTGGTGAATGTGGTGGAGGCTCGTACGAATACCAAGGAACGGAAAGACTAAAGAGTGACGTTCATTATTATAATGGAGACGGGATTCAATCCTCGTCTCCTTTTTTCTATAGCCTAAAAGTTCCCTTGTGTAGTTCGGGACTGTTGTATGGGTAGTTCCAATGCTTGGTATGGTTGGTTCAAGGCATCGGAACCAGTCGTTCCCACCGTGGGAACAGACTGTTCCCTTTGGGGGAACGAGCTGTTCCCTTCGGGGGAACAACCCGAAATAATTATCCGCACCAATTGTTCAATGTAGTTTAACGATTTTAGTTGACTACTTTCAGTCTTACTCACGATAAGGGTTGACCCGTGTTAAACTTATTTTTAATTCATGTTGACTTTACTTTACGTTAGTCATAATCAGGGTTTACATAAACATTTCGGAACAAAGGAGAGGGGACAAGGCAATCCTACTCTGCCTCTTGTCCCATCCTTGCTCTTCAGCGAGACATTCTTTTTTGATAGCAGAAAAAGAAGAGGGAGGCAATTGCCTCCCTCTCGTCATTATGAACTCCATTAAAATTTGGAATTAGTTGAATGCTGGATAACCAGGATTCTGTTCAATCTTAGGATTGGTCTGCCATGCGTTGAATGGGATTGGGAACAACTCCAGGTACTTGTCAGACTTGCGGCTCCAAGTGTATGCATTTGGAGTAACTGTCTTAGGCATACCGTTGTTATCGAGGTCGGTACTTACACCGGCACGGAACATTGCCCACATATCCTTGTCATAGCATCCGAAGCGGATGTCATCCTCACGGGAAACGCCTTCCCAAGCCAGCTCCAGACGACGCTCCAGCTGAACGTCATCCAAAGTAACTGTAGCGTAGTTGTGAGAAGCATTGCCCCATGCACGCTGGCGGACAGCATTTACCAAATCCGTTGCCTCGGCTACAGAACCGTTTGAGCGGAGCAGCGCCTCTGCACGTACCAAGTAGAAGTCAGCCAGACGGAAGATGGCAAAGTCGTTGTTCATAGCGCTGGTCAGGGAAGCATCATACTCCCACTTGCCAACACGGCCACCGTCCTGCTGCTGTACCTCACGCCACAATGTACCATCCTTTTCAGTACCGTTCAATGGGAATACCTCAGCATAGTGGTTCATAGGCAGGTTCTTACCAGTCAACAGAATCTCTGTGGTACCCTTCTTATACTGCATACCCAGACGGAATGAAGCGATACGCGGGTCGTTGGCAGGATCGTCATAGTAAGTATAATCAGGATCACTTGCCTTAGATGGGTCAGCCATGAACAGCTTCACGTATTCAGGCTGTGCGCAGAAACCATTCCAAGCACCGAAGCTGGCACCGATGGCCTGGTTCTCAACGTAACCCAAGGTACGGAAGTGCAGAGAGTTGGTGTTCCTGGTATCAGAAGAAGAATACTGAGCGCAAAGGATAGACTCCTTGTTTCCTGAATTGTTCCAGGAGAAGTTGTCACTCCAGTTGGACAGCAATTCCAGACCGGTATCATCGATCACCTTCTTAGCTTCCTCAGCTGCCTGAGCATACTTGTCGCCCTGGCCCCAAGCTTCTGAATTCAGGTACAGCTTAGCCAACAGTGCGTGAGCAGAAGCCTTGGTGAAGCGGCCATAGTTGCCAGATGCTTCAGGCAGAGCAGAAATCAGAGAACTAACCTCGCTTACCAGCCAGTTATAAACCTCTGAACGTGAAGAGCAGGCTGGCAGTTCCTTATTGTTATAGTCAGTTACCATAGGCACGTTGCCCCACTTGTCGCAGAGGTAGTAGTACCAGTAAGCGCGGATACCCTTAATCTCAGCAGCTTTCTGGTCCTTGTCGGCCATATCAGAACCCTCTACAGTGTTCAGGTTAGCGTTGCAGGTACCGATTGATTCCATAGCAGCGTTCCATGCGCCCTGGTTACAAGAGGTCATGTTGGTGTAGGTGTGCATGAACATCTGCATGTACTGGCCACCGTCCCACCAGTCACCACCGATACGGGTAGGATAAATCATCACTGAGCCTGCAGCCTCGCTCATGGTCAGACCATCGGACGGGAACACACGTTTCAATGTGTTGTAGCAGGTACCTACCAGTGCATTGATCTCAGTAGCGGTGCTACCGAAAGATTCTGCCGGCAGCTTGTCGAAGATCTCCTCATCCAGGTTCGTGCAAGAGGGCACGGTAATCAGAAGGGATGCGGCAGCCAGCAGACTGAATATCTTATTCTTTTTCATAATGTATGTCCTGTTTTTTAAAAGTTAGAATGTTAAGTTAACACCGAAGGTGAATGAACGAGACTTCGGGAAGTACTCACGAGACTCGATACCAGGAGACAGACCTGAGGTTGAAGAGTAGTTCACTTCAGGATCCAGACCCTTGTAACCAGTGATTACAAACAGGTTCTGTGCAGTTACATACAGACGAGCCTTGCTCAGCCAGTCGATCTTCTTGGTGTCGAAGGTGTAACCCAGGGTCATGTTGTCCAGACGAGCGAATGAGCCGTTCTCAATCCAGAATGAGCTAACCTTTGCAGACTCATGGATCTTAGTCAGGTATTCGTTGTTCATGGCGTTGGTACCCATGATGTAGTTAGGAGTACCGTAAGCAGCCAATGGGTTGTTCAGCACCTTGTTGCCGATAGTACCACGGATGAAGAAGCTGAAGTCCCAGTTCTTCCAGGTGAAGTTGTTGGTCCAGCCGAACTCTGCCTTAGGCAGTGCGTTGCCTATGTAGGTACGGTCATCGTCTGAGATGACTTTGTCATTGTTCACATCCTCATAGATGAAGTGACCATCAGCATCCAGACCTAAGCATTTCAGGTTATAGAAGTTACCCAATGAGCGACCTTCCTCAACGATGTGAGAGGTCTGGCCAGACTGACCACGGATCCATGGGTTACCAGTGTAGATGGCTGAAGTAGAATAGAAGTCATTAGACAGGCGGGTTACCTTGTTCTCGTTGTGAGACAGGGTCAGAGAGGTTGTCCAGTCGAAGTCGCGGGTCTTGATAACATTCCAGTTCAAAGTCAACTCGATACCCTTGTTGGTCATATCACCTACGTTGGCAGCGATTGAGTTATATACATAGGTAGGAGTAGGAACTGAGTAGTTATACAACATGTCCTTGGTCTTCTTTGCATAGTACTCAATGGTACCACCCAAGCGGCCATGGAACAGAGAGAAGTCCAAACCGATGTTGAACATGGAAGTTGACTCCCACTTCAGATCCGGGTTAGCGTTCTGAGATACACGGAATGCAGTCTGGGTAGAACCACCAGTGATGTATGTTCCATAAGACTCATACAACTCCAGTGACTTGTAAGGAGACAGACCGTCCTGGTTACCGGTGATACCGTAACCTGCACGCAGCTTCAGGTCATCTACCCACTTTACGTTCTGCATGAACGGTTCCTGAGAGATACCCCAAGCAGCTGATACTGATGGGAAGGTACCCCACTTGTGATTCTTACCGAACTTTGAAGAACCATCTCGACGGATAGTCGCTGTCACCATGTAACGTTCCTTGTAAGAATAAGTAGCACGGCCGAAGAATGAGATCAGCTTGTAGGCGTTGCGGGCTGAAGTGGCGTTACCTACCTTCAGGTTGTTACCGGTCTGGATGTTGTCTGCACCCATTGAGGTAACTGCGAAGTTTTCAACATAGGTATAGTGGCTTGCGTATTCGTTGTTCTCCCAAGAGTAACCAGCCAATGCACCTACCTTGTGGTCACCGAAGGTCCTGTCGAAGTTCAGGGTCCACTCCATCAACTCACGGTCATTGCTCCAGTTGTTGCGTGTAGCGTTGCTGTTTGAGCCGGCACCTGCATAGTTGGTTGCCTGGTTCCATACGCTCTGGTCGTAGCTTGAACGGCTCTTGAAGAGGTCAACCTTGATGTTCAGACCGTCGATGATGTCGAACTGAGCCTCACCACGTCCCGTGAAGATGTTCTGCTTGGTCCTGTCATAGTTCTCTGCCATTGCGTGTACGGGGTTACCCATATCGTACTCGTTGTACAGAGCACCGTTTGCACCCTCGAAATATGTGCCGTCAGCGTTGTAAACAGGATACAGAGGAATCATGTTGTAGGCGCGGATGAAGTCACCGCCCTGAGGACGGGACAGGTCGGTCAGCGTACCAGAAGCATCCAGGGTCAGACGCAGCCTGTTGTTCAGGGCGCGCTGCTGTATCTGGAAGCGGAAGCTGTGGCGCTTGATCTCGTTGTTCTTTGCCACACCCTTGCGATCCAGGTAAGTGTAGGATGCACGGTAGTTGCTGGTAGAAGAACCACCGGTCAGTGATACTGAGTGACTCTGTGAGAAGCCGGTGCGCAACACTTCACCAAACCAATCGGTGTCAGCATGATAGTTGTTCACGATGCCCTGAACAGCGTCAGTTTCATAGTTACCCAACTCCTTGTTCACTGCAATCCACTCTGCTGCGTTCAGCATGTCAGGCTTGTTGGCAGCCACGTCCATTGATACATAACCGTCGTAGTTTACAGTCGTGCGGGCACCAGTACCCTTCTTGGTAGTGATCAGGATGACACCACCGGCAGCACGAGAACCGTAGATAGCCTGTGAAGATGCGTCCTTCAATACAGAGATTGACTCGATATCGGAAGGAGCCACACTTGACATGTCACCACCGGGAACACCGTCGATCACGATCATAGGGCCCTGGTCGTTCATCAGGGTTGATGTACCACGCAGACGGATCATTGATCCCTGGGTGATATCAGCAGAACCTGATGTGATGGACAAGCCGGCTACCTTACCACGCAACAGGTCGGATGCGTCGCGTGAGATACCCTTGTTGAATGAAGCCTCGTCCACGTTGGCCACAGAACCGGTGATCTCACGACGGGTCTGTGTACCGTAACCGATGGCTACGACCTCACCCAGGTTGATAACGCCTGAGTTCAGCGTTACATTGATAGTAGTGCGTCCGCCGATGTTCTCCTCGGTCGTGTTGTAACCGATGAATGAGAACTGCAGAACGCCG